>VOFD01000337.1_pt1 | contig 362001 bp, 352 predicted proteins | sample 5384101 | NCBI WGS metagenome assembly VOFD01 (sample SAMN12384723, study PRJNA508395) | human gut metagenome | isolation source: healthy gut C | host: Homo sapiens
GTATTTTGTTGACCACAGGCACGACGTTACCATTCGCCGCACAAACTTTGAGCTGCGCAAGGCCCGGGAACGCGAGCATATATTGCAAGCTCTCATTACAGCATGCGACAATATTGACGAAGTGGTGCATATCATACGGGGGTCGAAGACACCGTCGGATGCGCAACGCAATCTTGAGGTCCGTTTCGGTTTTGACGAGGTGCAGTCAAAGGCGATTGTGGACATGCGTCTGAGCCAGCTGACCGGCCTGCGTATGGACCAGTTGCACGCGGAATATGAGGAGATAGAACGTCGTATAGCATATTTGCAGCAAATACTTGACGACCCGGAACTCTGCAAGAAAGTGATGAAAGATGAATTGCAGGAGGTAAAGGAAAAATATGGAGACGAACGCCGGACAGAAATCAAATATTCGAGCGAGGAGTTTAATCCGGAAGATTTCTATCCCAATGACCCTGTGGTAATCACAATCAGCCATCTTGGCTATATCAAGCGTACGCCGTTGTCGGAGTTCCGTGAGCAGGCGCGTGGTGGCGTTGGAAGCAAGGGCGCTCACAGCCGCGACAATGATTTTACGGAGTATATCTATCCGGCGACGATGCACAACACGATGATGTTTTTCACCAATAAGGGGCGTTGTTATTGGCTTAAATGCTATGAAATCCCGGAAGGTGCAAAGAACTCCAAAGGCCGTGCGATACAGAACTTGCTGAATATCGAAAGCGATGACAGCATCAAGGCGTTCCTGCGCCTGCGTGGAAGTCTTGACGACGAGAAGTTTATAAACAGCCATTATGTGGTGTTTGCGACAAAGAAAGGTCTGATAAAGAAGACTTGCCTTGAAGCTTACAGCAGGCCAAGAGCCAATGGCGTGATAGCAATTAATGTACTAGAGGGCGATGAAGTAGTAGGAGTGCGCCTGACAAACGGACATAACGAGCTGTTGCTTGCCGACAGGAACGGACGTGCTGTAAGGTTCAATGAAGATACAGTACGTGCCATGGGCCGCGTTTCGACCGGAGTACGCGGCATGAAACTTGACGATGGAGACGACGAGGTTGTGGGCATGGTAGTTGTAAACAAGCCTGAGACAGAGACCATAATGGTTGTAAGCGAGAACGGTTATGGAAAGCGGAGTCAGGTTGAAGACTATCGTAGGACAAACCGAGGCGGCAAAGGCGTTAAGACCCTCAATATCACGGAAAAGACCGGAAGGCTTGTGGCTATCAAGGTTGTTACCGACGACAACGACCTTATGATAATAAACAAGAGTGGGATACTTATCAGGCTGAAAGTTTCCGAATGTCGGATAATGGGTCGGGCAACCCAGGGTGTACGACTGATAAACCTGACAAAGAAAAATGATGTCATATCGAGCGTTTGCAAGGTTATGAGTTCTGATATTGAGGCGATTGCCGAAGCAGAAAGCCGTAAAGAATGGATTGCCACGAGCGAGGCAATAAGGAACGATGCGTTAGCTGTGTCGGCAGACGTTGAAGCCAATGCTGATAATGCAGATGATAACGATGTTGAGAACAGTGATGAAACATCCAAGTTTAATTAAATACAGTTGATTATGAAAAAATTAACAATGCTGGCGCTTGCTGCGGTATTCAGCGCGTCTGCTTTTGCACAAGATGTGTACAAGCAACTATCAAAAATCAAGGATTATAAGGAATGACACTGTTGGACTGTATGATGCGGTATTGCAGGCTTTGGAAAACGGAGTCGCTTGTGACGAGTTTGACATGCAGCCAAATGAAAAAGGCAAAATAAAGCCCAAATTCCACAATTCAAATGCGAGCGTCTGTACCCTATACGTTATCATCTTATCAATGCCGGTATTTATTACCAGACAACAGACGAAGCACTGTCGTATAAATATCTGGCAACGTATGTAGAAAGTGCAGATTACCCTCTGTTCAAGGAGCAAGACAAGAGTAAAGATGCTGAACCTGACTCACAATCGCATATTATGCCGCACGTCGGCATACTTCGCCAAAGATTATGCAAGAGGAGAAAAATTCGCAGACATCGCCCTCAACGATACGGCTGTAGGCAAAGATGCCCTGCAAGTAAAACTTGCCATAATGCAAAGCCAGCTGAAATCCCACGAGGACACTCTCACCTACATAACCAAACTGAAAGACATTTATGCAAAGGATGAGAGCAACGACATGATTTTCAGCACAATATGCTCAATGTACATCTCAATCAACGACAAAGCAAATCTGTCTGAGCTCATCAAGACCAAACTTGCAAAAGATCCCAATAACTTCACCGCCCTTGCAATGAACGGCCAGTCTTACATGAACGAGCACAAATGGGACGAGGCAATAGCAGAATTAACCAAGGCATCAGCCGTGCAGCCGGAAAATGTCGCCATAGTAGCCTCAATAGGCAATTGCTATCTGTTCAAAGCACAAGAGGCCATAGCCAGTGCGACACAAAGCGGCAAGACCATGTCCCAAGAAGAAAAGAACCAGTTGTACGCTCCCGCTTTGGAATATCTTGAGAAAGCAAAGAGTATTGACAAGGACATGCAGTTCAAGAGCGTTTGGGGATACTCGCTTTACAACTGCTGCTACAACTTGTACGGAGCAGAAGATCCGAAAACAAAAGAAGCAGAAGCTTACACCAAATAACACGTCTTTCAAGAAAAAACTACCATAAAGCCAAGGAGTTGCCGGAAAACTTTAAACAGCTTCAGGCAACTCCTTGGTGTATAAATGTTTAATTGTTTTCAGCCAAATTCATATACAATGTTTACGATTCGCCTGTTGCCATTATTAGTTGCATTAGTGTGTTTTTCATCCGTCTTTGCACAAAAGAAGGAAATCAGTCAAGCCCGTTCTTACATAAAGAGCAAAAGCAATTTAGACCAGGCAGAATCCATGATGCGCAATCTTTTAAAGGACTCGTCAAATATTGACAACGAAAAGATATATGTCACCTTGGCTGACGCTATAAAGGCGCAATATGAGGCTGAAAATGAGAAGTTATACCTTAAAGAACAAGCAGATACGGCAAAGTTCTTCAATACAACGCTTAAAATGTTCTTGGCTTATGAATGCCTGGACAGCGTGGACATGAAGCCGGACAAGAAAGGTCGTGTCAAACTTAAATTCAGAAAGAAAAATGCAGAATACCTTAACAGGTATAGAATCAACTTGTATAACGGCGGCTTATTTTTTATAAGGAAACAGAATTACGACGTTGCCTACGGAATGCTTGAAGCATACATCAATTGCAGACACCAGCCTTTGTTTTCAGAATATACAGAACATAATGTTGATTCCTTATATTCATTGCCCGCTTTCTGGACTGTATTTTGTGGATTTAAAACAAGCAGGCCAGACAGTATTTTAGAATATTCAGACTTGGCATTACTTAATAAAAAATACAAAAGACGCACTTTAATGTATCTTTCTGAAGCATATTTGATGAAGAAAGATACAACAAATTACGTAGACATATTACGCAAAGGATTTGGAGAGAACAAGACATCAAGGTTTTTCTTCACCAGGCTGATGGACTATTATAATGGAACAAACAAACTGGATTCCGCAATGGAAGTCGTCGACTCCGCGTTGAAATGCGACAGCGACAATGGACTCTTTTTGTTCGCCAAAAGCAACTTGCTGCTAAATATGGGACGGTATGCCGAATGCATAGCGATAAGCGATTCCCTATTAACGCGGAACGACACCATATCGGACATATATCTCAACGCAGGCGTGTCTTACATAAACATGGCACTTGCGCTTGAATCGGATGTAAAGGCTAAACGTAACAACAAAAAACAAATATTGGAATACTACAAGAAAGCTTTGCCTTACATGGAAAAATACAGGGCTTTAGCTCCGGACGAGAAAGACAATTGGGCACAATCGCTTTACAACATATATTTAAAACTGAATATGGGACGCAAGTTTGAAGAAGTAAGCGAAATACTTAGAAAAATGCGCAAATAAGCGATTGTTGTCTTTTATAAATAATGTTATTTTTTTTGACGGTACTTATTTTTACCTTATCTTTGCATAAGATAAACACAATGAGCGGAAACAGGAATATTATCATCCATTTCCGTGGTGTTAAGTCGTATATGCATTATACAAGCAGCTCCTTGATGTTAAAGTTATAAGGGACAATGCGTGTTGCGTGCAGTCAAATGTATTGATTATGAATCTTAAAGTTCGCTTGGCACTCATGAATTTCCTTGAATTTGCAGTTTGGGGTGCCTATTTAACATCTATGGGCCGTTATCTCGGCAATATAGGAATGAGTACCGACATAGGTTGGTTTTATTCCATGCAGGGAATAGTGTCAATATTCATGCCTGCTTTGCTGGGCATCATTGCGGACAGATGGATTCCGGCTCAACGGCTGTTAGGCTTTTGCCATCTTACAGCCGGCATTTTCATGATGCTGGCGGCGATATACGGAATGGCCGAAAACGGGGACTCCAAGTTCCCGGTGCTGTTTACCCTGTACTCTCTTTCTGTCGCGTTTTATATGCCAACGCTAGCTTTGAGCAATTCGGTTGCATATAATGCGCTGACCAAGGCCGGAATGGACACCGTGAAAGATTTTCCACCGATAAGAGTATTCGGCACTGTTGGATTTATCATTACCATGTGGTTTGTAGACATCATGGGGTTCCAGGCCAATCAAAACCAGTTTATAGTCTCAGCTGCGCTCAGTGTTGTATTATTCATGTATACATTTTCGCTGCCGGCATGTCCCATTACCAAAGGAGATGAGAAAAAAAGTGTTGCGGAAGCATTGGGGCTGAAGGCTTTTGCACTATTCAAGCGCAGAAACATGGCAATATTCTTCATATTCTCCATGCTGTTAGGTGTAAGTTTACAGATAACAAACGGTTTTGCAAATCCTTATATCAGCAGTTTTGCTGCCATGCCTGAATACGCAGAAACATTTGGAGTACAGCATGCCAATATTCTGATATCGTTATCACAAATAAGCGAGACATGTTGTATTTTATTGATACCTTTTTTCATGAAAAGGTATGGAATAAAAAATGTTATGCTCATTGCCATGTTTGCATGGATGCTTCGTTTTGGATTTTTCGGTTTAGGCAATCCCGGCAATGGAGTGTGGCTTTTTGTGCTGTCCATGCTTGTTTACGGCGTGGCTTTTGATTTCTTCAACGTGAGTGGCTCTTTATATGTAGATAAGAATACTGACCCATCGGTACGTTCCAGTGCACAAGGATTGTTTTTTCTTATGACCAATGGCATTGGTGCAACCATTGGCACATTGAGCGCACAAGCAGTAATAAACGCTTATACAACGGGAATACAAATAGGAGAAGACTTTTACACAATTGGAGATTGGCAAACATGCTGGTTTATTTTTGCCGGTTATGCCTTGTTTATTGGCGTAGTGTTTGCCATTGTGTTCAGGCCGAAAAAAGAACATGTAAAGTTTTGATTTGCAACAATTGAACATGCAAAAAGAACGATTGATATTTAAAGGCGTGTCAGAGATTGTCGGGACAGAAGATCTCGGACTGCTAATCCTTACCGACGAGGCAAAGGAGAGGCAGATCACAATTGTCTGTGACAAGACGATGGCTGTACAACTTGAACTTAGGTTTAAAAAGATACCCATAACAAAGATCATGCTTCCCGAGGTTCTCTGTAGATTGCTGAAAGAAAACGTTTGTTTTGACTTTGAACTGTTGATAGACAATATAATTGACGGCCAATACAGAACAATCCTCTACAATAAGGAGAGCATGAGTCCAATTCTTATTCGGGCATCAGACGCCGTATTGTTGTCAATCGTCGCTGATATTCCGCTTTACATTGAATCAGGACTGATGAAACGGCAATCCGTTTTATACAAAGAAAATTCAAGAGGTGTATCTTTACCTGTAAACACGATAAGTGACGAAATGCTGCAATCGGCTTTAGACAAGGCCATTGCAGATGAAAACTACGAACTTGCGTCACACCTTCGTGACGAGAAAAACGCAGGAACAAGAAGAGTGAAAAAACCGACAATTAATATGTAAGATTTACTATGAAAGAAATAAGATTTTTTTATGTCCCTTCTGCTGCGACACTCACAGAAATGCCAATGGACGAGGCTTTACACGCCTTGCGGGTGTTGCGTCTTAAGAGTGGCGACGAGATGTTTCTAATGGACGGTGAAGGCAAATTCTATCGTGCTGAAGTTACTATCGCTGCGACAAAGCGTTGCATGTACGAAATAAAAGAAGTGCTACCACAAGAAAAAGGATGGAATGAAAATATCCATATAGCCATTGCTCCAACAAAAATGATGGACAGAGTGGAATGGTTTTGTGAAAAGGCAACAGAAATAGGCATCGACGAAATCACTTTTCTAAACTGCAAACAATCCGAGCGCAAGGTTATGCGAACCGTACGGTTGGACAAAATCGTTGTTGCAGCAGTCAAGCAGAGCCGCAAGCCATGGAAACCAAAACTGAACGCAATGATGTCGTTCAAGGATTTTGTAACTGCTCCACGTGAAGGACAAAAATACATAGCCCATTGTCATGAAGAAATAGAACGCGAAGACTTGTTCACCGAAGTTTTCAAATTGAAGTCATCCGAAAAATACGAGAACGTGACTGTGCTCATCGGCCCAGAGGGCGACTTCTCTTTGGAAGAGGTCAAATTGGCGATGGACAATGGCTACCAATCTGTAACATTAGGAACAAGCCGCCTACGCACAGAGACCGCAGCATTGTCTGCTACCATGATGGCGCAGTTGGCATTAAGAAAATGACAACTATGCACAACAAACGCAGTGGATAGGTTTAATTTAAGGTAAATGAAAAAGATTTGTTTAAAATCGGCTGCCGCTTATATAGCTTTGCTTCCGATGTTTTTCCTGTTGTCATCGTGTTCAGACGAAGATTATTTGAACACGATACCAAGCAACAGTATCGCTTTGACGGCCGTAGACATGCAAAGACTTGACGGCAAAAACATTGCGGACAAGATATGCAAAACACTCAACATCGACAACATTGAGAATTGCGGATTGGACCTTAAAACCAAACTATATATATTTGAAACGCAAGAAGGAAATATTGGACTTTCAGCCAAAGTGGCAGACGAAGGCGACTTGGAAAAGTGTCTGAACATAATGGCGAAAGACGGATACTGCCAGAACATTTCAAAATACAGGGATTACAAGTTTACCATTATCAAACAATCATGGGTGGCAGGCTTTTCTTCAGACGCGTTGGTCGTCATGGGGCCGGCTTTGCCTGCTCAACAAGCTGATTTAAAACGGCAAATTGCCAGATGCCTTGGACTTGACGCAGACCAAGGCATAAAGGACACGCCTATTTTCAACAGACTAGACAGCATTGACAGTCCTATATCTCTTGTAGCCCAAGCGGCAGCTTTGCCTGACAAGTTCAGCATGCCGTTCACACTATGCGCTCCCAAAGACGCAGACGCCTCCCAAGTAATGATTGCGGCTGGCGTGGAAAAAGGTGAGAACGACTGTTTGGTCATACGCGGTGAGACTTTTTCATTCAACAAAGACATAAACGAAAAAATCAAAGCGTCAAGCAACGTCTTCCGTCCAATAAAAGGAACATATGTCGCCAACATGCAAAAAAATTTTCCAATTGGCGTGTTCATGAACGTAGACGGAAGAGAATTAATATCACTCCTTCACTCCAACAAGACTTCACAAGCATTATTGGCCGGAATGAACATGGCTGTCGACATGGACAATATAATTAAAAGCATTGACGGCGACATGGCAATATTCTTATCCGCAACAGGTGAAAATACAGACATTGGAATGGCCGCCCAATTGAGAGACAAGAAGTTTCTTGACGATGTGGGCTATTGGAAGCAGTCATGCCCTCCCGGCAGCAGAATAACAGATTGGGACAAGGATGCTTATTGCTACACTAACGGAGAAAAGTCTTATTACTTCGGTGTTTCACAAGACCTGCAATTTTATGCCGGCGTAACAGAGAACAGCGCACGCGGTGTTTTGTCAAAATCAGAACCCGCATTGCCGGCTAAAGCCATGAAGATGATTAACGGTCAACGCTTGGCCGTCGTGTTAAACGCCAGTGCCTTATTTGGAAATGGCAACGTTCTGGAAGATTTCACAGGAAACACAGGTACCGTTTTATTCATCATGAAATAATGAACAAGATAGAGTTTCACAAAGTTATTCCGGATGTTTTTTCCCAACGAACCGACAAGCTGGCTTCTGACATATGGTGTAAAGACGTATCTTTTGAGAAAGGGCGTTTGTATCTTGTAGAAGCAGACAGCGGCAAGGGAAAAAGCACATTCTGCAGTTATATAATGGGATACCGTCATGATTATTCAGGCAGAGTCACGTTTGACTCCGTTGCGGCATCCACCATGAAGGTTGCCGACTGGGTGGAAATGCGCAAACGGCACATAGCCTACTTGTTCCAAGAATTACGGTTGTTCCCCGAACTTACCGCATACGAGAATGTGGAAATAAAGAACAAGCTTACAGGTTTTAAGACACGCGGACAGATTGCAGAGTGGTTTGACATGCTTGGCATCGGCGACAAGTTCGGTTCCAAGGTTGGGCACATGTCGTTCGGCCAGCAACAGCGTGTAGCCATGATGCGGGCTCTCGCCCAGCCGTTCGACTTTATTCTGGCAGACGAGCCTATCAGTCATCTTGACGATGCGAACTCTGACACTATGGGCCGGCTCTTGATGTCAGAGGCCAAGGCACAGGGTGCCGGGGTAATAGTCACAAGCATAGGCAAGCACATGAATTTGGATTACGATAAAGTTTTCAGGTTATGACTTTGGTTTGGAAATTATTGCGTCAACATATCAGCGTTCCGCAGCTTGCCGGATTTGCGTTTGCAAACTGTTCGGAATGCTTATCGTGCTTCTCGGCTATCAGTTTTATTGTGACGTGCTGCCCGTATTCACATCTCAGGACAGTTTCATGAAGCCTGGATATGTCATTGTCAGCAAAAAGGTCGGCGCGGCCAGCACCCTGTCAGGACGTGCAAACACGTTCAGCGAGGCTGAGATTGACGCTTTGGCCGGCCGCAAGTTTGTAGGCAAAATCGGCAGATTCACCGCAGCCGAATATCGTGTCGATGCCAGGATGGGCATAGGCGGACAGCCAATACTCAGTTCCGAGATATTTTTCGAAAGCGTGCCCGACGAGTTTGTCGACGTGCCATTGAAAGACTGGAAATATGAGGAAGGCAGCCACGAGGTGCCTATAATTCTGCCGCGGACATACATCAACATGTATAATTTCGGTTTTGCGCAGACCCGTTCATTGCCAAAGATAAGCGAGGGGCTTGTTGGCATGATAGATTTCCGCATATTCATTCATGGCAACGGGCGGCATGACGAGTTCAAAGGCCGGGTGATAGGCTTTTCAAGCAGGCTCAACACCATACTTGTTCCACAAGCGTTCATGGATTGGAGCAACTCTGCCTACTCTCCAGAGAGGCAGTCTGCGCCCACACGCCTTATCATGGAGACTGCCAATCCGGCCGATGAGAACATAGCAAAATATCTTGATGACAACGGCTTGGAAGTGGATGACGACAGGCTACAGAACGAGAAGACAACTTATTTCCTGCGAATGACAGTCACCGTGGTAATGCTTGTCGGAGCGGTTATAAGCGTGTTGAGTTTCTATATATTGATGCTAAGCATCTATCTGCTTGTGCAGAAGAACACCACAAAGCTTGAAAATCTTTTGCTCATCGGCTACAGCCCGTTCCGTGTGGCGTTGCCTTATGAGGTGTTGACGCTCTGCCTCAACGCCGTTGTGCTTGTCGTGGCAGTGGTGGCCGTGGCGTTGGCCCGCGGTTATTACATGGAAGTTGTCGAGACACTGTTTCCACAGGTTGAATATGGCTCGATGATTCCGTCGATATTGCTCGGGGTTTTGTTGTTCGTAGCGGTGTCAATGGTAAACCTCGTTGCAATTTACCGCAAGATGAAGAGAATATGGTGGCGCAAGGACATGTAGTCCGTCATTAACCTGTTGATTTTCAACGCCAACGCAAAAGGCCGTCTTCCGCATTATGGAAGACGGCCTTTTGCGTTGTAAAAGACGGTCTTTCATGATGCGGAAAGCCGTCTTTTACAACATGCCTTAACCGCAGCTGCCCGTTGCTGCGGTTTTCATGTGCATCATATTCCTTCCCTGATGAAGTCCAAGGCCTCGAACAATTCCTCCCTGCCGGTCGTTTGGTTTATTCTTATATCTCCAATGCCGCCTAACAGAGTAAAGTTGATCGTTCCAGAAGTGTTCTTCTTGTCATGCTTCATCAGTTCGGTCAATGTGCCGTAATCATTACATGTGAAGCTGAACGTGCCGTATTTTTCCTTGATGTATGATGCCGTCTGGCGCATCTTGTCTACAGGAAAACCGGCCTTGATGCAACTAAGGTATAGCTCGCATACAGTCCCGTATGCCACGGCATATCCATGCAACAGCGGACGGCCTGCTTTCATTGCGAACGACTCGAAAGCATGCCCTATTGTATGTCCGAAGTTAAGAGCCTTCCTCAGGCCCGTCTCATACGGGTCTTTCTCCACTATACGCTCTTTCACCTTGATGCTTTCGGCCACCATGTCTTGCAAATGCAAATAGTCAGGCTCAAGTATGTCGAAGCGCATCAGGCCGGCCCACATTTCCACGTCGCTTATAAGCCCGTGTTTTATCATTTCCGCATAACCCGAACACATGTTCTTCCCGTCGAGCGTCTTAAGGAAGTTTGTGTCAATTATTACCGCTTTCGCGTCATTGAACACACCCACCTCGTTCTTCAAGCCGTTAAAGTTTATACCGGTCTTTCCGCCAACCGACGCGTCCACCATGGCAAGAAGCGTAGTCGGTATGTTGATGAAGTTGACACCTCTCTTGAACGTTGACGCTGCAAACCCTCCCAAATCGGTGACCATGCCACCGCCAAGGTTGATTATACAAGAGTGGCGCGTCGCCCCGTTGTCGCTTAAAGCTTTCCATATATATGCCAACGACTCTATGCTTTTATTCTCGTCAGTAGGCTTTATCGATATCGTCATGGCTCCACTGAGGCATTCCGCCCGGCTTATCACAGGCAGACACTTAGCCCTTGTCGTATCGTCGGTTATAATGAAAATCTTGTCATGTTCGCAACCGTTGACGGCTGTATCAAGCTCACGTTCGATGCACTTGGAAATGATAACACTCTGTTTCATAAGCATAAAGGAATCATAATGGTTGCAAAAATAGTCATTTTTGTCGATATTATGCGCTTTTACGTAAATTTTAATAATATGCTGATTAAACCGAGTCGGGACGCAAGCGTCTAAGACATGTCAAATGAGACGCATAAGTAAAGACATAACAAAACACTATCAAATGGCGTGTAGCTCAATGAGTTACACGCCATTTGCATTTTATGGGCTCATGTTTTCTATGTGCTTATTCCCCCTTTTTTTACGGCTTTTTTGTTACATGCGTGTAGCACGACAAAAACGTAGGAAAAGCCCGACTAAAACCTACTTATTCCTACTAATCCGTACTTAATAGTCGGTGACGTACAGGATACGAAAATGGGCGTTTGAGGGCTGTTTCAATTTGTTACATGTCACATATTAACTCATAAAAAGCAAAAAGATGCCAAATTTAGGACTTGAAATCAAAAGAAGGTGCGGAATCTACGGAAAGGTGTTTATCATCAAAACGCTCGATAGCCTCTACTGCTGCAAGAAATGCAGTGATGTGGCTTACGCACGTAAGAAGAGAGCAGAAGCTAGGGAAAAGAAACTGGCTTTGATTGCCAAAAGTGTTCCCAAGGTGAGAGAGTATATCTCCATCAGGGAAGCTGTGGCTATCTATGGTGTTGAACGTGATACGCTGTATCTGATGGTTCGTCGAGGTCAGATACCCAGCATCAACATTGGTACCAGACTCACAAGGATAAACCGTAAGGATCTGGAGAAGATGTTTGTGAAGCGGCCTATAGCCAAGCACATCAAGGAAACGCCTCTGCCAAAGAAGTACAGTCTTGAACCCGAGGACTGCTACACCATCGGAGAAGTCTGCGAGAAATATCACATCAACGATAGTTCTGTGTGGGCACATGTCAGAAAGTACTCCATCCCCTCTCGTCAAATTGGCAACTATGTGTATGTACCCAAAGAAGAAATTGATAACTTATATAAATCAGAAACAAAATGAGAAGACCTTTATTGCACACCAAAGTCACAGTTAAGCTCCGTAAGTCGATCTTCCGTGAAGAGTGGTACCTCTACATTGAGTCGTACCCTGTACGTAATCCGGGTAGCACAAAGCCTAAGAGAGTCATTGAGGCAGTTAACCGTACCATCACTACCCCTATCTGGGATATGACTGCCATCAGCAAGATTGATGAGGACGGTAACTACAAGTACAAACCTAAGCGGGATTCAAATGGCATCATCCAATGCACATCGCAGTTGGACAAGGAGGCATGTCGATATGCCGATAAGGTACGTGCCTTGCGTCAGCAGGAGTACGACACCGCCGTAGTTTATTCCGACAGAGAGCAGGAAATGATTGCTCAGAACGAACGCGGCGAACAGGATTTCATTGCATACTTCAACAGCATTATTTACAAGTGTCATCCTAACAGCTCTGACTCTATCATCGTCAACTGGACTCGTGTAGGTAAATTGCTGTCCATCTACTCTAAAGGAAAGCCCATCCCGTTCAAGACAATCTCAGCAAAACTACTTGAAGACATAAAGCTGTTCATGCTCTCTGCTCCACAGGGAGGCAACAAAGTCGGCACTCTCTCGCAAAACTCTGCCGCTACATATTTCTCTATTGTAAAGGCAGGTTTGCATCGTGCATTCATTGACGAATACCTTACTGTTGACATCGCAGCCAAGGTGAAAGGCATTCCTGATGTGAAAGTCAAGCGAGAAACATTGACACTTGAAGAAGCAGAAACATTGGCCAAGACTCCTTGTGAGAATGAAGTTTTAAAACGTGCTTTCTTCTTTGCTGTACTCACAGGTATCCGTCTGTGTGACATTCATGATCTTACATGGGGCGAAATAACTCAAACAGGGAGTGGATGGCGAGTGGACTTCACCCAGCGAAAGACACACGTGGTAGATTACCTCCCTATCAATGAACAAGCATATTCTCTGTGCGGAGAACGAGGTGAGCCAGTTCGGCGTGTATTTGAAGGATTGACTGGTTCGTCTTGGATTTCTCGTCCGTTGAAGAAATGGATTGAAGCATCAGGCATCAAGAAGCATATCACATTCCATTGCAGTCGTCATACCTTCGCAACTCTGCAACTAGAACGTGATACCGACATCTATACCATTAAAGGAATGCTTGGACATACGAATGTGAAAACCACCCAGATTTATGCACACATTGTTGATAAAAGTAAACGTAATGCTGCCGATGTCATCCATATTGAGAATCTTACTCCCACCAATGATGACATAGAAAGCTTTCCTACTATCTGATTGTTACCTGTTTTACCAGGTCGAGCCTCCGAGTTTATCGGGGGCTTTTTTATGTCATTACCATTCCTTATACGCATGTTTCTATCACCTTTTGTTTCGTTGTTATAAAGCGCTGGCTATGAGGTTTATAGTATGATTTTTGCTGCAAAATCATACTCAAATCTTAAGCAATTATAATATCGGTCTGTTGAAGCTCAAATTTTATGGCAGTTCGTAATTTAGTGAGTTACTTTGCATCGCCATTCAACGAAAAAAGGCACAAAATACAATTCAAAAAAATATAAGTATATGACCGAAACATTTCAAGTAAAATCGTTGGAGGAGATGCCAAGAGCATTGACCTACCTCATTGAAAAAGTTGACAGTCTTCAGGAGACAGTCAACAACCTGTGCAAGAAAGAGCGCGCCAGTGAATCACCTCGATGGATGAACATCGATGAGCTTTGTGCTTATCATCCCAGCCATCCCAAGAAGCAGACCGTCTATGAATGGGTATCTAAGAAGACTATTCCCTATCATAAGATGACCAAGGAACTCATGTTCCTTCAATCTGAGATTGATGAGTGGTTGAAGCGTGGAGCCCAGAAGTCCGAGGAAAACCTTATGCGTGAGGCGCGTGAATTTGTTCTTTCAAAGAAAGGGAAAGAAGTATGACGCAAGACTACGCAACCAATTTCTGGTGCGGTATGGACGACCTGCATGGTTTCTCCTTTTACCGAAAACCCATTCAGAACATCGAGCCATGCCGTGCCATCACGATAGTTGATGTCTATCGTTACCTTGTCGGTCACTACGCCAAGCCGCAGACCGACACACTCCGCTCACTGACATCACCTTCGGAAGCCAAGAAGTATAAGGCAACTCACTTTGACTACTGTACATTCTCGGGATTGTTTCGCAAGCGAAATGAGAAAGAGCTGATTCAGCACTCAGGTTTGTTGTGCCTCGATTTTGATCATGTCGGAAATCCCGACAGGTTCAAAGAGCGACTTCTGAAGCATGACTACTTCGATACGGAACTGATGTTCACAAGTCCATCAGGCGATGGCGTGAAGTGGATTATCCCCATCGACTTGAAAGGCTGGGAGCATTCCCGCTATTTCATGGCTGTAGCCAACTGTATTAAGTCAACTGGATTGCCTCCTGTGGATAAGTCAGGAAGCGACGTGGCACGTTCCTGCTTTCTGCCTTACGACCCACAGGCATACATTAACCCTAAATACTCGGAATATGTCAAAGAAAATCTTTTCCGCCCCATATTGGGAGAATGCCCCTTCTAAACAAGAGGCTTCGCTACCTGCCTTGCAGACACATGACACTCCTGAGACTACAACAGACCTCGCTACTGATATAGACAGAGTTGTTCAGGAGATTGAGGCCTATGGCGTTGACATTGCCCCCGATTATGGTATGTGGGTGAATATTGGTTTCGCTTTGGCCGATGGATTGGGAGAACGTGGACGAGACTTCTTTCACAGAGTCAGCCGACTCCATCCTGATTATGAGCCAGCGAACACAGACAAGCAGTTTACTCATTGTCTGAATGGCAGAGGCTCGGGTGTGACCATCGCCTCTTTCTTCCATTATGCAGCCCAGGCTGGCATCGAACTCCATCACTCTTTTAATACCGTTTTACCAAATTACCAAAATGGTAAAACGGCAAAATGGGTAAAATCAGAAAGCGAACTGCCTCACTTCCCCGAGGAGATTTTCGGAGCATTGCCGCCCTTCTTGCAGAAAGTAGTCGGCAATGCCATCTCCATTGAAGACCGCGATGTGATACTGCTTGGAGCTATTGGCTGCCTATCTGTCTGCTTCTACAATGTGTGTGGTGTCTATGATGAACGTGTGGTTTACTCCAACCTTTATCTGTTTGTTGTGGCCGAGGCCGGTATGGGCAAAGGAGCTTTGACGCTCTGCCGTGAACTTGTGGCACCAATCAATCAACGTCTACACGAACAGACTGCCCAGAGGATGATTGAATATGCTTGAACTGTCCGAGTATCAGAAGTGCAAAGGCAAAAATCCTGAAGCGATGGAGCCAGTTACTCCACCACAGAAGACTCTTATCATTCCAGCCAATAGCAGCGCAAGCTCTTTGATTAGCATACTGCATGACAACGATGGTATAGGGCTACTCTTTGAGACCGAGGGTGACACGCTTAGCCAGACGCTCAAATCCGAGCATGGCAATTACTCCGACTTGCTCCGCAAGGCGTTTCATCATGAAACAATCAGTATGAGCCGTCGCAAAGATAGAGAATACTTGGAAATCGACAATCCGAGAGTCTCTGTAGTCTTGGCTGGTACTCCCGAACAGATACGCCACCTCATACCCGATGCTGAAAACGGACTGCTCAGCCGATTCATCTTCTATTTTATTCCCTTTCGTCGAGGAATACGCGATGTCTTCGCCACCGATGATGTGACTCGCTCGAAACATGCCGTATTCAAGATTATGGGTGATGAATTTCTACACTTGCTCGATATATTCATAAATCAAGGTTCTTTTGTATTCGTATTGCCAACTCATCTTCAACGTCGCTTTGTTGAGTGGCTGGCCAGGCTCAATGATGAGTGTTGCGATGAAGTTGACAATGGTATGCAGGGAATCGTCCGACGGTTGGGACTTATTGCCTTTCGCATGATGATGATGCTTACAGCCATTCGTGCATTCGATAGTTCCCTACCGCCAACCAGAACTCCAGACGGAAGGATTATTCTGGAATGTTCCGAAGAGGATTTCAATACTGTGTTGTGTATTTGTGAGATCTTGCTCTATCACTCTATACACATCTATTTGAAGTTGCGTCTGACGAACAATCGCAATGTCCTCCCCGACATCGAGACTGGTGTCAATGCCCGTCGCTATGCGTTGTATCACAAACTTCCGGATGAGTTCGACAAATCCGTTTACGACCGAATCGTTTCTGAAATGAACGAGAATCCCAACACTGCCGCCAAGTGGATTGACAAGTTCATTCAGGACGGACGACTCAAGCGAACGAGCAAAGGCAATTATGTGAAGAGTTAGAAAAGTATTAAACCGGGCGAAAGCCCACAAAAAACACTTTCAAAATGAAACAGTTCAAGAAAAAGGAATTCGCCATCATTCCAACCAAAGTTAAGATGGCAACTAAGGCAAACAAGCCTTCTATCAATACAATCAGTATGAATGAGCCCATGAAGGTTGTCATGGATTTCGGTCGCAGCAAAACCGAATATGACGAACTTCCTTCTGGACGCAAGTATCTTACTCCTTCGGAGATTGTGGCCATTCAGGAACTCAATCTTGACGACAAGAGTCCTTTGGCAACTGTACGTGATGCCTTCACACTCCAGTGCATATTCGGTGGAAGTCTTGCTGCCAATGCTGGAAATAAGAAGGATATTGACGCATACTGCCATTGTGTTGGCGTATTGCTAATCCTCGCTGGCATTGTGAAGCCTGTACAATCAATCTGTGCAACAAGTAGCAATCAGCAGGTTTCGTTCTATCACACATTCTATGCGAATCCCAAACTTGCAAGTTGCACCTATGCTGTCAACAGTCAGGTCTATGCTAATGTGTATTCCAAAATCTTAAATGCGTAGTGTATGAAAAATCTTATTATTCCTAATTGATCATCTTGTGATGTTGGCTGAACTTGATGATAAGGACGCGGGACTGATGGCAAAAGCCATCGCCCAGTATGCCAACAAAGGTATTGCTCCTTCGTTCAGCAATAGTGCGCTCAAAGCTATCTTCACTCTGTTTCGCTCAATCATCGATGCGCAGCATGAGTCTTCTGCAAAACGCAGCGAAATCAATACGACCAATGCCATGGGCAAAAAGTCGGCTGCAAAGAAGAAGGCCGCCAAGAGAGCAACTGCAACTGATAGCGAATCGCAGCAAATCGCAGACGATGCTACCGAAGCGTCAGAAGCAGTTGAGGAATCGCTCCCACTTGATGCAATCGAAGCGGTATATCCGAAACTCGGTACTTATCGCAACGAATCGCTCTCCATTTGGGAATCCTTCAGCGAAGAGAATAAACGTAAAGCCATCGGTTTCGTTCAAACCTACATTAGTCAAACACCTAACGCCATTGACCAGATGTATCTGAACAGATACCTCGGGGCTGAACCTTGGGAGAAGTAAGCCGTAACGAGTCTGCTTGCAGACATTATAACCCTTTTGGTGTAGCCTAATACACCAAGCACACTTGGCTGTTAGGCGCTCCGAGGGGTTGAGGTCAGCCTAATGAAAGAGCAAGCTCTGGCAGAATAATCACATTTATGTCAAACCATTATACAGGATAACTATATGGGTAAAGGTAAAAAAGCTATGCTCGAAGTCAGCAAAATGAAGATGACTCCAGCACTCAGCGCAGAACATCAGCGTAAATGGGATGAGTCCCGATGGGAATGTAAACTTGATGACCCAGAACGCAATTACGACAAGAGTCGTGCGCATCTCAACTTCGAGGTACGCAAAGGAGGTGTCATTGCTCCAGTAGATCAATCGGTCTGCATCAAGGAAAAAGTAGATGCACGTATCGCCGAATGGAAAGCCGAAAGGCTTGCTGCAACAGGAAGAGAACCGATAGTTAGGAGTACTCAACATCTCTCAGTTTCTCTTGTTATAGGCGGGAGCAATGAACGCATGAATGAACTTGCATTCGGAAATCAGGTGCTTCAAGAGCGAGGAAACAATGCTCACATCAAGCGTATGCCTGAGATAGAGCAGTTCGCCCTCGACAATTACAAGGCTCTCGCAGAACGTATCGGAGAGAAGAATATCATTTCCTTCATCGCACATTGCGACGAGAAGAACTGTCACATTCATGCTACCATTACTCCAATTTTAGAGGACGGTCGTTTGTCTGCTAAGGATATGTTCGGAGGCGGTTCTCTTGTTGCAGCTCGCGACAAGATGCGTGAATGGCACGATTGGTATGCTGCCGTCAATGAGAAGTGGGGACTGGAACGTGGCGATGACATCCATGAAACAGGCGCACGTCACAAATCACTCGAAGAGCACAACCGTGAGCTGCATCGCGAGAACAAATCTCTCGAAGAGGAACTTGAAACTAAGCGTCGTGCTGTGAAAGGACTTACCACCATGATTGAGAATCTTACTCGTCGGCAAGAGGAAATCCAATCACAGATAGCAGAACTTGAAGCGCAACAACAGGAATCCGACTCCAACAAGGAGGATATTCTGCGCCAGATAAAGTTTCTCAATCAAACGCTGACTGAAATCAGAATCAATTTGAGAGAAAAGCGAGGAAAACTTGACCAAGTTAATCAAGAATTGGATAGTCTCAAATCTACCTACAATGCCAAATTGAAAGGGTTGGACGCTATCATGAAGAAAGACAATGTCATGATAAACTATATCAACAAAGATGCCGAGATTATTCTCAAAGCTTCCATTTTTGATCAAGTGCTATATGAAGCAGTCAAAATATGCCGAGAAATCCCCGAAGCAGATGCGATGGCAGAGGACACATTCATTGATGACCGTAACAATTTCCGTTGGAAGGATGTGCTAAGCACAGGTCTGAGAGTATTCATCGCCGGAATAGATGGCGCGACTGGCGTAGCTCAGGTGTCAGGCGGTGGTGGCACATCAAACGATATGCCGTGGCGAGATAAGGATGAAGACTTTCTCGATTGGGCCCGCCGTGTTATGCGCTATGCCCATGCTAAACATTATCCTGGTAATAGGTTCAAACGGTCGCTGAGCAAATAGCCCTCGCGCGCATACGTATATAATGATGAGCAGGTGTTTCCAAATTGGAGATGCCTGCTTTTGATTGACCATTTGTCCGAAGGTATTCAAATTTTTCTAATAGTGTCGGACAAAAGCTATACTTCATGTCATTCTCATCAAATTGAGATGTTCGGAAATTCCGAACAAGTTTAGCTCCAGTATTGGTGTCAACTCGATGAATATTGATATTATGAGCATTTGTCCGAAGCTTACAAAATTTTTTGGATAGTGTCGGACAAATGCTTTTGACTTATTGACTACTTAACTATTATTTCCGTCCAACAACATCAATCCTTTTATCGTCAGCAAATAACGTTGACGGGGATGATGGGGATTGGCAGGATACTTCATACACACAAATCCTTCTCTTATTGCTGGTGTGAGAGAATAATCCATAAAGTTCGGACGGTTCTTCAAACCTACAGCCTCCATCATGCTCTTCACACTCATTTCTTCTTTACCGATTGCCAATACCAAACGCGTTACATTCTCAGAAGACGGTTGTATGTCGATTGAACTTGTACGGGTACTTGTATGGGTGTCGTTCTCATCATCCTTATACCCAATCAGCATATATCGATTCTTCAGTTCATTGTTTTCACCGAGCAGCAAATTACGGAAAAACTTTACGAGGTACAACCTGCGTGACACCAAGTTCTGGTGGTGGCACGTCAAACGATATGCCGTGGCGAGACAGAGACGAGAACTTTCTTCATTTCGCCCATCGCGTCATGCTCTACGCTCATGCCCAGTACTATCCTGTCAATCGGCACAAGCGGACGCAGAACAGTAGTTATAGCTTTTCATATGTATATAGAATAATGGGTGGCAACATCTCATCTGGATTATGCCACTCACTATTGCTACTTGGCATTCTTTTTTTACCGAACTGGCAATCCATTAAATCGTCAAAGTTCTACAACCATAGTTACAACTAAAATTATGTCTTTCCTCTATATTTTTACCATCCACCTCAAACAAATGCCTTAATGTCGAATTATCCATTGGAAAAATAAACTCCAAATGTTTGCTTACATTACGTATTGGATTCATGATAATTCGACTTAAAGTTTCTTTATTTGGGAGATTGTGTATATTTTCCGCATTTGCTGTTATTAAATATTTTTCGCAATTAATGATACTTAAATAATCCATATTCGTATTACCATTACTTCCATGGTGTGCTAGAGATGCTATCTCAAATGAAAGAGAGTCATTAGTCTGTTCCTTTATATATTTTAATGCTGGGACATATTGAGATGGTATGCTGTCAGATAACCACAAGAATCGTTTTCCTTCACTTTCAATTATCACAGAAAGAGATGATGCATTCGTTATGTTCGTGTCTTCTTCAAAATTGGTTAAATTAAACTCTGAAAGAGCAACATTGTAATCAGTACCGTTTGATGTTGCTGCTACTGTATCTTTTTCTATTTCATACTCATCATTAACTTTAGGGGATGTAACAATAGACATCGTTAACCCTTCAAATGGAATTTGCATTCCTGTATATAAATTATTAATAACATTGCAATTTTTAATTTGACTCAAATAAGATGCGACTTTGTTGCCTTGAATTACACTTTCTGCCTTAGAACCATCATCTGAAAAGCAATTAACCATTGTGGTTTTTAGCTCAAAATTTGTAATCCAACATTTACACAACGGTAATGGATAACCGTCATGTACATTCTCTAAGTATCTCAGAACACCTCCGATATGATCTCGATGTGCATGAGAAATAACCCAAAAATCTATTGGGATAGATAATGATTGTAGAAATTTTCTTAGGTAGTTCTTGTAAGAAGATACAGAACCACCATCCAAGATACCAAGATGATGACATCCATGGCTATCCATCCATTCAACAGTAATACAATCACCATATTCTATTGGTGTAAATCCTAGCTTCATTGACGTTTATGTAAAGTCATAGTTCCTTTAATATTGTCATTCTCGTCCATGTAAAAGAGGCCGCTTGGCATAGTCATTTTACTATTGTAACTACCATCATGAGGATTATAGAATTTCTCCAAAACAACTATCCAGACCAAATCCAATCCTTTTGAATGAAGAACTTCCATAAGTCTGTCTTTCCGAAAGAGCGTATGAATTGTTCTATTAGGATTGCAGCATACAACAGTTTCACCTCTGTTATTTATGAACAAACCATCTTCATCTGCATAACTTGCGTTAAGCATATCTAATATATTTTTGCGTGGCATATAATATGTAGCGCGAGTTCCAGAGTAATCACCCTCAATATTACCATTCATTGGTTCTATAGGGACTATACCCTTTACATTGCACCCCCCATACAAAGGGGCCTTACTCTCATTATGATTCTTTTTCTCAAGAGTTTTCCACGAGACCAGAATTTTTCTCTAGTGATATGATACAAACTGCTGTCATATGGTTCAAGCCTTTTCAAGTCGTAGAAATTCTGACCCTCCGCATCCTTGACTAGACGATTTATATCTTTTTTATTGATAATGTATGAGTATATACTTATGATGTAAAATCTACTCGCCGTGCCCCATCTATCAGCACCAATTTCCTTTGGCTCATATTCTGTCTTATAATCATGTAATGTTAGCCATTTATTACCATCAGGATCTTCTCGCTGTAAGAAATTCTTTATATCAACTGTATCAATAGTTGTTTCCATCCATGCGTTTACCTCCTGATTCCAATAAGGATAAGTAATATAATCGTGCCATGAAGATTCCTGTATTTCGTCCTGTCGTCTTGTTATACAGGCTGGGTCAATATCTCTCCAATAGTTTTGCCATGCGCCATCATATTTCATCGGGACAGATGTGTCCCATGGATTTTCAATGCAGTGGTTATCTGCGATACATCCTAAAATCTCCCACAATGCAATCCATTCATATTTCTTACCAATCCGTTCTATTCTACCAGTATCTGAACTTTGCCGACCATAACCCTCTATTCGTTTTACATACTCATCGTATTCTCCATGAAGATCTTTATTGTAACCAAGATTGAAAACACGTTTGACAATCCATCGTCTAACGCCAGATTGATTTATACCATATAAATATTTACTTGTTTTAAGTTTGGAATGATTCGGAATGTATTCTTCTCGGATTTTATTTGCAACTCTTTCACCAAAAGCATTATTCAACTGATCTGACAACGAAGGTAACATTCCGAAGCAGGTTTCCATTATCTGTTTTTCTGTATCTGTCCATCTTGGTTTCCATAAATGGTATTCCTCTTGTTTTTCTTTAATTGAATTATATCTAATTGAAATAATCTCATAGCAATCTAGCAGGTCACGCTTTTTTTTCCTCGGGTAATCTTCTTTAGGGCAACATATTCTTCTTCCATTTTGAAAGACCATCCAAAGAATTCTCCTACTCTAGAATCTACTATTTTTGTTCCAAAATCAGCAAGACCATCGACAACAGAATTTAGAATGTCGTTCTGTGCATGTCTATACTTTATATCTGAATCATAAGGAATCTTATATGCATCTATCTCTTCCTTAGACGGGAATTCGGGTATTTGCTCATTGTATGGAGGCAATACATTTTTCATGTTAACGCCTGTCAACTGGGCATTTTCAACTGCATATTCAACTATATTACACATATAGTCTCTTGTTAATAGATGCTTAGGAAGATTTGAATCAACAATTACATAATGATATACATATTCACCAATTAGCCTTTTATCGCTAACATTGGGCGTACGCAAAATACAACCATAAGCGACTGCATATAATCGTTCCAAAATATAAGGATCATCTATTCCTTCGAAAGATTTCAATATTGAAATAAGAGATAAAACATGACCTTGAAGCAGATTGACCATTGCCTTGGTTGTTCTGTCTCTAAGTGCATTTTTAGTGGAACATAGAAACCATGCCATCAATTGACCTGTCAATCGAGCCACTTCATCATCCACTTCTGCAGATACCCCCAATCTCCATGCCCATTCTATGAGTCTGTCGATATGTGGACAAGAGTAATTATTGTCAACATCTGAATAATCTAGCAAGAACCTCTGGAGCACTTGTTCCCTATGAGGCAAATCCATTTGCTTCATAGTATTATGCCAACGATTACTATTAAATGGATGACCAGGAATAGGAGCAAGTAGAATTAATGTGTTTAGATATTCAAAATGCGAGAAGTTCTCTGTTTTTAAGTATTTTACAATTTTATCGACATCAATATGTTCTTTTGACCTCCATGCCAAGCTTTCTAATAAAATTTCTGCACCAGATTTATATAAATAATCCACTTCTGATAAATTGATCACCTCCCAAAAATCAAGATTATATTTCTCTGGTAGTAAAATTGCAAATTGCTCTATAATGCCTGAGATATTTGTATTTTTATAAAGACGTTTCTTGAACTCTGCATCAGCAAATTGCTCTATAATTTCATCACGATTAGGGCAATCGTTAATTAACGCTTCTGCCATGAAATAGTCAGACAATCTTTGATAGGTGAATCTTATATATTCCACCTCTTCACCAGGAACATAATCCTTTGACAAAATGCACGAAGTGATTAGGTCTTTCAAAAGTGTTGGGTATTTTACTCCCACTTTCTCTGACAACAGTCTGTCACAATGGTCAAAACTGATACGATCTGCCCCTATATCTACAAACTCTTTTGCAATAGCTTTGATGGATTTAGAAACAATATGTTTTCCATCATATATATCATTCTTATCATCAAACTTACTATCGTACACCTTTCGATAGGCATCAAAGAGAGAAGATGCTCCCGTATGAGCCATAATGAAACGGCCATGACCTTCCTTTTGAGCGACCTCGCATGATATATGCAACATCAAAGGATTACTATACTCTGGATTAAGTAATGGAAGTGTTGGAGCCGCAATTTTATAATAATTGCAGAACTTATGAATAGCCTCTTCCTCATTCCCTCTTAAACCACCGTGATGAATAAGATGTATGCTATCATCCTTAGTGAAATTATCTGGGATTTCATCTTTGATATATGTGGACCTAATCGACAGGATTAATCCTACAGCAGGATATCTCTTAATAAGATCAACAAAAGCTCTAAGATTATTTTTCCAATAATGACGACCTTCTGTTTCGTTGATTGCATCGATAAGTATCATGAAGCGTTGATTACGCTCAATGCCAATACAGTTGCAATTATTCAGAAACACATCTAAGTCGCAATTGATACCTATTAGTTTCTTAAAATTACATTCTATTGATTCTTTTTGATCAAAATCTCTACCTAATAAGAACACTACAGGCGTATGAGATTTAATTAAGGAATCAGACAAATGCCCCAAGATATATGACTTTCCACATCCAGCCTCACCTTCTATGATTGCAATTGGAGTATTTGTAAATAGGTAATTTGTGCTTCTAATTGCATAACTAAAACCATCGCAGTATCGCTCTAATGTGTACAATCTTGACAAATAAGCATTTAGAGACTCCTTGTCTTGTCTGCATGATTCCCCATGAAGTTCCCTTAACTGCCCATAAATAGAATTCATTAAGGACTTAACTTTTGACATAAAGTTATTTATTAATGAACTACATTTGGAGAAATCTATTTCACAAGGGAGTTGTAATTCAAGACAACTAATAATATGAGAAATATGATCTTTAATCTCCATGAATTCCGTTTCCAGCAATCCTGTAGGAGATGTCGACTCATTTCCATAAAAATGTATATCACGAAACCATTTTTCAAGAGACTCTGTAAAGACCTTGAGAAAACTGTCATTACGACAAACTGCATCTAAATATGGTTGAATCGATGTTTTAACATCAATACCAAAATCAGGACCTAAATTCTTCTTCGATTTACTACAAAGGTTCGATAATTTATTATGAGTCAGTCCGTTTACACCAAAATATCCAAAATGAATAGTTGGTAACCTTTTATCTTCTAAAATGGTATTAATGCCTTTAAGATATTGGCCATAACCCAAATGTCCACGTTCTTCATTTGCCTGCACCCTCACAAACAAACCAAGGAGAACATTTTCATTGGCTTCATTCTCAACGAAAATACCGCCTCCCGAATAACCCTCCACATAAAAGTTTGCAATGCCTTGTTCCATATTTAGGAGAAATTGCTGTTCCCCTATGCGCTCTTCTATTCTTGTAACATTACTTGACAATACTTCTTTGTGATTGTTCGCTTTTGGGAAACCCAATAAAAGCATGCTTTTGGTTTCTGCGCAATTGTTAACAATTTGTATTGTTGATAAGTTTGGATTTATAGAATCAACATCGACTTTGTTCAATACAATTATAGCAAAATCTGCATCTTTCTTTGGTGAACATGCTACAGAATCGGAGAGGTTTCTAATAGTTATAGGTTCATAGCATTGATGAGTGTATGAGTAGACCTCTACATAGATACTCTTTTCGGAGAACTCCAAAAAGATCGCCATCTTCATATAGGTTATGAGCCTGCTGTCAATGCATAGAGTCTTCCACCCAGGTATTCCTCGTAATACAAAACACCAGACCCTATAACATGTTCGCACATGTCTTTTAAGCGAACTATATTGCCTTTTTTATCAAATTGAAGTTCCATATATTGCAGCCTTTTATGTTCTTAACTGTAAAACATTCTGATTATCTCAATGGAATAAACCATCCATTCTGATACTATTTATTCCAAAGAAATTTGCATATTAAGCCCTAGAGCCTGTATTTATCTTTTGAATTTGCAAGTATTTTGTCACTGTATCTGAGCACGTGTTAGCGTAAAGTCCATTTCCTAATTCCTTGAATGCGTTTGCATATTTCGGATTAACCACTGTATCAATTAGAGGGGAACCGCCATTCTTGCCCATTGTAATATTGAGTGCTCGAACATTATCAACGCCTGCATACTTGATTACCTCGATTAGGGTATTCACAACTTGTTTTTCGCAAATCTCTCTACCATCATCAAACACTATGCGAATCTTTTGTCTAACGGAACGTCTTCTTTCCGATGACATATGGATGCTATCCAAAGTGGGATAAGGGTTGTTCCAGTCTATTTTCTTAAATAGTGCCTGCCAATGGAACATTTCCATATTTGGGAATAAATCGCCATAGAAATCTTCTACTGTAGCATAGGCAGACATTGGACGCGGATATTCAGAATCTAAATCTTCACGTAATAGGTCTATTAAAGTAGGATTAGCAATGCAAGTCAGAATACCGTGAGCGTCAGTAAAAGGTGTTTCATAGTCAACCTCCTCTGCTTCAGCACTATTCTCATCTTCTGGGGTCAATCCCAGTTCCTCCTCTGTTGGCTCAGGCAATTCATCACTACCATTTCCCGCGTCCTTTTCGCTTTCACTATATTCGTCTATCAGGAAGTCGATGTATGCAGGCAGGGCATATGAGAATGTATTATCCATCTCGGCATCCAACTGTTTTATTTCATCCAATGAAAGGAATTCATTGACAGCATTACGATATTCCTCCAGCGTGTCACAAGCGAGAAAAATCCTTCTGTTGTTAGAAATGAGCGAAGTGCTAATAAGTTGCTTTATTGCACGCACATACTCCTGTACCGTTGGTTGGTCGTAACCAGCAGCATTTAAGTATCTGGCAAAATCACCCAGATGTTGTGTGTTCGTTAACTCGCGATAAGCTGCATTGGCTTCACTTCTGCGTTTCGATCCCATAGCAACATATTCAGATGTATCAGGGAAAAACATTTCAATATTGGCAAGGAATAGACTGATATATTCTTGAGGGAATAAAAGAACGGAACCATCATTCTTTAACTCACGTGTGATGAAGTCTCCCTGTTCAACCGCCTCCTTCTGCCATGAGAAACGAGAATAAAGAGAAGGACTTGACGCAGTACCAATACGTTGCTTAGCTACATGAGGATTCCATGCTGCAAATACTCGGTTATCCGAATCATAACCAAGCAAGATAAACAAAGCCTCTGTCTCTTTTATCTGAAGCAATGTGTCAACACCAGTCAACTGGGCTCGTGAGACATCAGGGTTGCTAAAATAAGCAGATGAAAGATTCTTAATATAGATGTAATACTCTACGCCCTCGAACATTATATGACAAGGATTTTTCTGACCATCAATAAATTTGAAGGTAGCAGAGGCATTCATCTCTGATACAAATATGTTTAGTAACTCAGATGATGTAAGATTCTTACGCTGAATGGGCGTTTGCTGCTCTGGTTCCAGTATTTTATTTACTTCGTCCATATTTACTATAGTTTTATTTGAACAAACTTTTATACAATGGGCTTTCACCACGTTTGAATTCTGAATCAGGTGATTGAATATCCAGAATACCTGAAAGATTGCTGTTGAACCCAACGCCTGTAACTCCAGGGTGAACACCATCCTTGTCAACTCCAGGCACATCTTTGGAATCATAGTATCGAAGCGTATCACATGCTTCAACGTAATCAAAGAAAACCTCATTGAGCCGATGCATGTCTGTACCAATGGTTTCTGCAATCACTCTCATCATGTGCATTCGTGCATCAACAGAATTAACTCTACTACAAATCTTATCGTAAAGGTCTCGGACAGACAAGCCATCCTTGCTCTGTGCCGATTCTCTGACTATTGCAGAAGCCACGACAACACGAGAATGTGCGGAAGGACACAATTGATCCAAAGAGAAGTGATGAATGCGTGTTTCGCTGCTTGTGCTCTTAACTTCCACCTTGTCGCGTCCCATTGAAAAATCATACTTAACCGTAGGCGACTCGTGCCATGCTTTTATCAATACCTCTGGCATGTAGCTTTGTTCTATTACCAGTAGTTCTGTCCATAATCCTTGAATTTTCTTGCGTGGCGGACACGTCATAGCAGAAAAAATAGAGATTAGATTCTCAACCTCAATGGCGATTTCGCGCTTTGAAGGAATCTCTGGCATTCTGTCAAACATCATTATAACAATGTCGAAAAAGTCCTCCTGTAGTATCTGATCAACAGAACGGAGGGTTAAGATGGTGTAATGGTGCGGCGTTTTCGTATCATTGTCATCAACAAAAGTGCATGATAGATTATACTCAACGGAAAGAATATCAAGTGTCGTATTCGGGATGGACGATACTGTATCGTTAGTACATACGAAGAACTTAGGGTACCCCTCCTTCGAGACTCCCAATTTGTGGTTAGTATCCATGATTGGAATAACCGCAAAATTTTTGTCTTCTGTTGTGATTTTGGCCAGAGCTTTGAACTGCTCAAATAAAACTTTATTTTGCATAGTCATTCCTTATTTTAATCATCGTCTTCAACATCCTCGTCCTCTTGATTAGCTTGTTCTGAGAGGACATAATTTGTTGCAAATGACTCTGGGTAGCTGATTGCAAGCGAGTAAGCATCATCGGGGTAATCTACGGGCTTTACTCCATCCAACTTAATGTGGTATAGTTGAATGGTAATAGAATCAGAGCCGACAATCGCCAAATCACCAGGGTAAACGTCTGCACCACTTGTAGATCGACCAGTCGCCAGAGGAACGGTTATCCTCAAAGCATTGTAATCAAAATTACGGGAACGAAGGTTTGCGCCAATTCGCTTGTATGCCATCTGGTAGAAATAAACGAACTGTAATGGTTCATCTTCTTTATCAGCCAAATAGCGTAAGTAGCGTATCGTCGCAGCCTTTCTAGTGGCATCCTTATAATTTCCAAACTGGAAATCATCAAGGAACTCTATTGCCTCATCAACGGGCATTCGAAAGCCACGATGACAGCGGTCATCTGTATGATAATCTTCTTCGATGTTAAAGTCTTCGATATGCCTTTCAATAAACGCCTCTGCCACTCGTCTGTTTTGCTCAATACGCTCTTTGCTCTCGTATGCTTGCATTTCCTTTACGCCCTTCAATTGGCTATTGACAATACTGATTGGCAACACATTTGCGCGTGTAGCTCTCATCTTTGGAGAAAGAAGTATCTTACGCTCAGCTGCTGCAAGGTTATCGCATGTAGCAAGAACAGAACGCAATTCTTCTTCGTGGTCAACGTAAGCCTTGTAGTCGTTCATTGTCCAACTTGGCAGATAAACGCGACAAGATTCGATGTAATCACGCTTATAACCAAAGAAACGGCAACGCTGCTGGATGGTGTCCGCATTAGCTGGTCCTGTAGAGTATCGAGGCATGTAGGTTGTTGCAAGGTTCTCAACGGTGAATCCACGATTGAGCATTTCAGCACCAACTAATACATGCATGGCGTACTCATCCCATTCTATTTCTGTTTGGGCATCCTTATCGGTGTTCACAAGATAAACTTTCCAACTACACAGCACATTTTGAATCAGAGGGAGCAACTCTTCAAATTCAGGTCGTTCCTCTACGTTATAGAACTCTATTGCAGCCGGGAACAATTCGCGCAGACGTTTAATCAAACTACGTTTGTCATCGTTGCCTTCATCTTTGCGTATTGACTTACGCCATGATTTCAACTGCGCGTCAATCCACTTCTTGAACTTCGAGTTGTACTTCTTCTCTGTAGCAGGGTGAACCATCATCGAAAGATAGTTTACTCCATCTCTTCGTAGGTACTTAACCACAATTGCTACGGCAAGAATGTGCATAAGTAAAGCATCCTTCAAGGATTTTGGCATGCGGTCAAGCGGATTCTTTGTTTTATGGAAAACCTCCTCGTTTGGAATCTGCTGAATCAACCTGCCTCTATACAATTCATGGTTTGCTCCACGTCCGAAATACAATTTGCCTCCAATGTAACCTTCCCCCGGAGTCAGCAGAGTGTGACTCTTAGGAGACAGCATGTCCTTCATACTGATAAGGATGTTGGCTTGTGGAGTAGCTGTGTATTGGATGTAAGTATTACCTGGAAGCGCATTACGCATCTTGATAATAGAATCATAGGTCGCTGACTTTTCTTCTTCCTCATCCTCTGCCTTCTTACTATTTTTACGGCCATAGCTATTGAGAGAAGCCTGATCTGCCTCATCGTCAATGATAAGAACAGTTTCATCCTCCATGGCTTCAATAAAGTCGTTTGACTTGAAGATGGAAGTCAAAGCGTCAATGTGCTTATGATGTTTGAGGATAGGTATGAGCAGAATGGTGTTGTCCATGTAGAGGTTGCCCACAATCTGGTCAAGGTCATCAATCTTTGGGTCTTTGTGTATCTTGAAGACTTCACGATTGTTGACTCCACTCTCCTTTATCAAGTCCTTCTTCAATCGTTTTGATGTCTGATCTAGAAGGTTTGTCTTAGAGCCTGCCAGATAAACAACCACTCGATAGTGATTGTCGAGAGCAAGTGCCGTAAGGCCTGTAAACGACATGGTCTTACCACTCTGCACATAACCGACAACAAGATGCGTTGTTTCTGGATTATGCACAGCATTATGAGGATTGCAATGCGCAAGAATGTGAGCAGTTTCTTCGCGTAAAGTTGCTGCTCCAACTGGTGTAATACCTTTCTTCTTGTATGAGCCATCAGGTTTAGGACCTATCATCTGCGAAAATACAAATGAGTTGAAATGCGCACCCAGTTCCACCTCGTTTAAGACAGAACTGTTTGTTGCGTCAACCGCATTCGCACCTGTTGGCGTGTCGTTTATAATAATATGCTGCATACTTTATACTTTGGTCTTTTTGATGTAAGCGTTGAATGAGTCGAAGAGTTCAGCCGTTGAGTCGTTACCTTCTTCCTTAGCCATGAACTTTGCAAGAGCCATGGTTTTGAGGATGGCAACAATGGCTTTCTCTGAGTTCTGGAAATGCTGGAAGAAAACATGGTTCATGTTTATTTTGCAAGTAACCACATTTTCGTCCTGCTGCATGGTATCAAGCCATACAAGTTCACTTCCCTTATCAACCATCTCAACACGTAGTTTGTAATCCTTCCCATTGATGTTGTAAGTATCATCAAAGTGTCCCATTACAAGTGGTGTGTCCTCTACGGTTTCACTCACGATTGATGGTTGAGGAGTTGTGCCGGTGGTGTAGGTTGTCGTGGTGGTTGTAGTTACTGGCTGTGGCTTTGTAACCACTTCAACCTTCTCGTTCTTTTTCTTGTGGTTGTTGTGCGACTTTACCAGTTTGTTTACTTTCTTCTGGCGTTCGTCAAGACGATAATCTTCTGCCTGATTGTAAAGGTCAAACTCCTTGGTGTGTATTTCACCACGAAGCATCTCCATCAGAGCTTCAAGATTCTCTTTGTCCTGAAGATCATTCTTATTGAAGGATACTGCAAAGCCCTCCAACTCCAACTCTCCGAAGATACGCTTGTAACGGAATGTACCAGTAGAACCCGAAAGGCTCTTTGGAAAGTATCGTCCATCAGTTTCTGCGCCATAGACAACACGTCCACGACGCAACAGGACGAAACCGTTCTTCGTACTATTGATGTCCTTCAGGATTCCAATGAAACCCGTAGCTCGGTATTTGCCAAACTTGAAATCAATATCCTTGCGCCAATAGATTGCAGGACCATTTGGGTTCTTTACCGATGGTGCTGTGAGTATTTCAGACTCTTCAAATGCCAATTTTATGCCATCAACATAGATGTCGGCCTCATTCATACGCAAAGATTTGCGATAAATACTGCTTAGTTCTGTTCTTATCTTATCCAAAGCCTTCTTGGTCGGTGCCTTAGGCGTTGGCGAAGTTATCCGAATAGAGGTGTAATGTTCTGCAGTCTCAGCTTCCTCTTCTTTGACTACAAGTTTGGTGAGACTGTCGGCTAGCACCTTATTAAGGTCGAATGTGATTGAACGGGAAACCACTTCACCTAGTGCAGAAGTTTTCAGACTCCATTCGTTGCCAAGCCAAAGCGCAGCAGTCTTCAAGCCCATACCAAACTCATTCAATCCCTCATTGTTTTCTGGGGTATTGGCAAGTTTGAATGCTTTGGTGTAGTTTGAAGCATCAATTCCGCCTGCATTATCTGTGATTATGATTGCCGTTGCCTGATTGGTGTTTCCATCCCACTCAAAGTCAATATCAATTCGAAGCCGATACTCTGAATCAACCGCAAGAAGTTTCTCCTTCTTATCACGTGACGACTGTAGGGCATTATCCACAAACTCAGCCAGCACATGTGAAGGTGTGTTGGGCAGATCGGGAATGCGTCCGTACATGTTTGCACCGATTGTTATGTCAACGGATGAAATGTTTTGATTTGTCATAAACTCAGAAGGTTTTTTGCAATATGTTTAACTATAGTTACATTCGCTGCATTACCAAGAGCTGCATATGAACGAGCTACCGACAATTGGAAACTCTCATCACCAAACTTGAGTTTCATCATTCCCTGCAATTTGGCTGCCTCTTTTCTGGTCATATATCGTCCTTTAGAGGGCTCTCCTGGTTTATAAGAACCTTTGGGTAAATCTATCCATAGAAAAATCGGAATTTGCGTGCCAACCAGATTCAATGCGGGAGAGAAAGTTGGTAATTTAACTCGTATACCAGATGCACGGAACTGTATAATTTTGTCCTCCAATATGGGTTTTGCATCATCACCACAATTCCATTCTAATTTAAGATGGCTGTTCTCTAAATGCTGAATCTTAGATATCCAAGGATCGAGCCATTCTTTGTTTTTTTTGTAGAATTCTCGATTCTGTTCTATGTATCTAATTTTCCAGTCTGGAAAAAACTCAGCCTTATCTGTTTGTGAATAGATTGGAAGACACCCTAAACACTGGGCCTTACCAACACCATCTATGGGCCTGCCTAAATGACCATGCTTCCCTTTCAATTCTTTTAAAGATTGAAACGCAGGTGCCTTCTTTTTAAATTCGTAGTCAGCGCCAAACTCCATCGCCCATATTGGGAAACGAGGAATCTTCTGACCATGAGCTATGGTTAAATCTATAAATTCCTGCCATAGTGCCAGTTGTTGACGTGTATCAGCTTTGAGTTTAATAAAATCAGAATCGTCTTCGTCAATAATCTGCTTTATATTGCTAGGCCATGACTTTGGTGGAATAGGGAACCTGAAATTTTTCAGATTTCCCATTTCCCTATTTTCACATACTATGTATATACGTCGGCGGTGTTGTGGTATTCCCCATTGATGAGGTGATAATATCGCAGGTTCAGCCACTTCATAGTTCAATTCTTTGTCAAGCATCCTATGGATGGTTTGCCATGTACTCCCCCCATCATGTCCTTTCAAGTTAGAAACATTTTCAAGAAAAACGTATCGCGGGCGATGATATTCTATTATTTTGCAGATATATGTAAACAAATTACCTCTGTTTTTCTCATCGTTAAATCCTTGTCGCTTACCAGCCTGACTGAATGGTTGACAAGGAAAACCAGCACAAAGTATATCGTGGGCAGGAATGTCTTCTGGTCTAATGCTCGTTATATCTCCCTCTATCCTAGTACCAGGGAAATTTATAGCGTATAGTTTTCTTAAATCTTCACGTAATTCTGACGCAAATACGCATTCATGCCCTAATTCACTAAGAGCGAAATGGAAGCCTCCTAAGCCGGCAAATAAATCTATGAACTTTAATGGCATATTATTTCTTATTAATCAATTCTTCAATCGTTGTTAAATATGGTGCATAACGCTGTTTGAGCCTAATAGTATCTTTGTTGATTCCTACAGACTTCAGTTTGTATTTTGACGAAACATCAAAGCCAACACCGATGTATGTATCTCCTGATGGCTGGAATCCTAAGCGTATTATATAATCCTTTCCAAAATATTTAGGCTCAGAATCTGTCAGTTCGTACAACTGCATCCGTCCATTAGAATGAAGCAGAAGCAATCTAGGGAGGGGTTGCAAATCCTCAACACTCATTGAACCTTTACGTCCATCAGCTCTGACGTAATAGAAGCCTTGGTGAGTGATGATTTTCCAATGGGGATAGCCCTTGTAGAAGCCTACCAGTACACGGTCTTCTGGCTTGATGTCACCACGCTGCTGTTTGCGTTCAGAGGTAACTTTCTCGATAGCCTCTTTGATAGAAGTTGCCAGAATCTCTGCCATCCTTACAGGCACAGCATTGCCTATCATCTTATAGGCATCAATGATGTTGGGACAATCTATCTCAAAACTATCAGGGAAGGTTTGTATTCTGGCACATTCGCGCACAGTCAAACGCCTGTATTCACGATACCGTCCCTTGATAAACGACCAATCCTCATGAGCATTATAAATCATGCTTGGCGAGGATGGATGCAGGGGTATGTTGTAACCTGTAGCATGGATAGTGAATGATGGCTTATCCCAACTGCGGAGGCGATTTCCGCGATAATAATGTGGCCCAAACTTGCCGTTGTAATAGATGTTGCAATCAGTCATCACCTCGACCTCTTCACATGGAATGGGTGTTGCCGTAATGTCGCCTATGGCATCCTTTAACGTCAATGGCTTATTAGTAGAAGGCAGAGGGAAATGGTAGTCAATTCCCAAGTCGTGACGGAAACCAATTAGGAACACACGTTCACGATTCTGGGGAACCTCATAGTCAACGGCATCGAGCAAACGATATTTCACATCATAACCAATCTCGTCCAGTTGAGCAAGGAAGGTTTCAAAGACATCCTTGAACTTTTCATCGAGCAATCCCTTGACATTCTCAATTACAAAGAACTTGGGCATCTTTGCCCTAATCATGCCGATGTAGGTGAGAAACAACTGGCCTCGCTTATCATCAAGTCCCTGTTGCTTACCTGCTACGCTCCAAGACTGACAAGGAGGACCACCAATGAAACCGTCACAATCTGGCACATCTTTGGGGTCAACACTAATTATATCTTCTTTGCAGAGAATCGTATTAGGATGATTCTTTTCATAGGTCGCATGAACGCCTGGTTCGAACTCATTAGCCCAAACCACACGGAATCCAGCCTTTTCAAAACCAAGGTCAAGACCTCCGCAACCAGCAAAGAATGATATCACGTTCATTACAATTATTCTTTCTTCTTTTTATTCTTGTTTACTTCTCACCCTCAGTTCGATATAGCTACACAATCTCAATAACGCAATTGTAAGGGATAATAACCTCCCATTTGCCAGAACGAGGGGAACCTGTTCGAGAGATATAGCCTTTCTGTTTCATTTTAGCAATTTCTCTCTCCAACGTGCGTTTCTTTACCGCCATCTTTACCGCCATTAGGTCGATAGAAATTGAAGCATCAGCCCCAATCAAATCTATTATACTTTTCTGAATATCAGTCATTTCTATTAGCGCCACATCACCGCCAACTTTACCGCCAGTTTTACCGCCATCCTCTTTGGTATAACTCTGTGAGACTCTCACATCAACCTTGAATGCCGTGATAAGATTGACGTTGAACTCTGCGGGTTGGTTGCCATTTTCCTTCAGGTCAGTCTGGACTTGACCTACACCTCGATTGAACATATTGACATAGCCCAGCGTCTTCATGGCACTGGCTACAAGTGGATTGCGATAGTCGTTCACACTTGGGAAATTCTCAGGACGGGCATTTCCATACAAGCCACCAGCATTCAGAATCTCCAGATGGCTGGCAAACTCATAGAAGCGAAGTGGGGTATTACTCTGCATATCGCGGTGCATACAGGCGTTGAGAAGAAGTTCTCGGATAGCCTGATAGGGGTAGTTGCTGACCATTTCCTCGCGTAGAATAGAAACGAAAACGGGTTTCTTCTTGATGACAGACAACTCCAAAAGTGATTCCAGACGTGGTAGCAGTTCACAATAATTGCCTTCCAATTGCATTTCGTTCTCCACCTCACTGGTCACGTCTTCGCCCTTGAAACGAACATACTGCACATAAAGACCTGGCATAAAACGGCGTGGCTTGTAGCCAAATAGAACGACTGCTGCGTATGTGGGGCATTGATGTTCCGTGTCATACATACCCACAGCGGCCATCTGTTCCTCGATGGGACGAGTATCAGATTCTACTAACTCATTACCTAATAGCGGTATCAGATACTTTGTGCGCAGCAAGTCCGTATTGATATCATTCAGTTTGGCAGCCAAACAAGGCATGGTATCGAAGGTGGCCATGAATGACATCCGTCGTTCTGCAAGGATGCGCTCTTCTGCCTCCGTAGCTATGTCGCGACGAGGACCAATACGAATAAAGGTGCGTCCACGATAGCGCACAGGCGGCAGGTCAGACGGACTAACCTCAGCCACCAGCAAATCACCCTCGGGGAACTGGAAACGGTCAACGCTCATAACAGGTATAGGCAGGATGTTTCCGTTGCTGCGTATGGCTGCAATCTTCTTCAGTAAGTCATCAGTTACCTTCAGACCCGACAACTCTCCGTTGTCGTAAGCACCCAATATCAGGTAGCCATTCTTTCGTGAATTTGGCAGATCGTTGGCAAAGGCACATATAGCCTCCTGGAACTTATCCATGTCACCTGTTGACGTGGTTCGCTCCACACGATAGGTTTCCGTGCTATGCAGCAGTTCTTGTATTTCGTCTTTTGTTATCATTTGACTTATTTCTCTTGTGCGACTCCTATGTTTATTGGAAAGTCTTTCCGTTGTCAAAATAGAGAGGATGGTTATTGTCCGTTAGAAACTGAATCTGCAAATCCATCAGTTCTGCGTTTGCTCCGGTCACTTCTAGATCTTTATCAAATACAACATAGAAGTCTACCGAAAGCATTTGTTCTACATCTTTGGATTTTTTTGCACATCTTGGCTTTATGATTCCATCAAATGTATGCCATAATTGCGCGATTGCATCGTTCGCTCTTTGAATAATAGTCAGATAATTGAAATCCGAAACATTTGTTTTGAACTCAATAAGACACATTTCTTTATCTGTCAGAAGCATTCCGTCGCACACTCCACCGACAATAACACTTGGTCCTGTGATTATTCTGCCATCAAGTGGCAGCAAAGCAATCGTGATATTGTTTGGATTTGTTGCCACGAAACACTTCGTAACAAACTCAGGTGCTACATCTGTCCAATCTGTATAACCAAGATTCCCGTCATCATAGACGTAAAGATGCTCGGCAGAACTCTTGTCGAAAGCATTAGCCACACCAATAGCGCCACAATCTTGTAATGCGGTGCACAACCTGAGGTTTGTGATGGCTACAGGTAAATCGTTATTTTGCGAGAGTCTTGGCATAATATTGATACAAAGAGTTGAAGACTCGCATTATTTCGTCTGATGCAGAATCTAATTCATTCTTTGAAACAAGTCCTGTTTTCTCATTTATCACAGGTTGACAATAACATTCGTCTGAAGAAGACAGACGGTAGGCTGCTATTTCATTCTCATTAATTTGATACTTTACAGGCAATATGGCCTCTATCTGCCCCCTCTGTTCCTCAGTAGCATTGGCATATGCTTTTGCTCCCATAATCATTGTATTGATAATTGCCAATGAATATGGACTATGCGTAGTGAACACAAGCATATTCTCCTCAGCACTTGCATTGTTGGAGATCAAAGAAAAGAGCACCTCCATCTGCGAACGAGGGAAGAGGTTCAATTCAGGTTCTTCAACGATGTTTATAAACTGATTATATCTATTGGCATATGACAATTGACGAATCATCATATCTTTGATACTGTCAGAATATTCTTCATTCAGCATGATTTCAGCTACTCTTTTTTCTAGTTTGTCTTTTTCTTCTTTTGAGAGCTTAACTTCTTCCTTATCGGATATCTTACTGCTCAAATACTCCGAAACAATACACATCGGAAGGGATGACTGAATGCCACTGGAAGCATTGATAAGTCTTACTTTATAGTCTACCCCGTGAATCCATCCTGCATCATTCAAACTGTCATATTCAAAACGCAATCCTTCAAACGGTAGATTATAGCCATTCTGAAAGAATTTCTTCGCATTTACAAATTCGTCAGAGAATGTCTCACTGGAATCAGGCAACTCTTTTAAAAGTTTTGACTTGTTTTCGGCTACGCTCACTATCGAACGTTCTGCTGGAACATACATTACCTTTGAGATGCCTTTTATCTCATGATTCTTGTCGATTACGCTGAAATTTCCGTTCTCATACAAAAAATCATATAAATCTCCTTCAAATTTGATGTATGAGCTCTCATTGACGAAGGATTCTATTCTGTGATATTTACACAGCATTTTCTGAAATCTATTATACTGTTCAAAGTATGATAGTTTGTATTTCTTTTGGCTCAGAACCTTCTCTGTCCACTTAAACATGGAGAAAAGTTTTGCCACGCAACTCTTGCCTGTGCCTTGGTCTCCTATGAACAAGGTTACTTTCTTAAATAAAATGTCAAGGTCTTTAACAGGACCGAATGATTTTACTATTAAACGTTCGTTCATATGATTTTCTTTTTTTTATTCTTGTTTATAACGCTTTTGTCTTATGCAATCACGTGGATTTCATTTTGCCATAGATACTAAAGACATATCATTTCTTTTCAATCCTCAACAGTTCGTTAATATCGACTTCGAGGAGTTCCGCAATCTTGACAAATGTCTCCATAGGTGGTTGGCTGGAATTGGTACACCATTTACTTACGGTAGTTGGTGCACATTCCAATTGCTCGGATAGCCACTTGTTTGTCCTCTTCTTATCTGCGAGAACCACTTTGATTCTATTTTCCATTCTTCTTCAGATGAGTTGTACCTTATTATATAATAATATGCGTACAAAATTAATTAAATTTCCGCAAAACAAAGAAAAGAAAACCATTTTTCTGTAAAATACAGTCAATTTTATATCTTTTTCTTCACTTTTATTCTTCGTAGATACCATTTTTTAGCGTGCTTAACCACAAAAAGTGCCACCTTTGGCAGAAATATAATGTAGAGCAATAAGGCATCACGACTAAAAGTTGTCAGTATTGGCAGATTTTAGTAATGACAAGGTTTTATCATTACTGCATTCCTAGTCTAACATAAATCAAAAAAATGCAACAACAATGAAACATTTTATGTGTTTTCTTTTGGTTATTTGGGGAGAAATTCATACCTTTGCAGTGATTTTGTAACATGTTGATTATCAATGCTTATTTCCATTTTTGCGACATGTGTGCAACATCCGGTGCTAACGCATTGATAGTCAGTTAAAGTCGTTTTCGAGGAGGTAAAACAGATATGAAATAATTTGATTGTCTTCATATGTACAGTTTATTAAGGAAAATATTGTTGGTGGCCATCCTCTCTGTGGCCACCGTGGCGGCTGTGTCGGCCCAAGGACTGAAGATAACGGGAACTCTGGTAGACCGCGACACAAAAGAAGGCGTAATGTTGGCCACAGTACAGATGCTGAAACCTGACAGTACGTTCGTAAAAGGAGTACTGAGCGACGAAAAGGGAAACTTCACCATAAGCGCCCCTTCGCCCGGTTCGTATATATTGAAGTTCACGAGCGTTGGATATTCGCCCATGACGAAAAACGTCAACATGACGGGCAAAAAGAATCTGGCACTGGGCAATATGACATTCGGAGCCGACGCAATAATGCTGAAAGGCGCTACGGTTGTAGGCCAGGCGTCACGCGTCACGGTCAAGGAAGACACGTTCGTTTACAACGCGTCAGCCTACAGGACACCCGAAGGCTCTGTCGTGGAAGAACTGGTGAAAAGACTTCCTGGCGCACAAGTCAGCGACGACGGCACTATAACAATCAACGGCAAGGAGGTGAAAAAAGTGCTTGTAGACGGCAAGGAGTTCATGACAGGCGACACAAAGACGGCATTGAAAAACCTGCCTACATCAATAATCGACAAGATAAAGACTTACGACGAAAAAAGCGACCTGGCCAGAGTCACCGGCATTGATGACGGCGAGGAGCAGACCGTGCTTGATTTCGGAGTGAAAAAAGGAATGAACAAGGGGCTGTTCGGAAATGCCGATGCATCAATCGGCACGCACGACCGCTACTCGGAACGCCTCATGGGAGCCATGTTCAAGGACAATACAAGAGTCATGCTCATGGGCAACGCCAACAACGTGAACGACCGCGGATTCCCAGGCGGTGGCGGTGGAGGACGTTTCGGCCGTGGAGCACAGGGACTAAATACTGCAAAAATGGTCGGTGCGAACTTTAATCTTGAGCCAAGCAGCAAGTTGAATCTTGACGGCAGCATTCGCTGGAACCACTCCAACGGCGACACACGCATAGAGCAGTCATCGGAAAACTTTGTAAGTACGGCCGGCTCCTTCTCCAACAGCCTAAACCAGAACTATACGCGTTCTGACAGCTGGAACGCCCGCATGCGCCTTGAATGGACGCCAGACTCAATGACAAACATCATGTTCCGCCCAACGTTCAGCTACTCCACAAGCGACGGGCGCTCGGCCGGCAACAGCGCGTCTTACAATGATGACCCTTATTCTTACACGTCAGACCCACTCTCAACCGAGGCCATTGGCCAAATGGCCGATGCCGGCTTAATGGTCAACACAAGGAACAACCGCTCCATTTCATACTCTGACAACACATCTGTCGGTGCGATGCTGCAACTCAACCGAAAGCTGAACAGCAAGGGGCGCAACGCCACCCTGAGAACTGACATAACATACGGCAAGACCAACAGCAAGAGCCTGAGCACTTCCAACGTGCACCTTTACCAAGTGAAAGACATGCTGGGCAACGACTCAACATACCAGACAAACCGATATAACACCACTCCAACAAAGACACTGAACTACAGTCTGCAGTTCACCTACAGCGAACCCATATTCAAGGCCATGTTCCTGCAGTTCAGCTACAAGTTCAATTACAAATACAACAAGAGCGACCGCTCCACGTTTGACTTCAGCAATCTCGGCGAATCATTCTTCGACGGAGTAAACAACACGTACCGTGGATGGGACAACTACTTCGCACGCTTGGACAATCCGCTTGAAAGCTATCTCGACAACGACCTCAGCCGTTACTCGGAATACAAAAACTACATACACGAGATACAACTCATGCTCAGGGTCATACGCGAGAAATACAACTTCAATGTCGGAGTTATGCTGCAACCGCAAAAGACGCGATTCATACAAAGATACCAAGGCGTAAGCACAGACACAGTGCGCAACGTCTTAAACTTCACGCCTACGCTTGACTTCAGATATCGCTTCTCCAAACTCAGCAACCTGCGCATAAACTATCGAGGCACGACATCGCAGCCCAGCATGACCGACCTTCTCGACATCCGAGATGACAGCGACCCTCTCAACATAACCATGGGTAACCCGGGACTAAAGCCCTCGTTTACAAACACCTTCCGTCTGTTTTTCAACAACTACCGACAGGAGCACCAACAGGCAATAATGGTACACCTGAACTACAGCAACACCCGAAACAGCATAAGCAACATGGTGACATACGATGAACAGACGGGCGGACGCACCACTCGTCCCGAAAACATAAACGGAAACTGGAACATGTCAGGCGCACTGATGTTCAACACCGCTCTCGACTCAGTGGGACGATGGACTGTCAGTACATTCACCAATGTGCGTTACAACAATTATGTTGGTTATCTGGCACTCGACCGTAACTCAGGTTCACAGAAAAACACCACCAAGACAACCACTGTTGGCGAACAGCTCACCGCAAGCTTCCGCAACAGTTGGATGGAAGTGTCGCTTGACGGCTCGGTGGATTACACCCACACACGCAACTTGCTTCAAAGCCAAAGCAACCTTGACACATGGCAATTCGCTTACGGAGGCTACCTGAGCCTTTACATGCCATGGGGCACAAGCATATCCACCGACATTCACCAAAACAGCCGCCGCGGATACAATGACAGTTCGATGAACACAAACGAACTGATATGGAACGTGCAACTCAGCCAAAGCTTCTTAAAAGGCAACGCCCTGACATTGTCGCTTCAACTATACGACATTTTGCACGAACAAAGCAACTTCAGCCGAACAATCAATGCCATGCAACGTAGCGACACACAATACAACAGCATCAACAGTTACGCCATGCTTCACGCCGTCTACCGTATCAACCTGTTCGGAGGTAGAGGCAAAGACCAGCCGAGAATGGATCGCCGCGGACGGCCGTCAGGGCCACCACAAGGGCCTCCTCCTGGCGGCCGCCCTGGCGGAAGAAGGGGTATGCCTTTTTAAATAAAAATAAAATAAACAAAAGAGAAGAGCGTGGAATCTGTTTGCTTATGCAATTGATTCTCCGCTCTTCACTTTTTCACATGATCACAGTTTAAATCTCGACTCACATTGTCTGATGGTTGATGCAAATGCCAAGCTTATACCAGTCATACAGCCGGTGCACACCTTCATCGATTTCTATTTTATGATGCCATCCCAAAGAATGAAGTTTGGAAACATCTGTAAGCTTACGCGGAGTGCCGTCTGGCTTTGATGCATCCCAGCGAAGCTCTCCCTTAAAACATATTTCCTTGACAACTTTCTCGGCAAGCTCGCGTATGCTGAGTTCCTTGCCTGTGCCAACGTTTATATGGCAGTTCCTTATCTCCTTGTCTCCAGGATTATAAGTATCCTTAAAATCGACATTAAGCAAAACGTGAACGCTTGCATCAGCCATTTCTTCACTCCACAAGAACTCACGCATAGGACTACCAGTGCCCCACAATGTCACAGCCTCGGGAGTTATTCCGAACTTGGCAAGCTTCGACAAGATCTCGGCATCAGAACTCTTACCGTCTACACCTTCAACAGGACGCAGGTCTATGTCTTTCCGAACATCGTTCCACCGGCCTTCATTCAGACACTTTGCCAGATGCACCTTACGAATCATAGCAGGCAAGACGTGGCTGTTTTCCAAATGAAAATTGTCATTCGGCCCGTAAAGGTTTGTCGGCATGACTGCAACGTAATTACACCCATACTGAATGCTGAAACTTTCACACATCTTCAATCCGGCAATCTTGGCTATTGCGTATGGTTCGTTGGTGTATTCAAGCTCAGACGTAAGCAATGACTCTTCACTCATCGGTTGTGGAGCCATACGAGGATAAATGCAAGTACTTCCAAGAAACAACAGTTTACTGACATCATGTCTGAAACTTTCACCAATCACATTCTGCTGAATCTGAAGATTCTGGTAAATAAAGTCTGCCCGGAAATTCAAATTTGCCATTATGCCGCCGACATGAGCGGCAGCAAGCACAACGGCGTCAGGGCGTTCCTTGTCGAAAAAAGCTTTCACCGCCATGGGATCCAACAAATCCAACTCTTTATGGCTTCGCCCTACAAGGTTTTCATAACCGCGTGACTTCAAATTATTCCATATTGCAGAACCAACCAAACCGTGATGGCCCGCAACATATATCTTAGAATTTTTATCCAACATGATTTATTCTGCCATTTGAGCCTTAATATAAAGTTTCTTGACAAACTTCATATCATGCTGAACCATAATCTTTACCAATTCATTGAACGATGTCTTTGTCGGATTCCACCCAAGCACTTCCTTTTGCTTTATCCAAAAGCCATAAAGCTTGGCAACCGAATAAGGCGACCTTGGATAGAACGGGGTTGTCTCGCTTTGCGGAACCTCCTGCACCTTGCCATAAAGTTCCGACGTTGAAGCCTGATAAATGCGGCAGGTCTTTTCCAAACCGCAGATACGCACTGCCTCCAACAAACGCAATACGCCAACGGCATCGGTATCCGCCGTATATTCAGGAACATCAAAAGACACCTTGACATGGCTCTGCGCGGCCAAGTTGTAAATTTCGGTAGGTTTGGTCTCCCCGATAATACGGATTAAAGAGGAAGAATCGGTCATGTCGGCCCAATGAAGATTGACAAGACGTGACTTCTTCATGTCACGCACCCACTCATCCAAATACAAGTGTTCAATCCTGCCTGTATTGAACGACGATGAACGCCGTAACAATCCATGTACCTCATAACCTTTTCAATCAAGAGTTCCGCCAAATACGAACCGTCTTGACCGGTAATACCTGTAATTAATGCAACATTTTTTTTCATTTTATTTTCTATTAAGTCTTATTGTGTTTTTGTCATTTACTTTGCTCTGAAAATTTTGATATCCGCTGTTCCTCCGTCAACTTGCAGATTAGCAGCCTGTCGTCCATTTCTGCAATTATGAAACCGTCAAGCCCTTGGATTACGACACGCTTCTTCCCACAAACATTGACAATGCAGTTATAAGTATTCAAACAAAGATACGTTGTCACCTATGACCCCATTGCCGTAAAGGTCGTGCTTAGTCTGGGCCAGCAACGAGCCCCATGTACCCAAATCACTCCATCCGAAATCTGCCGGGCACACAAATATCTCCTCAGCCTTCTCCATTATTGCATAGTCAACAGATATTGACTCACACTCCGGGAACCTGCGGTTTATCTCGTTCTGCTCATCAGGCGTACCGTAGACAGGCAACAAGCTTTCGAATATACGGCTTATCGTCGGTTGATAAACCCTGAAGGCGTTTACTATGGTATTGACATTCCAAATGAAAATGCCGGCATTCCAAAAATAGCTCTTGTTTTTTATATATTTATTGGCTGTTTCCAAATCGGGCTTCTCCCGAAAAGAATCCACCCTGTATATTTCCTTATTACGCGGAGAACTTGATGACAAATCGGCCTGAATATATCCATATCCTGTTTCGGGACGTGTCGGTTTCATTCCCAATGTTATTATGGCATCCGTCTCACTCGAAAATTTCAAACATTGGGAAACAACACGGCGGAACTCCGTAACATTCACAACAATATGGTCGCTCGGTGAAACAACTATATTGGCATTCTTGTCTTTAGACTTGATTTTCCAACTGACATAAGCAATACATGGCGCGGTATTCCTTCGACATGGTTCACAAAGGATATTGCCTTCAGGAATTTCCGGCAGTTGCTCACGGACCAAATCCCTATACTTGATACTTGTGACTATCCAGACATTTTCAGGACTGCACACACCCTCAAACCTGTCAAAGGTGAGTTGCAACAAAGAACGTCCCGTACCCAACACGTCTATAAACTGTTTTGGTTTTTCTGTTGTGCTCATAGGCCAGAAGCGGCTCCCCACTCCACCGGCCATTATGACTAAATGATTTCTTGAATGGTCCATAAAATAGGAACTTATAATACGTTATGAAGGCAAAGGTAGTAAAAAAATACATATAAAAAAACAAAATATAAAAAAAGGCGGAATTTTTTAATTCCGCCTTTTTCATATAAAACTTACATCATCACTTGCAATACCAGCTTACAATTGTCTCATAAAGCTCCTGCTTGCCGGAAATCTGCTTCGGCTCACCTACAGTCTTGGCATAAGCCACTACATCCTCGAGAGACAGCTTGCCTTCCTCAAACTCCTTGCCTTTGCCCGAATCGAACGATGCGTAACGCTCCTTAAGCATTTCGCAATAAGGAGATTTCTCAATCAGGTTTGCAGCATTCTCCAAAGCACGGGCCATAGCGTCCATACCGCTGATGTGTGCAATGAATAGATCCTCAAGGTCTGTTGAGTTGCGGCGTATCTTAGCATCGAAGTTTGAACCGCCGTTGCCAAGGCCGCCATTGCGGATAACATGTATCATTGCCTGTGTCAGCTCCCAGTTGTCAATCGGGAACTGGTCTGTATCCCAACCATTCTGGTAGTCGCCACGGTTAGCGTCAATGCTTCCCAACATTCCGTTGTCAACAGCAACAGCAAGTTCATGCTCAAATGTATGACCGGCAAGTGTTGCATGGTTAACTTCAATGTTTACCTTGAAGTCCTTATCCAATCCGTGAGCACGGAGGAAGCCGATGACCGTCTCTGTATCAACATCATACTGATGCTTTGTCGGCTCCATAGGTTTAGGCTCTATAAGGAAAGTTCCTGTGAAGCCCTTAGCACGAGCATAGTCACGTGCAGCCTTCAACATTGTAGCCAAATGCTCCTTCTCACGCTGCATCTGAGTGTTCAACAAGCTCATATAGCCTTCACGTCCACCCCAGAATACATAGTTTGAACCTCCGAGTTTGATTGTTGCGTCAATAGCATTCTTTATCTGAACAGCCGCACGTGCGACAACATCAAAATCAGGATTAGTTGCAGCTCCGTTCATGTAACGCTTGTTGCCGAACACATTTGCTGTACCCCAAAGATTCTTGATGTTTGTACCCTTCATTTTCTCAAGAGCATAGTCTGTGATGGCATTCATGCGAGCTTCATACTCTTCGATTGTCGAGCCCTCGTCAACGAGGTCTACATCATGGAAGCAGAAATACTCGATTCCAAGCTTTTCCATGATTTCGAAGCCGGCATCCATCTTGTCCTTGGCACGCTCAACAGCGTCTTCCTTCTCATCCCAAGGATAAACACGAGTACCACCGCCAAACTGGTCGCTGCTTGCAGGACCTAGCGTATGCCACCATGCCATAGCGAACTTCAACCAATCCTTCATTTTCTTACCCATTATGACTTTCTCTGCGTCATAATAATGAAATGCCAACGGATTTGTGCTGTCAGCACCTTCAAACTTGATTTTTCCAATTTGAGGAAAATACTCCTTTGCCATAATAATTGATGTTTACAGGTTATTAATAATATAGTAAGTAAAAGGTTTTACCTCCCAATCAATTGTTTATCAATCTTTGCAACTTCTCTTTCCACAAAGTATATGCTTCAAGATACTCATTGCGGTGACTTTCATCAGGTTCTATGATTGAAAGCTTTTTCAATGAAGCAAAAGCCTCATTGTTGTCCTTGTATATTCCACAGCCCATGCCTGCTCCTTTGGCAGCTCCGACGCTACCGTCAGTTTCATACAGCTCTATTGTCGCACCGCTTACTCCTGCCAAAGTATTCCTGAATATGTCACTTAAGAACATGTTTGCCTTTCCTGCATGTATCTTGCGTATATCCATACCCATCTGCTGCATCACCTCCATTCCATAACAGAAACTGAACACTATGCCTTCCTGTGCAGCACGCATGATGTGCGCCTTGCCGTGCTTGTTGAAGTTAAGACCATGTATGGAACATCCTATTTCCTTATTCTCAAGCACACGCTCCGCCCCATTTCCAAACGGGATGATAGTAACACCGTCACTGCCAATAGGCACAGAAGCCGTCATTTCGTTCATTTCAGAATACGAAATACCTTCAGGAGCAACGTTCCTACGTACCCACGCATTCAATATTCCAGTGCCATTGATACACAACAATACACCCAGACGGTCAAGATCCTTCGTATAATTGACATGCGCGAATGTATTGACGCGGCTACGCTTGTCATAATTGACCTCGCCAAGAACACCATAAACAACTCCAGATGTCCCTGCCGTTGAAGCTATTTCACCAGGATTAAATACGTTCAAGCTAAGTGCATTGTTCGGTTGGTCGCCGGCCCGATAACTGATGGGCGTGCCTTCTTTAAGTCCCAATTCTGCCGCTGCGGAAGCACAGACTTCCCCTTGAACGCTGAAAGTTGGCACAATGTCTGCAATCAAGCTCTTGTCGAAGCCGAAATAATCCAGCAGGAAAGCTGCCGTGTCCTTATTCTTGAAGTCCCAGAACATGCCTTCGCTAAGTCCGCTGATTGTCGTATTTATCGTGCCGCTCAATTTCATTGCGATATAATCGCCGGGAAGCATTATCTTGTATATCTTGTCGAATACGTCAGGTTCATTTTCCTTGACCCAAGCCAACTTCGCCGCCGTAAAGTTGCCCGGGGAATTAAGAAGATGAGAAAGGCACTTCTCGGCGCCAATTTCCCCAAAAGCTTTCTCTCCATAAGGAACAGCCCTTGAGTCGCACCATATTATGGAAGGACGCAATACGTTCATGTCCTTATCAACACAGACCAGCCCGTGCATCTGGTAAGAAATGCCGATTGCCTTAATGTCTTCACCTTTAACACCGGCGTCGCTCATTACCTTCCTCAAACTAAGCTTGGCATTGTCCCACCACATCTGTGGCTCTTGCTCCGCCCAACCTGCTTTTACAGCAATAATCGGAGCCTCTTTTTCCGGATAAAAAGCGGATGCAGCGCAGACACCTGTATCTGCGTCAACCAACGATGCCTTTACAGAAGAACTGCCGACATCAAAACCTAACAAATATCTTCCTGACATAATAATCGTTTTTATTCATAGTACGGATGAAAGGATTTCCCTACCTCTTCCGTGGTTTTTCTTTCTAAATTGTCAAAACAAGGACAAAGACTTGTCTTCGCAAGATATTTCTTCATCCATGCTTTCATTTTCCTCGTCCTTAAAATCAAACTGCAGCTGACGAGAAGCATTAGACCGGTTTAGGCGATATACGCCACGAACATCCGTCCGTTCAATAAAAGAGTTGGCAGACTTGCTGTTTCGGATTAAATACCATGCTACATAACGATGCACATCATCCAAGGAAACAATGTCAAACAAACTGTTCCTGTTATTAAATACATGACGCGCTATCTTCCTTATGCTTAATCCCTTTTCACCAGCTTCTTTGAGAACATAAAGGATTTCGCTGTCGTAATTCATAGAATTAGAAGAAAGAAGGACCGGTATTTTAGCACATGCCGACCCTTCTTTGATATAATTTCAACAGATTAAGCCAATGTAATCTTGTTTTCCTCTGCCTTGATTTTGCCTTCCTTGAAAAGCCAACCCATACCAAGCAGTGTTTCCTCTTCAGTTATTTTCGCAGCCTTTGCAATCTCTGCAACGCTCAGTGCTTTCTCCGCAGTTGCAAGTGCCTGGTATACGTCACCAGCCTTGAAACCTACTGACTCTGCATTGATGTCAAAAACAACCTTCTTTGCAGCACTTTTCCTCGGTGTTGCCTTCTTCTCGCCTGCAGCCTTTGTGGCCGTGGTCTTTCTTGCTGTCTCTTTCTTTTCTGTCATAATAAATCACATTAAAGACTCCACATAGTGGACAATAATTAGTCTTTGTCGATGCAAATATAATGTATTTCCCAAAAAGAACGACAAGTTTTCCCAAATAAAATCACATTCTAAAAGATTTTTATCGGCAAAAACTACTTTTCTTGACTTAAATCAACCTTTATCTGCAATTCTTCAAGTTGTTTAGGGTCGAGAGGAGAAGGAGCATCAAGCATCACATCACGTCCGCTGTTATTCTTCGGGAACGCAATGCAGTCACGGATGCTGTCAAGGCCGGCCATAATTGACACAAAACGGTCAAGGCCGAACGCCAGTCCGGCATGAGGAGGCGCACCATACTTGAACGCATTGATGAGGAAGCCGAACTGCGCCATAGCACGCTCCGGCGTAAAGCCCAGAATCTTGAACATCTTTTCCTGGAGCTTGCCGTCATGGATACGCAGACTGCCGCCTCCCACCTCTATTCCGTTGCAAACAAAGTCGTAAGCCTTGGCACGTACACGTTCCGGATGTTCCTCCAGCAACGGTATGTCGTCTGGATTTGGCATTGTGAAAGGATGGTGTGTAGACATTAGCCGCTGCTCTTCATCGCTCCATTCAAACAGTGGGAAATCGACAATCCACAAGCACTCGAACTTGTCCTTGTCACGAAGTCCGAGCCTGTCGCCCATCTCAAGACGCAGCGTGCAAAGCTGCGTGCGCGTCTTGTTTGCCCTGTCTCCACTCAATATAAGCAGTAGGTCGCCGTCATTAGCACCCGCGACAGCTTTAAGTTTCTGCATCACCTCCGGCGAATAGAACTTATCTATGCTGCTCTTGATTGTCCCGTCCTCATTGAACTTGACCCATACAAGACCCTTCGCCCCAACCTGCGGACGCTTTACAAAGTCCGTCAGCTGGTCAAGCTGCTTGCGTGTATATCCGGCACACCCAGGCACACATATTCCTCCGATATATTCAGCCTCGTTAAACACGCCGAACGTTCCCGTACCCTTCAGAACATCCATCAGTTCGATAAACTCCATGCCGAAGCGCAAGTCTGGCTTGTCGCTGCCGAAACGGCGCATGGCCTCTGCCCATGTCATCTGCTGAAGCTTGGCCGGAAGCTCCACTCCGCGCACCTCCTTGAACAAGTGGCGGCACATATCCTCAAACAGGTTTATCACATCGTCCTGGTCGACGAACGACATCTCGCAGTCTATCTGAGTGAATTCCGGCTGGCGGTCGGCACGCAAATCCTCGTCGCGGAAACACTTGGCTATCTGGAAATAACGGTCGAAACCGCTTACCATAAGCAACTGCTTCAGCGTCTGGGGACTTTGCGGCAGAGCATAAAACTGCCCCGGGTTCATGCGTGAGGGCACAACAAAGTCGCGCGCCTTCCGGCGTGCTACCTATTAATATAGGTGTCTCCACCTCGATGAAGTCCTTTGAATCAAGAAAATTGCGTATAAGAATGGTCATGCGGTGGCGCAGCTCCATGTTCTTGCGCACCAAGGACGGCGCAAGTCCAAATAGCGGTACTTCATGCGGATGTCGTCGCCGCCGTCGGTATTGTCTTCAATAGTGAACGGAGGCGTAGCACTCTCGCTCAAAACATTGAGCTTCGATACTATAATCTCAATGTCGCCGGTTGGCAGGTTCTCGTTCTTGCTTTGACGCTCGCTCACCTTGCCTTCCACCTGAACGCAAAACTCACGTCCCAACTTGTTTGCTTCGGCGCACAAGCCGGCATCGTCATTCTCATTGAATACCAACTGCGTAATACCATAACGGTCACGAAGGTCGACAAAAGTCATACCTCCCATCTTACGGCTGCGCTGTACCCAGCCTGCAAGTGTTACTTGCTTGCCGGTGTCAGTAAGGCGCAACTCACCACATGTATTAGTCCTATACATAAACTAAATTTGCTAAATTTAAATGCAAAATTACAAAAAATGTATGAACGGACAAAAAAATGGTTAATTTCACGACAAGCCGTTCTGAACGGACAAAAAGTTCGGTTTCGTGCGATGATGAACGCTTTTTTTCTTTGTTTTTCTTCACACCTTTACCTTGTTCATAACATGTAGCCAAAAAAGCTTTTGCAGCAATATGGCCTTGTTCTGCCGACTTAGATATCAATGATATGGCCTTTGAAAGATCTTTTTTCAAGCCTCCTTTTCCTGAGAAGTAACATACACCTAAAATGCCTTGAGCCTGCACATATCCATACTCTGCAGGATTGGCCGCCCACCTTACAGCTTCAGAATAATTCCCTTCATTAAAATATACATAAGAAAGATCCGATTGCGCGTTCAGATTTCCTTGCTCTGCTGATTTTGTCCACCAATATACGGCTGTTGAAAGGTCTTGCTTCACGCCGTTTCCTTCATAATAGCATTCACCCAGATAATATTGAGCCTCTGGATGACCATCTTGAGCCGCACTGGTCAACCAATATACGGCTTTTGAGTAATCCTGCTTCACTCCTCTGCCGAGATAATAACAACAGCCCACAATTGCTTGAGAAGATAAAAGGGTAAAGCCTTGTTCCGCCGCTTTGGTCAACCAATACACGGCCTTTGTATAGTCTAAATGTAATTTTTCACCACTATAATACCTCAAGCCCAACTCCCATTGCGCTGCAGCAACTCCCTGTTCAGCAGCCCGTGTCAACCAATATTCCGCTTTCTGAGCATTTTCTGAAAACGCTCCCAATAGCCATTGTACTTCCGAATATCCAGCTTCCGCTGATTTATTCAACCAACTTTGGGCTTGTAACGAGTCTTGTTTTAATCCTCTCCCAGCCGTGTAGCATAAGAACAAACCATATTGCGCTTTAGCGTCTCCATGCTCAGCCGCTTTCGTGTACCAAGATACCGCTTTTAAATCATCTTGCGCAACGCCCTTACCGTAATAATAACTGTCACCTAACGTGCTTTGTGCCATGATGTTACCTTGCTCAGCGGCCTTAGTAAACCAATATATGGCCTTTGACGAGTCTTGCGAAGCATATAGGCCTTTGGCGTAAAACTCTCCCAATTTACGCTGTGCGCATGTATCACCATGCTCCGCCACCTTAGTCAACCAATATATGGCTTTTACTGTGTCACGCTGAGCGCCTTCAGCAGAATAGCAGTCCCACAAATAAGACTGAGCATCAATGTTTCCACGTTCAGCAACTTTCGTCAACCAATAAATCGCATTGGTGTAATTTTTCTCCAATCCATTCCTTTATAATAATTAAAGCCCAATGCAAACTGAGCCGTTGTGTCTCCGTTCTCGGCTGCCTTTACGTACCATGTTGTATAATTCCGGATTTGGTTTTTCTTCCAATAATAGTCCCCGATAAAGATTTGCGCCGGAGTATAATTATCTTCCGAAAGTTTAAGCATCTTTTTGCATGCTTTCAAATAATCATTATCCAACTTTTCAGACTCTTGCAAATCTAACAATATTTTATTATACTTCCTCTCAAGTTTCGCCAACTCCTTTTCACTCTTCACTGACTGTGATAAAGACGAAACGCTGATACCAAGCATAAAAGCGATAACGTTAACAATCAATAAAAATCGTCTCATAAGCATCTCCTTTCTATATAATCTTTAACATAGCAAACGAAAATTCTCATACATTACATCCACTCTCCTTTTTATTTAGTTCATCAATTCTATCTTTCAACTGCCTCATAAAGCATTGTTCCTCAGATTTATTCCTCTGCCGCCCCATGCCGGGAAAGACAAAGACTTCAGCCTTATTGAAAAACATCTTATAGTTTGACTTGTCAAAACCTCTTTCTATGGTATCACCTTCTACCCAAAAGTCCTTGACACACAATATTTCTTTCAACACTTCTTTATAAAGGAACACAACAATCTTAACATCACGTTCTTTAATCAAGCGTTTAAGCCTGTCATAACCTTTAGCCACATAATCTGGATTAAGTTTTTGTCCTGACACACCGGGTCGTTTAACTACATCTGTCAGTCCAAAACCATACCGAGGAAAGTCGTCATCCTCATATTCCTGGTGCAATATTCTTGTAAATCAACCACTTGCAAGGCTTTTTTGATTTTCTGTAGAACTATTGTAGAACTTCTGCAATTTCTATGGAAAATCCCCTGTCACCCGAAAGCGGCAGAGGATTTCTAATGCAACACCGATTTCGGATCGGATGGTGCAAAGATAGGCATTCCATTCCAAATAAACAAGCCGTGCGGACTTCACAGTTGGCACGGCTCAAAAAGTTCTTATGTTCCACAAATTATTTCTTCTTCTTTCGTTTCAACTCTATGTATTCAGAGTAAACTATCTTGGTGTACGGGCTGGAGCTTCTTATCTCCTGCCTTATGGCTTTTGTCCCCCATTTGAAGAACCACCATTGATGCGGCACTCTATGTACTACCTGAATGAGCGTATCTACTGTTTGAATCCTGCCAGTAAACATACCTTTGTCAATAGTACCGTCAAGCTCAACCCACGGATCTTTGAATGTGATCCTTTTCAATGTGTCTATCAAGGTAGGGCGAACTGGAAGCAACTTCAAACTATCCGGCACACGGTAAACTATGCTATCCCGTACTTCCGTCTTTATCGGCACTTCCGTTTTCGTTGCAGTCGTTGAAACAGACTGGATGCGCTTTATCTTCACATTGAGATCCTCAACCGTCTTAACAAGCTCATCGCAATGTTTCTGTAGCTCCGACTTAGACAACTCCAATGATTGAACGGATGCGGCATACTTGCCGGATTCTGTCTTGTAGTAGGCTACATCCTCCAGCAGTGCTGTCTGGTTGTTCTGTAGTCTGTCACGCTCCGTTTGGAGCGATCGGACACGGTGTGATAGGAAAGCGATTGCCGCCAAAAGAACGGCAAACGCTATGATTACATACTTACGCATACTTCTCAATGTATTTGGTTATTGAATCCACATGAAGTTTCACAACAGCCGCCTTACCCTCCGGGGAAAGAAGAAACTTGCAATCCCTTTCGTTATCCATGAAGAAGTTTTCTGTAAGTACAGCCGGGCAAGTGGTTTTTCGGAGAATGTAGAAATTGCTTTCCCAATCACCGTCCCCATCGCTCCAATCACCACGGATCTTCCAGTCATTACCGAACATTTCTTTTGCGGTGTCCCAGAAGATCTGCGCAAGATCATCGGCTTTTGTTTTTCCGGGATAGGTGTGTATCTCCCAGCCTGTACCCTTTCCATTGGAAGCGTTTACATGGATAGATACAAGGATAGTCTTGCTCTTACCATGTTTTGCAGCCGCTTCATTGGCTCTTCTGGCTCTCTCTGCCAGCGGTACATCTACACTTTCCTTAACCAGTAACTCGCAATCCACACCTTTTGCGATAAGCTGGTTATATACAGCGTTTGCTACTTCTCTGGCATACTGCCATTCAAACAACTGTGAGCCATCAGCCCATTTTGGAGATCTTTTGCCCGGTGTATTTTCACCGTGCCCGTTATCAATCAGTACCAACATTGTTTTGTTCCTTTCCTTTTTTGCTTCGTTCACTAATTGCTTTATTTATTCCACCGCCAGCCATGAAACCACCGATACAGAGCATGAATACTCCAAGAGCATCAAGATCTGTTTTCAGATAGCCGTTGGTGCATACATCCCATATAAGGCAAAATCCGACACACAGCCCGATAAACGCACCTACCAGAATTGATAGTACAAGCGCAAAGGATTTGCTACTATCAAGCGTATTAGCCCTTATCAGACTTTTTAGATACTCCGCTATCCTTATTCTCTGCATTGCTCTTCTTGTTTTCAGTTATATCATCATCTTCATAGAAAGCATCATAATCTCCAGAGGCAAGTTTTTTCAATCGGCAATAAGTCCTTTTAGGTAGCCTACCCTTAAAGCACTCATCATCAGGTCTGACACATTCATTGTGTCGTGCCTCTCTTAGCGCAAGTTCCAACTCCGCATTTCTCTTGATCAGATCCAGCCTCTCATTTTCAAGTGAGCGTACTTGCCTGTATAGCTCATCCACTTTCTCGTTCAGAGATGAAATTTCCCTTTTTGCATCATCTACCTCTTTTCTTACCCTATGGTAATCCTCAATGATAGACTTATATTCCGCCTTAAAAGCATCTGCCGCTGTAACACGGTTTATATTTTTCCTGTTAAGAAGATACTTTAAGAACCCCAATCCGCCAAGTGCTGTTACTACGGAGGCAAAGGCAAGTAAAATTTCTTTCCAGTCATTCATTACCTTTTTCTTCTATACTTGTTACGTTTGTAATACTCGAAGTTATCCTTATCCTCTTGCGTGATCTTTGACTTCGGAGAAAAGAACTTGAATCCAGTGTTATTTCCAAAGCGCACTACCTTAATGATAGCACGGAATGGGAATGTTCGGTTTGGATTGCAAACCACATCTTTCAGCCTCTTGCTATCGGTGAAAAATGCGGATCTTCCTGCACCCTCACCAAAAGCAACAAGCGTTCTCGTTCCGTTCTCTGTCTGCGCATCAGACTTTACGCCAGTGAATACGATCACTTCATTAATTAGGGCATCCACGCTGGAGTATTCGCAATCAAACAGATCACTATCTCCAGCGTTGGAATCCAGCTCATCTTCAAAATCTTCAATCATACTATAAATCAGTTGGAATGTTGTACGTTTCGGCATCGGCATCAATCATGTTGCGTATAGCAAGACGATCTTTCAAAAAGTCCTCATAAGGCTTCTTGTAGCTCTCATCCAGCAGTCCGAGCATGGCAGACTGGTATTCATTCATCAGCTTGCTTTCCGTCTTAGACGGGTACTTTGCAGTAAGCAATGTGCTGAAAATGTTGTCCGCTGTCTTTGGGTATTCCACCCTAACGCTGTCATACCGGAACATCTTGCCAGTAGCCTTCGTCATCGTCAGAGGTAACAGTTATGCCACCCTCTTTTTCCTTGATTACCGATACTTCTTTGATGTTGTGGTTGTACATGAATGTACCCTGCCCGTTGTACAAGTCATAGATAACCTCCGGCTTTTCGTCAGCCAGCAACCCGATAAATAATCCTGTTGTTTCCATTGTTCAAACATTTATTAAAGATGAATTTACTGTGTTCCTCCGAGCATCTGATTACCCAGCCGTATTCAGACGGGAAGAGGTGTTTTACATCGTTCATGTCTTTGATCTCGTATCTCTTCTTGACTTTGTTCAGCTTCCTATAGAACCTCATAAGTATGCCCTTGCGGAGCAAGATACCGTAGTGATTCTGTTTGAAGCCAACATAGTCTATACAACGATCATCGACCGGGAAGATCTGCCAGTTCGGTTTTATCTCCAGTTTCAGTTCCGAAGCCAAGTAAAGCCCCATCATGTCAAGTATGAAATGCAGTGCTTCCTTGCTGGAGCAAAGGGACTACTATATCATCCATATATCGGTAGTAGTATATCTTCACCCCAAATTTCGCCATCACCATTCTTGCAAGATCTTCTTTCACCCAGTGATCGAAGTATGCGAGGTATAGGTTGGCAAAATACTGGCTTGTGAAATTACCTATTGGCAAACCGATTGTTTTACCGTTGCTATCTATAATTCTATCCAACAGCCAAAGCATCTGATCATCCGCTATGGTGTAACGGATTATCCGCTTCATAGATGCGTGATCCACATTGTCGAAATACTTTCTTATATCTATCTTCAAGCAATACTTAGTGCCTTTCTTATCCAGCATCATATCCCTATGCAGATCTTCCATGCACTTGTGTACGCCTCTGCCTTTGATACAAGCGTAAGTGTTTGACGTGAATATGTGCGTCCAATGTTGCCCAAGCACATTGATAACGCAATGGTGGACTATACGATCAGGATAGAAAGGTGCAATCATAATCAGCCTTTCTTTCGGCTCATATATAGTCTTAGTCTTGTATTCTCCCGGCTGGTAGGTCATATTCCTTAGCTGGAAATACAAGTCTGTCAGGCACTCAATAATGTTATTGTTGAACTTCCGTATCTCTGTACGATCGCCCTTGCCTTTCTGTGCATTATATTGCGCCCTAACGAGGTTTGCGGATTCGTAGATAAGAGGATAGATATTCTTTAGCTTCTTGCTTTGGGATATATAGAGGCTACCAGTATCGCCAATATAATATCCGCAATCCTCCATATCACTATAGCCGTTAAACATCGTATCGCTACTGTAACATAAGCCGTATTCTGTCTTTATCAAGCCCATTGTGCCGTTGGTCTAAATCGGAGCGTTCAATTACTTACTAACACCGTTTTAATTCGTCTTTTTTTTACCAGCTACCAGCAGTGCCGATAGCCCCTGTGTGGTAAGGTCATGGTGATCACAGTTATATCTTGTAAAGTTGAAACCACGGTAAAAGCGGAAACCAATGTTCGCATTCGAGTTCGAGGAGCGATTATTCGTATTCAGATAACCGAAACCCGCATTCGCACCATTATTCGCATTCCCAGCGAGCAGAGCACCACCTATCACCATCAACCTGTTTATTCTCATTTCTTTATCAATTCACGTTCGCAAAAAGCCCCCGTGTACCGCCGCTTTGCAGTCCGTTAAAAACGGCACAAGCGGAAACCAAAGGTCGCATCCGAGCTCGAGGAGCGATAATGCGTAGACAGAAAACCGAAACCCGCAAGCGCACCACTACTCGCACCCCCAGCGAGCAGAGCACCATACCAGCCCGGAGAAGCCCAGCCGGAATCATCTACACAAGTGTAGAAATAATCACAGCCACCAGCAGCGGCAGAACCACCTACCGTTTCAGGGAAAGCATAGCCCTTGCTTGAATGGGCGAACTGTAGGATATATCCATCATTGCGTGGCAATTCAGTGATAGCCTCATAGCCATCTGGCACGGAAGTAGCGGAATTGGATTGTGAAGTGAATTTGGTAGGATCTTCACAGACATAGGCGATAGAAACATCTGCCTTGTGCCAGATAAGCACATCATCCGCAAGATACCAAAGGTATTCATAAGGCACTTCCAATCCACGATAAGAAGTAACCTGTACCGTCTTATCGCCACCAGTCCAGCCCTTGATCACATAAGGCACTCTGCCAGTATTGTTGCCCAGCGTTGCAGTCACACCGCAAGGAATGAAAGGCTTATAGCCGCCCCAAGTGTTCCACTCCGTACCGTTCACAGCCGTACCGTTGCCCAGTCCGCCTTGATGATAGCCATCAGCGGTAAGAGTTTCATTGTAGGCACCCTGACAATGCAATGAAGCATACTCCAGCCTCTGCAACCAAGCGATTTCATTGTACACACGGTACACGCCCAAGTGAGTGCCATTCTTGCAAGCGGCACGGGCTGTTACCTTAGAGATAGAAGTGCGAGGCATACCAAGCATGGAGTTGTAAGTGCCATCTTTGGCAGCATCTCCAGAGCCAGAACCACCCCTGTAGTTGGCAGCATTGGCGGTCAGCTTCACATAGCCGCTTGCATCACGGGCGATATTGTCACCGTCCCAAGTGAGGAAACAGCCGGAAACGGCTTCATTCGTATCAATCTTGATAGTAGCAAACCACGGAGATACCGTTTTGCGCTCCATCTTGACAAAGCCCGGCAAAGGATCTTCAGAGTAGGCACGAATCCACTTTGTACCCTCAATCTCCAGCCTGAAATAATACTCCGGCTTCTCCAGCATCACATTACCGTCCGTGCTGTCAATCACAGCGGCAGCACCGCTGTCTTTCTTACGGCTGTCATTCGGATGCAAGTAGTATTTTACCGATCCGTCTGGATTCTCAACGAAGCGTTTCAGTTTCGCCTGAATCGGAAGCGTCTTGTGCAAGTCCAGATTACCAACTCTTTTGAGCTTGTAATCACGGCTTGTAAAATCTCCCTCTATTCCGTACCACATATCATACGGATATTGCGGTTTCGTGTTACCGCTACCTAACAAAAGTCCCATATCAGTTGTTTCTAATGATTTCACCTGCACCCCAATAAATCTCATACTTCTGCAAGTCTATAGCGTTTGGGGCAATCTCCACTATAGCCGCTGGTGTCCAGTCGCCAACTGGTACTGGTATGTTGCCAAACGAAGTATCACAGATCAGCTTGCAATTCAGAAGCGTATCGGTAGCCATTTCCGTTGCGCTCTTGCTACGCACATAGACCGAAAACGGCTTGCCGCCAAGATTGAATCCCTTGCTAAGATCCGATACTTGCCCTTTGGCTAACACTCTAAGGCTGTACATATCATTATCCATAATTCACCAAGTTAATTTCTAACTGCAAATATACTTATTTATGTGTTCCTTAAACACACTTTTAGACGAAAAAATATGCCCTCAAACCATTATACACCTCCTTTCCATATAAGATAGATTACTAAGGCTTGCAAGATTTGACCTACCAAGCCGCCTAACAGCGTGGCAATGAGATCCAGCCAGTCCCATTTGCCACCGTAGGCACGATCCTTAAACTCCATACCAGCCGCCAATCCTGCCACAAACAGAATCGTCAGCAAAAACGCACATGGTATAGCATACACCAAATGCTTTGTCCTGTTGCTCTCTTTTAGCCAGTTCATAGTTATACTATCAAAATTTGTATTGCCATTCTGGAGCTAAGATTATAAACTCACAACTTCCGTCATTCCTTGTTGAATCGTCAGAAGTCCAAACATCGAAATATGTTGTTGAAAGAGCCATAATAGTACCCTTTACTGGTGAATCAGAGTTGTTATACACAGTTCCATATCCAGTTAGCATCACCCTATATCCAGAGGGTATATTGGAACTCGAAAATGAAACCCTATATTTACCCTCTGCTTGTCTTGATACCGAAAGAATGGAAGTGATAGACTTTCCATCCCACCAAGTTCCGCTTATCGAAGCTCCTGAATTAGTTCCACTAATCCTGCCTATTGCCAGTATAAGAGGATGTCTGCCTTTTGCTCCAGAGGTAACAAAATCAGTCCATGCGAAACGGCTTGTTATTTCCCATCTTCCTTTTCTTACCGTTGATGTTGATCCGGGCAATTCAAAACAAGTCATTTCTACTATTTCTTGAGGTCTTACTAAGGCGTAATAATCAAGAACGCTACTTGAAAATCCTGCCTCTGCTGTAAAACTATATACTCCAATTTGGTAATTGCCTTGACCATATTCTCCACTGTTGTACAGTCGGCACACTTTACCAATATCATCCATATCTTGCCCCATAGATATAGTTTTTAAGCCTGTTGTCGCTGGAAGATAGAATATATTCACATCAGAGAAAACACCAGACCAGCCAGTAGATAACTGCATTGTTCCCTGCAAACGTACTTCTCCGTTCACACCGTCCAGATATATACTACCATTCTGTGCCTCCAGTCGGTTGTTTCTGAATACCCATCCTGCTATGTTGGCATTTTCAGCCAGAAGCAAGTTGGTAGCCACGCTCTCGAATTGCGCACCGAAAGGATTCCACTTGCTTGTATTGGTAGGCACGACACCCGAAAATGTTCCGGCATCAATACGGGCGATATAGAAAATACCGTTGTACTTCACTACATCAAGCCTGTACTTTGTACCATAGTAGGTTTTGGAACTGCTGTATGTGCCTTGATATACCGCTGCCGGGCTTTCTCCTTGATCGCCTTTATCCCCCTTTTCGCCATCCTTTCCATTAATACGGACTGGGGTACTCCAGGTCTGTACCAGTTTGTCGCTTGCTCCGCTCTTATCCTTGCCTATATCAGTAGCCGACAAAGCACCGTTATACAGCCTTATGTTATCATAATAGACGGAAGAGCCAAACATATTATCATCATACAGAGAAAAGCCTACCACTTCTTCATTTATGCTGCCAGTCTGCACCAGAGATCCATTAATGAATATAGATACCGTTCTGTCATTGAAACGCAAAGCAACATGAAACCAAGTGTTCTTTGACACGGTTATGATCTTCTCCACATAGTCCCTGCCATTGTAGCCGTTCAGCATCCACCGTATGAGCGTCTGATCCGTTTTCATCCAAAAACAGAGCGTGAAACTTTGACCAAACGGAAGATCCCAATTAATCTGACACTCCGCATTTCCGCTCACATCCACGGCATACCTGCTACCGTCTTGAACAACGGCTGCTCCATTCCTCAATACTCCAGATATTCCATGCCCTGAAATATCCATCAGTGTTGTTTCTCCACTATTCACCGGAATATCAAACACCTTTTTATCCGATAGCCCGGACTTCTTAGCCATTGTACACCACAAGTATTCCAGATTCCCAACGGTCGGCATGGTTGTACTCCACCCAGCCGGATTTTCGGCATCAGCATCCAGAGCCGGAGGTGAAACGGTAGATCCGTTTTTGGCATACCTGTATTCATAGTATTCTCCAGTGGTTGCATCGCTACCAGCCGCACCACTTTCACCCTTAATCAAACTCCAAGTGTAATCAGTGGGGTTGTCACTGTCTTTCTGTATGAAGTCCACATATTGCCCAATGTATGCTCCCGGCTCTTCACCGTTATTTGCAGTGAACGACAATCCCCCGTTATCGCTATACTTGATATGCAGATAGGAAGTCTTTCCATCCTCACCATTTATGCCCGGCAATCCGTCCTCTCCATTGAAGCCCTTGAATCTTGCCCATGTGTATTTTTTCGGATAGTTGCTATCAGCTTGCGTATAGTCCACATAAGTACCTATGTAGTCAGACGGAGTTTCGGTCATTTGTGAGGCACTGGTTGGATTTTGCACGGAAGAGTATTTGATATGGAAATAGCTTGTCTTGCCATCTGCACCCGGAACACCCGGCAAACCATCATCCCCCTTAAACTTGCTCCAAACATAATCTTTCGGATTTGTGCTTTCTGTAGCCGTTTCCTTGTTGGTGGCAATACCTATGTACTTCGTTGAATCTTTCGGTTGCTGGTACATCGGGTTTCCATCGGCATTGTCAGAGTAGGCAATCCAAGTATAAAGTGTTTTTCCATCCTCGCCCGGCTCTCCCGGAACACCGTCCTTGCCCATAATGTCAGACCACTTGTAATCCTTTGGATCGTTGCTTTCGGTCGCTGTTTCCTTGTTATATGCAAAACCTATGAAGCCTTTTCCAGTAGGGTTGTCAGAGATACCGTTTCCGTTTTCATCATCGGCATACCTTATCCATGTATATGTGGTTTTTCCGGGTAATCCGTCTTTACCGGGTAAACCATCATCGCCTTTCTGTCCCTGCTGTCCTTTGGCTACAACTTCCCAATAAGTCGTATTGGTTGGCTTCACTCCCTTTGTAGGGTTGGGGTATATGTATCGGTAGGTGCAAGTTTCCGCACCGTTGCTGTAGCTAACCTCATCGCCTTTGTAGTACACATAATCATCACGGTATGCACCACGATACACACCGATAAACGAAACATCGCCCGAATCACTAAGCAAGCGCACATTGTGCAAGGTAAGCTGCTTCTGTCCGTTACATTCCAGTCTATAGAACTGGTGGCATCGCCTATCCTGAATTTGTTTCCGTCCAGATCCAAATAGCACTCTCCATCACTGGTTACAATAGTTCCCGTTGTGATAGTCTTTCCGTTGATACGGGTAAATCCGTAAGTGGTTACAAAGTCACGGAAATTATCATCAGGATAGAGCGAACTAATGATACCTATCTGGAAATAGTAGTTGTTCGGATCTTCGGCAGGCTCAAACTTGTATGGTGTCTGCGTAACGACAAACACGCCATTCGTGCCAGTCTTGCTACACTTCGCAAACACATAGTAGCCGCCTTGCTCCGATAGGGTAACGCTCAATTCGCCTAAAGTCCATTGCTTTATGGTGGTTTCGTCTATGGTAAGGTGAGCCAGTATGCCCGAAGAAGCATCAAACCTGTTGGCATTGCCGTTTACATTGGCTTGCATCACAACTCCGATCAAAACAAACTGCTGGCTCTTTGAGCCAACGGTAAGCATATTCGTATCAATGGAATTAGGACGTATGTTTTCCGGGTCAAAATAACCGTCCGTGTCATACACCATATTCCTTAGCTCTTCGGTCGTGCGCCATCCCCTACGGGCTTTGTTCAAATCTTTCAGGCGGTTTGCCTCTATGATCTTGTTATGCTCTATCACATCTATCACCGTCTGCTGGCTTATGGATATGGTGGTAGTGTCGGATAGGGTAAGGCTGTAATCGTGATCCACAAGCAAGTTACGGCTTATCTTCTGGATTCTTATGCTCTTCTCCACACCGAAACGCACATCACGCACTGGCACATAGTCCCCAACCTTGAACACGCTGGTTTCGCTATCATCCGGCATATTCTCCAGAAAATAGGAGCGATCAAAGGTCAAAGCATACTGCACTCTGGACTGTGTGCGTGGCTTGAAATCATCATACCCGGCATACCAAAGATCTTCTTCCGCATTATCCTCATAGGACTTTGGCAGATTTATATCCGTGATCTTATAGCTGTTTCCAACCTCAATGCGGAAAGCCTCATTGTCGGTGGTGGGTATGGTCAGCCCCCGTTTGTCAGTGAAAGGTATGATCGTGAACTTCTTAGCCGAATGGTCATATCCTCCATCTGCTTTTACTTCAAACTGCTGTCCGGCAAGCCTGCCAGTTATGAATGTGATTTTTGCCGTTACTCCATTGATAAGGTACTTTGTCCCGTTTTCGTCCTTTTCGTTCAGGTCGAAATCCATTGTATCATCAACGAATGAGTTTATATCATCCTCAACAATGGCAGTAACCTTTCCTGTACGCTTCGGGAAAATATCATCGTATTGCTCGCTATCCTCTTCGCTGCCTATCTCATTCGCCAGTTCCGCATCCTCAATATATCGCTTGGTATCATCATCAATACCGATCATTTCGCTGTTTGCCGGGATAACAGTGCCGTCTGCCAACGTATGCTCATTCTTATTCATACGCTTAGGGAAAGGCAGTTGCAAGCGTTCTGAATAGTCCCTGTAATCACTCCGTATGTTGGTAGTGCCGCCCTCCACCCAAAGACGGGTAATAATGGCTTTATCATCCACCTTTTGATCTTTGAGGGTGTACAAACCACCCCCTTTCCCCCACTCGAAGTAATCAGCTCCGCTTGGTGGAATAACCTTTGTGCCGAACTTTCCGATATGGATAGTACGCACTCCGTTGTTTTGGGTAATGCGGAACTCCAGCTTGAAATTATCCTTGCTACATAGCGATTGCAACACCTGTAGGCAGTTCTGCCGTGAAAATGATATAGTGCGTGGCTCTGTGTCCGGGCAATTCGCTTCATCAAAAGCCCACAAGCCCGGATAATCACGGTTCATATTGTATATGATTACCTTGACGAAATCCCTAATGGAATAAGTAAGGTCAAAAGTCATGGAAGTAGATTTTCCGCTTTCGTCCGTATTCCTGTATTGGGCTTTCATCAGTTCATACATCACGCCATAGAATACTGCATCATACTGGTAGTATCTATCCGTTTTCATTTCACGGGCTACACGTGTGCGGATAGTGTACTCTTCACCGCCCACTATGATTTTATCGCCTTTCTCGAAGTCCAGCAATTCAGTGGAGATAATAGACAACTGTATGTTATCATCACCCATCAGAGATATGTTCTGCGTTGCCGATTTTATGGTACAGAACGGATCTCTGCTGAATAGCTGGATAGTGCCGCCTTTGCGCTTGATTACTTCAATTTCTCCCATATCACGATCGCATTAGTGGAAAATTCCTCTATATCCTCAATCACACCGCTTACAATAATGTCGTATTCTCCGGCTTCGGTATAAGTGTGTTCCAAAGCTACATCCGTTCCATGCACATTGAATGTGTGGCTTCCATCGCCCCAATACACATTAAGGAACTTCGTACTGGTAACGGTTATTGTAGCCTTGCTGTTGGCATTTCCGATATGGCGCAATACTTTCACTGGCTCACATTCTACCAGCTTCAAAGAGAATGTGCCAACCATCAGATCATTGTTGTATGTCCCCCAAGTCTTTTCCACATCAACCTCATCAGGCACATACACCTCATACACCAGAGGCTTTGCCTTTCCGTCATACTCGCATTTCAGGCGCACCGTACCCTCTTTGTCGAATTGCTCCATAAAGAGATTTACCCAGTTTACAAACTCCGATCGGCTGGAAGCCTCTATAAAGCAATCAAGCGTGATCGTGCGCTCCTTGTATCGTGGTCGCTTCAAGTCAATCACCTTTCCGTGGTAGTTATCCCAATCCACTTCCAGACTTTCTTTCCTTTCCAACCTACCCAGAAGCCCGGAAGAAGCGGAAACATATACGCCAAAGTCTTTAGTGTTCTTTCCGTCTATATAGTATTCCACATCGGTATTTGCCTGTAGCTTCATTACCTCCGTGGCAGACTTTGCCACATTGAACAAACGCAACTCATCAATGAGCGACTTTGTACCGTTAAGGCTCTCATCATTCAGTGATAGACCTTTCGGAGTGCCGGATATGGTTTCTTTGAAGATCCGGCTTGTGTTCTGGTACACCTCGAATGTGTTGCCGGACTTCACAAAGGCAAAGAAATACCAGTTGTTAGGCATTACGCTTACCCATTGCTCCAGATAGTTATCCACTCCGTCAAAGTTCAGAAGCCAGCCCAGCTTGTTTGTTGTCGGGTACACATAGCAACACAGCGTGAAATCTCCGCTTAGTGGTATAGCCTTATCCATCTGGCACTCACCAGCACCATTCATAGACAAAGATTTACCGCTCTTCGCTATTTTGGAAAATGTTGCACCATCAGAAAGCGTTGCATCAGCCCTGCTTAATGAAAAATCGTATGCTTTACTGCCGTCTGGATCGTCAAATGGCAAATAGAGGATTAAATTATTGTCTATCATATCAGTAAATGTTTTTGTTTTTGAATATAACTTTGGCACAAGTGCCGTTGTAGTTCACTTTAGAATTTCCATATCTGTACACAAGGACTTTTGCCCGTGTTCCTACTACGACCAAATTCAGTGTCGAATCATCGAACACATCTATAGTCACGCAAGCATATCCATAGACCGTAACAGAAGCCGTAGAAGTATGCCGGATAACGATACGGGAAACAGTGTAACCATCATAAGTGAGCTTTGCATTGCAGTTTCCATTCAGTATCGAATCCGGTGCATTACGCCTTTCAAAAATATCATCTACGTATGCACCGTAAGGTTCGCATCTTCCTTTGAAATACATCCGCAAGAACTCCAGTGTTGGAAAATCATTTTTCACGCAAAAATCTATACCTCGTATATAGAGTTTCACAAGCTTTTCCATACTTACACCCGGCTTCAATTTCTCCTGCCAAGCCTGACATAACCCTTTTGCTGTGCCATCTTCTCTAAGTTGTTTTACCAGTTCCATAGTTACGATATTCCTTGTGATAATAATGAGTTACCGCTATTTTCAATTCTCTTTAATGAATCTGCTATTTCATCAAGCCTTTTGCAATAGCTTGTATTTGCCGCAATCTCTGCTTGATACACAAGATTCTGTTTCATAATCGCTATTTGATCGCTTTGGTTGATTACAAAAGCGTTCAACCGTCCAGCAATCACACCTCCCGTTTCTTCACTCATGGAGCGTACCGCACCAGTCAAAGGATCTTCCGTTTCTTCTTCCGTCTCTTCATCTTTCAACCATTTCTCATTTTTGGAAAGGTAATCATCAGATATATTTTCTAACCTTTTCACGAAAGCATCAATCTGATCTTCCTCCCAAGCGTTTATTATCCCATCATCCATCGCATCAGCCATTATGCCCATCAACTTTTGAACTTCCGGCTGTAGCTTATTCTTCAACTGATCTATAATTGCTGTCTTTATGAGATTCTTTACCACATTGGCAGACTTGCTTGCGGCTTTTTCCCCTGCCGCCCAAGCATCTGCATAGGCAGTTGCAAAATCATCAATGGCACTGGCTATATCAGTGCCCATGATAGCCTCAATCATGTTATACTTAGTATTTTCGGCAATCTGCTTTTCATTTTCCGCTATCTGATCTTCCCATTCCTTAATTCTGTCCCAATCAGTATCTTTTTTATCCTTTTCTTCTTGTATCTGTTTGCGGATTAGTTCATTGGTCTGCCTCAGATTTTCGTTTTGCTGCTCCAACATTCCAGCTTTGTTGGTGGAGTATGCACGTCTTATTTCATCCCCTAAATTTTCATAGGCATCCGCCAAATCATCCACTTGATCTTGCATAGCCTGTATTCTCTTCTCATTCTTTTTGTCGTGCATCTTGTTAAATGCACCGATAACTCCCGTGATACCTCCTATAACTCCAGTAATGCCACCCAACAAATCACCTGACATGATTTTTCCGACACCCATTGCAGTTTGTCCTGCACCTCCCAGCACATCGGTAACGCCGCTTATGGTTTCTGCCAGATCATCATTCCCGAAACTTGAAGCCAAAGAGGAAAAAGAACTTCCTACAGAAGTGAGCATTTGGTTAATTTGTTCAATGCTTTTCACCATTTGCTCCGCTGCTGTCTGGATTGCCTTTTTCAATGCGTTTATTTGATCAGAGGAAAGGTTTTCTTTCTCCGCATTTTTCAATTTCCTTGTAGCGGCAATATAGTTGTCAAAGGCTGTTCCCATAGCCTTGAAAGGATTCAGTTCTACTGCCTTGTTTTTTGCTTCATTCAGGCTATCCATCAGAGCTTGATAGTCCACGGGATTTAATTTCAAATCCCCGTTTGCCATCTGCTTCTCTATGTTCCCTATCAGCTTGCTTATTTCAGAAGCTGAAAGAATATCCAAATTGGTGAACAAGTCCTGCCAGTCCTTAGAGGCTTTCAACTGCTCTGCGTTGAGTGCTGAAAGTGCATTGGCTTCCCCTTGATTGATACGTGCCAACAATTCCTCATTGTTTTTCACGGTATCGGATAGGCGCATGGCATTGTAGTCAGCCAGAATATCATTTTTGCGTTCCTCGTAAGTCTTGAAGTCTTTGAGAATTGCTTCATTAATTTCTTTCTGCACTTCTGCCTTTTTCTCGCTCAATCCCAATTCCGCTTCTGCTGTTTCATCTTGGTTCAAATGAAACTCGCCTTTATCCAACTTTTCCTTTACTTTAGCTATGGCATCCAGCTTTTCGGTAAGGTTGGATGCTTGGTCTATAGTTTGAGTAATACTTTCCTTAAACAAGTCCATTGCTGACTTAGCCCCTGTTATCTCGCCATATTGCATTTTAAGCGATACAAGGAAATTGTTCTCTCCCTCCGAAAGTCCGTCAATGGCACTTCTTTTCAAAAGATCCTCGTTATCATCCACCGTAAGAGTTTTGATTTGGCTTTCTAAGTATTTTTTGAATGAAGCACCGCCTTTCAGCAAGTTTGCGAACTGTGTGTTCGCTACATCTTCGCCCAGATTACGCACCCAACGGAAATACAACTCATACTGCTGTTTTTTGTAGGCTATTTCGCCATCAAACAGTTTGTTTTGTTCTCTCTGATAACTGGTATTTTCAATGCTTCTTCTCTCATCGAATCCGGCTTGCTCCGTTGCAGTCAGTCCACCTTTTCCGGCTGCTTTACGTGCTTTTTCCAGTTCTCTTTCCTCTCTGTCTATGCGATCCAGATTCTCTTTGTGCTGTAAGTCCAGAATGGCTTTACGTTTCTCATAGCCATCTTCCATGATAGAGATACGTGCCTCTTCCAGCTTGCGATCCGCTTCCAGTTGCTTATCTCTCAAAGGATCTGCATTATTAGCCTGTTTGGTGGAAGTCTTTGGCAACCTCGCTTCAAGCCCGTTTATGGTTTTAGTCAGTTCCTTGTATTTGGCACTGTTGATAACCACATTGGAACGCTCTTCTTTTAGTTGCTTGATACGCTCGTTTATGCCCGATTCCGTGTTAAGGTTGGCAGTCTTGGTGTCCCTTGCGCCCGTTAGCTCATCCATCAGCTTTTTAAGGCTCTGTAGTTCCGTTGTGTCCGCCTCAACCTTGACTTTCTTTGCATTGAGCGTATCAATTTGTGTTTGGGTTTCCTGTATCTTCTTATCAAGCTCTTCAAAGGACATACTTACATAGTCCACGCTGTCAGTTACTGGCGTGGCATCCTTTGGGGCAAAATAGGCACTAAGGCTATTATCAACTTGGTTAATAGCCTCGTTCATTTCCTTAGCCTTGTTGATCTGTGAGGTAAGGTAGGATTCAACTATACCCTTGAATCCTGCTATCTCCGCATCTGTGGCTTTTGTCGCTGCCTTTGTGGAGTTCAATATGCTTGCTACTACATCATTGTATTGCTTGGTGAAAGCATCCCCGGACATGGAAGCCAGTAATTTTGCGTTATCCTCAATCTGGCTTCTTATGGCTTCCTGTACAGCACCTCCCATGTTCCGTATGTTTTCAGAGGCTTCATATATCGGAACTTCGTATGAATCTCCAGTGCTACTGTTCGTTACCGTCCATGTCTTTCCAGTATCATAGCTTGCTCTCCCCAGATTCTTTATGAAGTTTGCATAGTTTTCATCCGACTTCTCCAGATATTCCTGTAGTTCCTGCTCGACATACTTAGCCTTGATTTTTTCGGCTGTAGTCTGCTGGATTGCGGCTGTCAGTTCTGCATACTTCAATTTTTGCTCATCAATGGTGGCATTCTCATCCAGCAAGGATTTGTTATACTCCTTGCAAATCGCATTCACCTTGCGAATGGCATCACCATGCGTTTTTGTACCTTTCTCTGTGTTGCGGAGAATGGCAAACAGCAAATCCAGATTATCAATCTGCTTTTTGGTGGTGTCCTGAAATTCTCCCATTGCATCGGTGGCTTCCTCTTCGGAGCTTTTGAACAACGTGAGCGCACTAACCAGCATCCCAACCAGTGAAAGAATCCACCCGATAGGATTGCTCTTCATGGAAGCCCAAAGAGCTTTCATTGCAAGGGTGGCTTTCTTCGTGATTGATGTTAGTGCAGTCGTAACAGCACCTTGTGTTGTCTTTGCCGCTGTGTCCGCTACAGAAGCGGCTGTAGCCTGTTTTGTGGCTGTAGCCTCCAACTGCTTGCGTTTGGTGTATAAGTCCGTTTGAGCGGCTAATGCGGCTTTTCTGGCGGCACTCTGGTTGTCCTGTGCTGCCTCCAGTTTCTTTTCAGCCGTTGCAATTCTGGTGGCATCCCCGGCTTGCCTTGCCCAATACAATTCATACCGTGCCATTTCGGTTGCTTGCATGGCAGAAACAGCCGTTTGTTTGGCGGATTCCATCTTTTGTGCTGCCGCCTTGACATCGGTACGCATAGCCTCCAGAGTGGCGGCATTGTTCCTTTGCTTCGCTGCCACTTCTTGCTCCAGAGCGGCACGATATACGGCACTCTTAGCCGATAGGTCGGTTTTGCTAAGTGCCTCCCTTTGCTCAACCGTCAATACAGAGGTAGCCACTGCCTCATAATTGGCAGAGGAAGTGGTAAGGTTAAGGTTTGATAAGTATTCCTGCTGTTGGGCTGTCAATAACTGCTGTATGGTGGCAATACGGAGTTTCTTTACCAGATTGGCTTGCTCTTCCGCTGTAAGTTCCTTTTGCAAGGCGGCAACATGAGCCTGTTGTGCGGCTGTCATAGCCTTTGTTTGGGCTGCTGTTTGTCCCGTTATGTTGGCTTCCGCTTTCAGTAGAGCGATCTTTGCCTGCTTAACGGTATTGTCTATCATGGCAACACCCGTGTAGCCCTTTGTTGCAAGGGTATTAAGCACGATTGCCGCTTTATAGCTTCCGTAAGCAATGGTAACAGCCTGTACGATACGGATAATCTGATCCATATTCTCCACAAGGTCTATCGCACCCTGAATAGCCCCAGTGAACAAATCCTGATTATCCTGTCCGATCTTGTTGAGCGCACTATCCCAAGCATCGCCCAAGTTGGAAAGCATACCAGTAAGCGACTTACTTTGCTCTTGCATGAGGTTGAAATAAATACCGCCCTCACTGGTCATGTTCTTAAATGCCTTTTCAACTTCCGGGAATCCAACTTTTCCCTCCGTTACCAGCTTGTTCAGTTCTTGCCTGTCTGCGTTAAGCACCTTGCCCAACTCTTCATAGATAGGAATACCACGCCCGGCAAACTGGCGAATATCCACCGTGTATGCCCTGCCTTGCGATCTCAATGTGCCATACAGATAGATAAGATCACCAAGTGGCGCACTCACACCAGAAGCCACGTTTCCAAGCATCACGATCTCATCTACCACGCTTTCCACATTCGAGCCGAAAGCAAGCATCTGTTTTGCGCCTTGCGCTATGCTGGTAAGGTCAAACGGAGTTCTGGCGGCTGTATCTACCAGTTGCGACATAAGCACCTGTGATTTTTCGGTACTTCTCAACATGGTATTGAAAGCCAGTTCAAGTTGCTGGAACTGCCCACGCACTTGCACTATGCTTTGCACAAGGCTCATCATTCCTTGCCCAACAAGGTAGGAAACAATATATCTCGCTCCGTTTTGCGCAAAGGTCAGAAACGATTGCTCCATGCGGTTTGCTTCCAGCACGGCATTATCAGAAGCGTTTTTGATATAACGCCCCATCGCTTCGCTTGATACCTTGAAATCATCTATATCAAGAGTGGCTTTGAATGCTAATGCTCCACCTATATTTTCCATACTAAATTAAACCTTTGACATAGTTCTTAATATCTTCTTTCGTTTTGAGTTCCCTATGGATAACCTTGCCTCCCTGCGGTGGTTTCGGCAACCCGTTCTCATCCGTTTCTGTTTTCGGCATCGGCTTAGTCTTTGCCATATCTGCCAACATGATCTCTACATTCATCCAAGAGATACCCCAGAGCAAGTAATCATAGCTCCAGCCGAATAGTTTCAGCAATTCCGCACGATTACCCCACGGGCTGTTTAGCCCTGTTACTCTATCATATCCGCTCTGCTCTTCGGTTTCGTTGTCCCTACTTCCCTGATTGATATGATAGAGGACGTAAAACCCCCGGCATTCATCATCTGGCTTATCACATCGGCAAGCTGCTTCAAGCGTGGTACGGTCAGATGCTCAATGAAGAAGTCACGGAGTATCTTTGTCTGTTTGCTTACGGGATTGGTGATTGAGCCGTTGTTGATTACTGCAACTGCGGCTATCTCTGCCATGAGGGAAATGTACTTGAAATACTTCTTAGCCTCTTGCGTGGGCTGTTCCTGTATCTTTTCCTCATTGAGTTCTATTTGTAGGTACAGTTTCCTCAAATAGTCAATAGTACCCAGATAGAGCGGCTTTATATGGAACTGGCGCATATACACCTCAACCATCTTTCCCTTATCGGTGTCCGGCAATTCCATCACAGAAACATTCCAATCTTTCGGAATCCGCCTGTCATGCCATACCTTGACATGGTTAGGGAAATGTTTGTTCCACCAGCGTACCCACTTAGGAGGCTTTACCGGGTTAATCTTCAAAGGCACGGAGAATTTAACTCCCATCTGAATTAGTGCCTGTATTGCTTGCTCTTCTATTTCAAGCTGTTGTTCTCTTGTTAGTTCTTTGGGCTTCTCTTCCATATACGTTGCTGTTAAAAAGAAAGCCCCCTACGTTGTTTGCAGGAGGCTTTCCTGTTACATTTAAGCATCAGGATTACGCTTCAGTCGGGTCGGTCATTGCCTCATCAACCTGTAACTCCGCTTGATACTGGATAGTCAGAGGAACAAGGCAGATACCCGTCTTTGAGTAAGTAATCTCAAACTTCGGAATGATACGGACATTGGCGCATCCAACGAAAATACCCTCTTCGGGCTGCTGCCAAATCGCCCATTCTTTGTAAGGCAACTTCTTCGGTCTCGTCCATTTCCTGTTTGGCTTTTCTCCTGAAATAGTACCACCGAAGTATCTTGAAAGCAATTCCAGATCAGGATCCATCAGAGAAAGGTTTACCGTTGTTTCGGTTTCGCCTACCTGTGTAAGTTTCCTGTTGGAAGTTTCAGACTTATGTACGGTGGTTTCCGGGTCGGAATCCACAAGCTGACAAGTGTCCTGATACACATCGCCAAGATCTAACCAATCCGTGCCTTTGGCTGGCATAGAGCCATCTTCTTTTGCTTCGGCTACATAGATCTTCTTTAAGCCCATTGCTGTATATACTGGCATAGTCGTAAAAATTTATTGGTTTAACTTCTTTTCTCTTACTGTTATCTCTAAAGCGATAGAAACAAAGTGTTCGTTATGTTCCGGCTCTTTGATAGGGGGATTGATCAAACCGATATTCCAGTTATAACCGCTCCCTTTCTCGTAGTGGTTCTGAAGCACTGCAATCACTTGTTTCCTTATCGCTATCAGTCTTTGGTAGTCTATCCTATACACGGGTGGATTCTTGCGCTTGCTCACTATGTCCGGCACATGAATGTTTACGTTGATTTGCCCGAAACGCACGGATTCCTCACCGTCTATCGCATGGGGTACTATAATCACATCTTCTTTGCTGTAGTCGTTACGCTCGTAGTCAATGCTGCCTGTAATCATGGTTTTTACCTCACTTTCCATCAGCATTTGATACACCCGTACCGCTATTTCTTCCGTTGTAATCATAACACACCTCCGAATAATTCATTTGCCTTTGCCTTAGCTTTAGCCATAAGCGTATTCATGGCGGCTGGAAAATCCTTTTTGGCTTTCAATTCCGCTGGCAGAATCACATTGTACCCCTTAGCCTCAACGTAGGCTGCGTAATTCATTCCGGCTACTATAATGAGAGAGAAAGCATCCGGCAAGCTGTTAGCCATCTGCATAGCCACATTAAGGCTTGCTTTAGCCCCCTCATTGTTAGGCTGGTTTTCCTCACTAAAGTATTCCAGTTTCTTGTTACGCACTATCGCATAGGATATTGAGTTTGTGAGGTTGCCCGTCCTGTCAGTATAGCTGTGCTTCTCCTTAGCGTACTTCACAAGGCTTTCGCCAAGAAACTTCAAAAGGTAGAGTGTAGCGTTTTCAAGCCTTACTTGAAACGCTGCCACCGCCTTTGAAATGACACTGCTATGATTGTTGGTCGGAATTATCCCCATATCTCAATGTATCTTCTGTTAAGATTATCCACGCCTTGAATCTCGAAAACTGCCACCTTGCCATCTTCACTTGTGATCTGTACTGGCGTTGCAATATCCAGATTTCCTTTGAAGCACTTTGGTATAAGTACATCGTAAGTGTACTGGTGCATTTGCCCGTCTGTACCGATCTTTTGTTTGGCTGGCACGAATGTTTCTATCTGGCACTCGCAACCGTCCATCCAGTCGCCCGTTTGAGGCTCTGAAACAATAAACCCTGTATTCGGATCTATTTGCTCATCCTGAATTTCCTTGTATTTGAAAGTACCGTTATATCTCATGGCTACCACATATTAGATCCGTCCGTGATAGACGGGACTTCGACAAACTCCGAGGCATCCAGACCGTTTTCACTGCAAATAGCCTTGATACGCTTCTTTAGCTCATCCACGCTGTACCCTTGTGAGGATTTGCCCATGCTGTCACTTGTGAGGACAACCATTTTCTTTAGCACCTTGATAGCGGCAATGGCAATAGGTTTCCTATCCGTTTCCGCATTGTATTCGGCATCAGAATTGCCCACATTCGCATCAGCAAGAGCCTTTTTCAACGCAAGAGGGCTTGGCGTATATGGTTCAAGTTCACCGATCAGAGCATCGTATTTTGTCAAATTACCCATCTTAGACCTCCTTGTTAAGTATTTCAGAGAGTGAAGCGGCTTGCTCTTCCGTCAGTTCATCCAGCTTCTTTGAAACGCCTTTTACTCCGGCATTCTTGGCGGCTGGATTACCGATTTCTTCAAGTGCTGCTTTCACCTCATCAAGTCCGTATTCTTTCTGTTGGAATGAGATTGTTTCGGGCTTCTTATCATCAGCCTTTTCATCATCCCCATCACCAACAGAAGTAATCTCACACATACCACGCTTCACAAGGTCGTTTACCCTGCTTAGGTCGTTTGTGGTAAGAAGATCGCCAGACTTGTAAATAGTCTGGTGATCATTCTTATCTCTGAAAGGCTTTAATACTACCAGTTTCATAGTTTAGCCCTCCATAAGAGCATCAATGCCCTCAAACTCCTGCTTGGTGCAATACATACGCTCGTTTCCGTTGGCATCTGCCGGGATCGTCTTTTCGGAAATGCCTCTTACCTGCATACAGATAATGGCATTAATATCCGTAATGATAGGCAGCAAGCGTCCAGATCCTTGCGTAACTTCACCTGCCACCTGACCAGTGGATTCACCAGTACGCCACTTGGCGATACGGATTCCGTTACCAGCGTTCATGTAGTCCACATCGTCCTCTTCCATGAGTTCGCTGTCCTCAATAGACGGCTGGATTTCACCGATAACTCCGGCTGGCTTGATACAGATAAAGTTGTGATTCCACGGCTCAACAGATCCACGCTTACCGTCCTTGTCCTGTCCCATCTTACGGGTGACAACCGTAATGTTCGGGATTTCGTTTTCACCCAAAAGAGTTTCCAGTTGGGTTTTGGTTACGGTCTGCGCCTGTTTGTCGTTTCCATGCACCAGCAAGCGTGTGGTCTGATCCATACGCAACCAGTAGTAGAGATCCTGAGACATCAGGATTTCGCCCGGCTCAATCCCCCTTTGGCGAAGATCGGCACAAATGGCAGCAAGCATCAGAACGGGGCTTAACTTGCCTGCCTTAGTGTTTGCCGTAGTCCAGTTGAAAGCCGAAACGAGCTTGTTAGCCTCATCCATGTTGTAGTCGATCTCAAACTCCCTACCACCCGGATTGTTGATAGCTGGTTTGAACTGTGCAACACCCCAGTTGGAGAATGCCATAAGCGCAATGAAGTCCATGACATCTTTGCAGCCCAGATAGGCATCCTGCAAATCGGCTTTGAGTGTCTTTTCAATCTCCCTAACCTTTTGAGCATCCGAAAGACGGGGATTCTCGTACACTTCCATCAGCTTGCGATAGGTACGGGCGGACATAAAGAACTTGTGTCCCACACGGGGGATCTCCTTAGTCCAAATATCGAAGCCGTCAGAGCGTCTTTGAGGGGTAGGTGATTCATCAGCCAACAGCGTAGCCATGAAACGAAGCCGATACTTACCCATGATACCCTCCGCTGTCAGCGACATTTGAGGGGTATTGTAGGTAAACCAGTTATCGGAATACATCTTCTGGAACAAGGCTACTTCTCTTTCAGAAGCCTTGTCGAAAGCCTTGCGCCACGTTGCCAGAAAGTCAATAGGTCTGCCATCCTTGTACAGCCCTTTGAGTTTTGAATAAATTGATTTCATACGTTAGCCTCCTTTCTTTAGAATGATTGAGTGAGTTTAACGTGTGGATTTGCTTTCAGGAACTTGCCTGTAGCATCTTTCTGGCTTGCCGGGATAGGCGGAACACGCCTTTCATACATTGCGTATTGCATCGTGTCAGCCGATACGTCAATACCAGTTTCAAACTCTTTCACATCCACATCGTAGATAGTTACAGCGTTTGCCTCACCGATTTCAGCGGCATTGGAAGATTTCTCTACCACCTCCACCAGCACATCATCCTTTGCAAGCCCGGAGATCTCACCAGAGAGCGTGATAACATAGTTCTCGTTCTTTTCTTCAATCTTGGTAATGGAAACAGCAGAGGCAAAAGTGCCAGAGATAGCACCAGCCTTAGCTACCTTATCACCAACAGCGAAGATCGGAGCGTAGAACTCATCCACCAAAAGGCGGACAATCTTCTTATCATCGCTATCTACCTCAACCACCTTAGCGGTTTTCAACACGCTAACAAGCCGGGTTTGCTCATCATAGATCGCAAGTGTTCCAGCCGGAATCATATCGCCAACATTGAAACGCTGTTTGGCAACATCCAGATTGAAACCGCCTTGCACAATAGAGGGACTACCCGTAAATATCGGGCGTTCCCCTGTAAATGAGTGGGTTTTCCTTTTCATTGCGATAATTATTTAACTGTGATTGATTCCAGCAAGCTATCCGCAGCCTCATCTATCTGTTTTTCGCTTGCCGCCTTTGTACCCTCTGAATCATCAGTAACCAGACCTGCCGTAATGAAGTCTTGTTTGAGAGTTGTTACAGCCTCTTCCACATCCTCATCATCAGAAATGGATTTGGCGAAACGGTCACGGAACTTAGCCGGAATGTTGTGCTTTGCCATAGCAGCGTTGATTTCTGCCATGCGTTTTGCCTTGCTTTCGCCAGCTTTCATTTTAGCCAACTCATCTTCCAAAGCCTTAATCCGCTTCTCATTCGGATCATCCTTTTTATCATCAGCATCATCAGTTCCGCCTTTGTTCCCTTTTTTGTCGGGATCATCATCTTCACCGCCTTTGCCGCCTTTGTTCGGATCATCCTTTTTCTTGTTAGCCCATCTGGTAGCTTCACCTTGACTTTCCTTAGCAACGTCCGCTATCAGGTTTGCCGTTGTTTCAATCGCCGCATCATCGGTCGAATCATCCTCAATGCTGCCACCCATTTTTTCGGTTATCGCTTTAAGGTACTTCTCCGATAGACCAGTGTCCTTACACAAGCCTTTTACTTTTTCAAAGAGTTTCTTATTCATACTTGAATTGCATTTATAGTCCGTTAATATGTGACTTCTACGACTGCAAATATAGAAAATAATTCCGTAGAAATGTGTTCATAGAACACAGAAAATTTACTTGGTTAATGTATTTATTTTCTGTGTGTTAGAAAATAAGTTAGAATTTTACAGAAAAATCTCCGCAAATTATTTGGTATATCACAAATAACACACTATATTTGCACTGTGTTTAAGGAACACACATAACAAGAATAGCAACATTAAAAAGATTTCGGATATGACTAAAAAAGAATTTGAAGAGAGAACGGGATTAAAGGTACAAGATGATAGCTACTCTAAGATAGAAGAAAGCTATATGAAAACAGACCTTGACAAAGATCAGTTCTGTAAGTTGTGGGTGGAAAACCCGGATGCACTAAGAGAGATTGAGGTGAAAACGGTGCTGGTTCGTGAACTGTACGAAGAGCGCAAGAGCCTTGCAAACTTCCTGATTGATCAGGCTGAAAAATGGAGTGCATCAGACTTGCGAGAAAAAGCAATCGCCATGATAGGAGAAAAGGAATATCTAAGGCGCAAGATTGCCAGAGGATATAACCTTTGGGATGCCGATAAAGAGTTATTGGATAACATTCTAAGGAAATAAGATTATGAGCGCAAAGATAGTTTATGTGGTTTACGGATCACGTTCAGAGATTAGCCAACTTATCGCCTTTCTGGTATCTGGCGAAATGTGCTTTCACTATAGCGGAGAATACTTGTATTTCAGCTATGATCCAACGGAGCTTATCAAAGAGGCAGGAATGGATCTAAAAGTAGATATTGAGCATTGGAGTATGCTTTGCTTTAACTTCAAAGACGCACCTAACAATGAATAACTTAAAAACAAAAAGACATGGAAGCAACGATTAAACAAGTACAGGAAATAGTATCAGTTCTTACAGAGGAACAACAGCAGCTATTGAAAGACACTATCAACTATGGTGCATGGGGTGATGCAGATATGGAATTTCTGGATGAGAACGGGAATATAGAAACAGTCGGAATGTATGGCTATTGTACCAATGATGCAAAAGAAGCCGGGCATTTTTCGGGTAGAAAGGTTGCCGCAATGTTCCGATCAATCTACAAAAAGCTATGCCCGGCAAACCAAAACCAGACAGGCAGATATATTTCCCACTGTAACGACTGGTGGGGTGATGGTTCAGGCGATATGCTGTTCATCAGACATAGTTACTATAGAGCCTTTGAAGAGTGGGCAAGACAATAACAAAACGGGTGGGGAAACCCACCCTTAACCAATAAATGCAACATCGAATATGAATAATCCAATTTACATCAGAGTGCTACAGCACGATAAGAACGACCAGATACGCATAGGTGAAGCCTTTCCAGCTACAGACTTGGAACAGGTTGAAAAGAACATAATAGCCCAATATGAAGCAAAAACAGCTTGGTGTGGCGGCTTCAAAGTGGCGTGTGAACGGTACTACAAGCGCATTGCAATAGTCAATGCCGTTAATCTTGGAATAATGCGATTGATTTATAACGAATAACTACGGATATGGGAATACTGAAAGATGCAATACTGGATGCCCTCAAAGAGCAGGGTGTAAAAGCGGAGTGGATAGGAGAAAAGCCCAGAGTGTTGAAAACGGCTGCACAAAGCAAGTATGATGATCTGCGCAAGGTAGAGCGGAACTATACCAGAGGTGTGCACATAGCAAGAAAGGAGGCAAAACATGAGTAGAACGATTAATACTATACCCAGAAATGAATACTACGAATTATTGGGAGCAGCGGCAAGCAGGATGCGTAAGAAGATCTATAATTTGATAGAGGATGAAGATTCTAAGTCAAGGAATTATAAGTTCAATGGTGATTTCGAGAAAGCAGAAGAGCATGATTTCAATTTAATAGCTCTGCATATAGCTCTTTACGCTATAACAAAATCGCCAAATGAGTTTAGAAAGGAGGCAATGAAATGAGTGCTACAGTATGTATTCAAGATAAGTATATGTGCTACAAATGCAAGTCTGCCGGGGACATATACGGTAGATCGTGTAAGCATGGTATGTTGTTCCCTGTCGGCTTGCTTATGGCTAACATGAGCGAATGCCCAAACTTTGAACTTGACATAGAAAAGGTGAAAGAAAGTCTTGACAGAAAGGAGGTAAACAATGGCATGGGTAGCGAGGAATAGAAATGGTTCATTGAAATTGTTTTTAAGGGTAAAACCAGATAGGCTTGACCCTTTATGTAATAGCTTTTGGGTTTGTAATTACGAGAACGGGGAATATGAATCAGGGGAAAATATAGACCCTAATTTACTTCCAGAAGTAACATTTGAAAATAGCCCTATGGAAGTTAAGCTAATACCTATTAACAGATAACTACGGAGGAAAAGAAAATGACTAAAATAAAATTTAATTGGAGATACGCACAAGGCGAATTAGACACCGATACACTGAAACTTATTTGTCTGCCAGCAAGAGGTAAAAGAGCTTTCGGGCGTGACGAATTGGATGCGGATCTGTGTATCAAAGACGGAATGAATTTCCAGATAGCCCAAATACACTTGGGCGATGTTGATAGTTCAAACATACTTTGCGAAGAGATTGTAAGGCGATGGAATGAGTTTGAGAACTGGCACGAATGCAAAGATGGATCGGATGATTTACCAAAGCCTAATGAATGGTGTTTGCTGCGTGTTGAATTTGTGTGCGATGGCGAAACTATGGTGGATTATCTTACCGCTTCTTGGAACTTCGGATGGACTGGCGACTATCTGGATAAGATTGCCGACAATTACGAAGATTACAAAATAACTCACTGGAGATACATACAAAAGCCCAAAGGGGTAGAGGAATGAAAACACTGTTTATTGATGTGATGCTCAAAGGCAGATTTGTTGCCACATTGCGATACAGGTATTGCCCGGCTTTTCCTCTGGATATAGAAGAGCTTTCCGAATTTGTGGTTAGCAAACTGCCTACTTTGAGAAACAAACCGTTTAACATAGTATTCTGATATGAGAAAGATAAAAGCAATGATCCAGATACTTTTTGCCGACAAATGGGCTGTATTCACCTATGAGGATGCGCCCGAAAATTCAGAATGGCAAACAGCCCCTACATTTAGGTGGAACATATCACACAAGAGCAGAGAGTTTTTCCGGCTAATAAAAGATCGGTTGCATAGTGTAGAAACTTATAACACATTAGAAGAATGAAACAGGAACAGATAGAAAAGGCTGCAAGAGAGTTTACCGATAACTTGATTGCTGAAAACCATTTTGATGTAAACTACGAAGAAGATAACTACGATGCTGGCAGAATTCATGCTACAGATGAAGTAGGTGTTTATGCTTTCACAAGGGGTGCTGAATGGCGCATTAACTCTGTGTGGCACGATGCAAGTGAAAAGCCGGATAAGAATCAGCTTGTATTATTTGAATGCAGAAAAACATACGGGAATGGGTATTCTGTGAACTTCGGAGAAAATTACGTATTGATGAAGAATGTTGTTTTGGGATGGGCGTATGTGAAAGACTTGATACCAGAACTTGAAACAAAGTAGGATATATGAAGTGCCACTACATATACGATGAGAAGTTAGGGAAAGTTTTAATCCCTTATTGCTGGTCTGTAGTTCAAAGCGGAGATATTAGGGATTGCACCTGTGATACAGATATGGAAAACCTGACATTTGCCGGATTTGAACGGAAGCGATACAATGAGGAACTGGAGAAACGGAACAATATCATTAAGGAACTCCGAAATGAAAACAAGTACCTACATAAAGAGTTGAAGAGACACGTAACTTTACTAAGTAAATTAAACTCAAAAAACAAATAAACTTATGGATATTAAGAACATTACCAAAGAAGAAGCCGTAAACGGCATTAAATCACTGTTTGAACTGTTGCCTTTCGACAAAAAGGAAAACGGTAAATCATTCTATGGCGTTGGGAGCGATTGGAAAGCTACTTTCTATTTCGACAAAAGACAGTACATGAGGGATGAAGTAATAGGCAAGCTGGTTGAATACTTCCGTTATAAAAACATTTTAGGTGGTCGGTGCAGAATATCTCCGATAACCTTGCTTTATACGGTTGTATCTATTGAAGATCGTGCTTAGTGTTTGTTATATGTAATATAATTCGTATATTTGCGTTCAATAAACACAGTAGTATGAAGCAGGAATTTAAGGTTATCCATGTAGAACTAAGAGAGCCATACAACGGAAAGAAACACTACTACTTTGGCTCAAAGGCAGCAATCTATGACACACTGCCGGAAAAGCTGGTAGGAATAGCCAAAGAAAGCCTTTGGAATGTGGATCTTTCCGATGGCGAATACTCAAACAAGCATTGTATTATTCGGATGGGGAAACTAAAACGTAAACAACAATCAAAGAAAGGATCGTGACATGGAAGATGAGAAATCAATCAGAAAGATATGCGAGGATTCCGCAAATGAGTTATCCAGAGCATTTGAAGAGGTTGCGAAAAGCATTGCTGAAACTGGAAAGGAGTTTAATTCACTCATGGATTCCGCTCTTGATTCAATTATGAAACAATCCATTTCAGAAGCATTTATTGAAGAAATGAAGTGGATGGATAAACTGGTTTGTTCGTACTGGATCACAAGATGGTATTACCGAATGAAATACAGGAAAGCGAAGTACGCCAGAATACAGGCAGAAAGATATTATAATCAAAATTTCAAGTGATATGTTAGGAGCGATTATTGGAGATATTGTAGGATCACGGTTCGAGTTCCACAATACAGATAAATATGACTTTGAAATGTTCACCGATGAAAGCACTTTCACGGATGATACCATTTGCACCATTGCGATAGCGGATGCCATAACAAAAGGCACTGACTACAAAAGCAGCTTGCTTGACTGGTGCAGAAAATACCCTAATCCCAAAGGAGCATACGGTGGTAGCTTTGCCCGTTGGATAGCTTCAAGCGATCCGCAACCGTACAACAGTTTCGGGAATGGATCGGCAATGCGAGTTAGCCCGGTAGCATGGGCATTTGATAGGCTGGAAGATGTGCTGACAGAAGCGGAAAAGACTGCAAGTGTGACACACAACCATCCAGAGGGAATAAAAGGTGCTGTAGCCGTTGCACACGCTATTTTTCACCTGCGCACCACACATGATCTGCCCGGACTTGAAAGGGAAATGAATCGGTACTACCCATGCTTCATGCTTGGTGATTATTTCTCCGGGGTATTTGACGAAACTTGTCAGGGTACAGTTCCGATTTGCCTGAAAATAGTCCGTGTAAGCACTTCATTTGAAGATGCCATAAGACGTGCTATTTCTTGGGGTGGTGATAGTGATACCATAGGCGCAATAGTCGGATCAATGGCAGAAGCGCAATGGGACATACCAGAGGATATGCGCAAAGAGGCTTTCAACAGATTGCCCGTTGATATGCTAAATGCGTTTGGGGATTTCTTTCAGAAACTTAATAACAAGAAAACAATATGATAACAAACAAGATAATAGAAAATTTGTGTAGCACGTTGCAAATAGACAAAAAACAACTGGTTACTATCATAAACAATGTGCATCTAAAAAAGTATGTTTATCCAGTTGATATTAGATCCCTTGCGGAATTAGGAATACCAGTTATCAGTGTTATATCAAACATTCTAAACATACCAGCGAAAAAGGCTTGCGAACTATGTACAGAAACAATAAACAAAGAAACAAAAGAGGTATGCCCACCAGATATAACCTATGAAGATCTTTTGGTCGTACTTGGTATAATAGCACAAGATTTTGAAGTCAGAAAACAACAAGCTATTTTGAGAAAGTATGAAAACAAATGAAGATTGGAACAAAGCCGGATTCTTTTCCGGCATTACAGAAGATTATTCAAATTACCACTGGTATAAGGGGGAAAAGGAGAATCCGTACACCAAAGATACATTCCACCCCTTAGCCGCTTCTTTTTGGGAATATGAGCGTGATTTCCATTTCGGGTATCTTGATAAGGCAGACACAAACAAAAGCCTTGCAGAAGCCTACAAAGAGTGGAAAAAGGAACTCATCAATGACTATTTACCCGGTAAATCTCCAAATCCATACGGAGATACTACGAATTGGGAAAAGTCCTTTGAAACTGGCAAAAGAGAGGCTTAAAGCCCCTCTTTTTTTTATATCTCTTCCAACTCAACTACCCACCCCCTGCCAAAGCCAAATTTGCGCTCTGTTTCTTGGTACACCTTTAGTACCTTGAAGCGTGATCCGGCACGAAACACAACCTCATCCTCATTGGGGTAATGCGATATGGCTTTCACATCCACACCCTTTTTACTCTTGATAACCAGCATAAGGTTATCGCCAAAGATTGCCGTTTTCTCTATGCTGGTAGTGCTTGACATAAAAGCCTTGTTTACATAAGGAGTGCCAGAGGATAGGCATTTCTGCATTTCCTGAATATACCGATCCAGCTTCATAGAATCAAAGCTGATACCAGAGAACACAGTACCGTTATAGCGTGGCATTTTCTCCAGTGCTGCGTTGTGAGCCGGATAGTATTTCTGGCACAATCCTCCGTAATCCTCAACTCTTCCGAAATATGGATCAACTATGCCATAGCCGTAATTGTTGCACCATTTAGAGCCGTATGTGTATCGGTTGATCAATGCAAGCTCATCCACTGGAATACCCGTTTTCTTGCTGTATTCCCTCATCTTATCCGCTTCATTGCTATAGTTCTGCCATTTTCCACCGATAGCATTGTTTCCTGAATTGTTTACGGGCGCATTGATATACTCATCCAGAGCCTTTTTTGCAAGATCTTCCGTTTCTCCATTCAGTTTGACCAGTTTCCCTTGCTTATCAACATACTTCAAAGCAAGTTCTTTTTTGTATTCGGCAAGTCGTTTGTAGGCATACCCAACATTACTATCCCACTGGCTACCATATTGCGCCAAAGCCTTATCATAAGCATCTTGAAGCCGGGCGATCTCCAGTTTCTCTTCCGCTGTAGCGTACAAGTCAATGGTAGATCCATCACCTTGCTTTGCCAGCTTTGAAAGTCTGGCTTTCTCTACCTCATAGATCTTCGCTTTAACCTTATCAGTCAGTGTTCTAATCTCCGTTGCAGTCTTTCCGCCATTGATAGCCTCATTCAGTTCATTTTGCAATGCTTTCAAAGGCTTGCTTTTGCTCTTGTACTCCAGCAAAGGTTTGGCAGCATCTACGGCTAACTGTATTTCATATTGAGCCTTTACGGATTCCAGTTCCTTTTCAAGCATCTTCACCATTTCTGGCGAAGTCGGAAACTTGTTTTTGTCGGCTACCCATTTCTTTTCAAACTCCAGCTTCTTTATCTGGTACGGAAGATCCCCTACGGATATTTTTGCCTTGAACGCATCAAAAGCATCATATAAGGCTTGTACGGCACTTTCTCCGTATTTACCTACCAATTCCTTATGATGCTTCTGTTCTGGTGTCAGAGGGTGCAATATCTCATCCACACCGCTTTTATTGTCCCGTATGAAGTACGGCAAAGTTCCCTTTGAGGTCGCTTCATTGATACGATCCTCATTAGCCTTTACCCATCCTTTGAAATGTGTAGGAAAGTCCTCTACGGCATTCTCGCTGTTTTCAAGTGTAGCGTTCTCATCCTCCAGAAGCCGATCCAACATCTTTTCTATTTCCTCATCCTTTGCCAGCACTGGCACTTGATCGCACCTACAGTTAGGATGCCAGCCAGTCCATTTGAATGTTTTCGGATAGATCCCTTTCAGATCATCGCAAATGTCATGTATGGGGTGGTTGTTGCTCAACTTGATTTCAATGCCTACCACAAAATCCAGTTGCTCCCAACGGGTGTAGTCGGCAGTCCTATAGGCAATGTTTGTTTCTGTCCGGGCAAGCCTTTGAGCGTTACGATACGAGGAACGGTAAACACCCTTTCCGGGGTGGTATTTCTTCGGATCATCATCCACCCATTTGTAGGTTTCTGTTGTTTGGTCGTACACCCTGCGTTTCCATTTCCTGCCATAGATAGGATTTCCGTTCTCATCTTCTCCGATCTTCACACGGAAACGCCTGTACCACCTATCCGGGTCGTTCAGGTACTCTTTAATCTTGGTTGCAAGCCTGTTGGCTGGTATGCCCTCACCGATAGCCAGATCCAAAGTCTTTTCAAGCTCTTCTTTGTACATCCCTGTGTACTTCCAAACCTTTTGCGATAGGTTTAAGCCGTCCTTTGTCTTTCTGGCAAAGAAAGCATCCATAGCCTCCATGTTGCGGAGAAAGAACCGGGCAAAGTGGTTATCCTCTATAGATTGTTCACCAAACACACTTTTAACCAAAGCATCGTTATTTTCGTTGGATAAAAGCCACTCCTTTTGTACGCTGTTTCGGATCGTCTGGTAAGTCTGGCTGTACATATTGCGAAGTATGGGCGTAACATCTTCACTGTAGCCATACTCCGAAAAGGAAAACGGCTTACCATCTTCAAGCTCCGTGCCTTTCACAAGCTCAATGATTTTACCCAGTGAATCCAGATATATTTTACGCACTTCGGCAGCATACCCCTCCGTGCGCTTGAATAACTCCTGCTGTAGCTTCTTTTCGTTTATGTACTTAGCCATACTCCGTTACCCTTTCTTTTGAAAATGTTCGCACCAATCACTATCCAGAAACTTTGAATACTTGTGGAACGGGCATTTGCACAAAAACGGCTCGCCTTTCCAGTTCAATTCATGGTAGCTGTGAGAGTGCTTGCACTCCCTACAATGGTACTTTATTTCGGATCGTTTCAGTTTCTTTGCCATCACTTTTCATCTTCATTTAGAAAGCTATCTAACAACTCCTTTTTGGTGCTGAAACAGCTACATTCATTGTGGTAGTAAATAGGATCTTTATCACCAGCGCAACGATAATCGTTGCGCTGTATTTCCACATACAAAATGTTTGTATATAGTTCACCAGAAAGAATACCGCCAGATCCGGGTATGATTCCACCCCTTACCTTTATTTCTACTCCGTCAATACGGATATTCTCCGGCTTGTTGTCACGCATGATCCAAACCTTATCACCAACATTAAATTTTGTCTTTATTTCCATTATTCGCCCTCCCCAAATACATCAGTTCTGTTAAGTGCCATTTGCCGCTCCATTGCTTCGGCTTGCTCCTTGCTGATTTGCTCGTACTCCTTTTGGGCATTCTTCACAAGGTAGGAAAGTTCCAGAGTGGACTGCAAAGAGAGTGCGCCAGCCCCGTACTGTTTCAGCACATCGGCAAGCGTTTCACTGACATCTTCACCGAACGGCTCTTGAAACTCGTGTGTCAGTTTCAATGCCTCATACTTGGATTTGTTACGATAGTCCAACACATTCCCCATAATAGCAAGCATGATACTTGCGTGGCGATTCATGTAATCATCGTGGGTTTCCTTGCGCTTCTCCGCCTTGATAACAGCCAGAAGCATAACCTTTCGGATAGCCTTTGCGGAAAGGTTGCCCAAACTCTTCATGTTGTCAAAATCAATGTTTGGCGTGAAAGTCTTGGAAAGAATGTGCTTATCCAGACGCTCGTACTCGTTAGCCTTGCTCTGTGAGGCTTGATCCCATGTAAGGTATTTCACCTCACCGCCATTTTTGAGGATAAACAACTTAGCCTCATCCTCTGCCTTTGGCAATGAGTTGAGAATTTCAGAAGTTGCCACCATAGCCGGATTTGCAAAGCGGTCGTTTACATCAGCATCCGTGCTTTCCAGAGCCTCCGATCGCTCGATCATCGGCTGTACTCCTGCGTGTTCAACCTCTTGTTCAAACAGAAGCACGGGTATTTTCCCGATAGGGTTTTGAAGTACCGCAACCTCCCAGCCGATATTTCCACGCTTCGCACGGTATATGGTATCGGCTGTGTAAATATCCACATGGTAAACCGTCCTATTCCCTGCCTCTGTCAGATAGTAGCCCCACGCAAAGGCTTTGAGTTTCCTATACTGATCCTTTACGGTGTAAATATCATCGCCATTCTTCTTGCAAAGCACATTAAGCAAAAGACGTGGGTTATCCTCTTTGTCCCTATACACATGGTAGAGTATAGCCGCTGATCCCTCCGATCCAGCCGCTCTTTTGGCTTCCCTTACACGGGCATTGAAGTGGACTTCATCATTCAGGTTTTTATAATTCTCAAATGCTTCATCCGTCCCCTCTGAAAGTTGCCCCCATTTTACTGGTCTGCCATAGAGGAACACCAAAGCAATTTCATTGATAAACTGCTGGTAGGGGATAGGAATTTTCCACCTCTTGCTCCAGCGTAAGAAATTGCCTTTCTTATCGTACACCGCACGATCCTTTCTTTCCATTATCTTGTGGCTGCTTACCTCGTAATCTCTTAGATTCTTGGCAGCGACAATGGAATGACCGTGCATCATCGTTAAGGCTCTTGATACATCCTTTGCATCCAAAAGCTCCGTCAAGCTCTGCTGGTAGCCAACAGCCGCTTTCACTTGGTTTGTCAGTACATTGAATAATCCCATATTATTTGAATTTACCCGGTTAAACCTAATCTCCGTTCTATATCGTCTGGTATCTCATACTCGTTGTAGTCAAACCACGATCGCATGAGCATCATATCCCGCCAGTCCGGGGAACAACCTAAATCCTCCTTGATTGCCTCCTTTGGTTTCAGCTTCAAACTTCCGTCATCGTCCGGCTTCCAAGTTTGCAGTTGTTCAAGTTCCCTCGCTATCTGCTCTTTGTCCGCCTGACTTACCAGATCCTCATCTATGCCCACATCGGAAGCGTTGATATGTTCTGCCAGCTTGTAGCCGCATTGCGCTTGCAAGTTTTGGTAGTTCTCATCTTTCAAAGCACGGCTGTTGTTCACAAATCCCTGTATCTCGCAACTATCCACAACACCACCGCCCACACCGTCCTCATCCACGATACACCGATAGTTTGGTATTCGGTACTTCTTCTGGCATCGGATAATGTACGCTTGTATGTCTGTAGTCTTGCTTACGGGAAAACTCCTTATGTCTATGATATTCCATCCGTCCCATACGGCTATCCTCGCATAGTCAGCACCGAAACGGGCAATATCTCCAGTTAGGTAGTGAGTGCCTGTTTTCTTGGCGATCCTGTTACCGAATATCGCCATGATAGCATCATGGGAACAAAGGGAATTTGGGTTATCGTCATACTCCCAGTTACCCTTAAACAGACGCTCGAACTTCACTTTGTCAGAGGTCGTTTTCAATCCCTCTATGTAATCAGGATCAATAAACGGATTCTCTTGCACAAGGCACGATATGTAATACTTGTATTCTGGAAGTTTGCCAGTAGTGAAAGGCTTGTAAAACAAATCATACATCCAGTTCTTTTTGGGGTTGCAAGTGATAAACAGTTTGCGCCTTAGCCCGTATTCTTCATTCTTGAAACGCCCCACACGGGTTTTGAGGGTATCATAAGCACCGAAGTTTACTTCTCCACCCTCTTCAATCCAACCGCCCGTGAACTCAATAGATCCGTAACGCTCATACAGAGGATCACCCGGCTTGTATTGCAAATCCAGAAAGTCAATGCGTGATCCGTTGTAGAACTCAATGTAGTTAAGGTTGGCATTGTACTTATAAAGCGTATCATTCACACCGTAACGGGCGCACACTTGGTAGAATGTTATCAGTGTGGATTGGGTTATACGCTTCAACTCCGCACGTCCTATAAACCACTTCGTGCCGGGGTAGCAAAGGCACATGAAGATAAGCCATGCCGCACCAGTCCACGACTTAGCACCACCAGCCGCACCACCATACAAGATTTCAACGTGTTCTGTATCGGTAAGAATGCGCAAAGCATCAGCTTGTTTGTCGTGCCTCTTACCGTCACGGCAAACAATGAAGTCAAAACAGCCACGCTTGAACAACTCAATTTTGACTGCAAGCCCCATAGGTACTGTTATCGCCTTGCTACTTCTTGCCATCTTTCTTCATGCTGATCTTTTCAAGTAAGGAATTGTATTGCAATAGTTCCTCCGTACTCAATGCGGACAAATCCACATTGTTTGTTGTCGTTACTTGGGCATTCACATCGCCCTCAATGGGCTGTGTGGCTTTCCCAAACAGATACTCAATGATCCAACGGATCGTGTAGCTTTCCCCCTTTGATGTTTCCCTGTTGATAGCCTGCGATAGCGCAACAAACACTTGGCTTATCACTTCATCCTTGCTTAGAGCATCTGGAGTTTCGCCATTCCGTATTTGTTCCGCTATCTTCTTCATGTCATTGTTGAGCGATAGGTTTAGGGCTGTTGTCTGCCTTATATCCACACTCAATAGCGACTGGAGCAAATCAATAATCTGGCTTTGGGTAAATGTCCCATTGGAAGCCAGATTTATTCCGTACTTCTTTTTCAGTATGGAAAATATCTTTGGCTTCCTGCCGGGGTTTTCAGGCTGGTTGTCTTTCGTGAACCTGTTACCCTTTGAATTACCCTTTTCAAATCTTGCCATTTCTCAACTTCTCCATTGTTTTCCCGTTGTTTTCTCATTCCACAGACGGGTTAGCCATTCAACAATTCTTTCCTCTTTTTCTCTGCTTCTTCGTATGTCTTTGCCACAACCAAACAATCCGTTTCGCTGTACTCCTTACCCTCCTTATCCAGATAGATAGCTTCAATGGTAGTATCTACACTACCCATCACCGTTTCATATCCGCTAAAGCTGGTTGTTACCTTGTAGCCCTTTGTCAGTACCGGGAAAGCCTCTTTGCTCGCATCTGTCACAATATGGTTTTCTACTCCTACTTTCAGGCTGTCACTAACAAGGAATAGGGGCAACTCCCTTACTACCTCCTTGATCTTATCGTACAATGTGGCTTCAACGCTTCCGGCTTCTTCTACGCCTTGCGTGGAAATTTCCACATCGGAAAAATTCTTCTGCATACTGAAACTCATTTTAATCATAGCAATCTGTGTTTATTGAACACACTATAAAGCCAAAAGAAAATCGGATATAGTTTACCCGATTCTCTTTCTCATTCGGTCTGCTTAGGCATTCTCCTGCTCTTGGTACTTCTTCCAATACCAATCTATCAAGTCATTGCCTTGCGCTTCCAGTTCGTCATAAGCATCTTCTTCATCCAGAAGATCGTTTGCTTTGTCAATTACTCCCATGAGCAACTGTTGCTGCTCTTCGGTGGCACTATGCACCTCAATTTCTCCGTTGAGTTGCTGGCGGATCACCTCAATTTCTTTTTCTGTAAGTTCAATCTTTTTCATATTCAATATCTTTAGACGTTACAAAAATACTCATAATTTGTACTTCTTAGCTATGTTCTTAACCGCTGCTGTGTATTTGTCGGACTTTCCATGTATGGCTTTCGTCACCGTTTCAGCCCAGAACTCACTTACATTGGTTGCGGCATACTTACCATAGCCGGACTTCTTTTTATCCTTACGCCATTGGGTGTATAGCTTGTTGATCTCCTTTCCTGCCGCCTTTTGCTTTGCACCCGTCATGTGCTGATTCCATGTTGCGTGTGCCAGTTCGTGTGTCACTGTGTGCGCAATAGGCTTGTTTGTCTTGGTACTCCATCCGCTTGCATATCCTTTCCTATGCGAAGCCTCGATAGCACTTCTTGACTGGTTGAAATGAGCCTTGTTAAGATACACGCCATCAGAATTGCCATTAGCCGTTACATGAACTCCGTATTTTCCTGCTGGCAGATCCGCCAACTTCACACTACGCTGCCTTACACCCAGTACGGCATGGTATCTGGAAATGGCTTCTTTGGTCGCTTTGTACACCGCTGGATCTTTCATGTTCACCAACGGCTCTACATTTGAAACTTTACCCTTGAAAGTGGCATCGCCCGGCTGTAAGCCTCCACGTGTTCCGCTTGAATTTCTTCCCATATTCGCTACTTCTTTTTTGCGTTTATAAAATCGGTTACATACAGTAGCCCGTGTTTCCGGCAAAACGCTTGTACATCCTTACCGCCTCCATAAACAAGTAGGTTAGGCTTTTCAAGCCCGGAAATCTCTTGTGCTACTTGGAGATCCGATTTAAGGCTTTCCATCCATCCGTCCAGCCCACGAGTGGCGAAAGCATTATATCCTTTCGGAATCCCCATTTTGTTGTACTCTATGAATTTGTGAGATACATTCAAATCAGCATACACCCTTATACCGCACTCTTGGAAGTAACGGGATAACCACCGTTTTTTGTAGATGAGTTGCAAGCCCCACGCTATAGGTGTCTGGTCGTGGCAACTACAATTCGGCTCTACCACAGCTTTGCAGCCACTTGCAAGCAAGTTGATCGGATCTTTGAAAAGAGCCTCAAACCTGTAATCATCCACATAGAAATGATAGGTGGCTACATCTTTCCTCAAACGGCTGTTTGCACCCCACGGAGATAACGGCAACTCCAGTTTTCCGGCTTGCATTTCCAGAAGCAAGTTGGGGATCTCAAAAATGTTGTCGCTCTCATACAAAACATCTTTGAACATGGAGCGGTAGAAAGCCTCTTTGTCGTTTGCCTCTTCGCTTCCATCCTCTTGCTCATCGCTCGCTGCCTCATCTTCCGGCTCATCCTCTTCAACCGATTTCTTCTTTGACTTCTTAGGCTCTGCATCCTCCGGGATAGTCAGACCTATAAAGCTGAAATCGGTATCTTTCCAGACATCATCCACTTGCAATGCGTTGAAATCCCATTCTCCGTTATTGATATTGTCCCGGAGAATGATATTCTTTTCCTCATCCTCCGTAAGATCCGAATAGACAACGGTAGGGACTTCTTTCAGCTTCAATTTCTTAGCCGCTTTCAAACGCTGGTTTCCTGCTATCACAACCAGTTTGCCCGTCCGGTCGGATAGCGTAATAGGTCGGTGCTTCCAGAATCCGTAAATCTTGATACTATCCACAAGCCGATCCATATCGGCTTTCTTGATAGTCCTCGGATTGGATTCCAAAAGCACCATTTCCGACAAAGGGCGATATGTAATCTCGCTACACTTCATCCTCTGCCTCCTTTTCCTCGTTATCTTCCGTTTCCTCAACCTCACTCACTGGCAGATTATCCAGATACTGATCCAGCCCTATAGATTTGCGGAAACGCTCTACAATCCGGCACGGTATGATATATCTACGCTTCCTCATGTATAGGAAACGGCTGTTATCCGACACATCTACGCCAACGGCATAGAACTTGCCACGATAGGACAAAGGCAAAGGCAGTTTGTCATAGATAAAGACACGGTTTTCCTCAACCTTTGAAATGGTCGCTTTCCTGTTATATTCGTTGTTCAGGTAAATGTACATCACATCACCTTGCTTCATATTGTCGGCTGGCATCCACTTGTTTACAAGGTAGCCGCCCCAATTATGCAACACAAACAGAACGCCAACTATCACGGCAAACACGATAAGAACATCAATTATCAGCATAGCTTTCAATTTACTTGGTTAATGATACAAAGATATGAATTTATGTGTTTACTAAACACACTTTTAAGCATAAAAATAGCCTAATAACCGAAAACAAGCATAGCCGCATCCCTGCCATGCTCATTTGTCTGCTTTCCCCACCCGGTATATCGCTTGAAAGTTTCCTGTTTGAGCTTGGTTACATTCCTTTTAGGGGCAACCATTTCAAACTCAACTCCCAGATCTTTCAGGTAATCTTCCCAGATAGAGGCATCACGCTTCACCGATCCAACACCTTGCAGCCGTTTCCTTTCCTCTTCCCTTGACATTCTTTCAGTGCCGAACCAGTTTCTTTGCCTCGGATCTTCCACCCTCACAAACACCTTATCGCCTACAGCCACATATTCATCACGCAAGGATCGGACATTTTCCATTGCCTTATGAATGGGCAAAGAAGTCACCATAAGTAGGGATCGCTGCTTGCTGTCCCAAACAGCGAATCCCGTATGTACGCCTGTATCTATCCCAATACAAATCATTCCGCTACTTCGTTTTCTTGATTGTTGGGAATCTCATACAATATCACGCCTTTCATTTCACTTGCATCCTTTCTTGGTGCATACAGTTGCGCCATCAAAAGGTTGTCCGGCAAAAACTTGTAGCGTATTTCCTTGATAAGCGGCAAGCCTATAGGAACTTCGCTCATCATGTGCAAAGTCCAGAGGTCGTTTTCCTTTCTCACGCTTACTATAGCGGACTTGTAGAGGAATGTACCCGTCTTGTATTCTCCGTACTCATCGGAACACTCCGCTTCTTTTTGTGCCGTTTCTTCCAGCATCTTAATGAATCCGGCATTAAGCCTTTTCTTCCGTTTCGCCCAGTATTCCGGGTAGATAACTCTTGCTTTCTTGGTTTCGTCAGTTTTCATATCATTCTTGGGTTTTAATTGATACTCTTATAGATGCTTTCGTTTCCACATCAACCAGATATTGAGCATACATATCCTTGTGTTCCTCTTGGAATCTGGTTTTGTCGAAATTCTTACGCTTGGACGGTGCAATGTAGGATATTCGTATTCTCTCATTCTCCGCTTTCTTCAGGTCGTGTGTTTGCATAAGCTCCAGCATACGATCCTGTAACTGCTTCTTGCGCTCTTCCAGCCGGGTTATTTCAGCATCAACGGAAATATACTCATCCTGTAGTGCCAGAAGATCATCCGGCATCGGCTCAAATGTTTTTTCTTTCTTCTTCGCCATAATCAGACTTTGTAAGGTGAAACAATATCGAATATCGCCTTGCATATCTCTATATCATAGAGCGCATCATGCAAGCGGTTGGAATCTACATCAATGCCAAGAAACTTTGCAACCGTCCCCTGCTTGAAATTCTCCATTTCCGCACGTCTGGCGGCAAGATACGGGGTGGCAAGCACCATCACATCTATAGAATTGCTCCAGAACCACGATCCGAAATACTTATCTTCATTCTGCACGAACCATGCACGGAGAAACTGGTTATCAAATGAGGCATTGTTGTACCCGGCAAGAAAGAACTTATCCTGCCTGTTGTACTTATCCACATACTTAGCCAGCATATCCACAAACTGCCTGTACACTTCGCCCATAGGTGGGTAAGCCATTATTTGCTCCTTTGTAACTCCTGCCACATCCAGAGCCTCTTGTGTAATATCGGCTTTCGGATTGGGTTGTACATGGAAATTGAAACTTTCACGGACTTCACCGTCAATTACTACCATACCGCTTATCTGGTGAATGCCGTGCCGATTTGCCAGAGTGCCAGTAGTTTCCAAATCAAAAAATAATACTTTCATACTTACATCTTTTTATATTGTTTCATTGCTTGGTATAGGCTTTGTTCCTTATCCAGAAGCGTAATCAGCCGATCCACATCTACCATCTTTTCACCGTCCAGATATGCCCAGATACTACGCAAGGCATTGGCTACCGCCTTAGCCTCATTTGATTCTTTCAGGTGGGCTGTTACCTCTCTGTTGGTTGCAGTCTCTCTTCCTTGTTCCTTTGCCGCCTTAACAGCATTTTGAGCCGCTTTCACTTGATCCGATTCCGTTTCATAGCTTGAAGCAATCTCCCTTGCCGCTGTTATGGATAGCTCATTTCTCATAATCCGCTCTTGCAACTCCTTTGGAAGATCCAGAAGAGAAAGGCACTTGCTGATATATGCCGGGGACTTCTTGAACTTGTCCGCTATCTCCACCTGTGTATATCCGAACTCTTCTTTGAACCGCTGGAACATCAAAGCGCATTCATATTCAGTAAAACGCTTTCCCTCATTCCTCATCATCTGCTCTATGTACAGATCCTCACGGCTCATTGTTGGCGGTCGCTTCAACGCTTTCACAAATGGAATATCCGCACCCTCTGAAATGGCTATCATAGTGGCACGGAATCTGCGTTCACCATCTACCAGCCTGTATTTCTCATCACCGTTTTCATCCTTGAAAGCGATCACGGTTAAGGGATTCAGCACCCCTTTCGCCTTGATTTGCTCTTTCAATTCATCCAGATCAAAATCTCTACGGACATTGAAGCCATCTTCCACTACTATGTTTCGTGGATCAATCAGGAACACATCCGTTTTCTTTGTTGCATTATTTTTCATTCTACTTATTGTTTTGTTGGTAAAACTTACATGGTTTCTTTCTTGCTGTTATTCTCTTAGCCAGCTTGCAGCAATACATCTGACCTACTTTCGGATTACTCCAGAAGTGCTTACATTCGCTACAATGCCTATCGTCACTCATCGCTATCAAAGTATTCTTTGTTATCTTCCAGAAACTCTTCCAGCGCATCATCGCAAAACATACCATCACTCGTTATTTCCGGGGTATGGTCTATTTCACCTCTACGCCACGGGCAATATGCGCATAGCTCTTCGCCCAGACTTTCTTTCAACTCTTCATTTCTATTCATATCTGCTACGGAATTTCCCACAGTTACATTTGAAGTGTGGCATTACACCTTTCGGATCTTCATAGCGTGTTCCTCCCTTAACATAGGAATGAGCCGTACAACAATAAGCCTTATAGCCTTTTCTAATCTCCAATAGCTTCATATAGGAGCAATTTTCACAAGTCTTATCCATATCAATAACCGAATATAATTCTAAAAACATAACTTACAGAGCCGGAATAAACCTCATTCCCCTTTGAAGCACGGATATGTTTGCCCAATGTGACAACCTTAAAACCACGCTCCTTAATCCGCTCAATCTTCCGCTCCTTATCCATATCAGCACACCTTGAAAGTATGAAACACAAGCGAACCACCGTACATTTGAAAAGTACCTATGTATTCCAGCCTGTCGCTGTCTTGAATTGTATGCCCTGTACCATGTACTCTGATATGTACTCTTTCTTTTTCAGCATTAGGATCAACCATTGCCCAAATGCAAGGAACACCATTTTGAGTTTGAACCGTCAGAATTTTTGCGCCAACTGGCATTTCGATATTCTGATCATCCGTTACTTCAATCCTGTATTTATAAATCTTCTTCATATTGTTAGTATCTAAAATCCGTAAAATGAATAACTACACCCTCAAACACATTATCCTTAATTGAACTTCCACCATAAAGAATACCTATCAAGTTGCATATTGCCTTTGCCAATGTTGTTTTACCAGAACCAACACTTCCATAGAGCAACAGCCCTACTTTGTAATCACCACAAAGCCATTTTGCAGCCTTTTTGATTTTCTCCAGCGTGCTATCATCGGCAATGTACTTTACTCTTCTACGTTCCACTTCCGACTGGTAGCACATACGCAGCATTTCTTCTATCGTTTCTTGCGGAAACATATCGACCTTAAAGCGTGTCCCTGTAGCTGCCTGTCTTGCCAGTATCGCTTGAAGTCTTTCCGCTAATTGCTTTTCCATTTCTCTGTATTTCTTCGTTATATCTATCTACTACCCAATTTAATATAGTCCTATAGTCAGATCTGTATTTCTTCCCTTTAGAACCTTTGTAGTTATCAAGTATTTCTATCATCCTCTTTGCCCCCTCTTCGGAGTATTGGGCGCATAATTTTGCGTACTCATCCCTTGTAAGGGTGACAAATTCGGCATATTTATACTTCTTGGCTTTCTCCGCTTTTGCCTGCTGTTCTGGGGTTAATGGCGGTGGGCTTTCTTCCGGGAATAAGTCCGGCTGTTGTTCCCCTACAGTTCCCTGCTTGGTTTGCTCTTCCGGCTTTTCTTCTGGCTTCTGCATAGGCGGCTGTTGTACTGGCGTTGCATCAAAAACCTTAGCCTTTGTAACATCACCGCCTTTCTTGCCAGCCTCACGCCTCTTTTCCCTTATAGCCTCATCACGAACCATACGCCTACTGAATACAGCACCATCATCACGAACTCCGCACAAACCGTTTTCTATCAGCATATCAAGCCAGTTTTCACCTACGGAGCTTTCTTTTCCTAATAGCCTTAGTATTTCCTCATGCGTATATATTTCGCCTGTAGGCTTAACCATTACGCCACGATCCGCACTTTCCCACATATAGCAAAGCATATCAATCCACAGCCCCTTAACATCAAGTGGCAGTGCTTTCAATACTGGATCGCTCAACCAGTATTCAGTATCGAAAGGCATTGGATTTTTCTTCTTTCTTGCCATTGTGGAACTTCTTATAAGGGTGGGGAACAAAGCCCCCACCCGAAACACATTTAGATTTCCATGATTGCAATGTCTGGCGCAATGGCTTTGATCTTGGTAAGAACATCGTCAATGCAACTGTCACGGTAGGTTTCCGTCAGTTCATTTGCGCCCGGAGAAACAAGTTGTAACAGCACTTCACCGTCTTTCAGATAGTGGTCAAACTCTATCTCAATGGGTGTCTTTGCAGTCCCCTTGAAGATAGCCACATTGATAGTGAAACTCTTCGGCAAGTTGCTTTCCACCTCTTGACGGTACACATCAGCCATAGAGCCGGACGGATCATGCTGTTTCTGGATTTCAGCCTTTGCCTTAGCCGAAAAGTTTTTGAGTTGAGAAACAAGTTTCATGCACTCTTCTTTGTCGGCAAACAGCACACGGTTAATTCGCAGGAACTGACCCAGCTTTGCCGGAATCCAGCCGGAACTGGCATCATTGATACCGAACTTTTCAAAGGCTTCTGAAAACTCAACCTTTCCAACGAAAGTGTTTTTCGTGTAGTAATCATCCTCATTCACGGTAAGGGTGATCGTCATTTTCTCACGATCCACTTTCACATTCGCCCGTTTCTGGTCGATCGTGCCTATACGCTTCTCCAGCCAGTCAAACGGAGTGGAGATAACGCCACTAACACCTATCTTCTCCGGCTCTTTGGTTTCAAGCGGATTGGGCGATTTCGGTGCAGCTCCCTCACGGTACACAATCTCAATAGGCTTTTCGCCTGTGTAGTTCTCAATGTTCACGGTCAAACCGTTCTCTTTTTCGTTTCTTTCCATCTTGGTAATTTTGAATAGTTAAACATTAGTTATCTGTACCTGTCTTAGACATCTGTACCGTCATATTTTCCCGTATTCCCTGAAATATGGTGCGTGTCCTTTCTTCCGGGCGCATATCACGCTCTTCAATCTTGTAACCGTTAGGATCATACAGAGCCACTTTTCCCTCATCAGCATCTAAGAACTGGTAACATTCTCCAGATACCCATTCTCCACCAGCTTTCAATTCGCCACGGATCTTACCCATGCGTTCAGCAAGTGGCTTTATACGCCCTTTTAAGTCAGCCCGGACTTCTGCCAGTTTCTCTTCCAGATCTGCAATCTGAATGGAAACATTGGCAAGTTCAGCACGTTTTTCATTCGTTTCTTTCGTGTCGAATTTCCGGGTGTAGCACTTCTCAACAATCTTATCGCAACTATCCCGTAAGATTTGCGCCCGTTCCTCAATCGGGGTGTCCGCTAACATTACATCTTTCATCCTACAAACATTTTAGTGATTAATGAATTATTCTAAGTGTCCTGTAACTTTGAAACCGAAAGCCAGATATTCAGCCCACAACTCAATGAATTGTTTTCCGAAGTATTCCGCTTTCTCTGGCGTTTCTTGGCACAAGCGGAAACCAATGCCCGCAGCCGAGCTCGAGGAGCGATGACGCGTACTCAGATAACCGAAACCCGCATCCGCACCATTATCCGCAGCCCCAGCGAGCAGAGCACCACGCAGAGATTTACGTTTTTCTTCGCTCATTTCTTCCATTTCCTTTTTGGTGTATAAGGCAAACCACGGATACCAATAAATTTCCTTACCCTCTGCATCTGGCTTTGGCTGGAAGTCTTTACCCCACAAAGCCCGGCTAATAATTTCCAGCTTCATAAGGGCTATAATGTGCTTAGGCATATTTTGCCGAAAATCGTAGTGATCTGGAAACTGTGCGCAAAGAGCCTTGTTTCTGTTTTCCGAAAGGATCGGAGTTAGCCCCAGCACTTCACAAGCATCTTCGTAACTCTTGATCGTTTTGTAATCGTCAAGTGTCGGTTTTGCAGCCTCACAGACTTCTTTGCCGAACATCTTAATCAGCATTTCCTTTACACCATCACAAGCATCTTTATAGGCGGCTTGTACTTTCTCCTTTTCAATTTGAATTTTCATCTTTCAATGTTTTTAGTTTGACAATCAGTTTTTTAGTTAATCTTATCGCATTATCCACTCTGGTACTCCGTCCGGGTGGAATGTTTTCAATCAGCACTGGCAGAAGTCGGATCAGTTCCGAAACTACACCGTTGGGTATTCTTTTCATTGCACTTCCAGTATTTATCAGGATCGGGTATTTCCACATTCAGAAACTCTCTTCCGTACTCCCTTAGCTTTTCGCAATAGGTGGAGAAAGTAAGCGTGTCCATAGTGGCTGTAGAGCCGGGGAAAGTCAGGATTTCGCCCGTGTGTTTGTTTTCCACTTTGTCAGAAGTCATTTGAGCCTTAAAGAACTCATGCACTTGCTCCACGCTTACAAACTCATATCCGGCATCCAGAAGAGCATCTAAAAGCATCGGGTAGATACACCCCCACAACCACCCGTTTTGGTCGTTTGATCGTGGTTTTCTCACCCTTTTAACCTCTATCCGATACATCCCATCTAATTGATGTTTGAACCATTCATAAAGAGGTTTGAGGTTAAACAGCCCGTTTCTTTTCTCTACCAGAAGTTTTGCCATACCTAAATCCTATCCAGTTCTATTTCAAGTCCAGTATGTGCCGCATAAACCACCTTTCCAGTCTGCCTTTCTATCTCCGAAACAAAGTTCTTTTCATCGCTATTGTTGTCTGATAAGTGAAGCAGGACAATGTTTGCCACATTGGTAAGGTCATTGGCACATAAGAACCCTTTGCAAGTATTTAGCTCCATGTGTGAAGTCATCAGGCGTTCACGCTGTGAGGGAAGTGTACGCCCGGCATTGATAGCCTCCACCAGCTTTGCATCAGAGTAATTGCACTCTATCATAACTTGGTTTAATCCGGGAAACACATACTCACACATACAACTATCCGTAAGGAACATTATACGCCCTGTTTCCGGGTGGTCTATCAGGTAGCCGACACAAGGCACATCGTGGCAAGCATCGAATGGCAGCACCTTGAATCTTCCAAACCTGTAGCCCTTTCCACGCTCAATACAATAGGCACGGCTTCCAGTAACCCCCTTTGCAGTCCAAACCTCTTCCAGTGCCAGCGTTGGGAATCCACTTTCCACCATTGCCTTAATGTATTTTGCGTGATCGTTATGTTGGTGCGTGATCAAGCAGCCAGACACTTTGCGTATATCGAAGCCCAGAGCCTTTTTCACCTCAATAAATCTTACTCCAGCCTCAATGATAAGTGCCTCATTCTTATTCTCCAGAATGTAGCAGTTACCCTGACTACTTGATCCTAACACTTTCAAAACCATATCACACTCCGTTAATAGTCCGGCTCATTTGCCGCATTTGGATTAGCGTTACTTTCGGTCGCAACCTCTTCATAGGTCGCATCCGTCATATCCAATACCTGTTTGTTGGCATTGTCCTGAATCAGATTATCACGGAAATCTGTGTATTCGCCCTCATAGTCGCTTGTGATAGCATTCTGCATTTCAATAGACAGATACCCGTATTTACTAAGTAAATTGCGTATAACCGTCTTGATAGCCATTCCGTGAAAGTTACCCATCCAGCCTACAGCCGTACTATCTGGAGATACCGGAAGATTTGAAAGGCTCAACAGATGCTCAATAGTAGCCTTTTCGTCATTCTTCAAAGCCTTAGAATACCTCTTTGCGTGGGTAGCCATTTGTTCGGTTGTCATATACAAGGTTTTTGCAAACCCGTTGATCAACTCGAAGTAGCAGAAGTAACCGATCACCTTATCAGACTTCCTTTCACCGTCAAAGGCTATTTCACCAGTAAGCCTATTCACTTTGCGCAATTCGCCATCATAGACTACATCAGCATTGATTGTTTTGTATTGCCCGGATCTCAAAGCCAACTGGATAAGTCCTTTGTAGCCTATCTGGAAAGTAGGCTCATAGACCTTAACCCACTTCTGTAGTGTCTTACCGTCACGTCCGATCTTTGGTTTGCCGTTCTCATCCAGATCATCAACTCTCTTGCTATTGTTGAAAGGAATGATAAACGCATAGCCCAGAGCCTTGTTGATAGGCAAGTGCAATACAGCCGCTTTCAGAGCTTCCATTACTACCTGTTTTGGCTTGCATAACTGTAACTTGGAATCACTGTTGTACAAGTCAATTACAGAAACCACGAAAGTAGAAGCGTTCTTTTGCAAGGCATTCTTGAATTGTTCCATTACAGAGGGTGCGTTAAGCATCTGTTTCAGAAGATCCACGCCCTTTGTTTTCTTTGCGGCAACCGCTCCACTGTTTGCAGTCGCCACCGCTGTTGTTACTTGTGTCATTTCCCGAATATTTTAGATAACTTCATAAAATTCAAAAACTTAATAGCCCTATTAAACAAACCTCTTGATTCGTTTCTAATTGCAAATTGGGCTATCGCATACACCAACTTTTCTTCCGTACCAGCGGCAAGAACTTGTGTATTCGCATTATCTCCTTTTTCGTTTTCTTCTACCGCTATTACAATAATTGCTCGTTTGTTGTTGTTATCTTTCGCCACCATGCAAGTAGCAGAAGAAATAAACTCTGAAACTTTCTTTTGAAAGTCTGTCGTACAGCATCCGTTCATAATTGATTATTTAATGGTTAATTCTTTGTCATGGCTAACCACCAGATTAATAATCTGTGAAATGGTTGGTATGATCTCATTCACACGCTCCCTGTTGTCAATGAAGATAGGTGCGGATATGCCTTTCACCTTGCACATGGCATTGATAATATCCAGCCCGGCATTAAGTTTCTTTGCATCATTCAGATCTGGATAAGGAACACCGTCTATAGTGCATACGCAAGTCAGTTTCTCACCTCCGTTAAGTTGCTCATTCACGAATGAGAAAGAAACAATCTGGAACATTCCATTAATGCGCTTCATAAGCTCATTATCCTTTGCCTTTTGGAAATCCAGCATAACAAACTCTGTTTTCTCCAGATCGGCAAGTGCCTGATTGTTGGCAATACGCTTTTCTTCCAGCGTTGCAATCTCCTTATCAGCCCGTTCTATGGCTTCACGCTTTGCCAGCCTCTTGACCAGTTCGGAAATGGCACTGTCAAGCACCTTAATACCGTCTTTGAGGTCTGTAGTATCTACTGGCTTTGCTTCCATTGTAAGCTGGTTTTCCAATTCCGCAATCTCATTGCGAATGGCAATGCAATCGGCATCAGATTCTATCAGTTGGCGCACATCCACGCTTTCCGGCATACTTGCCTTTTGAGCCTCAATATCTGCCTTGATTTGTTCAATCATTGCCTCCAGTTCAGCAACCTTAGCCAAAGCATCCTCACGTTTTTTCTTTGTTTCTTCCAGAGAGGCTTTGATACCTTTTCCTTTCGTGGAATTAGCCTGTAGCCTTGCAGATTTGCTTTGGTTGAAATTAGCCTCCATTTCGTGCTGTTTTGAGGCAATATCGTCCGCTTCAAGCTGTCTATGGCAAGTAGGGCATACGAAAGCACCCTCCGGGTATGTCAGTTGCTCTTGGCTTATCTGCCTGTATTGCCCACGCAACGTATCAAGTTCCGTGTTCATTCTCTGGATTTGTGCCTCATAAGAGGATATTTCGTTGCGCTTCCGCACCAAATCCCCCTCATGTAGTTTCAGCTTGTATTCCATATCACGGATCTTCAATAAAACATCATTGCGACCTTTGTCGGCTGTTGCCCTCAACTCATTCTCCTTTTTGGTAAGGGAAATCCGCTTTTCTCCGATAGCCTTTTGGATGTTGGCTTTCCGCTTGTACTCTTCCTCTACCAATTTGGATTTATCAGACAAAGAGGCTTCCAGTTCGGCTTTCTTCGTGCGCTTTTCCGTCAGTTCGGCATCCAAAGCCACCCAATCCTCTTCTTCCGGCTTCAACCTGTTTGCAGTCTCAATGTTGGACGGTATCACCAACAACTCATCCTTGATCGCCTTTTTCCGTGAGGCTATCTCTTTGGAGTATTGAGCCAGCGACTTGCCGGATAACTGCGCAAGCAGTTCCACATACTCCGGCTTCAATCCTGCCACATCTTCATCCGTCACATCGCCTGCCATGTCAAGCAGCATACTTTTCTGTATTTCGGGATTAAGAGAGGTGAAATAAAACGGATTGGTGATCATCCGTGAAACATCTTCCGGCAAAATGGAAGCTACCGTACTATCGTATTCCTGTTTGGTAGCCAGTTTCACATCATTCACATAAAACTCTGTCTGGTGGTTTTTCAGCGTTTCTTCTGTAGTTCCACGAGGTTTTACCCACTTCTCCACATACCTACGCTGTAACTTCACCGACTTTCCATCTACCGAAAGCAAACCACTAACATAATGCTCTATCTTCAAGATAGGCTTTCCGTTTTCATCCAACGTCTTAATGTTGAAATTACTATCGGATCTGCCTTTGCTGTCCTTTCCGAAAAGAAGCCACGAAAAGGCATCACATACCGTTGTCTTACCTGTACCGTTCTCACCGTATATCCACGTTTCCGCATTGGTGAAGTCCAACGTAAGGTAACGGATTCCCTTAAAATTGTTTAGGGTCAAACATTCCAACTTAATTGTTCTCATTTTACTTGTTTATTAAAGTGTTAAGTTTTTCCGATTTATCAGCAGCCAGTAATTCCGCTCTGGAATAAAGAACTTTGGAGCGTATGGAAGCACCGCCACGAGTAGTAGATACCGTACCTCTTTGTACCCACTTCTTAACCCGGCACTCCTGAAACTCCCTGTATGCCTCACGCTGTGAAATGAGATCATCAGCAGGTTTGGTCATTTTGACATAATTAGCCGCTCCCAAACTTGCCATTTCCATACAGATATTTTTCAGTTCCCAAAGTTCTAATTGTATCATGGCTACTTAGTATTTCCAGATATATCCTTTATGGGTTTTCAAATCTCCTTTGGCTACTTTACTAACTCCAGCAGGATTAAACCCATAATTCTTTACGGATGCTACAGATTCATATTCTCTTATTAATACACCATCTTGCGTATATTGCTTAACTGGCTTTGATAGCTTCAAACGCATTTTAGCGTCATGGTTTCCATAACGGTTATTTTGATACAAAGGCAACCATTCCAAATTCTCAACGCTATTATTGTTTTTGTTTTCATCCTTATGATTTACAGTGTCGTACCCATTAGGATTTGGTATAAATGCCATAGCGACAAGCCTATGAACTAAAAAAGATTTTCGCTTGTTCTGTACTTGCAGTTTCAAGCAATGATAACCGCCATTCACTATAAAAGTCTTTAGCATTCTGCCAGTGTGCAAACGCTCCTTTCCAGATTTTTCACGGACATAATAATCTATGCCCTTAACTCTACCACAAGAGGAAACTTGATATTTTCCCTCATAACCGGGTACATCTTTCCATATCTCATCAGATGATTTCATCACTTGCTATTTTTCCGTTTGAAGAATGTAGCCACGCTTTCAGTGCCGTACTCATCATCAGTGTATAGCACATAAGCCATAAGAGCGCACATACCGAATGTGACGAAATGCCACCATGCGCCAAAGAAGATCGCCCCGATTAGGGCTGTGATTCCAAGCAGTCCGAAGATTACCGATCCTGCCAAATTGATTAATGTTTCAAACTTCATAATCAGTGTTGCATTTTTGATTGTTAGTCGAATAGTTCGCTTTCAGGTATTCCGATTTCCTTAGCGATAATAGATACACATAGTGCATTGGGCTTCTGTGCGCCAGCCAGCCAACAACGCACCGTTTTTTCCGATACCATACACAGCTCCGCTATTCTTCGCACGAAAGCTGTTTTTGGTGCTACCTCCGTTTTCGGGGGTAGTGCATCATAATACTGCCTGAATTTTGTTTTCTCCATTTCTGTAATTTTGTTATAGTACATAGTGTTCCACAAACACAAATTCGTTATATTTGTGCCGTGAAGTAGTAATTCACACCGCAAATGTACGAAGAATTTTTCAGACAACAAAACATTTTACGGATAAAAAAATCACATATTTTCCCGAATTGATTTGGATGGTCTGAAATTCAGTGTATTACATAATTAATTTAACTCTGAAAAGAAATCAGTATGAGCGAAATTAAAGATAGACTTACAAAGTTCCTTGAATACAAAGGGTACGGACAATTAAAGTTTGAGAATACAGCAGGATTGGGTCGTGGATTCGTAAACAAGGTTGGGTTTAATATCAATGCAAAGTCTCTTGAAAAGATAGCAAAGGCTTACCCTGAATTAAACATAGACTGGTTAAGAAGCGGACACGGATCAATGCTGAATGGCGAGAACGGAGATAGTGAGGTTACTCTAAACACTCCGAGGGAAGAGCAGAAAGGCGCAACGGAAGAGGAAAACACTGCAACATGGGTCTTGCTTCTGCCAGTGACGGCACAAGGCGGAAGTCTGAACGACTTTGTGGTATCTGTCCGGGAAAGCGAATGCGAGAAAGTGGTGTCACCCACTCGTGGCGTGGACTTCGCTATGACCGTATCAGGTGATAGTATGTCGCCTGAATATCCCAACGGTAGCCGGATCTTCATAAAGAGGATAAACGAAAGGGCTTTATCGAATGGGGAAAGGTGTATGTGCTTGATACCTGTAACGGTACTGTGATTAAGATACTCGTTCCTGCTGAAAAAGAGGGGTATGTAAAGTGTGTATCTATTAATCAAGATCCTATCTTTGCACCCTTTGAGGTTGCATTTGAAGATATTTACGGAGTGTACAAGGTTTTGCTTTGTATGTCTGTTAAATAGTTATTGATATGGAAAATTTTAGTAGAATGGTGATCGACCTGTACAAACAGAGTTTCACCGATTATGTGAATGGGAACACGGTTAATGTAGATGCAATTCTGGAAGCGCAAGAAGCCCTTAGCAATGCGATAATCAAAGCAAGGATAGAAAACACTGGCACGGAGTTTCTGGAGCATCTGAAAGCCGATATTGATTACTTAAAATACCAGATTCTATGAGGAAGTTATTTTTGATGATTCCGCTTTTATCGTTGTGTTCATGCCAAAAGCCTTATGAAAAGGCTATTGATACATATATTCAGGACAACTTCAACGATCCAGATAGTTATGAATGTGTAGAACTTAGTAAGCCAAAGGAAATAACGGTGTTTGACTATTGCGTTCTGGAAGTGAAAGAAAGAGGGGAAAAAGAGGGTTGGACTTCCGATTCAATCCTAACAATGATAGGAGGATTGCGCCCATTTCTTGAAGAAAAGGGGAATGATCCCGACAAAGTTCTTTTGCGATATGTCGATCATACATACAGAGCAAACAACAAAGTTGGCGCAAAGACTTTATATAGGGAAGAATGGTATTTGAATGAGGATATGACAAAAGTAACCAGTATTGAACCAAAATGAATACGCCAGTGAGTAAACAAATAATGGAGCGGTTTTATACTGCACTGGATGCAATAATAGCCATGAAGAAGATCCGTGGCGTGAACACATATTGCCGACTGAATAACATAGACAGACGGAATTTCATTGCCCAACGGAAAGATTTAGATCGTGGATGGTTTCAGTTGTCGTGGTTACAGCCTATGGTAAGAGAATACGGAGTTAATGCCAAATGGCTTCTTACTGGTTTCGGTAAGATGTTTGATGAAGATTGAAAAGAGCGTGAGGAATGCCCCACGCTTTTTTTGTTCTTTCCCCCACACCCCCTATTTCATATACTATCTCTTATTTATCTATACTTATATATAATATATAGTATATATACCCCCGGATAACTTTTGCTTAGGCAAAACGCAAAAATTAGATTGTTCATTATTAGGCATTTGTAAACTTTTGCTTAGGCAAAACAAAAACGGTCAAATTTTGCTTAAGCAAATTGGCAAAATTAAATATCTGATTTTCAGAGTATTCTATATTTTTGCTTAGGCAAATTAGTTTTGCGAAAAATGCCGCATTTTGATGAAAATTGCGTTTGCTTAGGCAAAACAAAACGGTCAACTTTTGCTTAAGCAAATTGGCAAAATTAAATATCTGATTTACAGATAGTTATAAACTTTTGCTTAGGCAAAAAATGCCGCATTTTTTGACACTCGAAAAATGCCGCATTTTGATGAAAATTGCGTTTGCTTAGGCAAAAAAACAAAAACGGTCAAATTTTGCTTAAGCAAATTGGCAAAATTAAATCCGAATTGATTTACAGATAGTTATAAACTTTTTGCTTAGGCAAAATGGTACTTTTTGTCACTCGAAAAATGCCGCATTTTGATGAAAATTGCGTTTGCTTAGGCAAAAATAGACCGAAATAATTTTGCTTAGGCAAAAACACAATTTTAAACATTGATTTACAGATAGTTATAAACTTTTTGCTTAGGCAAAATGGTACTTTTTGACACTCGAAAAATGCCGCATTTTGATGAAAATTGCGTTTGCTTAGGCAAAAAGAAATTTTGCTTAGGCAAAATTTTGATTTTAGAGCAAATTGGCAATGGTTTTAAATATCTGATTTACAGATAGTTATAAACTTTTGCTTAGGCAAAATGGTACTTTTTGACACTCGAAAAATGCCGCATTTTGATGAAAATTGCGTTTGCTTAGGCAAAAATAAAACGGAAAAATTTTGCTTAGGCAAAACACAAAATTAAATATCTGATTTACAGATAGTTATAAACTTTTGCTTAGGCAAAATGGTACTTTTTGACACTCGAAAATGCCGCATTTTGATGAAAATTGCGTTTGCTTAGGCAAAACAAAACGGTCAAATTTTGCTTAAGGCAAATTGGCAAAATTAAATATCTGATTTACAGATAGTTATAAACTTTTGCTTAGGCAAAATGGTACATTTTTGACACTCGAAAAATGCCGCATTTTGATGAAAATTGCGTTTGCTTAGGCAAAACAAAACGAAATAATTTTGCTTAGGCAAAACACAATTTTAAATATCTGATTTACAGATAGTTATAAACTTTGCTTAGGCAAAATGGTACTTTTTGACACTCGAAAAATGCCGCATTTTGATGAAAATTGCGTTTGCTTAGGCAAAAAAAACCGGAAAAATTTTGCTTAGGCAAATTGGCAAAATTAAATATCTGATTTACAGATAGTTATAAACTTTTGCTTAGGCAAAATGGTACTTTTTGACACTCGAAAAATGCCGCATTTTGATGAAAATTGCGTTTGCTTAGGCAAAACAAAAACGGTCAAATTTTGCTTAAGCAAACACAAAATTAAATATCTGATTTACAGATAGTTATAAACTTTTGCTTAGGCAAAATGGTATTTTTGACACTCGAAAAATGCCGCATTTTGATGAAAATTGCGTTTGCTTAGGCAAAAAAAAACGGTCAAATTTTGCTTAAGCAAATTGGCAAAATTAAATATATGAATTACAGATAGTTATAAACTTTTGCTTAGGCAAAATGGTACTTTTTGACACTCGAAAAATGCCGCATTTTGATGAAAATTGCGTTTGCTTAGGCAAAACAAAAACGGTCACATTTTGCTTAAGCAAATTGGCAAAATTAAATATCTGATTTACAGATAGTTATAAACTTTTGCTTAGGCAAAATGGTACTTTTTGACACTCGAAAATGCCGCATTTTGATGAAAATTGCGTTTGCTTAGGCAAAACAAAAACGGTCATAAATTTTGCTTAAGCAAATTGGCAAAATTAAATATCTGATTTACAGATAGTTATAAACTTTTGCTTAGGCAAAATGGTATAGTTTAGATTTTGACACTCGAAAAATGCCGCATTTGATGAAAATTGCGTTTGCTTAGGCAAAAAAAAACGGTCAAATTTTGCTTAAGCAAATTGGCAAAATTAAATATCTGATTTACAGATAGTTATAAACTTTTGCTTAGGCAAAATGGTACTTTTTGACACTCGAAAAATGCCGCATTTTGATGAAAATTGCGTTTGCTTAGGCAAAACAAAACGGTCAAATTTTGCTTAAGCAAATTGGCAAAATTAAATATCTGATTTACAGATAGTTATAAACTTTGCTTAGGCAAAATGGTACATTTTTTGACACTCGAAAAATGCCGCATTTTGATGAAAATTGCGTTTGCTTAGGCAAAAAAAAACGGTCAAATTTTGCTTAGGCAAAACAAAAAGGCAAATTGGCAATTTTAAATATCTGATTTACAGATAGTTATAAACTTTTGCTTAGGCAAAATGGTACTTTTTGACACTCGAAAAATGCCGCATTTTGATGAAAATTGCGTTTGCTTAGGCAAAAATAAACCGAAAAATTTTGCTTAGGCAAAAATTGGCAATTTTAAATATTGATTTACAGATAGTTATAAACTTTTGCTTAGGCAAAATGGTACTTTTTTGACACTCGAAAAATGCCGCATTTTGATGAAAATTGCGTTTGCTTAGGCAAAAATAGACCGAAATAATTTTGCTTAGGCAAAACACGATTTTCCGAACATTGATTTACAGATAGTTATAAACTTTTGCTTAGGCAAAATGGTACTATGCCGCATTTTGATGAAAATTGCGTTTGCTTAGGCAAAAATAGACCGAAATAATTTTGCTTAGGCAAAACACGATTTTCCGAACATTGATTTACAGATAGTTATAAACTTTTGCTTAGGCAAAATGGTACTTTTTGACACTCGAAAAATGCCGCATTTTGATGAAAATTGCGTTTGCTTAGGCAAAAAAATAGACCGAAATAATTTTGCTTAGGCAAAAACACGATTTTCCGAACATTGATTTACAGATAGTTATAAACTTTTGCTTAGGCAAAATGGTACTTTTTGACACTCGAAAAATGCCGCATTTTGATGAAAATTGCGTTTGCTTAGGCAAAAATAGACCGAAATAATTTTGCTTAGGCAAAACACGATTTTCCGAACATTGATTTACAGATAGTTATAAAATTTTGCTTAGGCAAAATGGTTTTGACACTCGAAAAATGCCGCATTTTGATGAAAATTGCGTTTGCTTAGGCAAAAATAGACCGAAATAATTTTGCTTAGGCAAAACACGATGCTTAGGCAAAACACGATTTTCCGAACATTGATTTACAGATAGTTATAAACTTTTGCTTAGGCAAAATGGTACTTTTTTGACACTCGAAAAATGCCGCATTTTGATGAAAATTGCGTTTGCTTAGGCAAAAATAGACCGAAATAATTTTGCTTAGGCAAAACACGATTTTCCGAACATTGATTTACAGATAGTTATAAACTTTTGCTTAGGCAAAATGGTACTTTTTGACACTCGAAAAATGCCGCATTTTGATGAAAATTGCGTTTGCTTAGGCAAATGGAAAATTTGCTTAGGCAAAACGCAAAAATTACTTTGTTGGTTATCAATCACTTTCAGAAATTTGCTTAGGCAAAATTCTTTTTTGCTTAGGCAAATATACTGGCTCATCTACAGAGCAAATGTTGAGTTTGACGGTATCAAGCACCTTTCTATTAGCTTTGTCTATGAAGTCCCACGATTTCTTGATATAGATGTCCGTCACCCTCATTGTTTCGTCCACATGGTTTAGCGAAGTGTGAACGGTGTACTTATCCACTCCAGCCTCATTGTTTGCTATGGTTGCCCATGAGTGCCGGGCTGCGTAAAATTCCAGATCTTCAACTCCGAGAATCTTGCCGATCTTCTTTAGCCCATAATTCAAAGCAGCACTAAAAGAATCCATCCGGCTATACCAGTGGTAGAATCCAAACACACGCTCACCAGCCGGATCACGGTACTTATCTACCAAAGCCTGTATCTCCGGCTCTATCCTGATAGATATTTCCGCTTTGTCCGCTCTTCTGTTTTTTGTCTTAGTCCGCTGGTAGGTGATCCGTCCGTTCTTGCAGTCCGTGCAGAAGTACAAATCTACGGCATTCATACCAACCAGTGCGAAACTCAACAAAAACACATCCTTTGCCAGATTGAACCTGTTTTTACCCGGTTGCATTATCTCCGTATATGGAAGTTCCGCAAATCTCCGCATGGTCGCAACATCCAACGCCCTTTTTCGTGTTACCGGGATCTTAGGCAGCTTTACTTTCTTGAATGGGGAATAGGGTATGCGTATCACTCCCATATCCTCATCATTAAATTCAGCCTTTGCCATATTGTGTATGGCTCTTAGCTGGCTTGGGTACAATGATTGCGCCCTTTCCCCTTTTTTTCGGTTTGTTCTGGCTGGCTGTGATGCAATCCACCTTATCCAGTCCTCAATGAATCGTGATGTCACTTCATGGATGCTTATCTTTTCCCTGCCAACAAACTTCACCAGATTGTTTATCGCCACTTCGTATGAATTGGCATTGCCGTTATGTCCGCTATCACGGAGTTTCTGGATATACTTCCGGGCATAGTCCACGATGTCAAGATCGAAGTGTTCTCCATTGTCAGAAGTGATAAGATCCACAACCTGATCCACCGTCATATCTTTAATCCTTTCCCCGGCACGGTCACAGATGTTTCGGTACTTCTTCACAAGTTGGTCTGTGAGGTCTATGTACTTCTGGTTTTTCAGTTTCAGCGCACGGGTCAGATCTTCTTTCGTCACATAGTATGTTGTGGCAAGATACCTTTTCTGCCTGTTGTGCGTAACCCTTATCTTTATGTTATATGTCCCGTCTGATTTCTTTTGATGGGCATATACTTCCGCTTTGAATGTAGCCATATCTTTTTTCTGTAGAACATTTGTAGAACTTTGTACCGCAAAGATAGGCTTTTTTTGCTGTAAATGCGGAAAAGAAAACGCCCACCCTTGCTAAAAGAGTGGGCGAAAAAGTAGCTCCGATGGGAATCGAACCCATATTTGCGAAACCGGGAATCGAACTACAGATATTTGCGGTTTACTTGGGAAACCACCTCATCTTTTTCTATCCGTTGAACTACAGAGAGCCTTAAATGCGTAAAATCCATGTTCAATTGAAGGCTAAGTTTGCCAGAATTTAGCTAACGCTTTATTTTTGAATCAACGGCGGCGACCTCATCTTTTACCGCAAAGATAGGATTATTTAATGAAACTGCAAAATTAAAACAGGGTTTAAATAAAGCACTATAATATATAATAAAAACAGCAGCCCGGAATCACATCCTTACACATCAAAGCTGAAACACCCGGTGTTTTCTTTAACCCAAATCGGCCATTAGACCGATTTGGGTTAAACACTCCGTAGTTCACAATCAACCAGTCCGAACAGCTTATCTAGCCATCCTGCCAGTGGCGAGGGGCAACTTAACAGTCCGTCATTGTATTGCAGGTTCAACATAGAAAAACGAATACGACACTTCGGATGGTATTTCTTATTATATTCAGAAAGGCTGTTGCCACTCACATTGTTCTCCGCTTTCACTTCTACAGGAACCACATCCGCGCCCAATTGCAATACAAACTCGGCTTCCGCCGTAGCACCCGAGGTCCAATAAAACGGCAATTGGCCATCACACAATGGAGCTATCGACTGCAAGACAACATTCTCAGCCATCGCTCCCTTAAACTCGGTGTAATTGGCTATGGGGTCTGTAACGACCGTTGCCGGCAAATGAGCCAGCCTGCGAAGAAGTCCGCAATCACAGGCATACACTTTAAAAGCATCCGTCTCCTGGTAAGCAGACAAAGGCATGCCGGGCCGGCTTATATTATAAATACGGTATAGCATTCCTGCGTCCTCCAGCCACATCAGCGCGTCTTCATAATCTTTTGAGCGCGCACCTGTCTTCACCACCTTATAAATAAACTTTCGGTTCTCTTTTGACAGCTGTGCGGGCAAAGAGTGCCAAATGGCGTGAATGCGTGGAATGTCACGCGGCTTGGCATATTTGGCAAAATCAAGCTCATAAAGATCCAATATGTCTTGCAACGTAGCCTCAACCGCAGCTATACCCTTATTATCCAACAGAGCCACCACCGCTTCGGGCATACCGCCCGACACTTGATAGCGTCTGTACTCCGTGCGGAGTTTATTAAGGACAATATCCGGCAACCGTCGTATTTCTTCCAATGCTTCCACGTACTCATACGTGCCAAAATCGCTGGCACGTAGAAACTCCTTAAACGTGACAGGAAACAGTTTCAGTATCCTGACCTTTCCCACCGGTACCGCCATATTCCGCCTTTTTACAGCGACACCGAGCAACGAACCGGCTGCTATTATATGGTACTGAGGTGCGTCTTCGTAAAAATACTTCAGACTGTTTAAAGCCTCCTCACATTCCTGAATCTCGTCAAATATCATCAATGTCTTGCCCGGCACAATAGGCACTTGGCAATACAATGCAAGTTCACGGACTATGCGGTCAGGACTTTTGCTTGTTTGAAACACCGACTTCAACTCCGGCTGACGGTCAAAATCAAATTTCGCACAATATTCAAAACATTCCTTCCCGAACGTTTCCATCACCCAAGTCTTGCCTGTCTGGCGTGCTCCTTGAAGCAAAACAGGCTTTCTGCCGGACGAATCTTTCCAAACTTTCAGCGTCTCTATTATGTCTCTTGCTATCTCCATATCACACAGAACAGTTCGATTTTGTGCACTAATTTACATTTTTCCGAACTATTTTGTGCAAATATAGTAAATTCTGATGAAAAAGAAAAACATAAAAGATTATTTTAATTGCGTCAACCAGCACATTTTTTGAACAAAGAATGCCTTGCCATCGGGGAACAAAGAAAGAATAAAGAAAACAAGGTGAATCAATGAAAATCATAAAGAGCGAAAATACTGCGAAGAGCAGGCGGTCCGCCCTACACATCCTCCATCAGACAGTTCTCAATCTCGGCCACATTCTCACCCCCGAAACGCCGGACGATGATGCCGCAGGCAAGATAGTCTATGCTGTCGCAAAGCTCGTGCAGCACTGATATCTGGTGGGATGACAGCACAACGGTCTTGCCTTCGGCCTTAAGTGTGCCTATGATGTTTTTCAGATGTATTACGCCGTAAAGGTCTACCCCGTTGAAAGGTTCATCCAAAACGTACAAGTCATTGTCTTGCAGCAATAAAGCCATCAGCGCAAGCTTCTTTTTCATACCAGTGGAATAGGTTGACGCATACCTTCCCAAAGGCAGCTTGAACAGGCGGTTCAATTCTTCAATCCTGCCATTGTCTATCTTCCGTCCCTTGGCCTTAAGGCAAAACTCAAGATATTCATGCGCTGTGACAAGACTGTAAAAGAACGGCTCGGCCGGCAGATACCCCACCCTTAAACCAGGAGTCTTGACTATCTCGCCGCCGTCTGGACGCGTAAGGCCAAGCATGCAGTCAAACAATGTGGTCTTGCCGGCACCGTTGTCGCCTATAAGCCCGTAGACCTTACCCGGCTTGTAAGCAACAGACAGACCGTCGAGCACCACAGTGCGGCCATAGCTTTTACGCAAACCGTGTATGCCTATCAGTTCCATATCCGCTTAAACTTACTCTTCGCAGACAACGCCATACCTAAATCCATGACAACAAAAACACACAACAACACCTGAAACAGGCACGCACAGGCAAACAAAGGCACAAGAACGAGAAAAACACAAACTGCAAGCGCAAAACCATTTGGCAACAGGAGACGCACCATGCCGACATTATAAAAGCACAACATGCCGCCAACTGCGGCTGACAAAGAGAACGCAATTCCGCCAAGAGGAGCGCCGGCCATAATGGCTATTGCCAGCAATGGCGCGGAAACCAGCCCCACATTGCAGACGGCCTGTAGAGCAAGATGCCTGTGACAAGACGCAAAATCCTGATAATGCACAAGGTAACAAAGTGGCGGAGCCGAGGCAACAGCTGTAAACTGGACAATGCTCCACGCCATTAGTGAGACCACAGCCACGCGCCAGTTGCCGTAAACAGCACCCATGACGGCAGCGGAAAGCATCAACAGATAAAGAAATCCATAACGACGGAAAAGCCTGAAATACTCCACACCTCCCTTGTAAAAGAAAGGCAAAGGAATTACACAAGCACCGATCTTCACCACACTAAAAGACGGAACAACGGCAGAAACCAACACTATCGCGCAGGCTCCAAGCCCACGGCCGGCCAACACTTCGGCCACGATGAACGGCAAACAAGCCAACACATACTCACACGCAAACAAAGACTTGACATGTTTAAGATTGACGGCAAGAAACCGGCGGTCGCGCCGCTCGTTGTTATAAAACAACAGCAAAACCGCCGAAGCCACAGGCGCAACCCACGGCTTGTCGGCCTTGGCCACGACAACAAGCAACGCCATGGCCAGCACAACAATCACGACACACCTCGCAATGCCGACACCCGACATGACGCGCAGCGTCTGCCTTGAACGCAAACGCAAATACAAATATAGCTGCAGACGGAACAGGCGCATCCGGATTACTTCTTTTTACGCAGGCTATTGGCCAGCAAGGCCATGATGCCGCCCAAGACGGCACCGCCCAGCAGACCGTAGACCACGCCCATCTTGACATCACCCATCTTGTAACCTATGGCCACGCCAAGCACCAGTCCTATTACCATGCCCTGCTCCACGATGAACAGGCTGACAAGTTTACGCTTATCCATAACATTGAAAAACACTTTATTCAATACAAGAACAAAGGTACAACAAAACAATCAGACTGCGAGAAAAGCTGCCGCACTTTTAACTTTATTAAGCACGCAACACCGTTATTTCTTGTTAAAACAACGTCAAGCGCTTTAACTTAACATTTCTAAAAACGGCATTCTTTACGGCATATGCACCTTTGTTTGCGGAAAAACACGCGCCACAGAGCGCCAGCAATAACCGCCTGATTGTCAACAAATTACATTGCACAGTTAAAGAAAACAGCATGATTTTCGCCGTAAAAGCAGCATGAAACACATAGGAGCAGACCGTTTTCACGCTAGAAAAGGCCGCAAATAGAGCTGCCAAATACGGCCTTTAACACATCAAAAGGCCGTCTTTTGCACATTCGAAGGCCGTCATTACGCGTGGCAATGACCGTTCAAGCATACGTTATTGACTATTTCTTGACAAACGTTTCCTATTTTACAGAAAATCAAATGTTAAACGGAATGACACCAGCGAGCCGCACATGTTAAATAAAGTAAACGCGCTTCCAGGAGACACCCCGACCGGACCATGCCGGCCGGACAAACACGCCTGCCTATTAAACAAGGATAAAAAATAATAAAATTAATGCAAAATACAATCCGTTTTGCACATACATAATGAAATAAGGAGTAATTTTGCCGACAAAATACAAACAAAAGGTAACATGATGAAAAAAGCATTACTAATGTCTCTCATGCTGACGTTGACGCTTGGATATGCCTCGGCGCAGAAGAAAGCGCAAATCAAGTTTGACAAGATGACATACGACTTCGGCACTTTCTCGGAAAGTACGCCCGTGCAAAAATGCACGTTCACATTCACAAACGTAGGCGACGAGCCGCTCATCATCAACCAGGCGATGGCCAGCTGCGGCTGCACGGTGCCGAAGTATACGAAGAAACCCGTAGCCCCCGGACAGAAAGGAACGCTTAACGTGACATACAACGGCAAAGGACGATTCCCAGGCCGGTTCAAGAAATCAATCACGGTAAGAACCAACGGCAAACCGGAAATGGTCAGACTCTACATCCAAGGAACGATGGAAGAGGCGAAATAAGTGAAGAATCAAGAGTTAAGGGTCAAGAAAATATGCATTGCCTTATTGATAATCATAGAGGCATATTTTCTTGACCCTTAACCCTTAACTCTTGATTCTCAAAACGAATAAGCAAATCCTATTGACATATATTCCTTAAACTGCCAATATCCCAGAGTGTCGTCTTTTGTCGACGTACTATCGTCAAATCGAGGATAGATGAACAGGTTGGTGGCAATGTATTTGTTAAACTGGAACGTCACGGTATTCTCCGTTATAACTCATACCGAGAGAAAAGTTAAGGTTCAACGGAGAAAGAATGTCAGAATACACCTTTGCGTCATTGCTTTTATAACCACGCATAAACTGTGTCTGCGCTATCAATTGCAAGGTATAATACCAGTTTTTTGTTGCCTGTAAGCCAAGTTTTCCTGTGTAACGAATAAGGTCTTCAGATGTCCGTACACTATGCAATGTGTCGCCGCGGGATGTAAGCAAGCCAAGTTTCAATTCCAATTTGTTCTCGAACTTGACTTTCTGTTTATTATTATAATTTGCCTGCAATGTTACGCTGGACAGCATTGAGTAATCACTTTCACCGCCCTTATACCAATTACCCGACACAAAATTCTGCAGAAACTGAAGATAATAATCACCGCTGAACGTCCAGAAATTCGGCTTGGCAACCACAATTTCAAGCGGAACATCAGGATGCACCTCCGGCACATCCTCGCTATCCGTTGCATATTCAACTTTGTGACGTAAAGGCTTTGTTATCTCTTCATGCAATTCCCCAGCCTCGGCAAGCTCCATATCTGTAAATTCCACGCAATCAGGACATTTCAGATAAGCATCAATCAAGACCGAACCTACGGCCTCGTCAATTCCGTCCATACCGTCTTCACCAAGCACCATGCTACGTCGTATCGCAGAGCTATAATACGTAAAGGGGCTGAACAACAGAGAGAAACGTGAATCGGGAACCGGCCGCACCAACGAAGTGTCGGCATACAACCTCAATGTATCGGCCTTGACCTTATACGCTTTCAACGAGTCAACATATGCAACTACTATTGAAGTATCGGGCTTTTCACGATGATATGCACGCCGTTTATACCGGGACTGGCTGAAAACAGAACCGACAACGCACAACAATATGACCGTTAATAAAAGCTTGAATTTCATTACAGCGGTTTTACGTTTTGTCTGCAAAGTTAGCATTTATTTTATACATACACATCGGTTACTGTTTTTTTCGCCTAATAAAGATGCTATAATTTTGGCATATCAGCAAATTTTCTTAATTTTGCACGTCATATTTTTATTTTGTATTTAGTAATCAAAACATTATAATCGTGGCAGAAACAAAATATATCTTCGTCACAGGCGGTGTGGCTTCCTCGCTTGGGAAAGGCATCATCTCGTCGTCAATCGGGAAACTCCTTCAAGCCAGGGGGTACAATATCACAATCCAGAAATTCGACCCGTACATCAACATAGACCCGGGTACACTTAACCCATACGAGCACGGCGAATGCTACGTAACGGTTGACGGGCATGAAGCCGACCTTGACCTCGGACACTACGAGCGTTTCACCGGCATACAGACCTCCAAGGCTAACAACCTGACCACAGGACGGATATACAAGTCGGTAATCGACAAGGAACGCCGCGGAGACTACTTGGGCAAGACAATACAAGTGATACCACATATTACGGACGAAATAAAACGCAACGTGATGCTGCTCGGCAAGAAGGACAACTACGACTTCGTTATAACCGAGATCGGCGGAACTGTCGGCGACATTGAAAGCCAGCCGTTTCTCGAAAGCATAAGGCAGTTGAAATGGGAGCTCGGGAAGAAAGCATTATGCGTACACCTTACGTATATACCATATCTTGCCGCCGCCAAGGAACTCAAGACCAAACCGACACAACACTCCGTAAAGAACTGCAAAGCGTTGGCATACAGCCTGACATACTTGTACTCAGAACGGAACGTCCGATAAACGATGGCATACGCAAAAAAGTGGCAAAACTTCTGCAACGTCGATTTCGATGCCGTAGTGCAGAGTGTCGACATGCCCACCATATATGAGGTTCCAGTAAGAATGCAGGAACAGAAACTTGACGAAACTATACTCCGCAAGATGGGAGAGCCTATTGGGGAAACGCCTACGCTCGGGCCATGGCGTTCGTTTTTGGAACGTAGACACAGGGCTACGGAAGTTGTAAACATCGGGCTCGTAGGTAAATATGACCTGCAGGACGCTTACAAGAGCATTCTTGAAAGCCTGTCACAGGCTGGTACATACAACGACTATAAGGTAAAGGCGACATTCATAAACAGCGAAAAAATAACAGAGGACAATGTCGCAGAAAAGCTTGACGGCATGGACGGAATAGTGATTTGCCCGGGCTTCGGGCAACGAGGCATAGAAGGCAAAATTGTAGCGGCTCACTATACACGCACCCATGACATACCTACATTCGGAATTTGTCTCGGCATGCAGATGATGGTTATTGAGTTCGGTCGCAATGTACTCGGTTATGAAGATGCAAACAGTCGCGAGATGGATGAGAAGACTGAGCACAATGTCATCGACATCATGGAAGACCAAAAGAACATAACCAACATGGGTGGCACTATGAGGCTCGGTGCCTACGAATGCATTTTGAAACAAGGTTCTCGTGTGTTCAACATATACAAAAAAGAGCACATACAGGAGCGCCATCGCCACCGTTACGAGTTCAACAACGATTTCGAGCAAGAATATGAGCGTGCCGGCATGAAGTGTGTAGGCCGTAATCCGGAAAGCGACTTGGTTGAAATTGTTGAAATTCCCGGGTTGAAATGGTATATAGGAACACAATTCCATCCCGAATATTCAAGCACGGTACTGCATCCCCACCCCTTGTTCCTTGATTTCGTGAAAACAGCGATTGAAAACAAAAACAGTAAGAATAAACAATAATCATACAAGTTTTTCAAGATGGACAAGAATACAATTATTGGGTTTGTTCTAATCGCAGCCGTTTTGATAGGCTTCAGTTGGTGGTCAAGACCATCAGAGGAGGAGATTGCACAACAAAGGATACAAGACTCGATAACAGCCATAGCCAAACAAAAGGCAGAACAAAAGCTTAAAGCAGAGCAGGAAGCTGCAAAGGCAAATTCCGCAGCCAAGCCGTAGAAGATACGACTGCGGCATTTTATAAAGCTATGAGCGGCAAAGCCCAAAACGTTGTGCTTAAAAACTCAAAAGTGGAACTTACGTTCAACACAAAGGGAGGTGTCGTTGAAAAAGCTGTAATAAAAGGATTCAAAACCAATGACGGCAGCAACAACCTGACATTGTTTGACGGCAAGAACCAGTCTTTGAAGTTCATGCTGGCTGGAAAAGAGACAAACATAATAACAAGCAACCTCTACTTCACTCCATCAAACGTTACAGACACAACAGTAACGATGACCGCCGATGCCGGCAACGGAAAGTCCCTTAGTGATGAACTACAGGCTGGGCAAGGACTACATGCTGCACTTTTCAATGCAAGCAAACGGCTTGAGCGGCATGTTTGCGCCGAACTATGACAAGATGGACATTGAATGGACAGACCTTTGCCGACAGCAGGAGAAAGGCTTTACATTCGAAAACCAACATTCGTCATTGACCTACCACCTTACCGAAGGAGGGACAGACAACCTTAGCGAGACAAGCGAAAAGGTGGACGAGAAAATAGAAGACGTGATTGACTGGGTGGCTTTCAAAAACCAATTCTTCAGCGCAGTAATGATAGCCAAGGACGATTTCGGTGCGAACTCGCTCATGACCAGCATACCGCAGGAAAAAGGTTCGGGCTTTTTGAAGCACTATGCGGCTAAAATGAAGACGTCTTTCGACCCGACAGGCAAGACACCCACCGAGCTTGAGTTCTACTTTGGGCCTAACGATTTCAACTTGTTGAAAAGGTGGAAAAGCAAAGTACGTTCAACAAAGACCTAGAACTACAGCGCCTTGTCTATCTTGGCTGGCCGCTATTCAGAATAATCAACCGCTGGTTTACAATCTACGTGTTCGACTGGCTTACAGGCATGAACATCAACATGGGCATTGTGCTCATACTGATAACCCTGTTGCTGAAAGTCATAACCTATCCATTGGTTAAAAAGAGCTATATGTCTTCAGCAAAGATGCGTGTACTGAGGCCGAAAATAGAAGAAGCCACGAAACAATATGACAAGCCTGAAGACCAAATGCAGAAGCAGCAGGCCATGATGGCATTGTACTCTAAGTACGGCGTAAGCCCATTGAGCGGATGTCTCCCCATGCTGATACAATTGCCTATTTGGATTGCCATGTTCAACTTCGTACCTAACGCCATCCAACTGCGCGGAGAGAGTTTCCTTTGGATTAGCGATCTTTCAACGTATGACCCCATCATCGAATGGAACAAGAATATCTGGCTAATAGGCGACCATCTAAGCCTGACGTGTATATTATTCTGCGCAGCCAATGTACTTTATTCCATAATGACAATGCGTCAACAGAAAGACCAGATGATTGGAACGCAGGCTGAACAGATGAAGATGATGCGCTGGATGACCTACCTAATGCCTGTATTCTTCTTCTTCATGTTCAATGATTATTCAGCCGGACTTAACTTCTACTACTTCATCTCATTGTTCTGTAGTGCCGCAATAATGTGGATTTTGCGTAAGACCACAAACGATGAGAAGTTGCTTGCAATACTTGAAGCACGCTATCAGGAAAACAAAAACAATCCGCAGAAGATGAGCGGACTGGCAGCAAGGCTTGAAGCCATGCAAAAACAGGCCGAAGAACTGAAGCGTCAGCGTGAACAGCAAGAGAAAATGAGACCCAAGAAATAGCAACAACCTTATAGGGGCGGACATAAAGTCTGCCCCTATATTCAAAATCAAAATATTATGAATAAAACAATAATGGTTGCAGCTGCACTTGTCTTAGGCTGCAGCACATCAAACGCACAAGAAGCACCCGGCTTCATAGGGAAAAGCGACACTTACACTTAATAGCGACTTGATGACCCAGAAGCACTTTGGGCTATGGGACGCATTGGAGGGCATCAGGCATCACCTGACGGTAAGCGCATCGTTTACCAGGTAAGTTATTATAGCGTGAAAGAAAACAAGAGCCATTCGGTAATTTATGTTATGGACGCCAACGGCAAGAACAACAGAATGCTGACAACAAGCTCTAAGAGCGAGAGCGATGCAGTATGGATTGCCGGCGGACAAAAAATCGCATTCCTTTGCGACGGCCAAATATGGGAAATGTACCCCGACGGGAGTAACCGCAAGCAGCTTACCAACGACAAAACCGGCATAGACGGCTTCATATTCTCTCCCGATGAAAAACACGTATTGTTAGTAAAACAAATACCATACCACGAAATCATAAAGGAAAATCCATCCGACTTGCCAAAGGCGACAGGCCGTCTTATAACTGACATGAATTACAGGCATTGGGACGAATATGTTGAAACAATCCCCCACCCCTTCCTTGCCGAAGTGTCAGCAGGCAGCATAAGCGAGGGCATCGACATAATGAAAGACGAGCCATACGAAAGTCCTGTAAAGCCGTTTGGCGGCATTGAACAACTGGCGTGGAGTCCGGACTCGAAGAGGATAGCCTATACGTCACGCAAAAAAACAGGCGTAAAATACGCCACCTCAACCGATACAGACATCTTTATCTATGACATTACCACAGGAAAGACTGCAAACATCTGCAAACCAGACGGCTATATTGAACCTGAAACCGACCTAACAAAGTCAATGAAGCATCAGGCCGTAAATGCGGAAAGCAACCTAAAGAACAACCCCGGATATGACACCAATCCGCAGTTCTCGCCCGATGGAAAGTACATTGCATGGCAAAGCATGGCACGCGACGGATACGAAAGCGACCGCAACCGCCTTTGCATATACAACACCAGCACCGGAGACAAAACGTATGTGACAGAAACTCTCGACACAAACGTTGACGCTTTCTGCTGGGGCGCAAACTCTGACGACCTTTATTTCCTTGCCGTATGGCATGGCTGCGAGAACGTTTATCAGACAAACCTCAAAGGCGAAGTAAAGCAATTGACCGACGGCTGGAATGACTATGGCTCGATACAAATTCTTAATGACGGAAAGAAACTTCTTGCTGAAAGGCACAGCATGTCACAAGCTTCAGAGCTTTACATCATCGAACCGAGCAAAAAGGAAAAGCAGTCTGATGCCGAACAGATTACGTTTGAAAACAAACACTTGTACGACCAGATGACTTTCGGCAAAATCCAGCAGCGTTGGGTTAAGACTACCGACGGCAAGGACATGATGTACTGGATTGTACTGCCTGCGCATTTTGACGAGACTAAGAAGTATCCCACGCTTCTTTTCTGCGAGGGCGGACCGCAAAGCCCCGTGTCACAATTTTGGAGCTATCGCTGGAACATGCAAATAATGGCGGCCAACGGCTACGTAGTAATAGCTCCCAACCGTTAGAGGATTGCCCGGCTTCGGCAGCGAATGGAACGAAGAAATATCAGGAGACTGGACCGGCCAGTGCATGAAAGACTATCTTACGGCCATCGACGACGCCTGCAAAAACCTGCCGTTCGTAGACAAAGACCGTCTCGGCGCCGTCGGTGCAAGTTTCGGAGGCTTCAGCGTATACTATCTTGCCGGACACCATGAAAAGCGTTTCAAGTGTTTCATCGCGCACGACGGAGCATTCAACCTTGAGTCGATGTACACCGACACGGAAGAGGGATGGTTCAGCAACTGGGAATATGACGACGCCTATTGGAACAAAGACCAGACAGAGAACGCCCGTCGCACTTACGCCAACTCGCCGCACAAGTTCATAGACAAGTGGGACACGCCGATACTGTGCATACACGGAGAGAAAGACTACCGCATCAATGCCAACCAAGGAATGGGCGCATTCAACGCGGCACGCATGCGCGGCATACCGGCCGAACTGCTGCTCTTCCCCGACGAAAACCACTGGGTTTTAAAGCCGCAGAACGGTATACTGTGGCAACGCACATTCTTCAATTGGCTCGACAAGTGGCTTAAATAATTAAGAATTAAGAGTTAAGAATTAAGAAAATATGCCCTGCTTCTTGTTATGATGGTATTTTTCTTAATTCTTAACTCTTAATTCTTAACTCCCAAAGTATAAACAATCAATATCAACAATATGACAAACTCTGTTCAAAAAACACTTCGCGACTCCGCCGCCACAAGGTGGATGGTGCTGTTCTTCCTTGCGTTTGCGATGTTCTGTTCATACATCTTCATGGACATCCTTTCGCCTATCAAAGACCTGATGCAGTCCACACGTGGCTGGGACTCAACCGCTTTCGGCACGATGCAAGGTTCTGAGACATTCCTCAACGTATTCGTGTTCTTCCTTATCTTCGCCGGAATAATCCTCGACAAGATGGGGGTGCGCTTCACGGCAGTTCTTTCAGGTGCGGTGATGCTCGTCGGGGCTACCATAAACTGGTATGCCGTGACCGAAGCCTTCCAAGGCAGCAGCCTTGAGACATGGTTCAACAACAACCTTAACTACATTCCCGGCTTCGACGAGCTGGGCATCTCGCCGTTCTATCTCGGCATGCCCGCCTCTGCCAAGTTTGCCGCCGTGGGCTTCATGATATTCGGCTGCGGTGTCGAGATGGCCGGCATCACCGTGTCGCGCGGCATAGTAAAATGGTTCAAGGGGCACGAGATGGCGTTGGCTATGGGGTCTGAAATGGCACTCGCGCGCCTCGGTGTGGCAACGTGCATGATATTCTCGCCCGTATTCGCAAAGCTTGGCGGCGACATCGACGTGTCACGCTCTGTAGCCTTCGGCGTTGTGCTCTTGATGATTGCCCTCATCATGTTCATCGTATACTTCTTCATGGACAAGAAGCTCGACGCACAGACCGGCGAAGCCGAAGAGAAAGACGACCCGTTCAAGATAAGCGACATCGGCAACATCCTGCGCAGCAGCGGCTTCTGGCTCGTCGCCCTGTTGTGCGTACTCTACTATTCGGCCATATTCCCCTTCCAGAAGTATGCCGTAAACATGCTGCAATGCAACCTCACGTTCACCGAGCTTTCGCCTGACTCGTTCTGGGCCGGCAACACCGTGACCGTCATCCAATACATCATCATGCTGGTTGTAGCCGCGGCAGCCTTCGCCAGCAACTTCTCCAAACAGAAAGGCACACGCACACTAATGCAGATCATTGCCGTTGTGGCGCTGGTGGTGTTCTGCTACATGGGCTACATGCGCCAAAGCGCCGAGACGGTGTTCGCCGTGTTCCCCCTGCTAGCCGTCGGCATCACGCCCATCCTCGGCAACTACGTAGACCACAAGGGCAAAGCCGCCTCGATGCTCGTCATCGGCTCACTGCTGCTTATAGCCTGCCACCTCACCTTCGCCTTCATCCTGCCCATGTTCAAGGGCAACGCCGTCGGCGGAGTAATCGTGGCTTACGTCACAATCCTCGTGCTCGGCGCCAGCTTCTCGCTCGTGCCGGCATCGCTCTGGCCCAGCGTGCCCAAGCTTGTCGATGCAAAAATCATAGGCAGCGCATACGCCCTGATATTCTGGATACAGAACATCGGCCTGTGGCTCTTCCCATTGCTTATCGGCGCATTGAAGAATACAAGGCGGTTGAAGAAGCTGCAATGAAGTTTGTAAAAAGCGTTGCCGAAGGCGACAGCCGTTACGCCAAAGAGCTGTTCATTGACGAGGCAGTACTGTTCGGTTACCTTGACGGCAGTCTTGAACATGGCAGCATAGAGCAGTTCTATAAGAATGTCGACACCGTCGGTGCAGGCAGCGACTTCAAGGCACGCGTTGACGTAATAGACGTGGAAGAGACGCTCGCCGTAGTACGAGTACTGGAAGAGAAATGGGGAGGACGCATCGACTTTACCGACTATCTGCTGATGATGAAAATGAACGGCGAGTGGAAATGCGTAGCCAAGGCGTACAACCAGAACTCTGACACCATAAAGAAATAACACCGAAAAAGACGCTTTATGAAAATAGTTGTAATAACAGGAAGCCCCCGCAAGAAGGGCAACAGCTTCGCCATGGCCGAGGCTTTCATTGAAGAAGCCGAACGGTGCGGCCATACGGTGCGCCGGTTTGACGCAGCAATGATGAAAATAGGAGGCTGCCATGCTTGCCAGACATGTTTCAAGACAGGCAAGGCATGCTCGTTTGACGACGACTTCAACACAATAGCCCCTGAAATATTGGAGGCCGACGCCGTAGTCTTCACCACGCCGGTATATTGGTACTCGATACCCGCACAGATAAAAGGCGTGATTGACCGCATATACTCATTCTGCGTGGCAGGCAAGGACATAGCAGGTAAAAAATGCGGACTGATAACCTGCTGTGAGGAAAACGACATGACCGTAATGGACGGCGTGCGCATCCCGATAGAGCGGTCCGCAGCACTGCTAAAATGGGATGTTGTTGGCGAAGTGCTCGTTCCGGGAGTCCTGAACGAAGGTGACATCAACCAGACCGACGGCTGCAGGCAGGCGGCAGAGCTGGCACACAAATTCTAAAACATGAAGGTTCTGCTTATAAACGGCAGCCCCAATAAACAGGGTTGCACATATACTGCGCTGCATGAGGTCGAAATGACATTACAGGCAAGCGGCATTGAGACCGAGCTGCTCTATTTGGGCAAAAAGCCGATAGCCGGCTGTATAGCTTGCGGCAATTGTGCCAAGACGGGGCACTGCTTCCGCGACGACATCGTGCAAGACATACAGAAACGGCTGGATGAGTTTGACGGAATAATAATAGGGTCGCCAGTCTACTACAGCGCCCCTACCGGACAACTCATCTCTTTCCTTAACCGGCTGTTTTACGGAACAGAGAAACGGATGGCAGGAAAGCTCGGAGCATCAGTGGTATCGTGCAGAAGAGGCGGAGCATCCGCCACGTTTGAGCAATTAAACCAATATTTCACAATCTGCAACATGCCCATAGTGTCGTCACAATACTGGAACTCCGTACACGGCTTCACGCCTGACGACGTCCGTAAAGACCAAGAGGGATTGCAGACAATGAGAGTGCTTGGTCAAAATATGGCATGGCTCCTGAAATGCATAGAATGCGGACGGGATAGTGTTGATTATTTTTTTGATTGCGAAATTAGTAAAATACTCGCGAATAAAGAAATTTTTACACATTTTTTTTGTTTCGCCGCATGCTTTTTCGTATTTTTGTGTCCAATTAAGAAGCGGACAATAAAGGGCAACGGATGAAAACCGGAATACAAGAAACAAGCCGTTTCAAGTAAACAGGCATGAATAAAAGCCCGAAAAAACAACCAGATTAATATAGAAACCTAATTAAAATAAACATCAACATAATGAGACTGACCATTTCAAGCACAACCTTGGGCGCCCGCCTGTCGGCGCTGTCAAAGGTATTCAACAGCAAAAACTCAATGCCAATATTGGACTGCTATCTGTTTGATGTCAATGAAAACACCCTGACGATAACCGCATCAGACAGTGAGAATGTCATGACTACGCAACTGCAGCTGGACGATGTCGATGGCAAAGGAACATTCGCAGTCAACAACCGCACCATACTCGATGCAGTGAAAGAATTGCCGGAACAACCGTTAACGTTAGACGTAGACATGTCATCATATGCAATAAAAGTTGTCTATATGAACGGCATCTACAACTTCACAGGACAAAGCGGCAACGAGTTTCCACGCCTGCAGCTGCTGAACGACAACGCGGCATCAATCGTCATTGACTCCAAAACACTGGCAAATGACATCTCACGTTCTGTGTTCGCAACTGCAAACGAAGAGTTACGCCCTGTAATGAACGGCATATATTTCGACTTGACAGCAGAAGCTTTGGCTATTGTTGCCAGCGACGGGCACAAACTTGTACGCACACGGAACAAAACAATAAAGCAGGAAACGCCGATGTCGTTCATCATGCCTAAGAAGCCTGCTACACTTCTGAAAAGTGTATTACAGAAAAATGACGACGAAGTGCTGATACGTTTTGACGAGCGGAATGCCTCAATAAATTTCCCCGGAGGAACATTGTCGTGCAGACTGATCGAAGGACGCTATCCCAACTACAACTCGGTAATACCGCAAGACAACCCCAATCGCATGACGATAGACCGCATGGTGCTCATCGGAGTAATACGCCGCGTATTACCGTTTGCGAGCGACAGCAGTCAACAAGTGCGCCTCCACATAGAACCGGGCAAAGCCGTCATATCGTCAGAAGACATCGATTTCTACACAAGCGAAAGAAGAAATCGTATGCGACTATGCAGGCATTCCTATGGACATCGGTTTCAAGGGTACTTCACTCATGGAAATACTTGGAAATTTGGACAGCGAAGAGGTAGAGCTTCAGCTTGCAGACCCAAGCCGTCCGTGCCTGATACTTCCAACACAGCAGCCTGAAAACGAAGACGTACTGATGCTCATCATGCCGATGCTGCTTAATGACTGATTTTATTTTCAAAGTATATACGGTTTTCCGGTTGAACAAGATTATACGGCGCACGCGACACGCGGTTTTGAAGCCGCAAACCGTAAGCCACAACCCGAAACCGCAACTTCAAAATGGACGCATAACAATGCGATAAAGACAGATGAAACTCAACCTTACGAAACCGCTGGTTATATTTGACCTTGAAACAACGGGGCTTGATTTTGTAAAAGACAGGATCATACAGATATCATACATAAAGGTCTATCCTGACGGAAAAGAAGAGCGATGCAACTTTTTCGTCAATCCGGGAAAGCCCATACCTGCCAGAAGTGGCACAACTTACAGGTATAACCGATGATATTGTCAAAGACGCGCCTACATTCAAAGACTTGGCTCCGAACTTGAAAAGAATTCAAAGGATGCGACTTCGCCGGATTCAACTCCAATCACTTTGACATACCTATGCTTGCGGAAGATTCTTACGTGTAGGTATAGACTTCGATTTCGGCAAATGCCGCCTCATAGATGTTCAGACAATCTTCCATAAAATGGAGAAGCGAAATCTTGCCGCTGCATACAAATTCTATTGCGGACGCAAAATGGAAGAAGACTTCACCGCACACAAAGCAGATGAAGACACCGAAGCCACATACCGCGTGCTGCAGGGAGAGCTTGACATGTATGCACCTGGCAGGCAAGAAGAGCCGGAACGTCAGCTGAACAATGACATGGACGAATTGGCCGAATTTTCAAAGACAAACAACAATGTCGACTTTGCCGGACGAATTATATGGAAAGAAATGAAAGACAAAGACGGAAACACATTGCTTGACGCGTCAGGCAAGCCGCGCATGTATGAAGTGTTCAACTTCGGGAAATACAAAGGCTGGGGCGTGGCAGACGTGCTACACCGCGACCCGGGCTATTACAGCTGGATGCTGAGCAGCGACTTCACATATAACACGAAACAAATATTGACACGCATCAGGCTGAGAGAATTTAACAAGAACTGAAAACCAAGAGGCTAGGATTCAAGGCGACATCCCTGTCGGCCAGACCAAAATCTTAGCTCTTAATTCTTAACTAAAAAGGATGTTGAAAGGTAAAAAGATAGTCCTTGGAATAACAGGAAGCATAGCCGCATACAAGGCATGCCTCATAATCCGCGGACTGATAAAGCAAGGTGCAGAAGTGCAGACTGTAATAACTCCTGCAGGAAAAGAATTCATCACCCCGATCACATTGTCGGCACTGACACACAAGCCGGTGATCAGCGATTTTTTTTCCCAACGTGACGGGACTTGGAATTCGCACGTTGACCTCGGGCTATGGGCGGATGCCATGATTGTGGCGCCATGCACGGCAAGCACAATAGGGAAAATGGCAAACGGCATTGCCGACAACATGCTTATCACCACTTACCTTTCAATGAAAGCCCCGGTATTTGTCGCCCCGGCTATGGATCTTGACATGTATGCCCATCCCTCAACCCAGCAGAACCTTGAAAGGCTACGCTCATACGGGAATTTCATCATCGAGCCACAAAGCGGCTTTCTTGCAAGCGGCCTTGAAGGCAAAGGCCGCATGGAAGAGCCTGACAATATCGTTAAAACAATTGATGACTTTTTCTACAGCAAGAAAGACGACCTGAAAGGTAAACGCATCATGATTACGGCTGGGCCGACATATGAAAAAATAGACCCGGTAAGATTCATCGGCAACTACTCAAGCGGCAAAATGGGATTTGCAATTGCAGAAGAATGCCTTAGACGAGGCGCTGAAGTCACACTGATCAGCGGTCCGGTCAGCTTGAAATGTTCCAAAGAAATTCACCGCATCAATGTGGAAAGTTGTCAAGAAATGTATAATGCAGCGACTAACGAATTCAAAAGATGCGACACTGCAATACTTTGTGCGGCCGTTGCCGACTTCAAACCGGAAAATACGGCGGACAAGAAAATAAAACGCGAAAAAGACAATCTAATACTGAGCCTGAGTCCCACGCAAGACATTGCAGAAGAACTAGGACGGACAAAACGTGACGGACAACATCTGATAGGCTTCGCGTTAGAAACGGACAATGAAGAAGTCAATGCAATAGGGAAATTGAAGAAAAAGCACTTTGACTTCATTGTGCTTAATTCCACACGCAACGAAGGCACGACATTCCGTACCGATGACAACCAGATAAAAATCATCACTGAAACAAAAGTAAAAGAATACGCAAAGAAAAACAAGGCCGAAGTTGCGTGTGACATCATCGACGAACTTTGCATACTATTCAAACAAACAGCGAACGCATAACAGAATAATGAGGCTATTACTCACCATAATATGTCTTTACGCCATGGCCAACGTAATGAAAGGCCAAGAGTTGCAAGCCAAGGTCACGATAAACCACAACCAAATACAAGGCACTGACGCCAGCGTGTTTGACAATTTGCAACAGACTCTTGAACAATTCATCAACGACAAGCAATGGACTCCGCTGCAATTCCAAAGGAACGAAAGGATTACCTGCAATTTCAATATAACCGTAACACAATACGACCAATCGTCAAACACATTCACATGCACAGCCCTTATACAAGCCAACAGGCCTGTATACAATTCCGCCTACACCTCCACTTTATACAACAATCAGGACGGTGACTTCAACTTTGAATTCGCACAATTCGACCAGCTCGAGTTCAACGAGGAAACGGTAGACAACCAGCTGACCGCACTAATTGCGTATTACGCTTACCTCATCATAGGCATCGACCTTGACAGTTTTTCGCCAATGGGTGGAGAGAACGTTCTCCAACAATGCCTGAACCTTGTAAACAACGCCCAAAACCTGAATTTCACCGGTTGGAAATCTTTTGAGAACGACCGCAACCGCTTCGCCATAATAAACGATTATATGGACGGGGCAATGCAACCGTTCAGACAACTCCAATACGACTACTACCGAACGGGGCTTGACGAAATGGCGAACAATGCCGAGCGTGGGCGCACCAACATATCCACCACAATACAAACCAACCTTAAAAAGGCACACGAGAACAAGCCGTTAAGCATGCTTCCACAAATTTGGACTGACTACAAAAAGGAAGAACTCGGCAACATATACAAAGGCAAAGGCACACAAAAGGAAAAAGAAGCCGTTTACGAAGTCCTGTTTTCCATAAACGCCTCACAAAGCAACTATTGGGACAGGATAAAAGAATAAAGCTTATAAGACAATGCTGAAACAATTATACATCAACAACTTTACACTGATTGACACGCTCGACATACAACTCAATCCGGGATTTTCTGTCATCACCGGCGAGACCGGAGCGGGCAAGAGCATCATATTAGGAGCCATCAACCTCTTGTTGGGACAACGAGCCGACACTAAGTGCATCAAACAGAACACACGCAAATGCATCATCGAAGCACATTTCGACATCAGCCGCTATGCCATGCAACCGTTCTTCAATGAAAACGGAATAGATTATGACGCAGACGACTGCATCCTGCGGCGTGAGATAAGCCCGACGGGAAAAAGCCGGGCATTCATTAACGACACGCCTGTATCGCTCACCGTCATACGCAGCCTGGGGGGACAACTTATAGACATACACAGCCAGCACCAGAACCTGCTGCTTAACGAAGACAACTTCCAACTGGACGTCGTAGACATTATAGCTGACGACAGACCGTTGCTTGAGCAATACAAGTCGCGATTCACCGAATACAAGGCCGTCATGAAAGAGCTGAAACGGTTAAAAGAGGAAGCCGTTGAAAACAAAGAAAAACGAGGATTTCATGCGCTTCCAATTAAAAGAATTGACCGATGCGGAACTTAGACACGGAATGCAGGAGGAACTTGAACAGGAAAGTGACATGCTAAGCCATGTTGAAGAAATAAAGTCTGCCCTGTATAATGTAGAAAGCCTGCTGGGAGAAAGCAGCGGTGAAGACGGTATCACCGACAAGCTAAAGGAGGCTGTGCGCTCACTCGAGAACATAACCGAAATATATCCGGAGACAAAATCCATGGCTGAACGTCTTGACAGCTGCTACATTGAGCTGAAAGACATATTGCAGGAGATAAGTTCAAGCACCGCAAACATTGACTTTGATCCTCAACGCCTCGAAACCGTCAATGCCATGCTTGACAAGATATATTCCCTCGAGAAGAAGCATTGCGTTTCGACAGTCGAAGACTTGCTTTCCATCCAAGCCGGCCTCGAATCCAAGTTAAACAAAATAGACAATGGCGATGACGAAATAGCAGCCATGCTTGAAAACGAGCAACAGCTTGCCAAAGAGTGCGGCTCACTTGCCGAAAAACTGACAAAAGCCAGGCTGGAAGCAGCGAAAGCCATCGAACGCGAAATACCACAAAGGCTCATACAGCTTGGCATTCCCAATGTCCGCTTTGCGGTCAAACTGGAGCAAAAAGAACTTGGCCCTGACGGACGCGACCGCGCGTCATTCCTGTTCAGCGCAAACACCAGTACCCAGATGCAGCCAGTGGCACAAGTCGCATCAGGAGGCGAAATAGCACGCGTAATGCTTTCGCTCAAAGCCATGATAAGCGGTGCAGTAAAACTGCCTACCATAATATTTGACGAGATCGACACCGGAGTCAGCGGCAAGGTAGCCGAAAAAATGGCCGAGATAATGCAGGAGATGGGACACTCTGAACGACAAGTCATAAGCATCACACACCTGCCACAAATCGCAGCTAAAGGTTCCACACACTACAAAGTGTACAAAGAGGAGGGAGAAAACGGCACGACAAGCAAGATGCGCACACTCACATCCGACGAACGAATAACCGAGATTGCACAAATGTTGAGCGGCTCAGAGATTACCGAAGCCGCCATAAGCAACGCCAAAGAATTACTTAAACCATAACAATACAAACAATATGAAACGAATAAGCACTTTTTTAATTGCAATAATAGCCGCCAGTTGCATGCAATGCCTGGCGCAGCCGGCGGCCGTAAAGAATGCGGCAAAATCTGTGTTCAAACTGACTACATACAAGGCTGACGGCACGGTCCTGTCTGAAAGCAACGGTGTATTCATTTCTGAAGACGGAACGGCCGTAGGAGCGCTGAAACCGTTTATAGGGGCCGAACGAGCCACAGTAACGGACAGCAAGGGCAAGCAGGCGGAAGTAAGCCGCATACTTGGGGTAAACGAAATATACGACATGGCGAGATTCAAGGTAAGCGGAGCCAAACCTGTACCGGCATCCCCTGCCAACGCACCGGCAAAAGCCGGCGAGAAAGTGTGGCTGATAACCGACAATGGGAAAGGCTCACAGCCTAAAGAGACCACAGTAAAAAGTGTCGAAACATTCATGGACAAGTATTCATATTACATCTTCACCATGCATGCACCTGACAAATCAAACGCATGCCCGTTCGTCAACGCCCAAGGAGAAGTAGTAGGACTGCTGAAACCTTCCGCAACATCAACCGACACGCATGCCACCGACCTGAACCTGGCCCTATCGCTGCACACCACAGGCTTCGCCCTCAGCGACCCCAACCTGCGCCAGATAGGCATACCGCCGGCTCTTCCGCAAGACAAAGAGCAGGCATTGCTTGCGCTCATAATGGCCGAAACCGCCGACTCGGCAAAGCGTGTGGCCATAGTAAACGACTTCCTGACGCAATACCCAACCTTGGTCGACGGATATTCGGCCATGGCGCGCATCCAAGTGAACAACGACGACTTCGACGGAGCGGCCAAGACCATGGAGACAGCTATAAAGCTGGCGGAAAAGAAAGACGAGGCACATGCCGGATACGGCAAGATTATTTACGACAAACTGATATACAAGGCCGACAAGCCCTATGAAGACTGGACTATCGACAAGGCGGAGGAAGAAACCAACAAGGCATACGCAATGAACCCACAGCCCACATACCGCCACCAACTGGCACAGATAACGTTCACCAAGGGCGACTACCAGAAGGCATACGACGAGTTCACGCTGTTGCTCGACACGCCCATACGCAATCCCGAGCTATTCTACGAGGCGGCGCAATGCAAGACCATGCTCAAAGCCCCGCAGACCGAAATCATCGCGCTCCTCGACAGCGCGATAAACAATACCGACACGTTGCGCATACGCGAGGCGGCTCCTTACTTCCTCGCACGCGCCGAAGCATACAACGCCGCAGACAGCTTCCGCCAGGCCGTGTTCGACTATACACGCTATGAAATACTGTCGAACCAGCGCATGACACCACAGTTCTACTACATACGCAGCCAGGCTGAAGTAAACGCCAGACTATACCAACAGGCTCTCGGCGATCTTGCCGCGGCGATAATGCTCTCGCCTGAAGAACCGACCTATTATGCCGAGATGGCCTCGCTACAACTAAGGGTAAACATGGCCGAGGACGCCATAAAGACAGCCAACCGGTGCATTGAACTTGCACCCGAATACTCTGACGGATACCTCCTGCTCGGACTGGCCCAGATAAGCAAAGGCGACAAACAGTCCGGACTGGCCAACCTCGATAAGGCAAAAGAACTCGGCAATCCACAAGCCCAGCCGCTGATAGACAAGTATGCGAAGGAATAAAGCCGGCACAATGCCGTAACAAGCCGTTTCCGACACGGACAACCATTGTCCCTACACGACACGAGAATACATGAGAGTGCGCCAACATACGGTCAGCCACCGTTAATCACATATTGGCGCACTCTCATTTTTTCATGCACATGAAACAGCGAACCGCCATGCATTCCAACGGTTTCACAAGGCCGACCCCACAGTCGGGACACCACTATTTCCCGTCGGGGACAAACGAGATCCTCGTCGGGGACAAACGAGACCCTCGTCGGGGACAAACGAGGCACTCGTCGGGGACAAACGACAAGATGCTGAAAACCAGGCGAATACAAAGCCGGGGTTTAACGTGACAACCAGGCAGAAAACAAAAGCCGCCATGCGTTAAGCATGACGGCTTGCAAATTGACCAAATACGGCATCGGCAATCCATAATGCAGACACCTTATGCCGAATCCATCTTGACAACGTGTGCCTCAATCGGTGCCATTGTCATCATGAAGATGAGGCAAAGAGATATGCAGCCTTACGGCCATGAGCCTCACTATCACAACTACCGAGAAACTTACAACAACGGTAATCTCGACATTAAGCCCGACCGCCTGACACACATAATAGGCCACACCTCCAAGAATGCAGGCCATAGCGTAAATCTCCTTGCGGAATATCAGCGGCACCTCATTGATGAGCACGTCGCGTATCACGCCGCCCGCGGCACCGGTGATACACCCCATTATGATGGCCACCCAGAAGGGAAAGCCCTCGTAAAGAGTCTTCTGCATACCTGCAACGGTGAACAGCGCAAGGCCCAACGTGTCAAACAGGAACCACGTATTGGTGAAACGCACTATCACCTTCTTGAACACAATGACCGTAAGCAAAGCCGCGGCCGTACATATCAGATAAATAGAATTAGTCATCCAAAACGGCGTCACCCCCAGCATCACATCCCTTATCGTGCCGCCGCCGATAGCCGTCGCAAGGCCTACGACATATCCGCCAAACCAGTCGAAATTCTTTGCGGCCGCCCAACGTATGCCTGATATGGCAAACGCGAATGTGCCGAGAAACTCTATGGCTATCTGTATCGTGCTCATCTGTTTACGACGTTAACCGGCCTGCCCTCCGCAAAAGCCTTTACATTATCCACGGCCACGGCCATCAGCCGCCTGCGCGCCGCCGCCGTAGCCCATGCAATGTGTGGTGTAAGATAAGCGTTGGGCACGCCGAACAGCGGATTGTCCGCAGCCGGAGGCTCTTGGCACATCACGTCTGCGCCGTATCCGCCAAGTTGCCCTGACTCCAGAGCCTCAGCCACATCAGCCTCATTGACCAAAGCCCCGCGCCCGGTGTTTATAAGCAACGCCCCACGCTTCATCAGCCCAAGCGTGTCTTTGTTTATCATTTCATGCGTCCTTCCGGTCAGCGGACAGTGAAGTGTCAGTATGTCACTTACGCCGAGCAGCCCCCTGAGCGTGGTCTTCTGTATGCCGGCCGGCAGATCGGCCGAGTTCTTGCTTGTGCAGGCGAATACGTCCATGCCGAAGGCACGCGCAATGCACGCCACCTTATAGCCTATATTGCCAAGCCCCACCACGCCGAGCGTCATCCCGGACAATTCGTCAAGCGGCGTGTCCCAATAACAGAAGTCTGGCGCACTGCTCCACTTGCCGTCCCTGTTCTCCTTTGCATAATGAGCCACTCGGTTTGTCAGGTTCAGCATGTGTGCGAAAGTCATCTGCACCACGCTGTCAGTGCTGTAAGCCGGCACATTGGTCACCACGATTCCGCGACGCGATGCCGCCTCAATGTCCACAACGTTGTAACCAGTGGCAAGAACGCCTATGTACTTCAAGCCTGGAAGCCGCTCGATTATCGAGTCAGAGATTACGACCTTGTTTGTCAATACCGCGTCAGCATCATGCGCCCTGCTTACAACGTCAGCGGCATCAGTCCTGTCATACACGACCAGCTCGCCCGTCTCGCCCAACGCATTCCATGACAAATCGCCGGGATTCACACTGTATCCATCTAAAACAACTATCTTCATATTTCTAATTATTAAACGAAAAGTGAGAATTGATTTTTCATGCTTCACTTTTCCTTGTATCTGTCACCCCAGCAGGCAAGCATCCTCTGGTACATCTTTTCTTCGCCAGGAGAATGCTGCGCATGCCATATCCTCTCATCCGTCAAGCCGTCAGGAAGATATTGCTGGACGGCGAAGTTGCCCTGGTAATCGTGAGGGTACTTGTAACCGTCATGGTATCCCAAGTCGGCCATAAGCTTTGTAGGCGCGTTGCGCAGATGCAACGGCACGGGCAGGTTGCCCGTTTTCCTCACCAGGCTTAGAGCCTCGGCTATTCCATTATACGCAGAGTTGCTCTTCGCGCTCGTGGCCAGATACACCGTAGCCTCGGCCAACGGGATGCGTCCCTCCGGCCATCCAATCTTGCTTACGGCGTCAAACGCGGCATTGGCCAGGAGCAGCGCGTTGGGATTGGCCAGTCCTACGTCTTCAGCCGCGCTTATTACAAGCCTCCGTGCTATAAACTTAGGATCCTCCCCACCCTCAATCATCCGCGCAAGCCAATACAAGGCGGCATCAGGGTCAGACCCCCTGATGCTTTTTATGAACGCCGATATGATGTCATAATGCATCTCGCCATCCTTGTCGTAGGCGAGAGGACTCTGCTGCAGACAGGCTTCAACGGCCTCGTCGGTAATCTCGATGGCGCCGCCTTTGGCAGCACCGACAACAAGCTCGAGGATGTTGAGCAGCTTGCGCGCGTCGCCGCCGCTGTATCTCAATATCGCTCCCGTCTCCTTCAGCCGTATGTCGAGTTTCCTCAGTTCCGTGTCATCGGTTATCGCACGGCGCAGCAACTCCAACAGGTCGTCCTTCTCCAACGGCTTCAGCACATACAGCTGGCATCTGGAAAGCAACGGCCTTATCACCTCAAATGACGGATTCTCGGTCGTCCGATATACTCGTCGAGCGTCCTGGGTCTCAGTCTTTCTGCCAAAGGTTTCACCATAAATGCATTGCAAAAGTAAGAAATATATCGCATTAAGCAAAAATTATCACCCAAAAACTTGTTGTTAACAGATAATGTATTACTTTTGCAACACCCATATAAACTTGAATGCCGCATAACGTGAAAGTAACGATTATACAAACCGACATAAAGTGGGCAAGCATTGGCGACAACATCAAATCTGCGGACGCGCTGCTGGCCGGTGCTCGGCAATCCGACATATATGTGTTGCCCGAAATGTGGGCTACAGGCTTCAATGTCACACCTGACGATGATGCCTTTGGCGACGAACCGTTAGAATGGATGAAGCGCACCGCCGCGAGCCGCCAATGTGTGGTATGTGGAAGCTTGTCCGTCAAGCCTGTTGACGGAACATTGCGCAACAGGTTGTATTTTGTGCTTCCCGACAGCTCTTATTATTTCTACGACAAACATCATTTGTTTACTTGTGGAGGTGAAGACAAACGTTTTACGCCCGGAAACCACAGGGTTGTAGCCGAATATAAAGGCATCAAATTCCTTCTTCTCACCTGTTATGACCTGCGTTTCCCTGTTTGGTCACGCTATCGCGGCGACTATGACGCAATCATACTCGTGGCAAACTGGCCGGAAAGCAGGCAGGACGTATGGAACACCCTGTTAAAAGCGCGCGCCATAGAGAACCAATGCTACGTCATAGGCGCAAACCGTACAGGACAAGACCCCTTATGCAGCTACGGTGGAGGCAGTGTGATAATCGATGCAAAAGGACGTGTCGTAAAACAAGCTGACGGAAAAGCCGAACAAACAATTACTGCCGACTTGGACATCAATGCACTGTACGAGTTCCGGAGCAAATTTCCAGTCCTCGACGACAGGGATAAAGACAACACTGAAAACAAGAACATTTAACATATACGATATATGAAAAATATTGATAAGAAGTCACTTACATTGAAAACGTTGAACAAGAGCAACGTCTGGGACATTCAGGAAAATGACATTTTCAGAATGCTTGAGGCTGCGGAAAAAGATGCTGACATAAAAGAGAACTTAAGACATTACATAGACATAATAAAGAGCGCTTTCGATGTAGAAGAGTTAAAGGCTGACCGCCCGGAAGTAATAAAAAAATACGAAGCACGCGGTTACAATGTCGGATTGATGCACACTGGTGACGGAGGAGACACAAAAATAGCGGTAAAAAAACGCCCGATAATGCGCGTAACTGACCTGACGTATGAGAACATACGCCACATTCTTGTTCTGTCAACGGGCGTATAGATAAATGTTGAGCAGATTCCCATTCCTCCTTCGTCATCCGCATGAAATGCTCCGTGCGGACATCGCCAAGCGGAGATGTCTTGCCTTCTTCCGTATGATGAAAACGGAAACCGCATTTCTCCATCACACGCCGGGATTTCACGTTACCGTCATAGTAGCCGCACCAGACGGCGATCATTCCCAAATCCTCAAAACATCTTTTCAGCAGGCAGCGCACGGCTTCGGGTATCAGTCCTTGCCCCCAATAAGGCACACCTATCCAATAGCCTATCTCCGCCTCGCCCGTCTGCATTTCAGCACTGTGCAAACCGTCTCCGAACATGAGACCTACGCTGCCTACCGGTTCGTCCGTAGCTTTCAATACCACCGCATACGTTTCAGGAGCGGTAAAGACTGTACGGATTACATTCAAGCTGTCCTCCACAGAAGTATGAGGCGGCCAGCCTGCAATAGGCCCGATTGCCGGGTCTTGAGCGTATTTATATAGCGACTCGGCATCGGATTCTTGCCAGGGACGCAATATAAGCCGACATGCGACTATTTCTTTAATCATTGTTTATGTCAGATGTCGGAGTGAGAAAATTCGCCATTTATCCAAAAAGTAGCTTCCGTGCCAATAAAATGCAGAAGTGCGTAATTGGGGTCGCTCGGTCCGCCGGGGAAATGATGAATGAACCAATCCTGCCACATATCCTTGCGGATGGCATCATCCGTGACAATCTCTACCGTGCCACGCAAGGCAACGCCATCCCCGTAATGGTCGTAGCAAAGGCCAGCCTTGTTGTTCGCCTTAAAGTCATTCACTTTCACGGAGTCCGCACTTGTCGCCATCCAAACATCATGAAAACCATTTGCTCCTATCTTGGACATCTGCACAGGACGAGGATAGCCGTTGGCGTCAATGGAAACTACGGTAACGTTCTCGCATTGGGACAGCAAGCGTGTCGCTTTTTCCGTCAGCGTCCGTTCATCGTTCACTTTCCACCGTTTCAGGTGCGGAAAGTGTTTGAGCATTTGTTCTTTCGCTTGTATGGGAGTCAACTTACACCCCGTCTGCACATTCCATTGGTCTAAGAATTGCAGGCAGAACTCTATCATCTGGCTCATTGTGAACTCTTGGGTGAACTCACCGTTTTTGTAGCAATAAGAGCAATAATCCTCGCTATGGCTTCCATCGGCATTTGTCCCTCTGTTCTCATCAGTCAGGGGCATGCCGCAACTTTGACAAAATTGTTGTTCCATATATGTTTCCTATTATTCATGAGTTCTGTATAACAAGAATGTCACACCTGCCAGCTTTCAGGCAAGCCGTCTTTTTACCGTAGACAGGATTTCACTTTTAATCGGAAAGACAATTAATTATGCCGAACTCACGTATTTTTACTTTATGCAAATGTACTACTTTATTATTACGCCGCAAAATAGTGTGAGGATTTTAACCATATCGCATTAGACTTTTGGGTTAACCGTTGCAGGCAAAACTACCCACTTAAAAATACAGTTGGCGGCAAACGGCACAGCGAAAGGCCATGAACAACACGACAAAAGGCCGTCTTTCAGAAGCTAAAAAACGGCCTTTTGCAAAACGTTCAGCAAGATACTGATTATCAATGAATTAGATGTGGCGGCAAGACGTACGGACTGTCACCTTGCGGTTATGTGGAAGCATCCCTGCTTCACCTCATACTTAACGTAGCATCGCTTGGCCTGGCGCATGTCGCGCAGCACCTCGCTGAGCACCCACTTGAGGGTGTCGTTGCGCACGGGGCAGCGCTCCGGCCCTTCGGCGGGGCTGACAGTCTTGTAGCGGTTGTAGCCGATGTCGAAGGTGGTGCCGTAGAGGTGGCAGGAGTTCTCGGTGGCGTTGGAGTTGCGTGTGCGCAGCCGCTTTACGTCGCTGCGCGTGCGCAGCACGCTGGTGACGATTACCTGATGCAGGGGTATGCCCTTTATCTGGAGGCTGTCGTAGAAGGCGCGGCCTATTGACGAAAGCAGGTTGGCGGCGCGCGGCACCAGGTAGGGTATGCTGCTGCTGAGGGGATCCACGTGGAAATAGGGGCTAGCGCCCACGAAGACGAGGTCTTTCTTGCGCCGCTCGGCCTCGGCGCGGTCTTCCACGGGCTGCACTCCGTGAGCCTTGGCCGCCTGTAGCTGCACGTCGTTGTTGTCGGGGAAGGTGCGGCTGAAGCCGGGCACGCTGTTGATGCGGTGCCTTACGGCCTTGCCGTCTGGACCGAAGAACACGGGCTGGGGATACAATGGCGAGGCCTCTGTCTGCCATATACGGGCCGTGTCTGTGGCCTGTGGGGTGTCTGTTTCCGCCGTTTCGCCGCGCACTACGCCTTCAGGCTGGCGGCTACCGGCCTCATGTCCGCCGACAGCCACTGACGGGAACACGAGCCTTATGAAGGCGAGCGCCAACACGACGATGGAGAAGCCGGCCAAATACCGGTTTTTGGTTATCTTAAGTTTTTTACGGAAGTACATGTTGTCTTGATGTTTTTGGTGAAACACGGCGGTGCTGCCCGACTGTGCATCGGCTATCGGCGCCACCTCGCTTTTGCATGCAAAGGTAAGGGTTTTCGCCTTTAAATCATTCAAGACTACAATAAAATTAGAAAAATTAGCCTTTTCAAGCATATAAAAACGATGTCCCCACCTCCGTGTCGAGGCGGGGACATCGCGGTTTTCAACAAAGTGTCAAGGTTCAAGGATGAAAATGCCCGGAGTGTTTGTAAGTCCACGCCGTTCTTCACCCTTTGTTGTTTCACTCGCCGTCTGCGGCTGGTTCCTTTTCGGTTTTCTTTGCCGAGGTTTTCGCCGTTGTCTTCTTCGTAGCTGTCTTTGTCTTGTCCACCTTAGCCTTAAGCTTCGTCTCGGCGGCCTGCATCTTCTCCACCTTGGCCTTAAGGCGGACTATCTCCTTGTCCTTCATCTCTATTTCGTCGCCCTGGTTTGTTTATAACCTGCTCGTTATCAGGCAAAGACGCTATTCTATTAATGTAATTGTCTGCAAACAGTGGGTAGCCTTCCCACTCGCTGTTGTTGAAACGCAGGCTTATGTCGTCGCTAAGGTCTACGTCTCGCAGCAAGAGCTTCAGGTTGGGAGCTATGGCACAGTTGTAGACGTAGTGGGGAGACTTCCATCCGAGCACATGCTTCGCGCCCTCGGTCAGCATTCCCTTGAAGCCCATCGCCGCAGCCTGGCCGCCAATGTCATCGCTGTATATGAGCGACGAGTTTCTCAGTACCGTAGGTTTCTTTCCGAAATACTCTTGCATCTTTGCTGCTTGTTTCTTAACATCGGCTGCAAAAGCCTCCTCATTTACAAGCGAAGACAGTCCGTGAGAGTACGGCTCGGCCAGGAACTCGACGCAACCGGTGTCGTTAAGTTCCTGAAGCTTGGTTATCACCTGTGGGGCATGCATCTCCAACTGCTCCAGGCCTACGCCAGAGATGGAGAATGCCACCTTGAAATACTTGCCGTTGCTTCTTATCATTTCGAGGAACGTGTCCAATGCCGGCATGTACGAACGCTCGGCGATGTCGCTGATGCTACGCTCGTTCTCGTAGTCATCGTAATAGTAATGATCCGTGCCTATGTCAAAGAAGCGATAACGTTTGAGATGAATGATCTGGTGTATCTCAAAATATAAGCATATTGTTTTCATTGTAGTATTTCTTATTTTGGTTAATTGTTGATTTCAGTTATTTATCCCTAAGTCCAAGTGTACGCTCGTAAAGTTCACGAATCCATAAACCGACTTTCTCCCATGTGATTTGATCTACCTCATGCTTTCCTTCCGCCTGCAAATAATCGAACAGACTATCATTATGGCATATTGAATAAATCGCATCAGCCAAAGCGTGGATATCCCAATAATCCACTTTTATACAATTTGTCAATATCTCGGCACATCCGCTTTGCTTTGATATGATTGTCGGCGTGCCACATTGCATGGCTTCCAATGGAGAAATGCCGAAAGGCTCACTCACTGAAGGCATTACATACACATCTGAATCTTTAAGGCATTCATAAACCTGTTTACCACGCATGAATCCCGGGAAGTGGAAACGGTCTGCAATTCCACGTTCTGCGGCAAGATAAATCATCGCATCCATCATATCGCCACTTCCTGCCATACAAAAACGGACATTACGTGTACGGTGAAGAACCATATTGGCCGCTTCAACAAAATACTCCGGACCTTTTTGCATTGTTATACGGCCAAGAAACGTTACAACCTTTTCCTTATTGGTATGGTCTGGACGAGGTATATCTTGCAATTCCTGCCTCAACGGATAAACCGCATTGTGTACCGTGAAGCACTTGCGTGGGTCTTGATGATAATGGTTTATGACAGTCTGACGGGTCAATTCACTGACACACATTATACAGTCTGCATTATCCATCCCATCCTTCTCTATCGCGTAAACCGTCGGATTTACGTTTCCGCGACTACGGTCAAAATCAGTAGCATGTACATGGATGCACAATGGCTTGCCACTTACATTCTTCGCATGAATACCGGCCGGATAAGTCAACCAGTCGTGGGCGTGTATGATGTCAAACTCCTGTTGACGGGCCACTACACCTGCAACGATAGAATAATTGTTTATTTCACTATGCAGATTGTCCTGATATTTACCTGAGAACTCAATACAACCAAGGTCGTTCACCAACATGTAATTAAAGTCGGCATAGATATGGTCTCGCAAGCTATAATATGTTTCAGGCGACATTACATGTCCAATCCGCTCTTTAACATAATCATAATTTACATCACGATAAACTATCGGGACTGTATTCATGGATATTATGTTCATGAAACTTTTGTCCTCATCACCAAAGGGTCTCGGCAGACAGAATGTTATCTCCATGTCTCCTTGCTCAGAAAGTCCCTTTGTTATGCCGTAGCTCGCTGTGCCAAGACCGCCAAGAATGTGAGGAGGAAACTCCCAACCAAACATTAAAACTTTCATATAGACCCTCCTTTATTTAACGTAAGAATATTTTTCAAGTAAATTCAATGTTCTTAAAATTTCCGCAACGTTCATAGCAAATGATATTGCTCCACGCGCACGGAACGGAGGGTTCCCGTCTGACAGTTCAGGTATAGTTCCGAGACAGTTTATCAACATCTCATCCTCATATCCCACCATCTGACGCTCAATAAAGCTCAAACGTGTACGCTTGTATAATTTCAGGCAAGCTTCCATATAGAAACCGCCGAGCCACGGCCACGCCGTACCCTGATGGTAGGCATAATCACGCTGCGGCCCTACATACATGGGATTATATCCACCGCTTTTTGGTGACAATGAACGCAGCCCTTTCGGAGTAAGCAGTTCACGCGTACAAACATCGAGCACACTTTTCTTCTGGTCTTGCGACAAAGGAGAATAGTCGAATGCAACGGGAAATATCATGTTCGGACGGACACTCCAATCCATCATGCTTCCGTCTACATAATCAAACAAATAACCATAATCGTTAAGGAAAGTATCAACAAACGACTGTTTGCATAGCTCCGCCCTTTTCTCCCAATCTTCAACCTTTACGTTGTCATCTTTCAATGCCGCCAACTTTGCACCGAACTTTAGAGCATTATACCATAAGGCGTTAAATTCTACAATATAACCTGTCCTCGGTACAACTGGATGTCCATTGACAGTAGAGTTCATCCAGGTAACAGGATTATTGCGGCCCTCAGTATAAATCAAACCGTTCGGATCAAGACGCAGATTCGGATGTTTCCCTTCAATTATGTAACAAAGTATATCCTTGACAAACTTTCCATACATTTCCAGACATTTTTCGTCACCAACGAACTTGGCATACTGCTGGATAGCCCAAATAGCCCACAAGAATACATCCGGTTGCTCCATTTCCGTGATTTTCACAGTAAGCGGCTCACCATTCATAAACTCACGCACTCCCCTTTCTGCCGTCTTCATTACAAGCTCGAAATAATCTTGCTCGTCAATAGCCAGCGTCAAGCCCGGAAGGGAAATGAATGTGTCGCGCGCACGGCACTTGAACCAAGGATAACCGGCAAGAATATAACGTTCGTCCTTACTTGTCCGGTTATGGAACTGATGAGCTGCGTTTACGAGACAATGGAAGAAGTTATCACGAGGAGAGCGGTCTGCCACTTCTTTTTCAAAGAGATGCTTCAGAGTGTTCGTCTTGATGCTTGAAGTAGACGCGGCGAAAACGATGCTCTCACCTTTCTTTATATTCATCTCGAAATATCCCGGAACATACAAGTCCTCATTTGAAGCATATCCATATTCCTGCTCCTTAGGATACTCTATGCCCCTATACCAGTCAGGCACAAAAACAAACTCGTTGGCCTTACTGAATTGCAAATATAAATCTGGATAACCGGCATACATACAGGTCTTGATTCCATTGTCAACCATGTGGTACTCACGGCTCGCCGTCGCATTTTCGTGTGTCACCTGCCTTACGCTGCGGAATGCGAGAAACGGTCTGAACCTCAATATCGTCTCGCTATGTGCGTCCTCAAGCGTGTAACGTATCAGGATGCGGTTCTCATAATGTTGAAACACCACTTCCTTCTTCAACAGCACCCCTCCGACACGGTAAACCGTTGTAGGTACTTTGTCGCAATTGAACTCGCGGATGTACTTATGCCCTTTCGGGCTGTAATTGTTCCCCTGATACTTGTGAAGCCCAAGGTTGAATTCCGCTCCGTGTTGGACTACTGTGACATCCAAAGAGGAAAGCAATACATGATTGTCATCGTCCATCTCGGGAATTGGTACAACCAACAAGCCGTGGTACTTGCTGGTGTTGCAATCCACAACAGTTGAGCAAGCATAAGCCCCCGAACGGTTTGTACGCAACAATTCTCTTGAAAGCGATTCCTCCAAGTTTGTCATCAGAGCCCTTTCAAATTTAAGATAACTCATGGTATAATTTAGAAGATTTAAAGTTGCACCTGCCGCTCCGTGCTTCGGACAGTATAATATTCCCCAACGAGTGTTTGCAATTGTCATATAAATTCGATATTAAACATTTGTCAGACTTTTCCGTTCTCCTTTACATATACGTCATACACAAATTTTACTTTTTCTTCCATAGGCAACATTGCATCTATCCAATGTATCTTAAAGCCACGGCGTTCCATTCCACGAAACCATGTCATCTGCCGCTTGGCAAACTGATGGATCGCAATCTCCAACAAGCGAAACATGTCATCATATGACATTCTACCAATAACATATTCAGTCACAAACTTGTATTCAAGACCATAATACGTCAAGTCTTCCGGAGCGATACCTTCGGCAAGCAATCCCTTAATCTCGTCCACCATCCCATCAGCAAGTCTTTGCCTCAGACGTGCGCTTATCCTTCGCCTACGTTCATCACGGCCTATATCTACACCTATTATAATTGAATTTATCCCTGTGAAACCTTGCCCTTCCGCCCGGTCGTGTTCTTTATAATAAGTTTCTATCTCTATGGCACGGACGGCACGTTTCACCGTGTCGACATCGGTCTTATTATGCATTACCGAACCGTTCTCTACTTTAAGTTTAGTGAGAATTTCTGTCAATTCAGGCAAAGTCTTACATTCCAAGCTACTACGCAAATCCTTGTTCTCAGGCACAGGCATAAGCCTGTATCCCTTTAACACAGCCTCGATATAAAGACCCGTGCCGCCACACATCACCGGCAATCCGCCACGGCTGACGACATCGGCATAAGCAGCAGCAAAGTCGCGCTGATATTCAAAAACATTATACTTCGTACCCGGTTCGACTATGTCTATCAAATGATATGGCACACAAATTCCACCGACATCATAGTCGGCCAAGTCTTTCCCCGTACCAATGTCCATACGCCGATACACCTGACGGCTGTCGGCACTCAATATCTCACCGCCAAATCTCGCGGCGAAAGCAGCAGCCAAAGCAGTCTTGCCCGATGCCGTAGGACCGAGAATGGTCACCATCTTGTCCATTTTACCATACGCAAAGCCATGCAAACATTGTTTCACATTGCAAATATACAACAAATCGGCGTAATGGCAATATAATAAATCAAGTTTTCAATAATAATGGAAATAGTCTACATCCACATATCCTTCTTCTCTTTTATTATTAAAACAATAAATACCAACACGGTCACCACGGTAATTGCCCCAAGACAGCTGATACACATCACCCAACACTATGAAACTGTCGCCATCCAAGCTATATGAAAACCTAGACCTTCCATCCAGGCCCCATTCAGAACGCAGCCATACAAAATCTGCATTAAAAGCATTCAGGCGCAATACCTTCCCGTTTGACCTGTATTCAAAATAACAGTTACTTCCATCTTTCACCACACCTGCCGCAGCATGAGCGGCCGACATATGGCACAATCCGGCTTTCTGCCCATCAGCCAAATGCCTTATGTCCATTTTAACAGTAACACAATTAGACGGTTTTCGGAAAGTACGTTGTGTAAGAGTGTTCCCCGCCTTCATCAGGTCATCCTCTTTCAACGGAAGGAATGCCTTAAGGCGCAACCATCCGTCACGCTCGACCAGCGAAAACATATCCATCCTCGGCTGATAGTTCCACTGCCATTGAGGAGACAAAACAGTACTGTCAAAATCATCACTGCGCCTTATCGACAACCTTGAGCCTGCATCAAAAGGCATAGTTCCACACCACTGCATGGTTCCGATGCCATCAACAACCTTGCCAATAATCGGCCAACCGTCAATCCACGTCACAGGCAAGAGACTTACTATGCGGCCGCTCCAATCTCCAGAACCATGATGCGTAAGAAAGTACCATTTCCCATCCTTTCCCTCAACGATGCCACCCTGATTCGGCTCCATAGCCTCAACACTTGGCAACGCCAACTGCTTTTCTTCATCATACGGACCTGCAGCCTGCTTGGAACGTTTCGCCATTACATAGCGGCCAATGTCATAAGACCAGTCTCGATGCCGAACTTGTCGTTCAGAACCTTTGCGATAGGAGCCAAGCAGTTGGTTGTGCAAGATGCATTTGAAACAATCTTCTGGCCAGCGTATGTGTCGGTATTTACGCCGCATACGAACATGTCAGCCTGACGGCCGTCCTCGCCCTTCTTTGAAGGAGCTGACAGCACTACATATTTAGCGCCAGCCTGGAGGTGCTTCTCTGCACGGTCCATGGTCAGGTAAAGGCCGGTAGACTCAACTACGTATTCAGCGCCGATTTCGTCCCACTTCAGGTTTGCAGCGTCCTTCTCTGCTGTAACGCGGATGTGGTTGCCGTTTACAATAAGCTCGTTCTTCTCCACGTCAGCCTCGATAGTGCCATCGAAACGGCCGTGCATTGTGTCATATTTCAGCATGTAAGCCATGTAGTCAACAGGCAGAAGGTCGTTGATACCTACTACTACTACATCGTTCTTGTTAGCCTCTTCGAGAGAAGCACGGAAAACGAAACGGCCGATACGGCCAAATCCATTGATACCAAGTTCGGCGTTCTCTTTCGGGTCGTTTTTCAACGCCTCAGCGGCTTTTTTGTCGGCCAAAGAGTCGTCTGTACGACGCGTCGTTCCGGCTATCGGGTCGATGAAGGCACGGCGGTTTTCCACGCGGCAGTGTGTCTCAGGGCTGCTTCCCAACAGGCGGAAACCGCCGAAGTCAAAATAAAACAGGTAAGGCGACGGATTGATGCTGCGCAAAGCGCGGTACAAAGCAAAGTCATCGCCCTCGTATTTCTGCACGAAACGGCGTGAAAGAACCACCTGGAAAACATCTCCGCGCATGCAATGGACTATTCCGCGGCGTATGTTATCCTTGTGCTGTGCGTCTGTAAGCGGCGACGTAACGCCGCCTACGCGGCTGAACGGATACACGTTCACATTGCCTCTGGCAAGCTTCAGCATAAGCCGATCCATTCGTCCTGAAACGTCTTCCCCATCCTCTGCAAGCGTAACAAGTGTCATTTTGCCGTCAAAATGATCGAAGACAATTACGTCACGGAACAACTGATAACAGATATCCGGCGCGTCATTATTGCCTGCTCCGTTGTCCTTGACATCTATGTTCTCTAAATATCTCACGGCGTTGAACGACGTGTAGCCATACAGTCCGCACCACCGTGACAGGTCGCCGCTTACGCCAAAAGCGGACAAAAAGTCGTTTATGGCCATGCCGCAAGTATATTCCGGCGATATTTCCGCCGTATCTGACGTACCGTCTGGATACGTGCGCTCCACCTTCCCCCGCCTAACCGAGACTCCACCTATCGGATTAATGCAAACAAAAGAGCGGCTGCTTGCGCGGTCGTGATAATCGGAGCATTCCAAAAGCACACTTTGCGGACTTGTGTCGCGCAGCCTCATATACACGCTTACCGGTGTGAACAGGTCGGCAAGAGCCGTGCGCCCCACTGCAGCAAACTTGAATCTAACATTCTTCATATTATCTGTCATTAATTTGTTTATTCACAATCATCATCATGTCCGTCCGCATACAGGTTGAAATCAAGGTACGTCTCCACGTCCTTGCCTCCCCTGCCGCTCAATGTCAGTACGACAATGTCGTCGGCACCGAACTTCAGTTTATTCAACGCAGCCAATGCATGGGCACTTTCTATTGCCGGTATTATGCCTTCAAGCCGCGTCAGTTCATATCCGGCACGTATGGCCTCGTCATCGTTTATGGCCAAGACCTCGCTGCGCCCTTTTGCCGCCATGTTGCAGTGCATCGGCCCTACGCCGGGATAGTCGAGACCGGCGGAAACGGAGAAGGCCTCTTCTATCTGACCGTCAGGCGTCTGCATCACCAGCATACGGGCACCGTGCAGTATGCCTACAGACCCACAATGCAGCGTGGCTGCAGTATGTCCGCTATTTACTCCGCGGCCTCCCGCTTCGGCAAGAACGATGCGCACACGGTCGTTGTCGGCATAATGATAAATTGTTCCGGCCGCATTAGAGCCTCCGCCGATGCAGGCAATGAGGCAATCGGGATAGTCGCGGCCGGTCTTTTCAACCAACTGCCACTTCAATTCTTCCGATATTACGCTCTGCATACGTGCCACGAGGTCGGGATAAGGATGGGGACCCATGGTCGAGCCTACCACGTAATACGTGTCTGAAGGATGGCTGCACCAATAGCGTATTGCAGCCGAACAGGCATCGCTCAACGTCATGTTGCCAGTAGTTACCGGGCAGACCTCTGCCCCCAACATGCGCATACGCTCAACATTCGAGCGCTGTCGGTCCATGTCTGTCTTACCCATGAACACCTTGCAGTCCATGCCTAAAAGCGCACATGCAGTAGCCGTAGCCACGCCGTGCTGCCCCGCGCCTGTTTCGGCTATCACATGCGACTTGCCCATGCGCCGCGCAAGAAGGGCCTGCCCTATGGCGTTGTTTATCTTGTGCGCCCCGGTGTGGTTAAGGTCTTCACGCTTCAGATACAGGCGGCAGCCGTGTTTCTCGCTCATGCGGCGCGCGAAATACAATGGCGAGGGGCGTCCCACATAGTCTTTCAAGAGGCCGCGATATTCGCGCCTGAAGCTTTCGCTCCCTATAATCGGCAAATACGTCTCCTGCAAGTCGTGCACACATTTGTGGAGTATCTCGGGCACATAGGCTCCGCCGAAGTCTCCGTAAAAGCCCTTTTGGGGCATCAAATAAGAATGTTCCATCATTTCCTTACATTTAATTATTTTGAAAACAGCACATAGTCTGTACACAATCAGAACAGTGCAAACAGTCCACAGCTAAAGCGTTGAAAACCAACGTGTTTCCCAAATGCCGTCTTTTACCTTACGAAAGATGCCTTTTTAAGCGCTAAAAGACGGCCTTTTGCAAGACGATTGACGGCCTTTTGGAAAAGCCCATGCCGTAAGCCGTCCCGTCTGCCGGTACAGGCCTTATCCACGCAAGTCTTCAACCAGCCTGTCAAGAGCCTTGCCGGCATCGCCCTCGTCGTTCAGCAACGAGACGAACTTGCTGCCTATTATCGTGCCGTCGGCATGGGCACGCGCGCATTCCAGTGTCTGTCGGTTTGATATTCCGAAGCCTATCATGCGCGGATTGTGCAGACGCATGTCGCTTATACGCTTGAAATAAGCCTCTTTTTCATCGTCAAACTCAGTCTGCACACCCGTTGTTCCTGCAGAAGAGACCATGTAGACAAAGCCGTCTGTCATGCTGTCGATAAGCCGTATGCGCTCTTCGCTCGTTTCCGGAGTAATCATCATTATCACACGAATGTCGTACTTGTCGGCTACAGGCTTCACATCGGCGAAGTAATCGTCGAAAGGCAAATCGGGAATTATCGCGCCTGACACACCACACCGCGCACAACTCTTGAAAAAATCCTCATAGCCGTAGTGCATGATGACATTGAGGTAGCCCATCAGCACGAGCGGAACACTGACCTCGTGCTTTATCCCGTCAAGCTGAGAAAACAGTTTTTTAAGTGTCATGCCATTCCTTAGAGCCGTCGTAGCGGCACTCTGGATGACGGGGCCGTCGGCCAACGGGTCGCTGAACGGCATGCCAACCTCTATCATGTCCACACCACGGCGGCTGAGAGAGGTTATCACGTCAGCCGTACTTTCAAGCGTAGGACATCCGGCGCAGAAATAAAGCGAGAACAGCTTGCGCCCGTTGCTGACGGCAAATAATTCGTTTATCTTGTTCATATCGTAATTGTTTATATTATCTTAATGACTTTATCTCGTCAATGAAGCGTGCCAACGCCTCAACGTCTTTCACTCCGGGGGCAGTCTCGAAGCGGCTGTTCAAATCTATTCCGGCCAGCCTGGGATGGTTAACGGCTGCTATGCCGGCCACGCATTCAGGACCTATTCCTCCGCTAAGGAGGAACGGCAGAGGACCGTCATACGCATCCAGCAGACTCCAGTCGAACCTTTTGCCGTTGCCTCCCGCGGCTTCGCCCTTGGTGTCAAAGAGCAGCATGTCGGCCACACCGGCATAAGCCGAGCCTTGCATCACATCCTCGCGTGTGGCGATACCAAGCGCCTTGATTATCCTTACGCCGCGCTTCGCCTCCGCATCCAGCGCATTGCGCAATCCAGCAAGCTGCCCCACGCTCTCGTTGCCGTGCATCTGCACACAGTCCAGTCCATACGTCTTGACGGCCGAAACAATTTCATTTTGCCGCGCATCGACAAACACCCCCACCTTGAGCGGCCGTCGCCCGGCACACGGCTCACAGGCCGCATCGGCGCGCAATGCTTCCAGCTGAGCCGGCGACACGTGCCTGCGGCTGCCTTCATGGAAGATAAAGCCAAGCATGTCTACGCCCAACGAGGCCACCTCACCAACGTTGCCAGGGGCTCGCAAGCCGCACACCTTTATATAAAAAGGAGTCCCGGCATGTTCTCTTTCCAGCGTCTCTACCTGCTTTACATAGCGTGCCAACTCATCTCCGGGACGTTCTGCCTTCATGAAACTCTCTCCTATAAGAAACCCGTTAAAGCCGGCACAGCGCAACGAAACTATTGTACCAGGGGCAGATATCCCACTCTCGCTGACCTTGCACATCCCTTCAGGCAAACGGGAAACCAGCCGGAACGAGTTGTCCACATCTGTAACAAACGTGCCAAGGTTGCGGTTGTTTACGCCGCAAACGTCGGGCATAAGCCAGGCATGGCTGAGTTCGTCCTCTCCGTGAACTTCCAGCAGCACCTCCATGCCCAACCCATGGGCAACAGACATAAGGCTGCGGCACTCCTGCATGTCCAATACTGACGCAATAAGAAGCACGGCGGAAGCGCCGCACAGACGCGCCTGGAACAGCTGATACTCGTCGACGATGAAGTTTTTGTAAAGTATCGGAAGCGCAACTCCCGACTCGCGGGCCTCAGCAACGAAGCTGTCGGCTCCGCCGAAGAATGTCTCATCGGTCAATATGCTTATCGCCGCGGCTCCGTTACGCTGGTATTCCAACGGCACGTTGACGGCCGTTGCCGCCTCGTTTATCCAGCCCTTTGACGGCGAACGGCGCTTGAACTCGGCGATTATGCCCGTAGCCGAACGCATCAACGCCGAACTGAGCGACGGCAAGCGGTCATCACCAAGGCGCTCGACTTCGGCACGCAAAAGCCTTTCAGGCAACACTTCTTTCATTCGTTCCATCTCAATGCGTTTGCATGAAACTATTTCATTAAGAATGTCTTTCATCATTTCCAACATTATCGCACGGCCGAAAGGTCATGAGTTTATTTCCACAAATTTCCTGAACACTTCCAGAGCACGCCCACTTTCTAGCGAACGTCGGGCCATGTCTACGGCCTCCTCTATGGTCTTGGACCGGTCTGCCACCTGTATTCCGAAAGCGGCGTTTGCCAAAACAACGTTTTTCCTGTCGGCCAAGGCCCTGTTCTCAAGCACGCTGTCGAATATTTCCTTTGCATCTTCCACTGTCGTTCCGCCTTGCAGACTTGACGGGTCGACCGTGTCAAAGCCGATGTCTGAGGGATGAAATATCCGTTCGTATCGGTTGGTTGACACCTTGAAGCAGCCTGTAAGCGATATTTCATCATATCCGTCAAGACTGTTCACAATGCCGAAATCTATCCCCAGCCTGCGGTAAACATTGCCGTAAAGACGCATCTGGTTGAGATCCGCCACACCGAGCAACTGACATTCGGGTTGAGAGGGATTGACAATCGGGCCAAGAAGGTTGAAGCACGTGGGAAACTGCAACGCCTTGCGGATGTGGCCTACGGACTTCATGGCCAGGGCGAACAGCTGCGCATGAAGATACACAATGCCACACTCGTTGATCGAACGGTTAAGCCGGTCAATGTCATCAGTGAACTTAACACCGTGCGCCTCTATGACATTTGAGGCCCCACTGGTGGATGTCGAGGCGTAATTGCCGTGCTTTGCGACTTTGTATCCGGCTCCGGCAATGACGAAACAGGCACACGTCGAAATGTTGAACGTGTTTTTCTGGTCGCCGCCGGTGCCGACAACGTCGATGTAGCGGTCGCAGTCCAGCTTGGCTGAAACGCCAGTTTCCAATATTCCGTCACGGAAACCAAGCAGTTCGTCTACCGTCACACCGCGCATCTGCAGCCCGGTGAGCAACGACGTTACCTGTTCCACGGGATACTCGCCATTGGCTATTCCCACCAAAGCGGCGTGCGTTTCGCCGCGTGTGAAGGTCTCGTGGTCAAGCATCTTACGCAAAATGTCTCTTGCTTCCATACATGTCATGATTTTAAATTACCTATTATTGAAGATTTTTTAACGGAAAACGTTACTGGGAATACAGCAAAAACAAAGCGGGCTTGCCGTAAGAACGACAAGCCCGCTTCAGTTGATATCAGAATTTTTCACACGGCTCTGTAACTCACGACCTTTTGAATCTTGAGTAACGCCACCACCATGCGAAAAACATATTCTTCATAATCACGTTGTTTGATATTTCGTTTGCAAATATAGCGAATTGCTGACAACCAACAAAATTATAGCGGAAAAATCTTTCGTTTTACAAGAAATTCATCATTTAAAGTTCCTTTTGTCATTTTCAATAATGTATGTTGAGCCTTAAAACAAGGCCTCGAAAGGCCTACGACCGGCGCTTACGCCAACAGCGCCGGCCAACGGCCGCAAATCAGCCCAAGCCATGACACTGGCGAAGACCAGGCGCAACGTCCAAACAAAAGGCGCGTTTGGCCGACCATTGGCAGTTCCACCCTTATCAAGGGAAAGGGCGCGAAGAAGCTGACAGAATGCAGCAAAAACAAAAGATTTGCTTTCCTTCTGGCCATTCATTTAACACTGAGAACGACCACGGCGTAAAATTTTCCTGCTTCTGGCAGAAACAATACAAGGAGAAGTGTGCAAACGCAACACGCTGTCACGTTGCATGTTACGGCCAGCGACACCGAAGTGTGCAACAGGGAATGGCGTTTTTACCATCTTTTGGAGGCACTTTACCGGTGGCAAAGACGGTCTTTATCACCGGTAAAGGCTCCACTTGCCACACTCAAAGACGGCATTTTGAGCAGCAAAAGGCCATGTCTTGCCACCCAACAGGCCATGTTTCACGGCGACAACCACTGTTTTCAGCCCGACAAACAGCCATTTTGCGATTTCTTTTCATCTATTTGAACGGGAAAGAGAGGCATTTAACGATTGACACTTTGCCATGCAAAACCACGGCACCGACGGCAAAATGACATTTCGTGCAACCTTGCCAAAACACCCATAATCCACCGCTACGGCAACTTAAAACGCAATGCCCACACTCTTTTCATTCGCTTTTATGGTTCATCCGCAAACCTTTTGGATGGACATATGGCTCTATTATATGTGACACATTATTTCATTTACAAATACATCCTGCCATAATACAGGCTGTCGGTAACTGTCATTCCGCGCTCCGACGCGGAATCCAGTAAATGCCGCATATGCTGTTTGATGTATAGGATGTTCTCAGGATTCCGCGTCGGAGCGCGGAATGACAGTTATCTTTGCAGCATTATTTTAAAATATAATAATATGAAAATTTCACGTATTGAACATTTGGGCATAGCCGTACAAAGCATTGAAGAAGCTCTGCCCTATTTCGAGAATGTGTTGGGGCTGAAGTGCTACGCCGTTGAGGAAGTGGCCGACCAGAAGGTAAAAACGGCTTTTCTCAAGTGTGGCGAGGTGAAACTGGAACTGCTTGAGCCTACATCGCCCGACAGTACAATACAGAAATGGCTCGACAAGGGCAACCACGGCGTACACCACGTGGCATTCTGCATAGAAGACGGCGTAGCCGAGGCTTTGGCCGAATGCGAGGGCAAAGGCCTGCGCCTCATTGACAAGGCTCCGCGCAAGGGCGCCGAGAACCTGAACATCGCATTCCTTCACCCGAAGTCTACATGCGGCATACTCACAGAGCTTTGCGAACAATAATTATATAAATAAGGTTATAAGACAAACCTTGCCGCCTGCGGATTTTGCCACAAACGGCAAGGATTTCCAACATTAACCGTTGTAAAAACACAAATACCAATGAGCAAACAAGTAGAAAAAATCAAGGAGCTTATCGCAAAACGCGAAAAAGCACGTCTTGGAGGTGGGGAAAAAGCCATAGAGAAACAGCACGCACGTGGAAAATACACCGCACGCGAACGCATAGACATGCTTCTTGACGAAGGCAGCTTCGAGGAGTTTGACATGTTCAAGCTCCACCGTTGCACAAACTTCGGAATGGAGAAAAAACAATATCTCGGCGACGGCGTGGTGGCCGGATGCGGAACAATAGACGGCCGACTGGTTTACATCTTCGCGCAGGACTTCACGGTAAACGGCGGTTCGCTGTCTGAAACAATGGCGCAGAAAATATGCAAGGTGATGGACATGGCCATGAAGATGGGTGCCCCCGTCATCGGCATCAACGACTCTGGCGGCGCACGCATACAGGAAGGCATCTGCGCATTGGCGGGATTTGCCGAGATATTCGAGCGCAACATCCTCGCCTCAGGCGTAATCCCCCAAATCAGCGGAATATTCGGCCCGTGTGCGGGCGGTGCGGTTTATTCACCGGCGCTGACCGACTTCACCCTGATGATGGAGAACACATCATACATGTTCCTCACCGGTCCGAAAGTAGTGAAGACTGTAACCGGCGAAGACATCGACCAGGAACACCTGGGAGGCGCAAGCGTACACTCGACAAAGAGCGGCGTGACACACTTTACTGCCGCTACAGAGGAAGAGGCAATGGAGATGATAAAGACACTGCTCAGCTACATCCCGTCGAACAACATGGAGGAAGCTCCGCGCAAGGAGTGCACCGACCCGATCAACCGTATGGAGGACTCACTCAACGAAATCATACCCGAAGACCCAAACCAGGCTTACGACATGTACAAGGTTATCGGCGCAATCACCGACAACGGCGAATTCTTCGAAGTACAGCCAAAGTTCGCAAGAAACATCATCGTAGGCTTCGCACGCTTCAACGGACAGAGCGTCGGCATTGTGGCCAACCAGCCTTCATGCTACGCCGGAGTGCTCGACGTCAACGCAAGCCGCAAGGGCGCACGCTTCGTCCGCTTCTGCGACGCGTTCAACATACCTATCGTCAGCCTCGTAGACGTGCCCGGCTTCCTTCCCGGAACAGGACAGGAATACAACGCTGTCATCCTGCACGGAGCACAATTGCTTTATGCTTACGGCGAAGCCACTGTGCCCAAGGTAACAGTTACGCTGCGCAAGAGTTACGGCGGAAGCCACATCGTTATGGGATGCAAGCAGCTGCGCACCGACATCAATTACGCATGGCCGTCAGCCGAAATCGCCGTTATGGGTGCAAGCGGAGCTGTCGCTGTGCTCTGTGCGAAAGAGGCCAAAGAGCATGAAGACCCCAAGGCGTTCCTCGCTGAGAAGGAAGAGGAATATACGGAAATGTTCGCAAACCCGTACCAGGCAGCCAAGTACGGCTACATCGACGACGTGATAGAGCCGCGCAACACACGTTTCCGCATCTGCCGCGCACTGGCCCAGCTGGCAACCAAGCGCGACGGACTGCCCGCAAAGAAACATGGCAACATCCCAATGTAACGTTTTCAACACATAAAATCAACGACAATGGACAGAAACGAGGTTTATGCAGCCATTGCATTGGCGTTGCATGAGTTCAATGGAAACAACGTGCATGACAAAGAAGCAGGCATCATCACCATAAAGAAAAAATGCTCTGAATGGGAAATGCGTTTCCTATCAATGACACAACGCCCTTAAAAAACGAAGTTTTATGAAAGAATATAAATATACAATAAACGGCAATAAGTATGAGGTTACCATTGCCAGCATCGAGGACAACATCGCGAATGTGGTTGTCAACGGTGAAGAATACAAGGTTGAGATGGAGAAAGAACCTGAACCTCAGAAGAAAAAGGTCGTTGTAAAACCCGTTGCACAGCAGCCGGCGGCAGCACTAGCCTCAGCTGGTGGAAATAGCCCACGTGTGAACATGAACAACGCTGTAAAGTCACCGTTGCCAGGAGTCATAACCGAAATAAAGGTTTCCGTTGGCGACGAAGTCAAAGCCGGCGACACCGTAGTAGTACTCGAAGCCATGAAGATGGCCAACAACCTTGATGCAGAGAAAGGCGGAAAGGTTACAGCCATACTTGTGAAAGAAGGCGAAAGTGTCATGGAAGACACTCCGCTCGTAGTCATTGAATGATGCCACTCTACCAAGAGGATATAAGAAAGCGGCAGGGAATGATTGAAATCCCTGCCGCTTTCTTTATTTCTATTATTCGTCTATTTCTATGAAACCATCTTATTTATCGTTACTTAAACGTCTGTGAGATGACACAGACTTCGATTTGGGAATGTGTTTCTTCTTGCGCAACCATTCTTCCTTGCGCTTCTCATATTCCTGATAATGACGTTCGAGAAAATTATCCGCCATCACTCTTGACCGAATTTGCTGTACACAACACTGATGGTTATTGGAGAATTATCATCCTTTGTCCCTCTGACAAGGCGCGTGCTCGTTAAACTCATGTCATGCACAACCTTTACAATCTGCTGCGAACTGTTTGTCGTTATAGTTACAGGAATAACAACAACCTTATTCCAGTCTTCACTCGCAAGCCCGTTGAGCTTGGAATTATACATACTATTTATAAGCTCGGAAATGTTATTAAACGTATATGTATTGGTATTGCGGTTACTCGAATCCGTGTCAAAGCTCGCATAAAAAGATTTCTGATAATCAATTATGTCGCCATTCTCAAAGAAGCTGTAAAGACTGTCTTTCGGTATCATCAACAGAGCTGTCGGTATATCCAAAGAATAGTCGCTCGCCGTAGTATTGTTCAGGCGCGTAAGCACTAACTTGGCTGTGTTCAACGTATCATTCTCATGCCCGCTCTTGATTTCATCAACAGGCAATTCAAGTTCCGTAAATATTCCGGAAGGTGTTTTCAGATACGTGCTTTCGTCTTTAGCCAATGCATCTAACGCACCACCGTCATTCTCTATATTTGTAGTCTGCAAAACCTCTTCAGTTCCTGCGAAAGTAGATGTGCCAACATAGGTTGTATCGGCATTATACTTGAAGTATATGTTAAGCTGGCTCACTGTAACATAGGCCATTGCCCCTAACCCGTCATTCATCTCAAAATAAAATCCCGGGCACACGTCATGTATAAAACTATATGAATCTTTGAAACTATTAGGATTTTCATAATACTTGCGCATTATGTAAGTTCCGTAATTATTATATGTAACCCCATCCTTATCGGTATAAGGCATATTAAGGTTTATCTTTATGTTCGGTGTATAAGAACCTGCGTCTGCACGGTCTTCATCGCTTACGGTAAAGTCTGTCAATGCATAAGTTTTATTTACCTTAAACCCTGCACCATCAACAAAGCCCTCCTTTTTTGGGGTCAAAATTTGAATAATATTGCACCCCGTCTTCCATTGCATTCGCCATTTCATGGACAGTCATATTCATAGTCGCAAGCGAATCACCATAATAGCTTTCAAAAAACAACCTGATATGGCAAGAATCCGCCATCACCTTACTTATTGAATCCGCCCTGTTGCCTGTTTCAGGAAAATCCTCCGTAAGGCTGACAATACTGTCCAATTCAGGCAAACCGTAGTCTTCAAGCGTTCCGAACTGTGCCATGAAGTTGCCAGTTATATAATTCCCCGTTTCCGGGTCACGGATTATACCTAAATACCCAGTCGTATTACGTGATAAGACCGAGTCTGCAACAATAGACTGTGAGGCCACCGGGAACGTGTCTGTTGAAACCTCAAGCATGTCCATTCCATCTGTCAAAGAAGAACCTATCGTACTTGTTGTATCATCACATGACGCGAACATTACAGATACGAACGTTGCGATGAACAATAAAATCCTATTTTTCATTTGGATTAATCTTATGAACAATAACAATTATCCTTTATCTTATTTTACCTTTCCAATACCCTGTCATAAAAATCTTCGTACACCTGGCATAAGGCCTCATCGTCAGGATTAACCAGGACTGGAAGACCTTTCTCTTCGGCATATCTTATCAGTTCCTGATTTACATTACTACCAGCATTCACCACTCCGTCAGAATAATCAATGGCAAGCTTCTCAAAATCAATGAAACTGAAATTCTCACCATAACGGTCAAGTATCTCCGGCTTGACATCCTTGAACTCTATGCTGTTCCTGAAATTGGCGCCAAGGTCTCCATGTAGCTCTTCCGAGAATAATGAAGTTACAACCTTGACATTGGCAAATGAAGGCTCGTCATGGTAAGCTGTCTTTATATATAAAGGTATAGCCGAACACATCCACCCCTGGCAGTGTATTATGTCCGGCGTCCAACGCAGCTTCTTAACTGTTTCAAGGACACCACGGGCAAAGAAAACCGCCCTTTCACCATTGTCGTCATATTCATTGCCGTTTTCATCAAAAGCCATAAGGCGCTTTGTGAAATAGTCTTCATTGTCAATAAAATATACCTGTATCCTCGTGGATGGAATCGACGCGACCTTAATTATCAAAGGATGGTCGGTTTCATCAATGATAAGCATCATCCTTGAAAGGCGTATCACTTCATGCAACTGTCCCTACGCTCGTTGATATTGCCCCACTTAGGCATGAAAGTCCTTATCTCGTATCCTTTTTCCTGTATTGTCTGCGGCAATACCCTGCCTAAATGCGACATTTCACTTTCCGGAACATACGGAGTGATTTCCTGATTTATGAATAATACTTTCTTTGCCTCCATGATGTTTATTTTTATCCTTGCAAAGGTATAAAAAAACTTCGTAAAACGAGTATTTTTTTTCGTTTATTAGGCAAAAGGGCTTTCTTAACGACATATTTTCCCTATTATTCTTCTTTATTTAAGAAATTTGTTGTTATTTTGCACGCCGATTCAATAAGCATTGAAACACATCATATATCATGCAAGTTTTTCATAAAATAGTCGAACTTCAGAACATTTTGTTCGACGACAGGAAACAAGGCAGAAGCATCGGGCTTGTTCCGACTATGGGAGCGCTCCACGACGGACACGCTTCCTTGGTCAAGAAAAGTGTAAAGGAAAACAACATCACGGTTGTTTCCGTTTTTGTCAATCCAACCCAATTCAATGACCCGAAAGACTTAAGCTCATATCCACGCGACCTTGAAGCGGATTGCAAATTGCTGGAAAGCGTCGGTGCCGATTATGTATTCGCGCCATCTGTCGAGGAAATGTATCCTACACCCGATACAAGGCATTTTGAATTCCCCCCTATATCCACAGTAATGGAAGGCGCGCACCGTCCCGGACACTTCAATGGCGTTTGCCAGGTTGTCAGCCGTCTTTTCTATATTGTACGCCCAGACAGGGCTTATTTCGGGGAAAAAGACTGGCAGCAGATAGCCGTAGTAAAAGCTATGGTCAAGTCGTTAGGGCTAAATGTGAACATAGTTGAATGCCCAATAATACGTGATACCGACGGACTTGCACGCTCGTCACGCAACACGTTGCTTTCAGCTGAAGAGAGAATGATTGCCCCAAACATACTCAACTATATGGGCAGCATCACCATAGACGAAGACCTGATGGATGCCGCCGACCTGATAGCAGGAGAAAAGGTGCAAATAGTGAACAACAACAACGGCGAACGCTTTGAGACGTACATCATAAAGGCGAACGCGGAAGCGGTTGCATTTGCCTCAACGGCGCGGCGGCAAGGAAATGTCAGGTGGGCGACACGGTGATAATCATCGCTTACGCGCTTATGGACTTTGAGGAGGCCAAGACTTACGAGCCGACAGTGGTATTTCCTGAACACAACAAGATAGTGAAATAACACACTCACAAACACATATGAACGACGGCGAGGCTGCTTCAATGCGCAGCCTCGCCGTTTTTCATACATGCGACTCATGCTCTCTTGCTCTGCATTTTGCCGTAAATCACATTGCAAAAAGCCGTGTTTCATGCCGCTATATGCCGCAAAACGGACTGTAACCAACACCCATGCAAAACCATAACATCCATAACATGGAAGCCCGCCTGTGCCGGAACATGTAAGCATGCACGCCCAATTTTGTTACAGATTCCATCAGACTCAACAGCCACGTCCCTGCGTGCGCACGTCAAGTTGACGCTGACAACATGGCTTCACGGAATGCGTGCGCACAATAAAAGACGGCGGAAAGCACTGTCGCTCTCCGCCGTCTCACATATCATCAGACAAATGCCTGCCGTTAATTCTTCTTAGCCTCTTCGTCAAGTTTCACCTGCCACTTCCACGCCGAGCGCAGAGTTTCCTCAAGGCTGGTCTCAGCCTTCCATCCAAGCACATTGTTGGCCTTGGCCGGATCTGCCCAAACCTTCTCAATGTCACCCTCACGGCGTGGAGCATACTCCCAGTTAACTTTCACTCCTGTAGCCTTCTCGAAACCTTCTACAACCTCAAGCGTACTAACACCACGTCCCGTACCGATATTGAATATCTCTACAGCGTCAGTACCTTCGTTCTCAAGCACGCTCTCCATTGCCTTCACATGAGCCTTGGCCAAGTCTACAACATAAATGTAATCACGGATGCACGTACCATCAGGAGTATTATAGTCATTGCCGAATATCTTAAGCTGCTTGCGTATTCCGATAGCCGTCTGCGTCACAAACGGTATGAGGTTCATTGGCACTCCGTTTGGAAGCTCGCCGATGAGAGCCGTCGGATGCGCCCCGATAGGATTAAAGTACCTCAAGATCACAGACTTTATCGGAGCGCCGCTGTGTATGTAGTCCTGTATGATTTCCTCGTTCACCTGCTTCGTGTTGCCATAAGGGCTTAAGGCTTTCTGTATAGGAGCATTCTCTGTTACTGGCAGATGCTCGGGCGAAGGCTGGCCATACACCGTACAACTTGACGAGAAGATGATGCCCTTAACCCCGTGTTTAGGCATCAGTTCAAGCATGTTAAGCAGGCTTGTTATGTTGTTGCGATAATACAGCAGAGGCTTCTGTACGCTCTCGCCAACGGCCTTGCTTGCCGCGAAATGTATTATGCCCTTCACTGTCTTTGTACTTTGCAAACACGGCATCCATTGCCGCAAAGTCGCAGCAGTCAACGTTCTCGAACGCCGGACGCACCCCGTTATTTTCTCGATGCCGTCAACCACGTCTGCCCTAGAGTTAGAAAGGTTGTCTACTATTACAACATCGTAGCCGGCCTGTTGCAGCTCTACAACAGTGTGTGAACCGATAAACCCGGTTCCGCCTGTTACCAAAATAGTCTGTTTCATAAGTCTTGTGATAAGAATGTTTGTATTGATTGCAAAGCTATATAAATTTTAGCATTCGCTCAAAAATATATGTACAAAAAAGATAAAACGCCAAATAAATGATAAAAAAGTGCGCAGTATGACGAAAATATGGCTGATAAAGACAACAAAAAAGGCAAAGCTGTAGGCTTTAGTGACCCAGATTGAAATATCATTCGCCACAGCCTACAGCTTTGCCTTCGACTTATTTACAATTCATCAGACTATCATTCAAGTCCGAAAAGCTTTCTCAAACCGCCGTCAACACCGGAGAAGCCCATGAAAGCGAGGCTCAAAAGACCGGCAGTAACAAGCACTATGGACATTCCACGCATCCCCTTTGGCACGCTCACCATAGCCAATTGCTCCCGTATTCCGGCGAAAACAACCAGTGCCACGGCAAATCCTACAGCCGTAGAAAAAGCATAAACAACGCTTTGTATAAGCGAAAAGTCTTTTTGAATGACTAATATCGCAACGCCAAGCACTGCGCAGTTGGTCGTAATCAGCGGCAAGTAAATGCCCAGCGCCTGGTAAAGCGACGGTGAAACCTTCTTCAATATTATCTCAACCATCTGCACAAGCGCCGCAATAACGAGGATAAAAGCTATCGTTTGCAGATATTGCAGCCCCATCGGGTTAAGGATGTATATCTGAACAAGATATGTCACGATGGTAGAAAGCGTCAGCACAAAGGCTACAGCCGCACCCATACCGAGCGAAGTCGATATTTTCTGCGATACTCCAAGGAAGGGGCAGATACCCAAGAATTGTGACAATACAATATTGTTCACAAATATCGCCGAAATGAAAATAAGTAAGTATTCCATAAACTATGCCTTCTTAAATCTGTTAATTATTGCAATCAAATACCCCAAACTTATAAATGCACCCGGAGGTAAGATGAAGAGCAGCATATTGCTTGTTTCCGGTAACAGCGTGATGCCGAATATAGAACCTGCTCCGAGAAGCTCACGTACAGCACCGAGCAACGTCAAAGCGACGCTAAAACCAAGTCCCATTCCGGCTCCGTCGAACAAACTCTCCACCGGACCATGGTTGCAGGCGAACGCCTCCGCACGACCAAGTATTATGCAGTTTACCACAATCAGTGGTATGTAAAGGCCGAGAGTGGCATATATTGCAGGCACATACGCCTGCATGAGCATCTGCAGAATTGTCACGAATGATGCTATCACAACCACGAAAACAGGTATGCGCACCATATCCCGGGGTAAGGTTCTTTATCAGGGATATGACAATATTGGAACATATAAGCACAAACATCGTAGCCAGACCCATCGACAGTCCGTTTATCGCCGATGTGGTTGTAGCCAACGTTGGACACATGCCAAGGAGCAGCACGAACGTAGGATTCTCCTTGACTATGCCGTTAATCAATATCTTTATGTAATTCATTGCTTCTACTGTTAAAGTTTAAGGATTTTCATCAATGTTTGCCTGATGCGCCTGTATGTGCGTCAACAGGCATTGACTTATACGCTTGATATGCCTGGTTGACAGCAAGTAGGAAAGCGCGGCTCGTTATCGTCGAGGCCGTTATGGCGTCAATGTCGCCATTGTCTTTCTTGACAGTAAGGTCGTCAGTTGCCGGGTTCTTTCCGATTATACACCCCTTGCCGTCCTTTTGGAACCATTTGTCGGCCTTTGCGCCAAGTCCCGGAGTCTCGGAATGCTGCAAAATGGTGTACCCGAGAATATTGCCGTCAGTATCAAAACCCACCAGCACCTTCAAATCCCCACCGAAACCTCCTGTCGTACTCTCAACTGCCGCACCTACAGGTTTGTTGTCTTTGCCGACAGCTTCATGTATTATGAACGTCAGTTCCTTGCCTGCGGCAGTCTGTTTCACTGTGTCTTCCTTGGCAACGGTAAGCTCAACACCGCCCATGACGGCCTTGATGCCGTCAGCAAGAGTTTTTTCAGCCTGTAGTTTTATCGGTTCTTCAGTCACATGGTTTACATATGCCAATATGCTTCCCGTCACCAATGCTACGCCTACAAGCACAATAACCATGTTTGTTATGGTAGATTCCAACTTTTTCATTTTCCACCCTCCTTTTTTACGATTTCGCCAAAACGCTTAGGTTTCACATATGTATTGATGAGCGGTGTCAGTGCGTTCATTATGAGAATTGCGAATGACATTCCCTCGGGATAAGAGCCCCAATTCCTTATAACAACAGTAAGGAGACCTATCGAAACGCCGTAAATAAGCTGCCCTTTATGCGTCATAGGCGATGTAACATAGTCTGTAGCCATGAATATTGCGCCGAGCATCAGACCGCCGCTTAACAACGTTGCAACAGGATTTGCATAAACAGGATTTGCAATATGCAAAAGTCCGCTAAAGACGAATACCGTTGCAAGGATGCTTACAGGTATATGCCAGGTTATTATCTTCTTCCAAAGCATATAAGCCAAGCCTACCAGCAAGGCAAGCGCACACACTTCGCCTATTGTTCCTACTCCGAAAGCGTTTCCGGGATTTCCAAGCAGCAATGACAATGAGTTTGGAAGCTGGTCTAACACGGAAGCATCCCCCGTAGTTATAGCCGTCTTCATTATGCTTAAAGGCGTCGCTTCTGTCTGTGCATCCACATAAGAAGTCAACTGTCCGGCCACAGGCCAAGATGTCATCTGCGCCGGGAATGAGGCCAAAAGGAAGCAACGGCCAACCAGCGCTGGATTAAACGGATTACAACCTAACCCACCGAAAGTCATCTTGCCTATGCCTATAGCCACCAAAGCGCCTATTATCACAATCCAAACAGGCAAGTTTGAAGGAAGATTGAAACCAAGCAACAGACCCGTCAACATAGCTGAGCCATCCATTATAGTCGGCTGCCTTTTCAACAAATATTTTGTTATCGCCCACTCAAAGAACACGCACGCGGCCACGCTTGACGCACAAACAACCACCGAGCCTAAACCGAAATAAAGGAAAGACACGAGCAACGCAGGCACCAAAGCTATTATAACGCCGTACATATTACGCTCCACGCTGTCCGTACCATGTGCGTGCGGCGATAATGAAACTATCAATTTGCTCATTTTATAGTTGTATTTTATACTGCCTTACAGCAAAACATTAATTAAGAAGTTTGTTATTTTTTCGCATTACGCGACTTTATTATGCCCATAACAGTAGACTTGCCAAGCCTTATGTTATCAAGCATAGGCCTGTGTGCCGGACATGTAAACTGGCACGAACCACACTCAATGCACGACGTTACGCCTGCAGCCTCCACCTTTTCCCAATCATGCAGGGCACTGGCCGTGGCCAGAAGGTAAGGTTCGAGCCCCATCGGACATACGCTGACACATTTCGCACAACGTATGCAAGGCTGCACAGGCTTGCGTTTTGCATCGTCACCACTCAATATGGTTACACTGTTTGTACCTTTGCATATAGGCACATCAACAGACATAAGGGCTTTGCCCATCATCGGCCCTCCGGCCAGCAGCTTGTTGTCACCTTCCGGCATGCCGCCGCACTCGTTGATAAGGTCAATCATCGGAGTACCCATTCGCACGAGGAAGTTACTTGGCCGTTCAAGTTTCTTGCCTGTAACGGTCGTATAACGTTCAAACAGCGGCTTGTTTTTCATTACCGCCTGATACACTGCAAAGGCAGTACCCACGTTCTGTACCACAGCTCCAACATTCACAGGAATTGCCGGAGGAGCGGGCACTTGGCGGCGTATTACAGCGTCAACAAGCTGCTTCTCACCGCCTTGAGGGTATTTTTGCTTAAGCGGAACTATCTCTATGTCGCTCCTGCCTGAGGTTTTCTCTTCGAACAACGATATCGTCATCGGCTTGTTTTCCTCTATTCCGATGTAGCCCTTGCTTACCTTCACCGCCTTCATCAGCAGTTCGAGACCGACAAGAATTTCGTCCGCGTGCTCCATCATCAGTCTGTAGTCAGACGTTATGTAAGGCTCACACTCAACACCGTTCAATATCACACATTCTGCCTTTGCCGTCGGGGGAGGACACAATTTGATGAACGTCGGAAAGCCGGCACCACCCATTCCTGTTACCCCGGCTTTCTTAATACGCTCTATAATTTCCTCGGGTGTAAGTTCAGGATGAGCTGCAAGCGTTTCAAGCTTATCTGAACGGTCTATGCTTTCCTCCCATTCGTCACCCTCAACCTTTACTATTATCGCCGGCTTGCGGTAGCCCGTAGCGTCTATTACCTCGTCAATTTTCAACACCGTGCCTGAAACTGACGAATATACCGGGGCTGAAACAAAACCTCCGGCCTCTGCCAAAAGCGTTCCGACTTTTACCTTGTCCCCTTTCTTTACTACCGGCTTGGCCGGCGCTCCAATATGTTGTGAAAGGGGGAATATTGCTTGCTGCGGAAGCTTGGCTATTTGTGTAGCCGCCTCTGACGACAGCTTGTTCTCTTCCGGGTGAACACCACCTATCCTGAACGTCTTGAGTTTCATGCCTTTACCTCCTCTTGTTTAGGTTCAACATTAACCGCTTCTTGTTGGTTTGCGGACGCTTTGGGTCTCGGGGCAGGGAAGTTCACTGCAACGATTGCATGCGTAGGGCAAGCCTCTACACACTTACGGCACATCCTGCACTTGTCAGGGTCGATGTACGACAGGTTGTTTTCAATGGTTATAGCATCAAACTTGCATTCCTTTTCACACTTTCCACAACCAATGCAGGCAGCCTTGCAGGCCTTCATTGCAGCGGCCCCCCTTGTCCTTATTGACGCAGCGCACATACACGCGGCGTCCTTTCAAGCCTTTTTTACGAAGTTCAATAATGTGACGCGGACAAGCTTTCGCACATGCGCCACAACCAGTACACTTCTCTTCATCCACTTCCGGCAGCCCTGTCTCCGGGTTCATCTTTATAGCTCCGAAGGCACACGCATTAACACAATCGCCACAACCAAGGCAACCATAACCGCAAGCCGTCTCGCCCGCACTGCACGAGTTCATGGCTGTACACGTGCGCAAGCCATTGTATTCTGCTATACGCGGACGCATATCGCATGTTCCGTTACAACGCACAACGGCCACCTTCGGCTCGGTATTGGCAACAGCCATTCCGAGCAAATCGGCAACCTGCCCCATCACAGCCGAACCGCCGACAGGACAATACAAGCCTTCAAGCGAGCCGGCATCGGCTCCCTTCACCAAAGCGGCGGCCATGCCGGAACATCCAGGATAGCCGCATCCGCCACAGTTGGCACCAGGCAAAACTGCCGCTACTTGCGCCAAACGTGGATCTTCATGCACAGCAAATTTCTTGGAGCAGACATACAGCACGACCGAAGAAACCAGTGCGATGCCGCCAAGAACAATTACTGCAATCAAAATAAAGTTCATAAGTTTTGTATTTGTTTTAGTTGTTTATTGTATTCAATCATTCATCAGCCACCCTACACTTCTATTCTGAACGTCAAACGTGACCTTATCTTGTCACGAAAAAGGTAAAGTAATATATAATAAGGTATAAGCGAAAGCAATGCCGACAATGCAGCAACCGGCTCGCTCCCGGTAATCAAAAGCACGGAGACAAGCACCGCAATCACCAATGCAAGCGGAACTACGGAACTCAACGTAACGGCAAACATCCCTGCACGTTGCGACGCAGCAACAACAACACTGTCACCGACAGCGCACAAGCCTGTATAGTCGCCGAGGACATCGACCGTTTTCTCTTTGCTCTCCGAAGCATGACACCGACTGGCAACCTTGCACGACGCGCATGCAGACGACTGAACAATCCGTACCCGCGTAAATTCGGCCGTCACATCCTCAACAACACCACTATGTTTTATATCTTTATTCATGTTGTTCATGCAAGGTTTTGCAAACCCGAGTTTGCAATTGCAAAAGTAAATAATATTTTCATAACTCCAAAACAAATACGAATTTTTGTTGAAAAAAGCGTTGCCGAATATCACAAAGAACGTCATCCATAACTTTTTACAAGACTGAAAGCTAACAAAAACAGCACCGCCTGATTGTCCGCGTCAATCCATCACACATCCAATATATGGCCTTTTACAATACAAAAGGGCACATTTCACCTTCTAAAACATGACTTTTTGGAAGGCAAAAGACAGTCTTTTGCAACGCATTGGCTATCAACGAGATACACTAACGGACATAAAGCATGGAACGAAGCCCTGCAAACACCGGCAAAAGAAGCCAGACAAAGGCCGAATACGGTAAACAATACAAACCGGAACAGACTGTCATGCAATGCCACAACACCATGTTCAAGCCGTTTTATGCCATGTGGAACAACTTTTATCAACAATAGATTGTGGGTTTATCAAAATTTTTATACATTTGCATTGAAAATAAAAAATCAGCGATGAAGCTCGTTATAATGACCCGGGCCTACATTCTTTGTAGAAGAAGACAAGATTCTGACGGCACTTTTCGAGGAAGGCATGGAACACCTCCACCTGTACAAACCTGGAACGTCGCCAATGTATTCTGAACGCCTGCTCTCGCTTCTTCCTGAAATGACATATGGCAAAATAACCGTACACGACCATTATTACCTGAAAAACGAATACGGACTGGCCGGAATACACATTGACGATGAAGGCAAGGAACCGCCAAAAGACTATAAGGGGAAATACAGCTTTACGTGCCATAATACGAAAGACTTGGGTGTAATGAAAAAGAAAGGCGATTACGTTTTCCTCGACAACACATTCGGCTTACACGGCACGCACGGTCAGATACTTGACGAAGCATTGCGTAACGACCTCATAGACAAGCATGTATACGCATTAGGCGGAGTAAGCCTTGACCGCATAAAAGAAGCCAAAGAACTTGGTTTCGGCGGTGTAGTGGTATGCGATGATTTGTGGGACAAATTCGACATACACAGCCAGCTCGACTATAAGGAACTGATAAATTATTTCGACAAGCTGAGAAAAGCTGTATCATAAGAATACAAAACATAAAAACACCTGCAACAAAAATGAGTGAAACAAACTCTTTCATGGTATTTTCTGGCACCAGTACCAGATACCTTGCGGAGAAAATCTGCAACAGTCTGGGTTGCCCCTTGGGCAATCTGCTCATCACAAAATTCTCTGACGGAGAGTTCGCAGTTTCATACGAAGAGTCAATCCGAGGACGTGACGTTTTCCTTGTTCAGAGTACATTTCCAAACTCTGACAACCTGATGGAGCTGCTATTGATGATTGACGCGGCCAAGCGTGCGTCGGCTAAAAGCATCAATGCTGTAATACCATATTTCGGATGGGCGCGTCAGGACCGCAAGGACAAACCGCGTGTAAGCATAGGAGCAAAGCTCGTAGCCGACCTTCTGCGCGTTGCCGGCATTGACCGTCTTATTACAATGGACCTGCATGCCGACCAGATACAGGGCTTTTTCGACGTTCCCGTCGACCACCTGTATGCTTCAGGTGTAATACTTCCTTACCTGCAAAGCCTCAAGTTGGACGACATCGTTATCGCATCGCCCGACGTCGGCGGCAGCAAACGCGCCAATACTTATGCCAAGTATATGGGCTGTCCGCTCGTGCTTTGCAACAAGACTCGCGCACGTGCGAATGTAGTTGAAAGCATGCAGATTATCGGTGACGTAAAAGACAAGAACGTAGTGATAATCGATGACATGGTTGATACTGCTGGGACAATCACCAAAGCAGCCGACATAATGAAAGAGGCAGGAGCCAAGAGCGTAAGGGCCTGCGCGTCACACTGCGTCATGAGCGGGCCTGCAAGCGAGAGAATACAGAACTCCGCGCTTGAAGAAATGGTATTCACGGACTCCATCCCCTACTCTAACCGTTGCGCAAAGGTGAAACAATTGTCCGTAGCCGACATGTTTGCCGAAACCATACGGCGCGTTGTCAACAATGAGAGCATCAGTTCGCAGTACTTAGTTTAATATCATAGAATGAAGACAAGCATCGCATGCGCCGTCGCCGCAGTAGTGGCAATCTCCGTCATAGCCTGCAAACCGGGCAAGACACAAGGCCAAAGTGGTAAAGCCGAAACAACGGCTGCCGTTCCCCAAGACACTGCCAGCAACAGCAACGAACTGATCATAAGCTTCACGATGGCAGACATCAAGGGCAACAACGTGTCTGTAACCGACGAGTTTGCCAAGCACAAGCTTACAATAATTGACTTCTGGGCAAGCTGGTGCGGTCCGTGCCGGCAGGAAATGCCGAGCCTTGTCAAGACATATAACGAATACAAGGACAAGGGGCTGGGCATTGTCGGCGTGTCATTAGACGAAGACAAAGAGCAATGGAGCAATGCGGTCAGTACGATGGGCATGACGTGGACACAGCTGTCAGACCTTCAAGGCTGGCAAAACAGCGCGGCACAGATGTACGGCATACAGGCAATTCCATTCACCATTATTGTTGACAGCACAGGAAAAGTGCTGACTGCCGGCCTGCGTGGAGAAGAGCTTAGGTCGTTCATTGCACAAAAACTTGACGGCTCAAGCAACGCGAAGCAGTAACATCAGACAGGGAAACATCTGATGCAGATACAAAAAAGTCCGCAGAATTACATCGCGTAATTCTGCGGACTTTTTTGTATCTGCAATTCACAGACGTATAACTTTGTCATCCCTGCCTCACCCGAACAAAGCCCTAAGCGCCTCCTCTACCTTGCGGACAGGCACCAATTCTATGCCAAACTTCTTCCGGGAGAGTCCCTGCAAGTTGTATTTTGGCACTATCATATGGGTAAAGCCGAGCTTTTCCGCCTCCGTTATACGTTGCTCTATGCGGCTTACCGGGGCGCACTTCGCCGCTAAGCCCCACTTCGCCGGCCATGCACCAGTCGCTCTCAATGGCTGTATCGACGTTGCTCGACAGCACGGCAGCTATCACGCTAAGGTCCATTGCCATGTCAGTTACCCTCAATCCGCCAGCTATATTCAGAAACACGTCTTTCTGCATAAGCTTGAACCCGACACGTTTTTCAAGTACCGCAAGCAGCATGTTCAGGCGGCGCTGGTCAAATCCCGTGGCACTGCGCTGCGGCGTTCCGTAAGCGGCTGACGACACAAGAGCCTGCGTCTCGACAAGAAACGGGCGCACGCCTTCTATCGCCGCCGATATGGCTATGCCGCTAAGGCCTTCCCGGTCTTGCGTAAGCAGCAGTTCGGAGGGGTTGTCCACCTGTCTCAATCCGTCCTGCCGCATCTCGTAAATGCCCAATTCCGATGTGCTGCCGAAGCGGTTTTTCGTAGAGCGCAGTATGCGGTACATGTAGTGCTGGTCACCTTCAAACTGTATCACGGTGTCCACTATGTGCTCAAGTATCTTCGGACCGGCAAGCGTGCCTTCCTTGTTTATATGACCGATGAGTATCACTGGCGTGCCGCTTGACTTGGCGAAGCGCAACAATGCCGACGCGCACTCACGCACCTGGGCGACACTGCCCGGCGAGCTGTCAATACTCTCTGTACTGACTGTCTGTATGGAATCAACCACCAAGATTTCGGGAGACGTGTTCTTTATATGCGCGAAGATGCTTTCAAGCGACGTGTCGCATAATATCATACAATTTTCTGCGCCGTCATGGGCAATCCTTTCGGCACGCATCTTCAACTGATGCGCGCTTTCCTCGCCACTTACATAAAGGATGCGGCGGTCTGCCATGTGCAGGATTGTCTGTAATGTAAGGGTGCTCTTGCCTATTCCCGGCTCTCCACCAAGCAGCACAATAGAGCCAGGAACAAGTCCTCCGCCGAGCACACGGTTCAGTTCCGAGTCGTGCATGTCGATGCGCGGCTCGTCCTTGGACGAAATCTCACGCAGGAACAGTGGACGGGTCTTGTCATGCCGCAGCCGTCCACGCACAGAAGCGGCGGCCGAAGCAGCGGCCGCCTGACCGTTGTCAGCTGCGACCCTAATCTCCTTAAAAGTGTTCCACTGTCCGCAATTAGGGCACTTGCCAATCCATTTTGACGATTCTTGTCCACAATTCGAGCAGACGTAAGCTATCTTATCTTTTGCCATTACCTTATATAAATATAAAAAGAAAAACACTGGCGGAAAGACGTATTGGCACAAGCAGGACCAACGTTTCCTGCCTATTACATAACCAACTGGTAACCAACAAATTACAAAAGGCCATCTTTCAGCTTGCAAAAGGCCGTCGTTCACATTGCAAAAGATGGCCTTTTACACGGCAAAAGACGGTCTTTTGCAAAACTGGAGCCCGGACCACCCACAATAATACGCAGCATAAGGCTGTTTCAATGATGGCTCTATACCTTTCCGTCCGCCACTATTTTGTTGTACAAAAGTAACAATATTTTTTTGAGTTACAAAATAAATCATTAACTTTGCACCACCATTAATACAGACGACTAATATCGCACATTAATTTATAAACTCTGAAGGGCGACTCGTGTTTTTCAACGCAGGGCTGCCCTTTTTAATAATGCAGACGTATGAAAATCAGATATACATTATTCATATTATTAGCTGTCATCATCGCGACTGCGAGCTGCGGCCCGTCATACGACGAGATGAAACGGCAGACAAAGACCGAGCAGGAAAGGCTGCGCAAGGAAGATTCGGCGGCCTTGAAAATCGGAGTATTGCCTACTTTGGACTGCCTGCCCATTTATGTGGCCAAGGAACGCGCAATGTTCGACACTGCAAAGGCCGATATAAGGCTCGTAAGATTCATGTCACAAATTGATTGTGACGAGGCTCTAAAAAGCGGACGCATTGAAGGAAACGTAACCGACCTTGTACGGGGACAACGCATGAAAAGCCAAGGCATGGCGCTCGACTATGTGACGGCAACAAACGTGTACTGGCAATTAATCAGCAACCGCCTTGCACGAATAAGAAGGCTGTCGCAGCTCGACGACAAAATGCTGGCGAAGACACGCTTCTCCGCAACGTCATTGCTTGCCGACTACGCAGTGGACAGCGCAAAGCTCAACCGCGACATGGTGTTCAAAATCCAGATAAACGACGTGAACCTAAGGCTACAGATGCTTCTCAACAATGAGATGGATGCTGTACTGCTGCCCGAACCGCAGGCCACCGTTGCCAGGCTGTATAAAAATCCGGTACTGATGGACAGCCGTGACAAAGACATGAAGTTAGGCGTCATAGCCTTCAACGGGAAAAAAATGAAAGACAAAAACAGGCAGGAACAGCTTAAGGAATTCATCAGAGGCTACAACGCAGCATGCGATTCAATAAACAAAAACGGACTGAAACATTATGCTTCAGAAATAGCCGAATATTACAAAATCGACAGGAAAACGCTCAACTCCTTGCCAAAAATCAAATTCGAACACACAAAAGCCCCACGGCAGAAAGACATAAGCACGGCCGACCAATGGCTTAAAAACAACTGACTATGGACAACAACGGGACAAAGCAGCTAAACAACATATTCAACTTCATCAGGCAACAGGAAATCGGCAACGCCATACGGGCCATACGTTCGCTCATAAACGGGAATTCAAAACTCGCATACAGCGGAGAGATGGAAAGCGTCGAACGCGATTACAGCCTGATGCTCGACTTCATGCGGCGCGGCTTCAACGACCCCCAAAGGGATGAAGTGTTCAACAACATAGCCGACCGGCTGTACCGGATTGCATGCGACCTGCGCATGAAATGGCTGATACAGTCTGTCCCGTTCTTCACGGAAATGTCGCAAAAGGCGGCAAACATGCCGTTACAGAAAGACAAAATAAAGTCTGCACTTGAAAATTTTGTGGCCGAGACAGCCATGCTAAGCCTTGAAACCGAGCCTGCAAAGACGGAGAAAAGCAAAGAACTGTACCTCAGACACAATGACATGATACAGTCGTTGTTCTGCAGCATCATTGTGTCCGACAGTTGGACAGGAAACGACAAGGAATTTTTCAGCTCCCTGATACTGTCGCCTACGGTCGACACAATGGACGCCCAGATGCTCGTCAGCGCAATAACTATAGCAACGATGAACAACATGGACGACAATAAGTTCGGCACCCTGATTGACGTTTACCTTAATGCAACCGACGAAAAAGTACGCCAAAAAGCGTTGATTGGCTGGGTTTTCGCCCTTTCCGCTGACACAAGGCAACAGGAAAAGACCGTGCAAAGGGTGACGGAGGCAATGAGACACCCCGGTGTAACCGACGAACTGGCCGACCTGCAGAAACAGATGATATTCTGCATAAACGCCGAACAGGACAATGACAAGATACAACGGGACATCATGCCAGAACTTATAAAAAACAACAACCTCAAGATAACACGGTTCGGCATACAGGAAAAAGAAGACGACCCGATGCAAGACATATTCGACCCGGAAGCGTCTGACCGCGCAATGGAAAAAATGGAAGAAAGCTTCCAGAAAATGATGAATATGCAAAAAGCCGGCTCTGACATTTACTTCGGCGGCTTCTCACAGATGAAACGCTTTCCGTTCTTCTACAAGGCTGCCAACTGGTTTTGTCCGTTCTACATTGAAAATCCAGAAATATCATCGACCATCGACAAAATGGAGAACACGTCGCTGGTATCAAACATCCTTGAAAACGGACCTTTCTGCGACAGTGACAAATACTCGTTCACCCTCGCCGTGTCTTCGGTAATAGCACATTTGCCTGAAAACATAAAGGAAATGCTGAACACGAAAGAGGCCATCATGCCAGCAATGGGGATGGAAGAAAGGAAAAAACCTGCATACATAAGGCGGACAATACTACAGGACATGTACCGGTTTTTCCGCCTTTATCCACAACGAGGACAACTTACAAACCCATTCGCAACAAACAAATACCTGTTTGTCGTTGACGATGCATTCAATGGTACAGACATGGATACAGCATACCCGGACTTATGCTATTTCCTGATAAAGCACAAAAACAAGACCGCACTGAAAGCCATAATGGCTAAATATGACGACAGGACTAACCCTAAAAGCCTGCTTGCGCACGGATTGTTCGAACTTGAATTTGAGCGCAATCCGCAGAAGGCCGTGACTTATTTCAAAGCATTAAACCAGCTTGAGCCTGACAATAAAAAGGCGTTGTCACTGCTCGCACGCGCACATTTCGAATGCGGCGACTATACAAGCGCCGCAATGTATTACAAGATTCTGATGCAATCAAAACCCGGCAACGGCACATTCGCACTGAACTACTGCATTGCCCTGTCCAAGGCAAAGAAGTATGAAGAGGCACAGAACATACTTTACAAACTTGACATAGAACATCCCGACTCGATAAATGTAACACGTGTACTTGCCTGGACTTTGATGGGGCTTGGCAAATATGAACAGGCACAGAAGTCATACAACCGCCTTATGAACAGCGACGAGGCCGAAAACGGCGACTGGCTCAACGCCGGTTATTGCCAGTGGTTCATGGGAAATACGAGTGAAGCAGCAATGCTATTCAAGACATTCATAAACAAATGCAACAACACGGAAAGCTATAGCATTGACAATGACTTTTATAACGACATGGACATACTATCCGACCACGGCATAAGCAAAATCGACATACGGCTTATGGCCGACCTCCTGACCATAGAATAACATGCAGGCATCACACTAAAGGAACGGTGTCAACAGATGGGCGAACCAACCTACAAACTTCTGCCAAGGCGTACGCCATTCATCCCAGATTTCCTCTGTCAGTTTGAATGAATGCTTTTTGTCCCGTTCAAACATAGTGTCAAGCTCCTTTGTTGTGCAAGGGTCTACTATCACGGCATTCTCCTCGTAGTCGAAATTCAGGCTTCGGGCGTTCAAATTGGCACTTCCTACTGTGCAGAAACGACCGTCAACCATGATAATCTTTGTATGATGGAAACCATTACGGTATATCCATACGTCTACCCCATGCTTCATCAGCTTGTGAACGTTGTAAAAAACACAGTCAGGAGTCAATGGAATGTCGCTTTTTTCGGATACCATGATTTCCACCTTCACGCCACGCTTCACGGCATTGCGCAACGCACGTTTCAACGTTCCGTTAAGAGTAAGGTAAGGATTTACTAATTTTATGCTGTCTTTGGCATTGTTTATTGCCTCCGTATAAAATTTTCTGATTATCCCGTTTGTCGTCCTCGGCTCACGGTTTATTATGCCCACAAGCTTTTTCCCGGCTGTACAGCAAGTGTCTTTTTTCAGCCCTGTAATATAATCTGCACCATGATAACCACGGAAATATTTAGCACCATGCACATTTTGCCCCGTCACCTTATTCCATATCTTCAGAAATATCGCTTGCAAAGTGTTGACCTCATCACCTTCAATACGGCAGTGCATATCGCGCCATTCTCCCACTTGCTCCGTTCCGGTTATATAATAGTCAGCCACATTCATTCCGCCTGTATAAGCCATTTTCCCATCAATCACGACTATCTTACGATGGTCACGATGGAAAACATGGTTGACCCAAGGAAACCGTATTGGGTCAAACTCATAAATCTCTATGCCTTTTGAGCGGATGCTGTCAAGATGATCTTTTTTCAAAGGCTGGTTATTTGAATCGTTGCCAAAACCGTCAAAAAGCGCACGCACTTCCACTCCCTGCGACACTTTATCCGCAAGCAGTTTGAAAAGCAACGAGGCTATAGAATCATTACGGAAATTAAAATATTCAAGATGCACGCTGCTACGAGCCTGACGTATCGCCTCAAACATATCGTCAAACTTCTCTTGCCCACTCATCAACAAGGCAACAGAATTATTATCGGAAAATGACACTCCCTCTTTACGCAATTCGCCAACAATCAAAGAGTCTGATGTCTGGGAATTAACGCCCACGCAAACAACGATAAACAATATTAAAAGGACATATCTCCTCATATTGGGAAAATTGATTTCAATATTAATTTTTTTGACCTGCAAAGGTATCTAAATTTGTTCTATTGCTCCAATTTTTTAACACATTTTACCGAATTTAATCAAAACAATCCTTTTATATTTTGCCGTCTTACGTTTAAATTTTTTATTTAAAGTATATTTATACCGCCACGGTTTAAAGGCTAAAAATGGAACCAAATGATTGTCTAATAAAAAAAGAAAATTATGAAAAAGATTTACATGACATTGGTTGCCGCAATGTTTGCGGTATGTGCAAGCGCACAGATTTATGTAGGTGGAAACGTTGGCATTGCAAGTTACGAAGTACACAACGAAGACGAGACCGTGTATAGTATCCTGCCTGAAGTCGGCTACAAGTTCAACGACAATTGGGCTGCCGGCGTAATGTTCGGTTGGTCAAAAGGCGGTCTCACATCAACCAACAACGGCCTTGCATTAGAACATCTTGCAAAGACATTCGAGATTAATCCTTACGCACGTTACACTTTCCTACATACGAAACTCATCAATGTGTTCTGCGACGGAGGTTTCGGTTACAAGCATTACAACGGCGGTGATGACGTATTGTCAATAGGATTGAAGCCGGGTGTAGAACTGAAACTCGACAAGTTTAGCCTTATAGCTCATGTTGGTTTCATCGGTTATCAGAAAGATGACAATACTGACGAAAGCATTTGGGGCATGGACTTCAACGGGAACAACATAATGCTCGGTGTTTACTATAACTTCTAGAACACATCATCATTAAATATAAACAAGAAAAAATCCAAATGCTATTTAACTGCAAGCATTTGGATTTTTTCTTGTTTATATTCAACCTTCAAATCTTAAATTCTTACTCTTAACTTATTTCATATTCAGTCGGGTCGTCAATTCCTGCTTCGCGCATAGCCTCCTTGCGTTCAACGCACGTACCACACTTGCCGCAATGCTTGTCACCACCTTTATAACAGCTCCAAGTTTCAGAGTAGTCGATACCGAGCTGTTTACCACGGCGCGCAATATCAGCTTTTGTCAAATTGGTATATGGCGCAAGCACCTCTATCCCCTGGATAAGTTCCAGCCTTGGTTGCCTCACTCATGGCGCGGACAAACTCTGGCCGGCAATCAGGATAGATTGCATGGTCGCCACCATGATTTGCCATCATAACATATCTCAATCCTTCACTTTCAGCTATCCCTACGGCAACAGCCAACATTATACCGTTACGGAAAGGCACTACTGTCGATTTCATATTCTCATCGGCATAGCTGCCTTCAGGCACTGCATCTGCTCCGTCTAACAACGAACTCTTAAAATAATCACGCATGAAATCAAGCTTTATTACAAAATGCCTTATACCTAAACGGCAACAGTGCTGTTTGGCATAGCCTATTTCACGTGCGTTATGATTGCTTCCATAATCAAAAGAAACAGCCAAAGCAATCCTTTCCTGCATGTCGTAGAGCAATGTCGTACTGTCCATGCCGCCACTCAATATCAATATACAATCTTTCATTTTCAATACCTTTTTCCCAAAAATAAACAAACAATAACAGCGTCAAAATACACAACACGCCATCTATTTGCTTCCACCATAAATATACTTTTCCGATTGCAAAAATAATCATTTCCATTTATATTTGCAAAGCAGACTTTGCATTAATATTGCAACCATGTCAAAAATCATAAAATTATCATTTACAGCCAGCCAATTGTCAACATAAATTGTTACTTTTGCAGTATAAAACATTCATTTTAATTTTCAAGACAAGCATGAAAATCGAACAATTTAATTTTGCCGGGAAAAAGGCAATCGTGCGTGTTGACTTCAACGTGCCATTGGACGAGAACGGAAACGTAACAGACGACACACGTATCCGCGGAGCATTACCCACACTGAAAAAAATCCTTTCTGACGGCGGCAGTGTAATCATGATGAGCCACATGGGAAAGCCAAAAGGCAAAGTCAATCCCAAATTATCCTTGAGCCAAATCGTTAAAAACGTATCAGAACACCTTGGAGTAGACGTTAAGTTTGCTCCTGATTGTGCAAATGCTGACAAAGAGGCTGCTGAACTGAAATCAGGCGAGGCACTGCTGTTGGAGAACCTGCGCTTCTATCCTGAAGAGGAAGGCAAGCCCGTAGGCATCGACAAGGCCGACCCAGCATACGACGAGGCGAAAAAAGAGATGAAGACACGCCAGCAGGAGTTTGCGAAGAAGCTCGCTTCTTATGCAGACTGCTACGTAATGGACGCCTTCGGCACAGCTCACCGCAAGCATGCTTCAACCGCTGTTATTGACGAATATTTCGACAAAGACCACAAGATGCTCGGCTATCTCATGGAGAAAGAGGTAAAGGCCGTTGACAACGTGCTTAGCAACATCAAGCGTCCGTTTACGGCAATCATGGGCGGTTCAAAGGTTTCAACGAAGATCGGCATCATCGAGAACCTGCTCGGAAAGGTTGACAACCTTATTCTGTGCGGTGGAATGACATACACATTCGCTAAAGCACAAGGTGGCAAGATTGGCAAATCAATATGTGAGGACGACAAACTCGACGTTGCTCTCGATGTCATAAAGAAGGCTAAAGAATCAACGCCCCAAACGCATCGTTTGGACGGCTCTTTCAACATGTCCGGACGGCTTTTGGCATGTTTCCCGACCGCCAAAGGGGCTGTTTTCGACTAACGTCATTGCACATTTACACGCTTGTCTGCGTAATTATCTGGCAATCACGCACATACGTTTGCACATCGATTTAGCGTGTATTTGCGGCCTGATGCCTTTAAAATCACAGCAAGGCCGTTCCACAACGCCAACGAGAATCAGAATGACAGCAACAACCGCGTTTCCACTTACACATTGCCAACAGGCGGCAAGCCGTGAAACGCCCACAAAAACAACACCGGCATGCCTATGGACAGACTTGTCCGTAAACATGCCGGGCATCGACATTTATCCTGAAAACAATATCATCAAAAGCCTATACGGCCGTTACGCCACGGCGCAAAGCGTCATTTTGCCGGCACGTATCCGCTTTTCATCACAATCTCCTGTCCCTCGGGCGAAAGCAAGAAATTTATGAACGGTTCCACAACGGCGGCGCGGTCGGCAGTATAATAATAGTAAAGCTCGCGGATTATGGGATAGATGTGGCTTCTCCCTGTGTCCATGTTGGGATAGACAAAGTGCTTGCCGTCATATGACACCTTGACAGCCCTCACGTTCTTGCTGACATATGCCATGCCCACGTAGCCTATGGCGCCGCGCGTCTGGCTTACAGACTGTATGACTGCGCCCGTCGCAGGCATTGAGAGCACTCCTGCCATGTAGTTCTTCTCGTGCAGCACGCTGGTCTTGAAAAACTCGTATGTGCCCGAAGAAGTCTCACGCGAGTACACGATTATCTTAAGGTCAGGACCACGGCGACCCGTGTACAAGTCGGTCACTTGGTTCCAGTTGGTCACCTTGCCGCGAAAAATGTCCTCAAGCTGTTGGCGCGTAAGATGGGTGATGGGATTGGCCGGATTGACGATTACGGCCAGTGCGTCGTATGCGACGACGGCCTCGCGCAACTGCTTGCCGCTCTTGCTGATCTTCACCCGTTCGTTGAACTTCACAGGACGCGAAGCCATGGCAATGTCCGTCGTGCCGTCCATCAAGGCCGATATGCCCACTCCCGAACCTCCGCCCGTAACCGTTACGCGAGCCTTGGGATTCAGCTTCATGTATGTCTCCGCTCCTTCCTGCGACACCGGCAGCACCGTGTCGCTACCCTTAATCTTCTGTGCGGACGCGCCAAGCGCAAGCGCGGCGGCGAGAATCGTTGTGATAATCCTTGTAAAATCCATGTCGTATATTCATTTAAAAAGTTGTCAACATTAGGCATGCCGCCTTTCACGGCGCGAAATAACATGATTGCGTTTTCATTCGAGTTACACACATGTTACAATAAGATTGCACGCATCATGCGACGGCCGTTGTAAAGACATTGTAACATGCGTGTTACACGTTCGTCAACTGCATGCCCTACTTTTGCGTCCGAAAACAAAGATAAAACGAAACATAATACATCATGAAAAAGTTTCTGGAAAAGATTGTCACAGGAGTGATAACATGCAGCGGATTCCTCACCAGCGTAATAATCCTGCTGATAGTGTTGTTCCTCTTCTCTGAAGGCTTCGGCCTGTTCTCGCAAAAAACCACCGAGGACGGCTATGCGCTCGTTGTAAACAAGGACAACCCCGTTGATGAACTTAACGCAAAGCAGATAAAGGAAATATTCGACGAGGACCTTACCAACTGGAAGCAGGCCGGAGGACGCGACGAGGCCATAATGCTGTTCCGCTTCGATGACATGCAAAAACACTTCAGCCAAGAACAACTGGGTGAAAACTATGAGAACGCCGGACGCTGCATCAACGAGCTTGTAGAGAAAAACAGCGGTATAATAGCCTTCGTGCCTGAAAACTTCATAGAAAAAGACTTTGCCGGCAAGCGGTTGAAGGATCACAAAATCTCATGGACGGAAGTGTTCTTCGGCCGTGAATGGTTCCCTACGGCCACGCCAGCTCCCCAGTTCGGCTTCGTTCCGCTTATATCAGGAACGGTGTGGGTGACATTTTTTGCGATACTCTTCGCACTGCCGTTCGGCTTGGCCGTGGCGATATACATGTCGGAAGTGGCCAACGAGAAAACACGAAAGGTGCTTAAGCCCGTCATCGAACTGCTCAACGGCATACCGTCGGTAGTGTACGGCTTCTTCGGTCTCATCGTAATAGTACCGCTCCTGCAGGATGTATTCGGACTGCCCGTGGGCGAAAGCGGACTGGCCGGCGCCATCGTATTGGCCATAATGGCACTGCCAACGATAATTACAGTCAGCCAGGACGCGATGATGAACTGCCCACTGTCGCAACGCGAAGCAAGTCTCGCACTCGGTGCATCCAAATGGCAGACTATATACAAGGTCGTGATGCCATATTCCGTGTCAGGCATCACGTCGGCAATAGTGCTCGGCATAGGCCGCGCTTTCGGCGAAACCATGGCTGTACTTATGGTTACGGGAAACGCCGCAGTGATACCGCTGTCCCATAACCGACCCCCTGCGCACCATCCCCGCCACAATAGCCGCCGAACTGGGCGAGGCACCGGCCGGCGGGCCTCACTACCAGTCGCTGTTCCTTCTGGGCGTGGTGCTGTTCTTCATTACGCTCATAATCAACTCAAGCGTCGAGTACATATCAGCCAAAAACAAGAAGTAAGACCAACAGACCACCATAACAAATAATACGCAACGACAATGAACAACGAAAAAAACATGATAAAGTCAAACCATCGCAGCAAGATCATAGCTGAACGCGCGGCATTCGCAACATTCCGCGTGTTGAGCGGAGTCATTGTGACAGTACTCTTTGTAATCCTCGGCTTCATCATTGTAAAGGGAGCAGGGGTGATAAGCTGGGACTTCATCACCACCCCGCCATCCGACGGAATGAAAGGCGGCGGAATATGGCCGGCCATCGTCGGCACCTTCTACCTGATGCTTGGCAGCGCGCTGTTCGCCTTCCCCCTTGGAATAATGAGCGGCATCTACATGCACGAATATGCGAAGAGCGGAAAGCTTGTAAGGTTCATACGGATGATGACCAACAACCTGGCCGGCATACCTTCGATAGTGTTCGGCCTGTTCGGCATGTCGTTGTTCGTCAATTTTTTCGGCTTTGGCGACAGCATCCTGGCAGGTTCGCTTACGCTGGGGCTGCTTGCCCTTCCACTCGTAATCCGCACGACGGAAGAAGCCTTGAAGGCCATTCCCGACAGTTTCCGCGAAGGCAGCCTGGCTCTTGGGGCCACCAAGTTGCAGACAATACGCCGCGTCATATTGCCAATGGCCATGCCTAACGTGATTACAGGACTCATACTAGCCCTCGGACGCGTGTCTGGCGAAACGGCCCCGATACTCTTCACCTGTGCCGCCTACTTCCTGCCGCAACTGCCGCAAAGCGTGTTCGACCAGTGCATGGCCCTGCCCTACCACCTGTACGTACTGGCGACCAGCGGCACCGACATGGACAAGCAAATACCGATATAGCATACGGAACGGCTCTCGTACTGGTTGTAATCATATTGTTGGTGAACCTACTTGCCAACGCACTGCGCAATTATTTCCAAAAAAAACTGAAAACGCAGTAACACGAATCAACAACCGGACAAGCATTCGGCATCTGACTCTTCACGTTTCATTTTAAACTTTTAAATCCCAAGAATATGGACAATGTAACAATAGAAGCCAAAGACGTAAATTTCTACTATGGCTCATTCCACGCCCTGAAAGGCATAAACATGACGATTGAGAAGAACGAGGTGGTAGCTTTCATCGGCCCGTCCGGCTGCGGAAAGTCAACCTTCCTGCGCCTGTTCAACCGAATGAACGACCTGGTGCCCGGCTCGCGGCTCGAAGGAGAGATTGCAATAGACGGACGCAACATATACGACCGTTCTGTAAATGTGGACGAGCTGCGCAAAAACGTGGGCATGGTGTTCCAGCGTCCCAACCCGTTTCCCAAGAGCATCTATGAGAACGTGGCCTACGGCTTACGCGTAAACGGAGTGAAAGACGAAGCCTTCATCCAGGAAAGAGTGGAAAAGTCACTGCGCGGAGCCGCCCTGTGGGACGAGGTGAAAGACAAACTCAAGAAATCAGCCTACGCCCTTTCAGGCGGCCAGCAGCAGCGCCTCTGCATAGCGCGCGCCATGGCCGTGGCACCGTCTATACTGCTGATGGACGAGCCGGCATCGGCTCTCGACCCCATATCGACGGCGAAAGTAGAAGAACTGATACACGAGATAAAAAAAGACTACACCATAGTCATCGTGACCCATAACATGCAACAGGCAACCCGCGTAAGCGACAAGACGGCTTTTTTCTATCTCGGACAGCTCATTGAATACGACAAGACAACCAAGATATTCACCCATCCGGACAAAGAGGAAACGCAAAACTACATAACAGGAAGGTTCGGATAATAGCCGGAATAACAACAATAATAACAAATAAAAAACACAACCACTATGGTAAAATTTGTTGACGACGAGCTGAAATCAATACGCGCCGAAGTGCTCGACATGTGGGCACTGGTGTACGAACAGATGAAGAACGTGTGTGACGCCATACCAACAGCAGACAGCGAAAAGGCATGGGAGGTGCTAGTCCGTGAGAAACGGGTAAACGCAAGCGAACTGAAACTCGACTGCGACATAGAAGACTTCCTCGTTCTTTACAACCCGGTAGCGGTGGACATGCGCTTTATCGTGGCAATGCTCAAAGTCAATACCGACCTTGAACGCATCGGCGACTTTGCCGAGAACATCGCGCGTTTCATCATAAGGCAGAACAGCGAACCGATAGACGCCGACCTGATAAAGAACGCGCGGCTGGCTGAGATGTGCCAGGCTGTGCTCGACATGCTGCTGACGGCGCGCCTCGCGCTCGAGAAGGAAGACCTCTCGATGGCCAACAGCATATTCGAGAAAGACAACAAAGTTGACGAAATAAACGCCGCCGCCACGCAGGTATTGGCTGAATACATCGCCCAGCACCCCGAAAAAGCCGCCTTCTGCCTGGACTTCAAGGGCGTGTTCCTGCGACTGGAACGTGCCGGCGACCACATAACCAACCTGGCTGAGGAAATAGTGTTCTACATAGACGCTGTCGTGCTGAAGCATTCCGCCAAAAAAGGAGGCACCGAGCAAGCACTGCTAAAACGCATGCAGGAAGGACAGGAATAAACCCTTCAGCACAACAATACTCGGCAACCGGTTAACAACAAGACCATTAAATCATTGGCTAAGGCCGTCCCTTATGTGCGAGGGGACGGCCTTTTTATTATCCATACGGCCGCCGGAGACAACCGTATGGCCATCATGCATTGCCGAACGCAAATGTACACAAATGACAAAATGCCACATATTTTAAGGACAAAAGTACCAAATCGTCACACCAAAAACATCAACAAAAAACCACAAAAACAGAATACGCCGCCAACGATATTGCCATGCAGACATTACAAAAGCACATTCAAACCTTCTTTCAGCAATGACCGATAAGGCAACTTGCGGCCTTTCGCGCCACAAGTAACGGCATATTGCAAGCCCATAGACCATGTTTTGCAACGCAAGAAACCGCAATTATGATGCACAAATATGGCATTTATGACCGATAAACACGGCCTCCGCCACTTCCATATGGCATAAGGCGCTGCACAAACGGCATGGTTCCGCTGTAACACATTTTATGTCAGTCACTTACAATTGCACACTTTTCTTTGCAAAATTCTCGCCAAATGCCTTGCCGTTTCAGAATATCGCAATCTGAGAACGTTATTAAAAATCACAAAGAAACCAAAACAAAAGTTTGCATGAAAATATGTCAAGCATGAAAATCAATATGCAACGACACTTTTTCCTGTCAAAATTTGCATCATTCCACACGATTTCCTATCTTTGCAATATTTCCCTTGCAGAAGCCGCGCAAGCGGCGGAGCGAGGGAGCTATATATTGGAAAAGGCGTTTATCTGACGCTTTGTGCTTGACACTTCGAAACTTCGCAACTTTCAAAGTCTGGTCAAGAACATGGCAACAGTAGATGTTCATGGGTGTATATTATGCAGCCCTCATTGGCGCATGCCGCTTGGCATTGCGCTCAGTGTCGGCGTATATACATACACGGCGTGGGCTTCTGCGTTGCTCGTTTCGACAGGGTGGGCAATGCGAAGGCCTCAGAGTGTGGGACGGGTAACGGATGAGAACTCCCACGCTTTTTCGTATATATCAAATAATCAAAGACCCAATTTATCCGGGTTTGGGTGTTTTACCGGTAACAAACGCATCATAAAAACTATCCAACCATGAAAAAATGCCTTTTGATTTTTCTCGCGGTGATGTTATGGCATTGTGCGGCATTAGCGCAAAAGAAGCCTACCGTAATGCTGCTTCCAAGCGACAATTGGTGCAACCAGCGTTATTTTATGACTTCATTTTCCGACCAAGGCTCCACCGTAAAAGTGCCAGACTACCAGAAAGCATTTGTTGAGGACACCGAACTGCCACAGGTAATAAGCAAGATAGGCGGCATACTCACCGGCTTAGGCTACAGTCTGAAAGATGCCGAGCAGGCCATCAAAAGCCTCAACATTAGAGCTGCCGAAGACAATTTAACGGCAAGCAAGACCTCTGGAGCGGCTCTCGCTGAGACACCTCTCGACATATTGAAACGCAGAGTTAAATCAGACGTTATAATACAAATATGGTGGAACCTCAACCGTAAAGGCAATCAACATTCTGCATCATTCACAATCGAAGCCTTTGACGCTTACACAAACAAGCGCATTGCCACGTCCACGGGTACGACAAAAGAGTCTGATGAACCTGTACCAGTACTACTTGAAGAAGCAGTAAAGGACAACATAAAGCCGTTTGACAAACAGATGGATGATTGGTATGCCGACCAACAAAGAAACGGACGTGAAATAACACTGACCGTAAGATGCTGGGACAACTGGGAAAACGACCTCGAAAGCGAATACGATGGAGAGGAACTGACCGATTGCATACAAGACTGGCTGCAAAAGAACACCGTCAACGGAGCCTTCAACTTAAGTGACGGTTCAGAGACTTTTGCCTTGTTCGAACAAGTGCGCATCCCCCTTTTCAATGACAAAGGCCGTGAGATGGACGCAAGGATGTTTGCCACGGAATTGAGAAAATACTTGCAGAAACCACCATTCGGCATCACATCAAAAGTCATGGTGCGCGGACTCAGTGAAGCAATCGTCGTTTTAGGTGAAAAATAAACTTACATACGTATGTACAAATCATATCTTTTAATCTGCCTGGCGTTTGCCATATCAAACGCAAGCTATGCCGCAACAGACGACAGCCGCATATCCATCAACGCGCTTGTAGCCGACGAAGCCATCCCAAGCGAAGCCGTCAGCATACTTGAAAACAAACTTGTCATGGCACTCACGGCAAACGGATTTGCCGACAACGGCTATGCCGAACGCTTCGTATTGACGGCAAAGGCCGACGTGGTGTCCAAAGACATTGTGCCGTCCATTCCACCACGCATATCTCAAAAAATAGACATAACACTCGCTGTTGGCGACATTGTAGAAAACAAAGTTTACTCAACTTATACAATGACAACAATTGGAACCGGTACAAACGACACGAAAGCATTTGTTTCTGCATTCACAAAAATAAATCCGCAAAAAGACGAATTGCAAAACATGTTGGCCGAAGCTAAAACAAAAATAGTTGATTACTACACTGAAAACACCGATGAAATCATAAACAATGCCAAGGCATTGGCTGCTATGCAAAAATACGACGAGGCAATATTCCGCCTCATGTCAGTACCCAATATATACAACAAGGGTTACAAGGACTGCCAATCTGCCGCCGTAGCCATATATCAACAGAAAATCAACCATGAGGCTGAAACGCTGCTGGCCAAGGCCAAAAATATCTGGGCAAGCAGCCCAAACGATACAGGGGCACAACAAGTAGCTGAACTTATAAGTAAAATAAACCCGAAAGCAGACAATTATCAATCTGTTGAAACATTCAGAAAACAAGTGGAAGACAAACTCCAAGACGATGCAAAACGCGAATGGGAGTTCCTTATGAAGCAATACGAAAACAACCAAGCGTTCAAGCAAAGCATTGTGTCTGCTTGCCGTGACATAGGCGTGGCATACGGCAAAGGACAACCAAAAAGCACAACTACTACAATCGTAAGAGGCTGGTTTTAACGACAGCCGACAACCGTGAACATTCATTTATCTTACAAAATAATAAAAAAACATCATTATGGAAATAATCATGCTGCTTGGAAAAAGTAGATGTGGAAAGACATCCACCATCCACAAGGTCTATGAAATCCTGACAAAAGACACACCAAACGTAATCTTTCAAGAAGATGACGGTGACGACTTCTCGGCAATATTGGCATATAAAGGCAAAAAGATTGCGTTTCATTCCTTGGGCGACTTTGCCAGACAAGTAATCGATGCCATGTATGAATATTGCGACAAAGGCTGCGATGTCTTGATTTGCGCTTGCAACGAAACGTTTGTAACACCGCCAAGAAAAGCCAAAATATTCTCAAGCCTACCTCCCATCATCAAAGAAAAGAACCTTGACGCAACACAATTTGATGCAAACAACACTCTTTATGCAAACAAAATAATCACGCTACTGAACAGCATTATACAACAATGAAACAAATTGCATTATCATTGGTCTTACTGTTTTCGGCTTTGGCCGCATACTGTCAAGGGTACAACGGGGACAAGATTTCGTTCACGAACTTCTTAATCCGCATGTACGAAAATGCCCCGTTTGAAGGTGTCCGCGTAGTTGACGACTATGAAAGCACGTATCTCATTTCCGTACTGGCGTTGGAAAAATCAAAATACAAGCAAGCGTCAGTGCTCAACCGCGTTGCATCAGTCAAGGCAATGGCGCAAGCCTCACGTTTCCTGAACGGTTCGGAAATCACGCAAGACATGATTATAAGGACTTCAAAGAAAGCCGATGGCAGTAATGACACAGAAATAATAGAAAACATACATGAGCATTCAGCTGGCTACGTGCAACATTTGGAACAACTTACAAACTTCACACGGGCGGACGGAATGCAAGTGTTTATCTTCATCAAGGAATTAGACAAACAATAAATTATAAACAACAGCAACGTAATGCATGAGATTATGAAAACAATCAAAACATTATTTGTCTTGTGCTGCATTTACATTCCCATATTGTCTCACGCACAAGCAGAAAACCGGCAAGACGAAGTAACACTGACAGTTTCATCAGACGGTGCGACAAAAGGAGATGCGGTAAAAGCCGCACTACGCAGTGCCATAGAACAGGCCTATGGAACATTCGTTTCAGCCAACACATCCATATTGAACGATTCGTTGGTGCAAGACGAAATAGTGACCGTAGCAAGCGGTAACATAAAGGGATATTCCGAAATATCAAGCAACCTCATGCCAAACGGCAAGACATTCGTCACTCTGAAAACCACCGTGAGCATATCACGACTTGTCAGCTATGCCCAAAGCAAGGGTGCAGAGACGGAATTTGCGGGAGCTACATTTGGCATGAACATCAGAATGAAGGAATTAGACAAGGAAAACGAGGAGAAGGCATTGAAGAACATGATAGCCCAACTGCAAGCAATACCGTCGTTTTGCGACTACAAGTTGGTCCTTAATGAACCAAAAGTCCAAGGCAACATGTGCAGGGTTTCTGGAGTCGTGTATTTCATATACAATGAGAACACGGAGTTGTTCAACGACATTGTATTCAACACCCTGTCTTCACTTTCATTATCGAAGAGCGAACGTCTAAATTATGACAATATGGAGCTGCCTTATTACAGATATACAATTGAAAGCGGGGCTGTTAAATATACAATACCTATGTCTTTTAATAGGATGTTGGAGAAATATCAGTCAGCAGGAAGTACTAATTTTTATTTGAGGCAACCATTTTCATTTGAATACGAGAGTTTGTTTAATTTCGTTATTTGCGACAATGTATCATCACCGACCCAACTCAGATACATAAAAGGTGAAGACGGTAAAGACAATGAAAACAAGTCTTACTTTATACAAGACTATTTAATTCCAGGCACATACACCGTTGAATACAACAAGTGGAACGGCAAGAAAAAAATCAAAAAGCACTGGCAGATTGGCAGCACGTTCGGTCGCCAGGCAATAACCATATACATTCCGATAAAAGACATTGCAGAGTATTCAAGCTTCAGGGCAGAAGCAAGTAAGGCCAGCATTCTCACACAATAACGTGGATGGCTTTCCACTCGAAAAAGCATCGCGTTAACCTTTCTCTTCCAGCATGCTTTGCAGCCTAAGCAGCTCGTCGCGGTATTGCGCGGCCTGGATGAAGTCAAGCTCCTTGGCGGCCTTCTTCATGAGGCGCGTGGTGTTGGCTATGCTCTTCTCAAGCTGCTGGCGGCTCATAGTAAGCACTATCGGGTCGTATCTGCGCGGAGTTATGGTGAAGCTCGTTATAATGCAGCTGTTTTTCGCGGCGGCGCATGGTCTCGTCTATCGTAAGCTGCATGCTGGCGGTCACCTTGTCGGCATACATTATCACCTTGCCGTTGACGTTGCGCGCGGCGCGGCCGGCGGTCTGCGTCAGCGAGCGGTGCGAGCGCAGGAAGCCCTCTTTGTCGGCGTCGAGTATGGCCACGAGCGAGACTTCGGGCAAGTCCGAGCCCCTCGCGCAGCAGATTGACTCCCACAAGCACGTCGAACACGCCCTCGCGCAGGTCGTTCATTATCTTGACGCGGTCCAGAGTGGCCACGTCGCTGTGTATATAGTTGGCGCGGACATCGTGGTTCAGCAGGTATTCGGTCAGCTCTTCGGCCATGCGCTTTGTCAGAGTGGTGACGAGGGTGCGCTCTCCGCGCCCGTTGCGCTGCAGTATTTCCTCCATGAGGTCGTCCACCTGGTTCTCGCTCGGGCGCACTTCTATTTCGGGGTCGAGCAGCCCTGTCGGGCGGATTACCTGCTCGACGACTATTCCGCCGGCCTCTGCAAGTTCATAGTCGGCCGGGGTCGCCGAGACGTATATCACCTGATGTATCATCGAATGGAACTCGTCGAACGTCAGTGGGCGGTTGTCGAACGCCGCAGGAAGGCGGAAGCCGTATTCAACGAGGTTGGTTTTCCTCGCACGGTCGCCGCCGTACATGGCGCTGATTTGCGGCACGCTGACATGGCTCTCGTCTATGACGAGCAGGTAATCTTTGGGGAAGAAGTCGAGCAGGCAGTAAGGTTTCTGCCCCGGCTGACGCCCGTCGAAATAGCGTGAATAGTTTTCTATCCCGGAGCAATGGCCGAGTTCCTTGATCATCTCCATGTCATACTCTACACGTTCCTTTATCCGTTGCGCCTTGATTGTATCTCCAATCTCGTTAAAGTAGTCTATCTGTTTCGTCAGGTCGTCTTGGATTTCACGTATGGCGATTTCCGTCTGCTCTTTGGAAGTAACGAAGAGGTTTGCCGGATAAATCTGATATTCGCCGAAAGATGCCATGCGGTGAAAACTTACAGGGTCCATTTCCTCTATTGAGTCGATTTCGTCGTCCCAGAACGACACGCGCAGCACGTTGTCGCTATAGGCCATGAAAATGTCCACGGTGTCGCCTTTCACGCGGAAGTTGCCGCGCTTCAGCTCGATGTCGTTGCGCACGTAGAGGGCGTTGACGAGGCTGCGCAGGAAAGCGTTGCGGTCGAGTCGCTGTCCGCGTTTGAGCGAAATGACGCTCTTTGCCATCTCCACGGGGCCGCCCATACCGTAGATGCACGACACCGAAGATACCACCACGACATCCTTACGGCCGGAAAGCAGCGACGAGACCGCCGACAGACGCAGGCGGTCAATCTCCTCGTTGATAGCCAAATCCTTCTCGATGTACGTATCGGTTTGCGGCAGGTACGCTTCGGGCTGGTAGTAATCATAGTAAGAAACGTAATACTCCACGGCGTTGTCAGGAAAAAACGACTTCATCTCGCTGTACAGCTGGGCCGCCAAAGTCTTGTTGTGGCTCAATATGAGCGTGGGCTTGTTCACGTTGGCAATGACGTTCGCAATGGTGAACGTCTTGCCGGAGCCTGTCACTCCGAGCAGAACCTGCGCCTCGTCGCCGGCAAGCACGCCGTCGGTAAGCTGGCGGATGGCTTCGGGCTGGTCGCCCGTAGGACTGTAACCGGAAACAAGTTTGAAATCACTCATGGCATGAAATTCACGTTGAAAGGCATTGGCGGCACATCGGAATGCACGGGACTGTGGCATGAAATGCAAGTGGCTGATATGCAGCAAGTTGCAACCGTTGTAGCAAAAGACCGTGTTTTGCATTGCGAAAGATGGCCTTTTGCACGCCAAAAGGCCACATATTGCAAGGCGAAAGGCCGTCTTTTACAAACCCGGGCATGCGGCCCTGCACCGCAAGATGCGCCAATACAGTCTGCAAAGTTACGCAATATTCACGAATACCGGCAATAAAGGCATGTATAAAAGCAAATTTTTCTCAAAATTGAAGGCAAAGCTTTGCCAATTATGAGATAATGTGTATTTTTGCAGCCAAATGCGGAATTTTATGAAGAAGAAATTTCTAATCCCGATATTTGCCGTAATATTGCTTTCAGGGTGTGCGCACGAGTTCAACCAAGTGTACAAGTCTCAGAATTACGCTTACAAGTATGAATATGCCAAGGAGTGCTTCGCCCGTGGCAAGTATTCGCAGGCCATAACGTTGCTGCAAGAACTTGTGACCATCCAAAAGGGTACAGACAACGCCGAAGAAAGTCTTTATATGCTCGCCATGGCGCAGTATAACGACATGGATTACGAGGGGGCTGCGATGACATTCAAGAAATACAGGCAGACTTACCCCAAAGGCATTTACGCCGAGATGGCCTCTTTTTATATAGGTGAAAGCTTGTACATGAGTACGCCCGAGCCCCGACTGGACCAGACGCAGACAGTAAACTCGATAGCCGCATTCCAGGAGTATATGGACATTTACCCTGAAGCCAAGCTGAAGGACAAGGCGCAGCAAAGGCTGTTTGAATTGCAGGACAAGCTCGTGAAGAAAGAGCTTTATTCGGCGGAGCTGTATTACAACCTCGGCACTTACTTCGGCAACTGCACCAGTGGAGGCAGCAATTACGAGGCTTGCATCATCACGGCGCAAAACGCAATAAACGACTATCCTTACAGCGCGATGCGTGAAGACTTTGCATTGCTTATAATGAAAAGCAAGTTCGAGCTGGCGCAGCAGAGCGTGGAGGAAAAGAAGCTTGACCGTTACAGGGACGCAGAAGACGAATGCTACGGTTTCATAAACGAGTATCCGGAATCGAAAAACAAGAAACTTGCCGAGAAATACATTGCCTCATGCAAGAAATACACAGGAGAGGAATAACAACAAAAATATAAGTTACATTATAAAAATGGATTACAAAAAGTCAAAAGCCCCTACGAATACAGTGACCCGTAACATCATGGATCTCTGTAAGGAAACAGGAAACATCTACGAAAGCGTTGCCATCATATCTAAGCGCGCAAACCAAATCTCTGTGGAAATAAAGCAGGACTTGAGCAAGAAACTCGCGGAGTTTGCGTCTTACAACGACAGCCTTGAGGAAGTTTTCGAGAATAGGGAACAAATCGAAATATCAAGGTATTACGAGAAGTTGCCAAAACCGACGCTCTTGGCGACACAGGAATTCCTTGACGGCAACGTGTATTGGCGCGACACCCAGAAGGACAACGCAAAGGAAGCATAATGATACAGCGTAAACAGACATTGTTCCTGCTGATAGCAGTGATAGCGGCGGTAGTCTGCCTGTGCCTGCCTTTGGGCGAGTTTGTGTCGGGAAACGTAATGGGTGGAAAGTCGGTTGTGTACAATCTGTGGATTACACGTCCCGACGGAAGCCATGACTTCTCGGTATGGGCATTGTTTGCCATACTGTTAGTCACTTGCTCAATATCCCTGTTTGCAATATTTTCGTACAAGAACAGGATAACACAAAGCCGCTTCTGCATGTTCAACATCCTGCTTTTGCTTGGCTGGTATTTCGTATTGGCGGCCATGACGTTAAAGACGGATGGCGCAGGTGGAAGTTTCAGCATATCGATGACATCCGCTCTTCCGGCCGTATCGATAATACTTCACTTTATGGCAAGGAAGGCCATTCTTGCAGATGAGGCATTGGTGCGCTCGGCGGACCGCATACGGTAACGGAACAAATCGGACGGCATAATAATCCGGTGGATGTGAATTGGCATCTGCCGGATTTTGTTTTTGCGTCCTGTTCATTGCTTACTGTGTTTTATAATAAGCATGTTTGAGGTGCATATTTCCAGCATGCACATGCAGCAATGGCCACACTTAGAGTAAAAACGCCTTTTTATTGAAAAAAGAAACGAAAATATTTGGCGGTTAAAAAAAAACTGCGTACCTTTGCATCGCAATTAAGGGAAAGGCCCCGTGGCTCAACTGAATAGAGCTCCAAATTCCACAAAACATTGTGGAAACCATTTGTTCCACCATGAAGCGCATTCGGTGCGTTATTGATTTCAATTGATATTCCGTTCCATCGATTGAAAACTTACCATTAGCGATACGGTTTGCGTAACGTCCTGGAGTTTTTCCTGCACAAGGAGCATCATACAAGTAATCCACATAGTCCGCGTATCCAAGCACGACATCACCTATGTGTCCACGCTTGTCCGGTACCATTATCTTGGTTATACCAGCTCCTAAATTAGACAATTCAACCGTACAACCAGATTGGTTTACAAGCCTTATTATAAAAATCTCTCCTTTCGGAGAATCTACTTTGAATATTTTTGCGTCCATATTAAGATTTTTACATATGGAGTTTTAAATGGGAAAATACTACAAATATAATTATTCAAGCATGTCCCCAATCATAAAAAAAATTCCAATGTGCCACCATTCATTATGTCAGAATGTGCCAAAGTATGTTTGCGATACGGCGTACCATTCAGCCTCATTGCCTTGACCTCCGGTCCGGAAGAAGACTTACGATAAGCCTTAATGACAAATTTACGACCGTTTGACAAATTCAAAGTAACAATGTCAAGCACCGGAGAACCTAAAGAATAATCACCACCGACAGGATTTACAGGATAAAAACCCATCGCAGAAAAGACAAACCAAGAGGACATCTCGCCACAATCATCGTTACCGGCATAACCTGACGAAGACGTATTGTACATTTCTTTGCATATTCGAGCTATCATGCGCTGTGCACAATGCGGTTTCCCTACATAATTATACAAATATGCGACATGGTGACTCGGTTCGTTTCCATGTACGTACTGCCCTATAAATCCGCTCGCATTGTCGTTCTTGCGACCGCTTCTTGCATTCAGGGTAAAGAAAGTGTCGAGCCTCTCGACGAATTTGGAACGACCTCCCATAAGACTTACCAAGCCATCGATGTCGTGAGGGACATACCATAAGTACTGCCACGCATTTCCTTCTGTATATGGATTGCCGCCATTTGCGCCGTACTGTAAAGGGTCAAAAGGTTCCATCCAGCGCCCATCACTGGTGCGTGCCTGGAAAAAACCATTGTGCTTATTATACAAATTGCGGTAATATTGGCTCCTTTTAGTGAACCGTTGACATATCTCTTCATGGCCGAGACTACGTGCCAGCTGTGCCACACACCAGTCATCAAAAGCCTGCTCAAGCGTTATGCTTACAGACTGCGACTGTATGTCCTCAGGCATGTAACCGTACCGCTCCCATACCGAGAACTGCGATCCGGGGTGATTGATTGTCGCCGAGGCGACACAAGAGTTCAAGGCACGCTCCGGGTCGATGCCCGGCAAGTTCTTCAATACAGCATCTACAACTACGGGAATGGCATGGTTGCCTATCATGCAATAATTGTCTTGCCCCCAAAGACTCCATATCGGCAGGTATCCGTAGGCATCATAGTGCGCAAGCATGCTGTTTACGAATGCTGCGTTACGCTCCGGTGCAATGATTGTATACAAAGGATGGGCCGCACGGAACGTGTCCCAAAGAGAGAATGTTGAATAATAAGTCTCCCCGTCAGGCATCCGCCGTGTTGAATAATCTGTAGCCGTGTAGTCTCCTGAAACATCGCTCATTGTATTGGGCTGTATGAATGCGTGGTAAAGAGCCGTGTAAAATTTTTGCAAGTCATGCTCTTTTCCTACGGCTTCTACGCGCCCCAAAAGTTCATCCCAACACTTGTCAGCCTTGCTTGCATAGTCATCAAAATCCCATCCGGGAGCCTCGCATTCCATATTCAAGCGTGCGTTTTCAATACTAGTCGTAGAAAGTGAAACCTTTACAACAAGCTTCTCTGGCTCACTTGAATCAAAACCCACTTTCGCCTTGAGCGCCGCACCGTTTGCCACAGGCACCTGTCCGTAGTCTTTGTCACCGTCTTTTATTGTGAAAGAGGAAATGTCACGCGACAATTCCATGTGGAAATAAACTCTGCGCAACTTGGCCCAGCCTGTTATTATCCGATATCCCTCAATGGTTCTTGGACCGACCATCCGCAATTGAGACTGTATTATGCGCCTGTTCCAACTCGTCTTTGGAGCAGAATGGTCAAGATCTATATGAAGGAACTGCGGTTTCCCGACAGGGAAAGTATATCTATGTATGCCTGCACGTGTCGTTGCTGTAAGTTCGGCTTTTATTCCCGTGTCAAGCATTATGCCGTAATACCCTGGCCGTGCAGTCTCTTTTGCATGGTCTACGGCCGACCACTGGTCGTCGTCAGCCGACAAATCCGGCATAAGCAGAAGATCAATCAAATCACATGCTCCCGTTCCGCTCAACCTGGTATGGCTGAAACCGCAAAGGTGGGAATCATTGTAATCGTATCCGGAAGCCTTGTCCCAGTCTGGAGCGGCTTGCGTATCAGGACTGAGCTGCACCATGCCGAACGGCATCGTAGCCCCTGGATAGCAGTTGCCTGACAGCGAGTTCTCAACCGCACCCGTACCTATGAACGGATTTACATAACGCGTAAAACGGCCAGCAGTGGCGCCCCCTGATGACAGGAGCATCACCGCCGACAGCAAAAACATCAATTTATTTGGCATAAAAAGAATATTTTATGTATCTTGTCATTTCAGTCCGTTATACGGAACTGCAGTCAGTTTATATGAGCCTCCTTTAAGCAACGCCTCGTCAAACGTAAACGTAACATGCCTTGTCTCACCCGGCATCAGCGTAAAGTAGTTGTCACTCATCACTGCGGGCAATATACGCTCGCCGTCAGAGGCACGCACCGGCTGCACATGTACGGCAAACGCAGCATTGGCAGCCGAACGAGGCAATGTCACATCAGCCGATATTTCGGCCTTGCCTCCGGGCTTGCGTGTCAGTTTGGAAGAAACTTTCAGGCTGACGGGCTTCAGACTGTTGAGCACAGTGAAATCCACACGGTTGTTTCCACGCCAGTAATTATTCTCAGATATTGTCCGCCCGTCCTTGTCTTTCAATGTAAGCCGTATGAAGTGTACATCGCTCAATCCCTCGCTCGGCTCTACCCCACCGAGCACGTCGAAGCTCCACAACGAGTATCCGAACCACCATCCCAGTTCTGTGCCGAACATGCGGACATAACGGGCCTTCACTTCGGGGAAGGTTATTTCGTCAACTCCGCCACGTCCCTCGTTGGTCTTGTACACCTCTGTCCAATGCTCCGCATCATTCGAAACCTGTATTTTGTATCCCTTTCCGAACGATGCTTCCCAGTTCAGACGCACTCCGCCTACAGGCTTGATCTCGCCCAAGTCAACGTATATCCACTCATTTTCGGCCTTGGCGGCAGCCCAACGGGTGTCTTCCTTACCGTCTGTCGCGTCAGACGGCTGGCCGTGTGTCGTGCTTGAAGCAAACGCAGGCCGGTTGAGCGACAAGTTCTTGCGCTCTTTGTTGAAGTCTATGTTGAAGCACCTTGCCACAGTATTGCTCGGTGAAGACACTGTGGCTGACTTGCGGTAGCGTTTCACCTCGTTTCCGTCAAGATTGTAAACCCTTACTTCAGCCGTCATCCCGTCAAGGTCACGGCGTGACGTGTTGGCTATCTTCACATCATCGGTCACGGGGTTCCAGTAAACATGCACCGGCTCACACGCCGACTTGGTGCCCCAATACACACCGGTAGGGTCGAAATAGTAATCGTATGTCTGCCAAACCATGCACGGATAGGCGGATTGTCCCATCCAGCACATTATGCCCGAGGCATCCTCCCACATGCGGTCGAGCCATCCCTCGTACATGGCTTTGTTAGACTCGATGTTGACCAACTGCGCCTTGCGGCAGAAGTCCTCCGCGCCGGTGGGCTTGCCATAACTGTTCTCTATTGTCGCATTATAGCGTTCAGGGGCGGCATTGAAGGCGTTTTGCCCGAAATAGTGCTTGTTCCACATTTCGTCCTGCGGCCACCAGTTTTCCTTCGGCATGAATTTCTTGAAACTCTCGAACGTCGGCACGGCGGCCGTACCAATCTCCGTGCGGAATCCCCATCCGCGCGCGGGGTCGCCTTCAAGGCCGTCAGGATATTTGGTAAAATAGTATCTCGGCTCGAATGCGCCCCAAGGGCCGCTGCCCGTAAGTCCCTGCGCATGAGAGTTTGCCTGAAAATAGCGGTCGCCACCGTCGAAAGTCTTGACATTCTCAGCCATCCATCCCTCAAGCGGCGGCTGAGGATTTGACTCGTTGTCGCCACACCACACGGCGATGCACGGATGATTCCTGAGACGTTTGAGTTTCTCCATCATGTTGTTGTTGAACACGTTTAAGTCGTAAGGCAGGTTCGGATTAGAATTTATCCAGAAGTCATCCCACACCATTATTCCATACTTGTCGCATGCCTCGTAGAACTCATCATCGGTCACGGAGCCGAGCCAGTTGCGTATCATATTGAAATTCATCTCCTTGTGAAGAAGTATCCTCGTGTCATACTCCTCGCCGCGGCAACGCAACATGTACTCCGACATGCCCCAGTTGGCGCCTTTCACGAATACCGGAACACCGTTTATGTATATGTGGAACGTGTTGCCTTCCTTGTCGTAAGAATACTCCTTTATGCCGAACGAGATGTCGCGGCTGTCTGAAAGCGCTCCGTCTTCAAACACCTCAAACTTGCATTTGTACATGTTGGGCTCGCCGTAACCGTTGGGCCACCATAGGCGAGGACGGTCTATAGAGAGCTGCGGATAATAACGCTTGTCAAATTTCACCGTGCTCTTGCCGTGCGCATCAACCTTGACTTTTTGCTCAAACACGACATTGCCGGGCGTGATCGTACCGCGCACAAGCATTTCCGACGCATCTCCTGAATTGTTCTCAACATCCAAAGCCACGCTCAAGTCGGCACGTCCACGCGTCGGCAAAGACGAGCGTATCCACGGATCGACGAGCGAAGCGTGCCCCGTGTTCGAGAGGAACACCTTGTCTGTAATTCCACTGTTGAGTCCGGGAACATACGGCATCCAGTCCCATCCTCCGCTTGAGAGGTAAGTCGGACTGCCTTGATTGGCCAGGGGCTTGTCTGGAATATGCACGAGCACAAGCAGCACATTGTATCCATCACGCCGCGCAATGTCTGTTATGTCAAAACGTCCACGGTGCATGAAACCGTCAAGACGGCCCAGCTTCACGCCGTTCAGGTATATCTCCGCACGGCGGTTAACACCGTTGAAGTTCAGCCATACGCGCTCCTTGGTGAAGTCTGACGGCACCCTGAACTTCGTGCGGTACCAGAAACTACGGTCATACTTTGCCTTATCCACATTGTGGATGTTGTCGCCGAAGTTGGGGTCTTTCTCCAACCCCGCGGCGACATACGCGCTAAAGGCCGTGCCGGGCACCAAGGCGTCCACCCAGTCGGCATCATTATAACTTGCCTCGCTAAGCGCGGCCACTCCGCCTGCGACCTCCGCCTGCGGCTTCAACTTCCACCCGGCCTCGGGCGAACCAGTATGCAGGTACACCTTGTCGGCCGCCCCGGCATTGAACGGCAACGCCCATGCGAGCATGAACAACACTTTCTTTGCTATGTTTTTCATCACTTTATGTTATTAACATGGTTTAAATTTGCAAACAATTTATCAAGGCGTATTGTAAAAGACCGTCTTTTGGCGTGCAAAAGACGGCCTTTCATGATGCAAAGACGGCCTTTTGGAAGGCAAAAGGCCGTCTTTCAGAAAACAGCTTATCTTGCCGTCAATTCATATACGCGGCTTGCCAGCTTGTTGCCTGTGAACAGCGGCAGGCCAACCGTCATAAGATAATCTCCTGAATATGCCTTCGCCTCGCCTACGGAGCCGTCGGCACGGTTGATTTCGCGCACGTCGTAGGTCGCAGAAGCGTCGAGTCCGGCGAACTTGACATTGTATAATATCTCTCCATAGCGCGGATAGATGTCAAAAGCAAACACCACGGCGCTGCGCTTGTCCTTGCTTACGTACATCGTCGAAGCATGATTGCCGTCATACGGAGACACGAGTCGATACTGGTCACCGGCGAGAATCGCCGGCTTAAGGCGGTTGAAGTCTATTACAGACTGCTTGCAGTAAGCCAGCTCTTCGGCCGATATCTCATGCAGGTTTATGTCGAACCCAAGCTTGCCCATCATCGCAACGTTCACACGGAACTTAAGGCTCGCGCTCTTGTTCCACGACGTGACATGCGCACACTGCACCTTGGCGGGGAACACCTGGGAATAGCCCCACTGGATGAACAGACGCTCCACAGGGTCAGTATTGTCGCTCGGCCACATCTCTACAAAGTATTTCAAAGCCTCATAGTCCGTGCGTCCGCCGCCGCCAGAGCAAAGCATCATCGGCAGGTCGGGATATTTAGCCTTGATACGGTCAAGCACCTTGTAAAGTCCGCGCACATAGTCTACATACAAGTGTGACTGGTTCATCTTCTCATACTTGGAATAGATGTTGGTAATAGGGCTGTTGCAGTCCCACTTGAAATAGGCAATGTCAGGATATTTGGTCATAAGTCCGTCAACAACGCCAAAGACATAATCCTGCACCTTGGGGTTGCTCAGGTCGAGCACAAGCTGATTCCTGAAGTAATACTCCTTACGGTTGTCAAGCCTGATTACCCAGTCCCTGTGCTTTTCATAAAGCTCTGACTTGGGACTTACCATCTCAGGCTCTATCCAAAGGCCGAATTTCACCCCTTGCTTTGCAGCCTCATCCGTAAGACGGCCTATGCCGTTAGGCAACTTGTCGGCAGTAACCTCCCAGTCGCCAAGCGCCTGTGTGTCGCTGTGACGCTTGTACTTGTTGCCGAACCAGCCGTCGTCAAGCAGGAACATGTCCACGCCCAAAGTCTTGGCATCTGATATCAAAGACACAAGCTTGTCCTCGTCAAAGTCAAAATATGTAGCCTCCCAATTGTTAAGCAGAGTCATGCGGTCGCCCTCACCATCCTTTATCTGGTACTTGCGGGCCCAGTCATGAAGGCAACGGCTGGCATGTCCCGTGCCACTCTGGCTCAAAGTGAATATGAACTCGGGGGTCTTGAAACTTCCACCCTTGGCCAACTTATATTGCGAAGCATAAGGATTGATGCCGCTGAGCACACGCAATCCGCCGAGATTGTCAACCTCGAAGGTGAAGCGGAAGTTTCCCGACCATCCCAAAGTGCCTACAAGCACCTCGCCGCTGCACTCTGTGGCAGGCTTGTCAAGCGACAGTTGGAAGAACGGAGGAGTGAACATGTCGGCACGGGCGCCAAGCTTCGTGTCAATCACTTTCTTGCCGAAATAGAGTTCCTGGGTATGCTTGTGCACCTCGGCCGCCCAATCACCGTCGTATTGCGTAAGATAATACTTGGGTGCAAAGAAATGAAGCAAAGACGAAGCATACTTCTCAAGCTCGACGGCAGACTTGCCTTTGTTGGTGATTTCGGTCCATGTCTTGAACACGTCTTCCTCTACAAACGCCACAAAGTGCATGGCAACTTCGTCTGAATAGACAGGGTCGGCAAGATAAATAACTGTCTCCGTGCCGCCTGGGCAAGCCTTAGTCTCATGCGACTTGTAATTCAGAAGCGTGGAAGGATTGCCGTCAGCATGATTGACATGCAACGCCGGCTCAAAGTAATCTTCCATGCCGTGAGTCAGGTAAGCTTCCTTGCCAAGAGGAAGGCTCGCGTAATCAGCCTTATCGGCAAGTTTTTTCCCGAAATAACTTTGATAGAGACGGCCGTTGTCACCGACTGTGAACACCAGACTTGTGCCGTTTGTCTCTACAACAATTTGCTCCTTGGCGCCAACATTGCCAGCTACAAGCAGCAAGCACAACGCCGAAAATAGTTTGATAAAGTTTTTCATGTTGTTATATTTGTTAATGGTTTATTCTAAATAAATCACCGTTTTTCGTTTGAAAGCCAACATTTTGCCCTTATTTTCCAAAAGAGAATTGAGCTACCGGCAGTCCGGTTTCACCCCTCAGATTGCCATCCGGATAGTCCGCCCAGTTATATTTCAAACCCTCTATACGGCCTTGGGCCTTCACTACGGCCTCACCGTCGTCATTTATCACAGCCTGTGCCTGAACCCAGTCGCCGCCGGACGTGCGGACGATAAATCCCCGCGGCTCACCCTCTGCAGTTATATTGCCATTGAACTTGACAACAGCCTCATTTCCATTGAAAATGCACGAAACAGGAACAGGAGCGTCGGCAACAATATCTTTGTATCCATATGAATTACGCAAGGCGATGAGAGAAAGCCTGCGCGCCACCTCCTGCTTGTTTTTAGGATGGATGTCATTAGGGTCGCCAATGTCTATCGTCACAGCCATCGCCGTATTTTCCAAAGACAGGGCGTCAGCCTGCGCCTGCCGTAAAGCCGCCCATTCAGACACGGGCTGCACACTTTGCGGTTTCAAATAAGCAGCCAACTGGACAAAGTAAAATGGAAGATCGTCGTCATTCCATAATTTACGCCAATCGGTTATCAGGCGTTTGAACAGACGAGAATACTGCTCTGCCCTGCCAACATTTGCACATCCCTGATACCAAAGCACACCTTTTACAGGCAATGTGTGCAGCGGATACAGCATGGCATTGTACAAAACGGTCGGGAAGCTTGAACTTTCAGGAGACACAGGCTTACGCGGCAGCTTGCTGAAATCCGCCACAACATTGTAACGCCAATCGCCAACAAGCGACAATCTTGCCCCGTCTTGACATACAACCAGGTCGTCACCGTCGCCGTATATGCCGCCTTCACCCTCAAAGTCTGTGACTCTGACCGTTATATAAGCCTTCCCGGCTTTCACCAATCCGGCAGGAACCGTATATACACGTTTTACATTATACCCCGATCCCTCTGCTACCTTAACACCATTGAAATATGTCACATCCTCATCATCAATCATACCCAAATGAAGTTCCAACGGCTTGCCGGCCCATTCTTCAGGAATATCAATGGAACGTTGCATGTAAACAATGCCATTGAAATCAGGAAGCTTTGACTTCTCCCACTGACATGGCACAGGCATGATCGGCAACTCCTCATCGTCAAGAACCAACAACTTGCCATCCTGGAACGCAGTTTCAGACACAGCCGTTACATTCATCTCGTCAGCGGATAAAGCAAGTTTCATCCATTCACTTATTTGCCTTTCATAGTCAGCCTTAATCCCAGCCTTGTCAAACTTGTTGTCGGCAAGCATCCTCACCTCATTTTCAAAACCGTCCACAGAGGCAACACCGTCAAAACTTGACCATGCTTCAGCCGGCGTTCCGCCCCAAGTGCAATCAATTACACCCACGTGCACGCCAAGCCTCCGGCTCATTTCACGTGCATAAAAGTACGCTATTGAAGAAAAATTCTCCACCGTTTCAGGCGTACACGTGCGCCATCCGCCCATGGTTACTTCCGTATCTGACGCAGGAGAAAAACCGATCTGCTTCTTTATCTGCAAAAACCTCACCTCGGGGTGACACGCATTGGCTATCTCTTGCTCATAATTCATTACCTTTCCCCAACCGCCTACAGGCATCTCCATATTGGATTGGCCAGAACATAGCCACACTTCGCCTGAATAAATGTCGTGCAAAACGGTCTCGTGGCCGTCATCAAAAGTCAAAGTATATGGTCCGCCGGCTTCAGGAACATGCAACTCTACCGAAAAAGCGCCATCCTCTCCAACCGGCACGACTGACATCTTACCGTCCCACGAAGATTTAACTTTCACTTCCTTACCGTCGGCATGTCCTGCAACCTGCCACCTGCTCTGTTGCTGTACAACCATACTGTCTGTCACAAAATGTGGCAGCCTGACTTTTGCTTCAACACCAAATGACAATGCCACAACAGCCAACGCCAATGAAAATCTAAGAATATTTTTATTCATTTGTTTGGGTTTATTTTAATATTCGCTTACGAACCGACATGTCAGAAACTTGCATCCGCATCTATCGGGAAACCAACTCCGACATGTTTATCCACCGCAAAATTACTTTACAATGATCTCTAATTTCATATATGAAATCTTCAAAAAATAAAATTTTCACCTCAATATGACACCTTTGCTCTGAAATTCAACATTTCAAGACTTCTTTTCCCTACATTGCTTCTCAAAATCTTTAGGACTGATGCCGAATTGCTTGAAAAACAATTTGCTGAAATACGAAGGAGAAGCGATACCCACCATATAGCAGATGTCACCTATCAAATACTTGCCTTCCTGTATCAGCTCTGCCGCCTTCTTAAGCTTGACGGTGCGTATAAGCTCTACCGGCGACATGTTGAACACTGAACGGATTTTCCTCAACAGGCTTGAATGGCTCATGCAAAGTATGTCTGCCATTGATTCCACATTGAAATCATCCTCACCAATGTTGTCTTCTATGATTTTCATCACCTTGTTCATGAAATCCTCGTCAGCCTTGGTCATACGCATATTGTCAACATTGAAGAACGGCTTTTTCGAGAATGACTCACGTTCACGCCGCCTGTTATCCAGCAAAGAGGATATCAGCTGACGGAAATACTTTATAGAGAAAGGCTTTTCTATGTATGCCTCAGCGCCCAACTGCAAACCTTTGAGCTTACTTTCAAGGTCGTTTTTAGCAGTGATGAATATTATAGGAATATGAGACATGTTTATGTCAGCCTTCACCGTCCTGCACAATTCAAATCCGTCCATTTCAGGCATCATTATGTCCGTGACTATCAAATCAATATGAGTTTCCGCCAAACGTGCCAGAGCCTCACGGCCATTGCATGCGGTCTCTATGGCAAAAGACATGTTTGCTTGCTCCGCCAGAAACTCACGCATGCTGTCGTTGTCCTCAACAATAAGCACGGTGTAACCTTCAGCGCGTTCCTTTGACTGATTTGAGTCATCCTCCAACACATAATCCGGAGTGTCAACCATCTGCTCGTTGTTCTTCCTGATACCATCCTCGTTCAGCGGAATGGCGGCCGTGAATGTGTTGACCTGCGTGTCGTCATCGTCAAGAGTAAGACTGCCGCCTAAAAGTGAAGCCAGCGACGATGACAGCGGCAATCCCATGCCTACACCGTTTTCTCCATTATCATGTCCGTCCGCCTGATAGAATGGCTCAAATATCCGCTTACGCTCACCGCCAGAAATCTTCTCGCCGTCACTCGTCACTTTTATAATAAAGAATCCGTCTTTTGAAGAAAGGGTTACTTTCGTCAAGCGGCGTGCGTATTTCAAGGCATTGTTGAGCAGGTTGCTTACGATCTTTGTCACCGCTTCCTTGTCTGTCGAAGCTATCATCCGGCCTTCACCGATGCTTTTCTCAAGAACTTTCCCTTTCAAAGTAAAGGCAGGTTCAAACCTGTAAAGCGTTTCGTTGATCAGCGCACGGATATCGACGTTTTCATTCCTCAATGTCAGCCGGTTGGCACCAAGCTTCTGGAAATCAAGCAATTGTCCCGTGAGATTAAGCAAACGCTTGGTATTCTGGCGTATCACCTCAAGATAATGCAACGCTCTCTTGTTCTTTATTCCGGCCTCCTCAACCGCCTCCAATGGAGCGGATATCAGAGAAAGCGGCGTGCGTATCTCATGTGCGACTTCCGTAAAGAAGTTCACCTTGTTCTGATAAAGTTCCTTCTCCTTGCTCACTTCGAAAAGCCTTTGCCGCTCACGCAGCTGCTTCTCTTTATGTCCGCGATACCAAACGAACCATCCCCACACGGCCATAGCCGCCAAAGCCAAATATACGGCGTAGGCCCAGACAGAGCTCCACCAAGGCGGTGTTATCACGATAGAGATAGACCTCTCGGCCGCGCGGCCGTTGTTTTCAACCTTTACGCTGAGTTTGTACCTGCCGGGAGAGAGGTTTGCAAACGATATGCGGTTGTCGGCCATGCGCACCCACTCTCCGCTACCGGGGTGCAGCCTGTAACTATACTCTCCGCCGCCGGCCGCACCAAAGTAAGGCGCAACAACGTCCAGCGAGAACGTTGCCATGTCATAAGGCAATTCCAGGCGGTCTGAGAACATGATGTTGCGCCGCAGAGGCGAGTCTTCTGTATAAACAGTTACCTCGCGGTCAAACACTCTCAGACGCGTGAACCACACTTCCATGGATGTCATTCCGCTGTCTTCCATTGCCGGATTGAACGCCGTAACGCCGCCTACTCCGCCGAAATAGAAGCGGCCGTCAGCACCGCGCAAAGCCGAATTGTAGCTGAACTGATTGCCAGGGAGTCCGTCTTTCGTTGTAAAAACGCGCGCCGTCTCAGTTTTAGGGTCAAACCTTACAAGACCCTTGTTCGTGCCAAACCACAGATTCCCTCCATCGTCCTCAAGCATGCTGTAAGCCACGTCGTCCGGAAGTCCTTCTTCCACGCCGAACGACGTAAAACGGTCTTCCACCTTGTCATAACAACTTATGCCGCCCCTGTCTGTCGACAACCATATCCGGCCATGGCTGTCTTCCATTATCGAACTGATATTGTCTGAACGCAGACCGCTGTCAACCGGTTTTGTCGTTGAATAACTTTTAAACGTTCCCGTAGACGGAGTGTACTTCCACACGCCATTGCCCATGGTGGCAAGCCACACCGTGCCGTCACGAGCCTCAAGCATGTAGAATATCCAGCAGAAGCCGGTCTCGCTTATATGCACAAATTCCTTTTTGTCCGCGTCGCGCCGGTAGAGGGCATAGCCAAGGCCAACCCACTCGTTGCCCCGGCTGTCCTTAAGATAAGAATACACGCTGTTGTCGGCCTCTGATATGTCGAGCACATTTGACATTGAGCCGCCAGCGTCAATCTTGATCAGTCCGCCACGCACAAAACCGGCGAACACGCTGCCGTTAAAGTTTTTCAGGAACAACGAAGACTTACATGGTGACGGAATCCCGGCCACAGGCGAGATGATGCCGGTAGAGGTGTTGAACGTGAAAAGTCCCTCGTCTTCAGTTCCTATCCATATTCGCTTGTCCGGACCTTGAGCCAGTCCTGACACAATGCGTCCGCCCAGTCCCGACCATGAGCCGAACACCTCGAAGCCGAACTTGTCGCGCAAAGCGTAGTCGGCTCCGCCGTATGTGGTGCCCACCCATGCGTCTCCGCTACGGGTCTTGTAAATATAATATATTATGTTGTCAGACAGGCTGAACGGATTAAGCGGATTCCTACGCAACACTGACGTGTGTCCGTCAATCTTGTCGACTATGTAGAGTCCGTCTTGCGAACCTATCCATATCTCATTGTCAAAGCAAACAAGGCAGCGCAAATAGAGGTGTCCCTCTTGCTCGAAATGTATTCTTGAGAATTTATTTTGTACCGGGTTGTACCGCAAAAGATATCCGTTTGAAGAAGCGAACACAATGGTTCCGTCGGTATCCTCGGCCACGGTGATGAACATCGTGCCATCCAATGTCTCTCCGTCGGCTGACACAATCTTGTCAAAACGGTTGCTCGCCTTATTGAACTTATACAGCCCCACACCAGTTGTGGCCAACCATACATTGCCCTTACGGTCGACACACATGTTGGCGATGTGGGTATCCTTGAGATTCGCCTTCGGCGAGATCACGCGGTAAAACTCCACCTTGTCGCCATGGTAGCGGAACATGCCCTGGTTTGGCAGCAATACCCAGACGTTGCCTTTGCCGTCACTGGCTATAGACTGAACCCAATTGCTTGCTTTCAGGCCGGTCTTCTGGTCTTTTGCATCCATAAAACTGAAGCTGTCGGCTATCGGGTCATAAAGGTAGACTCCACGGTCTGTGCCCACCCACAGCTTCTTGTTCTCGTCCTCATACAAGGCTCCGATGTTGTTGTTGCCCTGACGTTTCTCATAGTCAAAACAATTCAGCCTGTGAGTGTCTATGCCGTCAAAGCGATGAAGGCCGTTCTTCGTGCCAAGCCACATGAAACCATAGCTGTCCTCAGTGATACACTTCACGTTGCTTGAAGACAGTCCCACGTTGTAGTCCGCATGCCTGAACGAATATATGTCCCTGCCCTCCACAGGCACTGCCAGCAATAACAACACTGCCGATACGGCAATCTTAACAATCTGTCTTGACTTCATATAAATTCTTAATTTTATGTATAACAAAAACGTCATGCCGTTCCTTGTTTGCGAAAGGCCGTCTTTTGCCATGCGAAAGGCCGTCTTTCACGCGCCGATTGACGGCCTTTCACACCGTAAAAAACCGCTTTTTATAACGCGTTGATTATCAATATATTATGCAGCCGTCCACAAATCACTCACTTGAAGCCAGTCCGCCGGGACCGTCAAACAGGTAAGTAAACTCGTCGAAACAGGCACTTCCGCCGTCTTCGGCCGTTGTATATGCGTAAATACCGATTCTGCTGCCCTTCCAGTCACCCGAGCCTGAAGCGAATGTTTCACCTAAAGGCTTGAACGCCTTATTGTCAAAGCTATACAGGTAACGGTGAATATTATTCACCGCGTCTATCTCCAGACGGATGTATATGATTCCGCCTGTCGTCGACGGCACATCTCCGAATGTTTCAACCGCCCCGTCTGCCTCCATGTAAAGCTCAGCCACACGTTCGCCGCCGCGCATCGCGACGGCCACTCCGCCGCCCACATGCTTACGGCCTATGCAGCCTATGCCAACGCGGCCGCCGTCGTCGAGTCTTGAAAAATCAATCTTCACCGTAGCCACACCGCGATAGCCCATTGTCTTTTGCGTCAGATGGTTGACCGCGTCGCGCAGTTTCAAGGCATGACGCGGCTTTATCGTAAGCCAGCCTTCACGTTCGGAAAGCGACCAATAACCGTCATGCGGATTATGATTGAACTGCCATTGCAGTCCAAGTTCAGGCTTGTCAAAATCATCGGAAGCCTGTGGGGCACTTACGGCTGCGGCCACACCTGTGGCAGGCTTGGCGCAAACCTTTACGGGCTCGCCCACACCGTTGCCGTCATAGTCCTCCCCTATTTCCGGGAAACCGTCTTTCCATGCCACCGGTTGCAGATGGACGACTCGGCCCTGAGGCTCTGTCGACTGGAAATGATAGAACCACCATTGACCGTCCGGAGTGTCAACGAGCGCACCTTGATGGGGTCCGTTGACATTGGTAGAGCCTTGCTCAAGCACCCTTTTCTTCTCGGCATAAGGTCCGTAAATGCTCTTTGAGCGCATCACCGTCTGCCATCCGGTGCTCACGCCACCCTCAGGTATGCTCAGATAATAGTATCCGTCTTTCTTGAAAAGTTTTGTTCCCTCGGCCACCGGGCCTTCATACACCGTCCGCCCGTCATCAAGCAGCGTGCGTCCGTCAGCACTCATCCGATGGATAATGATCGGGCCTCCTCCAAGTTGGCTCCGCCCCAAGTACGCCTGGCCGTCATCGTCCCACAACGGGCAGGGGTCCTCCCATCCGGCCACGCTCTTCACGCAGTGCAAAGGCGTCCACGGGCCGGCCGGGTCTGTAGCCGTTGACATGAACAACCCCTCGTTCGGGGTGCAGACATATATCCAGAACCTGCCGTCATGATATCGCAACGCAGGCGCCCATGTGCCGTTTCCGTATTTAGCCATGCTTGAATAGCCGTCCAGGTTGATACGGCTGAATACGCGTCCGATGATTTTCCAGTTTATCATATCATCAGACTCAAGCACCGGCATGCCCATGAAATGGAATTCGGAACACGTCATGTAATATTTCGCCCCAACACGGATAACGTCTGGATCAGAGTAATCGCCGTTTAATACGGGATTGGCATACGTGCCGTCTCCCAAGTCTCCCCATCTCAGGTCGGCCTTGCCGTCGCCGCATGTCGCGGCATGGCATTGCGAAGACAAACACAAGCCAAACTGGGAAACCAATAAAAAAGCAAACGCTAATACATGCAGCCTCATTTTCATCAACAAAAAGACCTGTTTCAATTTAACTGTGTCAAGAATGCCAGCATCTCATTTATCAACTTGGCATCCTGTCTTTAATGGACCGAAGCTACAGCTTCGGGAGCCTCAGTTGCAAGGCTCCCACCGCTGTAGCTTTCATCAAACATCACAGACTTTGCCGCCAACCAAACGACGACTACGCCTAAATAGCTTTCTCTATGCGGTACATGCGAACGTCACACTTGGGTATTGAGACCTCAAAGCCCCAGTTCCTCATTTCAACGTTAGCACCTGTCCAAAGTTCCTTGATGCTCTTCACTTCATCCGCCCTGATGCCAATGCGGCTAAAGTCAGCCGTTTTTCTAAAATCAGCATCCTTGTCGTAGTTGAACACCACGTAATAAAGGGCATTGTCAGTGTCGAGAACAAACTCGTTGTCCACACGGAAAGCCTTGCCGTATCTGTTGGAATCATAAGCAAGTCCTCCGTCTACAGGGCGGAACGAACGCCCTATGTGAGCCACCGCATTGATGTCGGCATTGGTGGCCACGCGCATTGCAAGGGCACGCTCCGCTTCCGGATTGGCAATCGTATCGCCAACAGTAGCATAGTTGTCACCCAGCAAGACGGTACCGGTCATGGCACCACAGGTATAACGGATGCGTGCCTCGCCGTCAGTCTTTGCACGTGAGAGGACAAGGTGGTCGGGGTCGTTGTACTGATAAACGCGGTCGAGCCACCATGACATTTCAACGCTGTTAAGGCAATACATGCTGTTGTCCAGCTCGCCCCAACAGTCGCAAGAGATGCGGCGCGCATGGCCTTTGGCCGGGAACACAGGGGCTATCGAGAGGTCGATGAACATGCCGTCGAGCATCTTTATTATCTCGTTCATGCCGTAGTTGTAGGCCTGCACACCGGTAGTTATGCCAGGAGCATAGAACTTATCGGCCTCAAGCGTGCCGTTGTTTATGAAGTCGAGCTTCACATACTCGAATCCCCACTTCTTGAACTTGTCAAACTGCTGCTTGTTGTAAGCCAGCGTTCCCGGGTGTGTAGGGTCAAGGGCGATTGACGCGATGCGGCGCATCTTGCCGTTTGCGGTTATCGCCAGGTCGGCGAAAGTGTACTGCTCTGCACCCGTAACCTTCTGTTTCTTTGCGTTCTCCTCATTTCCCCAATAAGAGAACGGAGTGAAGTAAACGCCCGGATGCAGGCCGTTGTCCTTGCAATACTTCACAAACTTCTTCAGTTCTTTTTCCGAGAGGAGGTTCCATCCGGAATCAAGCACCATGTAACATGTGCCGTTCTCATTGTGGAAATTGGCCTTTACAAGGTCGTTCTTGAAGAAGTTGCACACGTCGATCACGCCTGTGTAGTTCACGCCGAAGGCCATTCCGCCCCAGCTCTGCCATGCAAATATCGTGCCGCCGTCCCAAGGCAGCTTCGGCTCAAGCGCCGCAGTTGCGTCACCGAGGTCCTCAAGACCGTTGCGCCAGTCGTTGTAGAAGCCGAAGAAGAAGCGCGGCGAGCTGACACGCTTGCCTGAGATTGAGCCGTGCTTGTAAAGCGACGGACGGTCAGGAAATTCCTTGTTGATGTCGTTGGTAAGCTCGTTCACCACACCGGCGGCCACAGTTATCTTGCTCAGGCTGTTGCTGCTGCTTGGTGTAATGGCCACACCGCTCTTCCAATTGTCGTGCTCTATCGAGCCAACTACAAGTCCCTTGCGGCTCATAACGTCATAAGCCACCGACACTTCACACGACTCAACGCTGCGCCCTTCCGTCCAACTCTGCGCGTTGTAGCTTACCCAGTTGTCGTTGTCGTGCGGCATGCGGTAGATGTAGTTCTGCCCAACGGCGGGCAGGAAGGTGGTCGACGAGTTGTCAGAGACTATCGGAGCGATGTAGTTAGTCTTGGTAGTCTCGCCGTTTGCAACGAGCACCGCGTCAACCAGCATGTACCCCTTGTCAGGGTAGATGTATATGGACTGCTCGATGTTGTCCTTGTTTTGAAGGCCTGAATAGGTGTAGGTGTACTTTGTACCAGCGCCAAACTCGTCGTTTACAGCCTTCTTGTCAAGTTTCACATTAGGATAGTTCTTGGACAAGAGCTGTGTCTCAGCCGGATTGTGAACCGCCACGTAAGCGTTGCGCACCAAGTCAACGCCGTTCTGAGTGTATGTAAGCGTCTTGGAGTTCTCGTCAAACTTTATCTGCCAAGCACCGTCCTTAATGTCGTGCTGGGCCGACATCATGGCGGGACACGCCACTAAAGCCGCCATAGCCAGTAAATTTCTAAGTTCCATGGTTAATGTGATTTTTAGCTAAATGTTGTCTATTTTCCTATTATTACTTTCTTCGTTGCAGAGCGTCCCGACTCCAGGCACACCTTGGCAACGTAAATTCCTGGGGCGAACCCCATGCTGACGGTGGCCTCGTTTACACCCTTCTCGAAGGCGAACTGCCCCAACAGCATTCCCTGCATGTCGTAAACCTGCACCGAGGCAATGGCCTCCGCAGCCTTCACGGCTATGCTTCCGTTGCCGTAAGCTATGCTTATGCCCGTGTCGTCGGCACCGCCGGTGACGGAGTTTATGCCAGAAGTGCCTTTCTCTATGCGGTACATGCACACGTCGCACTTGGGCACCGTAACGTCGAATCCGTTGCCATTAACCTGCACTTCGGCACCTGTCCACAACTCCTTGATGCTCTTCACATTGCCTGCATCTATGCCGATGCGACTGAAGTCGGCCGTCTTTGTGAAGTCGGCGTCCCTGTCATAGTTGAACACTGCATAGTAAAGGGCATCGTCAGTGTCAAGAACAAACTCGTTGTCTACCCGGAATGCCTTGCCATATCGGTTGGAACTATACAGCAGCCCACCTTCAACCGGGCGGAACGAACGACCCAAGTGAGCAACGGCGTTGATGTCTGCATTGGTGGCAATGCGCATCGCAAGGTCACGCTCAGCCTGATTGCCAAGATAAGAGCCTTCAAGAGAATAATTGTCGCCAAGCAATACAGTACCTGTCATAGCACCACAGGTATAACGTATGCGGGCTTCGCCGTCGGTCTTTGCACGTGAGAGGACAAGATGGTCGGGGTCATTGTACTGGTAAACGCGGTCGAGCCACCATGCCATTTCCAAGCCATTAAGGCAATACATGCTGTTGTCCAGCTCTCCCCAGCAGTCACAAGTCATGCGGCGCGCATGGCCTTTATTTGGGAAAACGGGGGCAATTGAGAGATCGATGAACATGCCGTCGAGCATTTCTATAAGCCTGTCCATACCATAATTATATGCCTGCATGCCGGTGGTTACGCCCTCAGCATAGAACTTGTCGGCCTCAAGCGTGCCGTTGTTAAGGAAGTCGAGCTTGATGTATTCAAACCCATATTCCTTGAACTTGTCAAATTGATGTTTGTTGTAAGCAAGCGTTCCGGGATGGGTAGGATCGAGAGCGATGGACGCTATCTTGCGCATCTTGCCGTTGGCGGTTATCGCCAAGTCGGCAAATACATACTGCTCCACTCCGTCTACCTTCTGAGTCTTCGCCTGTTCCTCGTTTCCCCAATAAGAGAAAGGTGTATAATACACGCCCGGATGCTGGCCGTTGGCTTTGCAATGGGCTACGAAATCCTTGAGTTGCGACTCGTTGAGATTGCTCCAATAAGAATCCAACACCATGTAGCATGTGCCGTTTTCGTTGACAAAGTTGTTCGGCATAAGCTGCTCCTTGAAGAAATCAGACACATTGATTGCACCAGCATAGTTGACATACTGAGCCATTCCGCCCCAGCTCTGCCATGCGAATATCGTACCCTTGTCCCAAGGCAGCTTCGGCGAAAGCGTTGCAGTGGCCTCGCCAAGGTCTTCCATACCGTTGCGCCAGTCATCATAGAAACCGAGGAAATAGCGCGGCGAGCTGACACGCTTGCCTGAGATTGAGCCGTGCTTGTAAAGCGACGGACGTTCGGGGTATTCTTGATTTACATCATTGGTCATCGTATTGACCACGCCGGCCGCCACCTCTATCTTGCGCATACGGTTGCTGCCATTGGGGGTTATGGTAACACCGCTCTTCCAATTGTCGTGTTCAATCGAACCGACAACAAGCCCCTTGCGGCTCGTTACGTCATAAGCCGCCGACACCTCGCACGATGTAGCGGGCTGACCAGTATTCCATTGCTGTGCGCCGTAGCTTACCCAGTTGTCGTTGTCGTGCGGCATTATGTAGATGTAATTCCGGCCGCCTGAAGGGAGGAAGGTGGTTGAAGAGCTTTCAGACACTATCGGGGCGATGTAATTAGTCTTAGTTGTCGCGCCGTTGGCCACGAGCGTAGCGTCCACCAGGATGTATCCCCTGTCGGGGTAGATGTATATCGACTGCTCGATGTTGTCCTTGCCTGCCAGTCCGGAATAGGTATAGGTGTACTTCGTGCCAGAGCCGAACTCGTCGTTGACGGCCTCCTCCGTGAGCGTCACGTCGGTGTAATCGGTCGACTTTAGCTGCTGCTCGTCCGGATTGTGCATGGCCACATAGGCTTTCTTTATCAGCGCGACACCGTTCTGAGTGTAAGTCAGCGTTTTTGAGGACTGGTCGAATGTTATCTGCCACCGGCCGTCGTTGATGTCATACTGGGCTGAAACGAGCAAGGGGCATGCCATCATTGCGGCCGAAGCCAGGAGTTTTCTTATTGTCATAAAACGTATTAAAATTTTGTCATTTATAGAAGAGAAAGCAAATCGAGGCGGACCGCACGTGCGGCATTCCATGACCCTTCGGCATGGAACCGGCGTACTTTCCGCCTCGACACCAACTCAAAAATACATGTAAAAACCAAACACTATAATCTATGAAAACTTGTATTTCTGCAAGTCAGCGACATGGTTGGCAACCGTCATGCAGCCTTCTTTATAAGTTGCTGCAACACAGTGTTTTACAAAAGGCCGTCTTTTGGCCTGCAAAAGACGGCCTTTTATGATGCGAAAGACGGCCTTTTGCACGGCGAAAGGCCGTCTTTCATATTTACACCGATGACGGATTTATCTGTATCCCTCGTTCTGGTCTTCCTCAGAGATGTCCTCGTTCTGGTTGATTTCAGTCAGAGGTATAGGCCAAACGATGTTGTACTGCTGTATCGTGCCTGAACGTTTAGCCCACTTGTTGCGCTCCTTCACAAGCTCGAGGAACTTGTTGGTACGTATCAGGTCGAACTTGCGCCAACGCTCGCCGAAGAGCTCACGCACACGCTCGGTCATTATCTCCTCGCGGAACTGGCTCTGGCTCATTCCCTCGCTCCATGCCTTGTCTGCCGGCAAAGAGAAGTCCCATGCGCGGTTGCGCACGATGTTGACCTGCCTTACAGCCTCCGCCGTGCGGCCAATCTCGTTCAGACACTCGGCGTAAAGCAGTATGGCGTTGGCCAGACGCATGTAAGGCATGTTCTTGCCTGAGTACCACATGTTGTTGATTCCGTAGCCAGAGTATTCGTCTGTGCGGTAGTCCTCATACTTCTTAATGTGCGGCAGCAATTCGTCGTGGTCGTCACCCAGCTGCTCCCAGGAGATGCTCTCAAGATTGGGAACCTGTCCGTTGTAAGTGAAGTCGTAACGCATTGACTCCTCCTTGCGCACGTCGCCGTCTTCCCAGATGCCTCCATCGGCAATGTCGCTGTATGCCCAGGCAGAAGGAACAGCGTGGTCATAGCCGGCGAAGTAGATGTGGTCGGCCTCAGGAAGAGCTGCGACGGCACGCGAACCGATCTGGAACTGCACCTGATTCTGGTCAGTATAGGGATTGAACTGCCACTCGAAGATTGACTCTGCAGAGTTGGTTATGTTGAAATCCCACAGATCATAGTAAGGCACAAGCTCGAACGGGCCGTTCACCACAATCTCCAATGCGTCGGCAGCCTTGTTGAAGTCACGCAAACCAGTCTCCTCGGGAGCAGACATGTAGGCATAGCCCAACATCATGTTTGCGGCATAAAGAGTGGCACGCTGATAGGCGTTAGTAGCCGGGCAATACTTTGCGGCGTTCTCAAGGTCGTTGATTATGAATGTCCAAACGTCCTTAAGAGGCTGGCGTGCGTAGCCAAGCTCGCTTGTGCGGGCAATGTCAATGATTGGAACCTCGCCCCAAAGCATGGCTGCTTCCATGGTAAGACAACCACGGATGAAGCTTGCCTCACCGAAAAGATTGCCCAAATGGGTGTCGCCGTCAAGGTCGCCGCCGCCGATGGCGTTAATCACCTTTGCAGCCTCGCCTATCGAAGGCCAGCGCATAGTCCACTGTTCCTCTACATACGAAAGTTCAGAAGTAAGCAGCGCATTGTACATGTCGAGTGCGCCGCGCAGTCCGTTGCCCTCCTTAAGAGCCTGATAAGCGCCTGACTGTATTTCGTCCGTGCCGACCATGCATTCCCAAAGAAAACGGTCTTTGAACAGCTGCTTCCAGTTTGTGTACAGTTTCGTAAGGTTAGACTCTATATTGGTGGTGTCTGAATAAATCTCCTCCTCGGTAAGAGCCGTCTTCGGTCCCTCGTCCAGAAAGTCGGAGCATGATGACACTGCCATGACAGAAAGGACAGAAAGTCCCAGTGCCATGAATTTATTTTTAAGTTTCATCGCTATTCAATTTTTAGAATGTTCCTTGTTATTAAACTATTAGAAGCTGAAGTTGAGGCCGATGGTGTAAGACCTTGTGGTCGGGTAACTGCCGTCGCCGACTTCCGGGTCGTAGCCTTTATAACCTGTCAGAGTGAACAAGTTGTTTGCAGAGAAGTACACACGCAGCGATTCCAGATGCATACGGCTGATCCAGTTCTTCGGCAGATTATAAGCCAAAGAGAGTGTGGCAAGACGCAAGTAAGAAGAATTCTGGATGTAGCGGTCAGTCTCACCGGCCTGGAACTTGGTGTATCCAGACGTTCCGGCCATCACGCGCGGCAGGTAAGCGTCAGTGTTCTCCGGAGTCCAACGGTCGAGCAAATCAGGCGAAGCCATGCTTTCACCGTAAGAACTGATAAGGCCCTCGTAGTAAGAGCTGATGCGGTGTCCGCCCACTGAGTAGTTGAAGATGGCATTAAGCGTAAGTCCCTTCCAGCTGAAGTCGGTGGAGAAACCTCCATAGAACTTCGGGTCTTGGTTACCGTAAATATAACGGTCGTTGGAGTCTACCACGCCGTCGGGCTTGCCGTCGGGGCCGCTGATGTCAAGAACGAAGAGGTCGCCAAGACCTACGGTGCGTCCGTTGAAGTCTATGTTCTCCCACAACTCGCGGTTGTCCTCGTTTGCAATGCCGCCAGCCTTGTAAGTGTAGATGTTGCTCAGTGACTCGCCGATGAAGATGTTGCCTGTACGCTCAAGACCGTTCAGGATGTAATCCACGCCTCCGTAAAGCTTGGTGACCTTGTTGCGGTCGAGCGAGAGGTTGGCGTTGATGTTCCATTCAAAGTCTTTCGTGCGTATCGGAGTGGCACCGATGGTAAGCTCGAAGCCCTTGTTCTCCAGCTCTCCGATGTTCTCTGTCGTTGAAGTATAACCCGAAGTGGTGGGCAGAGAGTGGCTCATGAGAAGGTTTGAGTTCGTTATGAAGAACAAGTCCATCGACATATACAGCCTGTTGTCGAAGAAACCGAGGTCAAGACCGATGTTGGTCTGCTTCTGCTTCTCCCATGTCAGAGCCGGTGTTCCGCGGCGTCCGTCAGTTCCGTAGAATGCCTCGCCGTTGCTCTGCTGCGGCGTGTAGAGAGTGGCATACATGTAGTTACTGATGTTCTGGTTACCAACAACTCCATAACCGGCGCGTATCTTCAAGCGTGAAAGGAACGAATTGCGCGGGAAGAACTCCTCGTTAGTCATATCCCATGCCACAGAGAATGAAGGCATGAAGCCCCAACGGTGTCCCTTGGCGAACTTTGAAGAACCGTCATAACGGCCTGTGAACGTGAAGAAATAGCGGTAATCGTAGTTATAGTTGACACGTCCCACGTATGACATCAGCGAACTTGTCTGCCAGTCAGACGATATTTCACGTGTCTCAGTGTCTGCCGCAGCCTGCAATACGTTATATCCAAGCTCGTTGCCAGGGAAGTTCTTGCCACCGGCCTTGAGCACCCTGTAAGAATAACGTGAAGCAGATGTACCGAAGAAAGCGTTAAGATTGTGCTTCTCTGCAATCTGAGTGTCATAACTTACGGTGTTGTCCCACTGCCACTGAGTGTTGCTGAAGCGCTGCTGGGTGGCATAGTTGAAGCCTCCGTAATAACGGATTGACTGCTGGATGCCCGTAGGTACAAACTGGTTCCATGTCTGCTCTGTGCGGTTAAGGGCAAGAGTTGAACGGATGTTGAGACCCTTTATCGGGTTGATGTTGATATAGTTTGAGGTCGTAAAGGCGTAACGCTCACGGTCTGTCTGTATATCCAACGAGTTGAATGGGTTGAAGTTGTTGTTCGTCTCGCCTGAGTGTACACGGTAATAAGTAGTCAGGTATTCAGTATTGTGGCGCGTCGCGTCATCCTTATAAGGAGCATAGTCAATCAACGGGTTACCTATCGACTGGGCAATATTGAAGACCGAGCTGTCTGTCATCTTGTCTTTTACGTAAGTATAAGATGTGTTTGTACCCACCTTTAACCATGGCTTGATGTTAGCCTCAGCATTGACACGTCCGTAATATTTGTCCTGCTCGGTTCCTTCGAGAACTCCGTCAAGTCCCGTATAACCGAGGCTTATATAAACATTTGAATTGTCAGAGCCTTTAGAGAAACTTACGCTGTGGTTATGCTGGATGCCGGTCTTAACTACCTGGTCGAGCCAGTCATAGCTCTTTCCGCTGCGATAGCCTGCGAACTCCTCGTCAGAGAACACTGTGTTTGAGCCCATTATCACATCGTCCCAGTAAGCCTGCTTCTCTGCATCGGTAGCGTTAGGGTTGTTGTAAGCGTATCCGTTGGCGTAGGCCTCGGCGCGCAGCTCGAACAAGTCTTGAGCATTCATAGTCTCCGGGCGGTGTCCCATAGTGGAGAATGTCACCCATCCGTCATAGCTGACCTTGCCTTCGCCCTTCTTACCTTTCTTAGTTGTGATGACGATCACACCGTTGGCACCGCGTGAACCGTAAAGAGCTGTGGCTGAAGCGTCCTTCAACACCTCGATAGACTCAACATCGTTTACGTTGATTGAGTTGTAGAAACCGAACTGGTTGTCCATTACGAGACCGTCGACAACATAGATAGGAGTTGAGCCGGAGTTGATGGTGTTGGTACCACGCACCTTGATTGAAGAGTCGTCACTCGGGCTGATACCTCTTGTGATATTAAGTCCGGCCACACGTCCCTGCAAGGCTTCGTTGATGTTTGTCACCGGCTTCTCAGTCAAGACTTCGCCGTCAACGTGAGAAACAGAGCCGGTAAGGTCGCTCTTCTTCATCAAGACACCTACCACAACGACACCGTCGAGCTGGTTGGCATCACTTTCCATGATGATGCGCAGCTTGCGAGACTCTGGCACCTTGACCTCTTTTGTCTCATATCCGAGATAAGATACGACGAGCGTCTGTCCTACCTCAGCCTTGAACTTGAAGTTACCGTCGAGGTCTGTAGGCGCTCCAACTTGCGTGCCCTTAATCTGAACGGACGCGCCAATGAGTGGCTCCGAATTCTCGTCCACCACTTGTCCCGTCACGTCAGACTGTGCAAACATTGCCTGCACGCCGAACATCATCAGGACTAACATACTTAGCAGTTTCCTTTTCATGTTTTTTGAATGATTGATTAGGTTGTTTTCATTGGTTTAAGGCAGTGTGTTTCTTTCACTGCGGTTCATTTTTTCAAATGTCAAGTGTTAAGGTTTAAATTCATGTTTTCATGATTTCTTGCGTTTATAGGGTTATTATTTTATGTTAATAACATCAATGCCAAAAGCATCAAGGCCGTCTGTTCCGCATGCAGCAACAGGCCGTTTTGTCAATTATTCACCTGCAAAATTATCGCAAAAGGGCGTTTAAAAATGTTGCAAATTGGGCACAAATTAGAAATAATGGCCCAAAAACGCCGAAAAACGGACTTTTATGCACTATTTGTAACATTGCTGACGAAAATGAGGGATTTTAACAGATGCGGCACTGATGACAGATTAATAGTTTGTGAAAGACTGATTTATTATCGAAGAAAAGTGGGTATCAAATCTGCGAAAGGCATTGGACAAAACACCCGGAGGCGGTCATTCGCAGTACAAAAGACCGCCTCCGGCATCATCCTGAAAAACCTTATTGATTATCTAAAACCTAAAAATGATGAAGTTGTTTACTATTTCTTATAATGTTCCACCTGCTATCGGCGCATGTCGTAAATGTCTCTCTTGTGCCACATTCATAAAACATTCGCTCAAATAACAGGAATCGGCAGACAACCGATTTTGGACAAAAACATGCCTCAATACGCGCGACAGCACATCTACTCGTGCCATGGAAAAGCCAAGTCTCAAAGGACTGATGCGGATATGCGCTAAGGCATATCCGCAAATCTGTCCCACCTAACTATTTATGAATCATCTTAAAACTTTAAATCCTTGGTCTCTCCTTTCTTCAGTTTTATCTTACCGTCGATGCCTTTCACGCTGAACGTGCAGTCGGTGGTGGCCGTTATGCGCGCCGTCTGCATCTTGCCGCCGCGCCAGGTCATGTCAACCACCAGTCCGCCCTCGGCGCACAAGCCCTTCACTGAGCCGTCGGCCCACTGGGCAGGGAGCGCGGGCAGGAAGTCGAGGAAGCCGTCATAGCTCTGGAGCAGCATCTCGCACATGCCGGCAACGCTGGCCTCAGTGGCGTCGAGCTGAATATGTCATACTCCGCACCGGCTATACCGGCGGGCGAAACGGTCATCAGGTTCTCACGCGTAAACCGCTTAAAGAGGTTTTGCAGCCAGCCGTAAGACGCGTCGGCATCCTTCAAACGGGCATAGAAACAGAGCATGTTGGCCGTGCTCCACTCGGTGTCCTCCCAGTTGGCAGACGCAGTCTGCATCTCCAAACCTTTCCTTGCCGCGGCCATAAGCTCCGGACTCTTTGTGTAAGACATCTGGCCAAGGGGGAAGAGCGACAACAGATGTGACGAGTGGCGGTGCGATGGATCGCTGCGGCGAACGTCGTCGAGCCACTCCTGCACTTGTCCGTCGCTGCCTATCTGCAACGGGGGCAGACGCTTGATGTCTTTCTCAAGACGCTTGCGCAGGCTCTTGTCAACACCCAGAATCTTGGAAGACTCTATGCATGCGGCGTAAATGTCGTGTACGATGGCACGGTCGATGGTGGGCATCATGGCCACACCCATGTACTTGCCGTCCTTCGTTACGTATCCGTTTTCAGGCGAAACGCTTGGGCCGGTGACCAGATAACCGGTGCGAGGGTCTTCAACCATGTAGTCGATGAAGAACTCGGCGGTCTTCTTCAGCAGGGGATATCCGGTCTCGGCGAGCCACTTCTTGTCCTGTGTATACAGATAGTGGCTCCACAGGTGGGTTGCTATCCACGCTCCGCCTGTGACGTTGAGTCCCCAGCCGGTGCTCCATCCCGGCGACGTGTAGCCCCAGGCGTTGCACACGGTGTGGGCCACCCATCCGCCGCAGCCGTAAACCTTGCGCGCGGTCTCGGCACCTTTGTCGGCAAGGAAGGCTATATAGTTGAACAGCGGAACGTTGCATTCGGCCAGGTTTACACGGTTGGCCGACCAGTAGTTCTGCGGAATGTTGATGTCGAGATGGTAGTCGCACGTCCACGGCATGTTGCAGGCCATGTTGTCGTTCCATACTCCTTGCAGGTTGGCGCACAGCGGAGTGCCGTTGGGTCGTGACGAAGCGATGAGCATGTAGCGGCCGTACTGGAAGAAGAGGGCGTCCAGCCCCGGGTCGGCGGCTCCGGCCTTGGCCAGGTAGAGACGCGTGTCTGTGGGAAGGTCGCTGCCCGTGGCGTGGCCGAGAGATATGTCCATGCGGTTGAAGAGGGCAGTGTGGTCGGCCATGTGGGCCGCCTTGAGAGCGTTGAAGCCTTTGGCCGCCGCCCGGTCGAGGTTGTCCTGGCAGAGCCGGGCGTAGTCCTTATTATTATAATCGGTGCGCACGTCGACGAGTATTGTCAGCTCGTCGGCTCCGGCAATAGTCACAGTGCTGTCGCCTACGGTGACCTTGCCACCCTGCGGCAGAAGCCTTACGCCGCCGCAGAAGCTAACTCCGCCCTCGCCGTGCATGTGGAACTTCACCTTGCCGGCAAGCCGCAGCCCGTCGGAAGAAGCCTTGACCACGGCTTCGCGGAGCAGGTCGAAGCCCACGGTGAGGCTTATCATGCCGGGGCGGTCGGCCTTGAAGCGCATTGCAAGAACGTCGTCGGGATGGGTGGTGATGTATTCGCGGCTGAACCTTACGCCGCCGCTTGTGAAGCCTACAGTGGCCACGGCGTTGTCCATGTCGCTCGCGGCGGTAGTCTGAAATAAGGTTTGAAGGATATTTGAAGTCCATCACCATGTCGCCCAGCGGCAGGTGGGTGCCGAAGGAGCGGCCCTTGCCAGTAAGATATTTGTCGGTAAGACGGCCTGCCTGCTCCAAGTCGCCGCGGAAAAAAGCACTCGCGTATCTCGTCGAGATGCTCGCGTCCGCAGAGGTTGTTGTTCTCTGGGTCTGGCTGGCCGGACCACATGCTTATCTCGTTAAGGGCTACTTTCTCTTCATCGATGCCTCCGTAGACCATCGCGCCGAGACGGCCGTTGCCAAGGGGCACGGCCTTCATCCACTCGTCGGCCGGTTGCTGGTACCACAGTCGGCTGTCGGCCTGCGCGTGGAACGCCGTGAACGACAATGCCGCCAAGGCCAGTGTAAATTTCAGTTTCATGTCGTTAAGTATTAATCAGGTTGAGTTTTCAGTACGCAAAATTAGCTGACAGATTCGGCAAAAACAACTGATAAATGTTCAAAAATTGCCAAAATTACGCCAAAAGGCGGCTTTCACGGCTGAACATGCGCAATATTTACAATTTCAGAATGATTCCTACCAAAGAAGCGGCAACGATTCACACTGCAAGGCGAAACGCCTCGCGGCATTGCAAAACGACATTTCAGAAACAACACGCGGCAGCCGCCATTCTGTACGCAAATGTTAAACTATTTTCATGCAAACGGCCCTCGCCAAGAGTAAAAGGCATCTTCTCTATGCACAAAGAGGCTCTTTAAGCATGGTAAAGACGGCCTTTAACACTTCAAATGACGGTCTTCTCTAAGCGAAAAGACGGCCTTTTCGTTAAACAAATGCCGTATTTGTTAACAATGTTAACCATTCTTTGCATAAAAGACTGGCGTACACATGCACATATTCTGTCGTTTTTCACGTAACAATTTGATTGCCAACAAGTTAATCTTGCACACTTCTCCTTGCAATATTTTCCGCCGACAAGGTTACGGTTTAAAATAAGCCGCTCTCAGAGCGTCAACGATTTTCAACATGTAAGATTATCGGCCATCAAGCCGACAATGTGCTCAAACAGTTCAGTCATTACACAAAAAAGGCTCCGCCCCTGCCTCACGGCAGAAGACGGAGCATACAAACCAACTAAAAAAACGTCAAATTAGTGATTGTATGGATTTGAACGCCTGTATGCCCTGATGGTTCACGTCGAGCGCGTAAACGTCATCGGCATAGCGGCGGCTGTGCTCCTTGTCGCCAAGGCCGTAGTGGCCCAGAGCCATCATGTACTTGCAGTGAATGTCGTTGCGCGTCTGCAGCGAGTCTTCCCATATCAGCAGGTCAGGCAAAGAGACGGCAAAGTAGTCCATGCGGACGGTGTCGAACAGGTGCTTCTCGCCGAAGTCTACCAGGCGGTGGAACCTTCCGCGAGCCTCTGCTTCGCGTCCGAGGCGCATGAGAGCAAGTCCCTGATAGAATATCTTGTCTGGCTTGGCGTCGTTGTAGTACAAGGCTGCGGCAGGCTCAGTTGGTCCAAGCGTTGCCTGCTCATAACACTCGCGCGCCTTGTTGGCATCACCCATGGCCTCGTAAGACAGGCCGAGCAGGTAGTAAAAGTCGTTCTCCTGCGCTCCGTAGAGCTTGCCTTCGCCGAGGTGCGGCGGATATACAAGACATTCTTCAAGCAGTTTCACTGCATCCTGATAACGCTTTTCGCTTATCGCTATCTTAGCCAACTCTACGCGGCAGAACTGGTACTGCGCCGGCACCTTGCCTTCACCGCCCTCCCACGGGTGGAAGATGTGGCCGTCGAGCAGCGTCTTGGCCTCCTCGTAGCGGCCAGTCTGGTTCAGCAGGGTTATCTCTTCGAGCAACAGGTCGTCCCTCTTGTCTACCAAAGACTGGTGTTTCTGCAGGTTGGCAAGCCTCTCGGCGTGAGGACGCTGCATGCGCTTGTAAAGCTGGTCAAGCTCCATGAGGATGCGCGCGTCGGTCTCGTCAAGGTTGAACGCGCGTTCCATGTACTCAAGGGCACGCTCCTTGTCATCCTGCTTGTTGAACGCGGCGAGAGCCAGGTTGCGCCACACTGTCGGGAATTTGGCATCGGCCTTTGCCGAAGCCTCCCACGCCTCGACAGCCAGGTCATACTGGCGCTTGTCATAGTAGAGGCATCCCAGATAATAAGGAGCCTTGGCTGCGCAATCGAGCGACTGTTGCGCGCACTGCAGGGCGAGAATGGCCTCAAGACGGTTGGGGAAGCAGCAATATGGGTCGGCAGCCTCGGCCTTGGCGAAGACATCCTTGCATCCGGCCTCGCCGGCCATGCACATTGTCCAGCCCAAGTAATAATATGTCATCGGAGTGACGGCTCCGCACTTTATAGCAACATTCCACAAAGACTCGGCCTCGGCCCAGCAGCCGGCAGCGCAGTAGTCAAGAGCGGTTTCGTCATAGTTGTGAGCGTTGCCGTGCATAAGCTCGCGCATTTCAGAAAGCACGGCATCGTCGCCGGTGATTAGGTATTTCTCATACAGACAGCCGTAGTTGAAGCGGTCTATCGAGAGCGACTCGCCTATCAGCGAGAGCGCTTCCTCGGCACGGCCGGCACGCCTCAGTATCGTAGCCTTGAGCGCGCGGGCCTTGTGGTTGTGCCAGTTGCGTATCAACGAGCGGTCTATCTCGTCGAGCGCGTCGTCGATGCGTCCCTGCATAAGTGATATCTGCGCACATGCAAGATAACCGGAGTCCTGCCATGCGGCGTTCCAACACGACTTGTAGAACATGTCGTAAGCCTCGCTTACACGGCCTTGGTACTTCAGGGCGAGGCCAAGATTGTATATCGGCTCGCCGTCATACGGATTAGGATTGCGCTTCATAAGCACCTTCACGGCAGTGCGCAGATAACGCTCGGCACGCTTGAACCGTCCCTTGCGGATGTACCAGAGGCCGAGAGCGTTGTTGTTTCTTACGTCGAGCGGGTCGCGGCGCAGAGCCTCCTCGTAGTATTCAACGGGGTTGTATGTAGCGTGGCGGTACTGCTCGAGGTGCAGACCGGTGAGGTACAGCTGCTCGGTTGTCTTTATTTCGTCGGGCAAAAGGGCAGCCTCGGCTGCGTCAGGAATCGGCCGCACCTCGTCGGGCTCGGCGTGCCAGTGCATCAGCTCGCGCCCGTCGGTCGTTATCTCAAGCGTCAGTTCGCCTATGCGTGCGCCCTGCACGTCTATCTTCTCATCGAAAAGAGCTTCAGGCGTTATATCCTTCACACGGTCATAATATACCGTGCCGTCATCGTTTGAAAGCCTGATGTTCACCTTCTGTGCCGATGTCGCGAATATTTTTAGCTCTGCGCAGTGTTCGTCGCCGCACGCTTCGATGTTCATAAGCAGGTCTTTCGTTGCGTTCTTGACAACTCCCAGCTCACGGTAGGGCAGGAAGTACTGCACGAACGACTCCTCATACGGTTGCAGCCATGTGAAGTCGGGCTGGTTCTCGGTGTAAACACCAGCCATAAGCTCGATGTAAGGGCCGTCCTCGTCGGTCAGGTTGCGGTCCCATGCACGTCCGAAGTCGCCGTTACCCCATGTCCACTGCTTCTTTCCAGGTGACACATGGTGGTTTGCCACATGCAACATGCCCGCACGTGTGTCGTTCTCGTAGCCACCCTCGAAGTCGTACTTGCTGTTTACGGCCATGTAGCTGGTCGGCACAAAGATGTTCTTATAGTTCGAGATGTCAACACCGGCAGAGTAGTCCATCTTATAATAAGTGCCCGTGGCGATGGGGAACGAGCTTACGGCGCGCTTGCCATGGTCAAACACGGCGTTGATGTCAGGTGGGAATACGCTCTGGTAGTGGTCGTTCACAGCCACTGCGGGGTTAGCCCACCACAGGAAAGTCTGCGGCACTTCGGTTCTGTTGTACAGCACACCCTTTATCTCCAAGTAAGCTTTGCCCGGCCTAAGGGTGAACCCGGCCATACCCTTCTGGTGCGTCATGCGCTCCATCTCATTCACCCACACGGTCACGCTGCCGTCGGCATTCTCCTCGATGGTGCTGTCTATCGGCATGTAAGTGCTCGGACGGTGGTGCTGTGGCCAGTTAAACTCTATTCCACCAGATATCCACGGACCGGCAAGACCAACCAACGCGGGCTTGATAACATGGTTGTAGTAAATGAAGTGACGCTTCTTTATCTTGTCATAAGCCATCTGCACACGACCGCCAAGCTCGGGCAGTATCATCACCTTTATGTATTCGTTCTCAATGAACACGGCCGCATACTCCTTGTCGGTCTTCTCGTTGGATATCGACTCGATGACCGGGTAAGGGTAAACCACGCCGCTTGACCCCTGATAAACTCTCTTTTCAAGAAAGATGGGGTTCTTTTCCGGTGCCCCTACTTCATACGTGGGGATTACAACCGTTTCTCTCCATGCTTTTACCATAGTGTATCCTTATTTTTGATTAGTAAGTTCTTTTTCAATTTCCTCAAGCGACTTGCCTTTCGTCTCAGGCAGAACATGCAAGAAATAGGCAAAGCCCAATGCGCAGATCAGCGCGTATATCCAGAACGTTCCGTAACTTCCAAAGGTAGTGTTGAGCAGTGGGAACGTATATGTCAATGTTGTGCTGCCCACCCAAAGGGCGAATGTACAAGTGCCGACGGCAACGGCACGCACGCGGCTAGGGAAGAGTTCGGCTATCAGCACCCATGTTATCGGGCCGAGAGTCATGGCGTAACATGCGATGGCAAGCACCACGAGCGCAACCATGAAGGCTCCCTTTATCTCGAAATAATAACACGTTCCGAGCACGAGATATATCAATGCCAACCCACAAGAGCCTATCAGCATGAGCTTGCGGCGGCCGAGACGCTCAACCGTATATATCGCCACGAACGTGAAAATGACATTGGTAACACCAGTTACGACTATGTTGAACAGAACGTCGCTCAGCGAATAGCCGGCAGACTGGAATATCTCCTGTGCGTAATTGAATATCACATTCGTGCCACACCACTGTTGGAACACGGCAACAATGATGCCTATCGTAACAATCTTGACCAACGGACGGCGGAACAACGTGCGCAAGCCGTGCTGCTCTTCGTCGCTTTTCGCTGCGGCAGAGATGGCCTCAAGTTCCTCGTCGGCATACTTCTCACCGCCTACACGGACAAGTATCTCACGCGCCTTGGCCGTCTGCTTCACCATTGCGAGCCATCGCGGACTCTCAGGAATGAAGAACACCAATATGAGAAAAGCCATCGCCGGAAACGCTCCGGCCCAGAACATCCAGCGCCACCCCATCTGGCAGTTCCATGTATCAATAGTGTTATGGACAACAGGCTCAGCTATCAGCCAATTGGTTATCTGTGCAGCCAGTATTCCCAAAACTATCGTCAGCTGATTGAGAGACACTAGCTTTCCCCTTATGTGGGTAGGTGCAACCTCTGCAATGTACGTAGGCGACAGTCCCGAAGCTATGCCTATGCCGACACCGCTGAGGAAACGTGCCGCAAGGAAAAGGCCAAAGCTGCTGAAATAACCTGTGCCGAACGCCGACACCAAGAAAACCACCGATGACACGATAAGCAGTTTCTTGCGGCCGAAACGGTCTGCCAACGCACCCACCGTCATGGCTCCCGTGAGGCAGCCTACCAACGCTATGCTCATGGCCAAGCCCTGCATCTGCGGATTTCCGGCAATGTCGAAATACACTTCGTAAAACGGTTTGGCTCCGCCGATTACCACCCAGTCATATCCGAAGAGCAGACCGCCCATCGCGGAAACCAGGCAAATGAAATAGACAAAGCCTTTGTTAAAAGTTTTCATCTTGTCTTTTATGGTTTTAGTTATACATTCTTGGCATCTTGTCTGTTACCGCTGCAAAGATACACACATGCCACAACATAAAAAATAGAAAAATAATCAAACAAGATGGACAATCTTGTCTCCATAATGATTATATTTGCACAGAGAATGTGCCGGCACTTATCAAACAACGGCAAAAGCCGCGATACAGGCACAAACTTATCATCTAACCTAATGACAAGACTTATGCTGAAAATCAAAAACGGGTTTTCCGGCGAACGTTCACTGGTATTGCCGAAGATGGTGACTGACATGATGAAGGCCGACCCGATAGCTTCCATACTTTATGTGACCGACATCGGATACTATCCAAAGGCTGAGAACCATTACCGCGAGCGCAAAGAGCCTATCGGGCAATACGTATTCATATACTGCATTGACGGCTTTGGAAGCTACGATGTGGACGGCAAGCACTATGAAGTATCACCTAACCAATACTTCATACTTCCTGCCGGGAAACCACACACGTATCAGGCTGACACCGCGCAGCCATGGACCATATACTGGATACACTTTTCCGGCAGCCTGGCCGAACATTACGCAGCCGACACAATGGCTCCGATATCAGTAAATCCCGGGCTTCACTCACGCATAAGCAACAGAATAAACATGTTTGAAGAGCTCTTCGACGCTCTTAATTCCGGCTACAGCATTGAAAATATAAGATACTCCATGTCGCTTTTCCATCATTACCTAAGCTCGCTCAGGTATGTCCGCCAATACCGGGAAGCCGGCGGACAGCCGGACGGGAACGACGTTGTAGACGCGGCGATACACTTCATGAAGGAGAATTTAGAGCGGCACATCACACTGCAGGAAGTGGCAGACTTCACTGGCTACTCCCCTTCGTTCTTCTCAAGGCTGTTCAAAACAAAAACCGGACACAGCCCCCTGAACTACATAAACCTGCTGAAAATAAAACGCGCATGCCTGATGCTTGACACCACACATATGAAAGTCAACCAGATATGCCACAAACTAGGCATGGACGATCCGTACTATTTCTCAAGACTGTTCAGCAAAATCATGGGGATGAGCCCACGCTCTTACCGCTCACGGCCAAAAACCTAATAAAACATGCATAACAAACAATGTGTAATCAGCTATCGGCGAACCTTACGCCGACAACTGATTACACATTATTCCTTATGCCTCACAAAGACCTTGCGTCAATTGTCAAGAAACTCGTTGGTGCCAACCTTCAAAGCCGGGCCAAGATGCATGGCGCCGGCCTCATACGGCAACCACACCATCATCTTGCCTTGTCCGCGATTGGCCCATGCATAATAAGGTATAAGTTTCAACGTCGCATCCTGTGTCTGCATGCGGCCGTCGGCATCATACGCAACCTTCTGCACGCCGACCGCTATCATGTTCGCGCCGCCAGGAGCCTTCTCGTCAATGACACTGAGCTGCGGCTTGCGCGGCATGAGCACAGAGAAAAGATCCAAGGCGCTATTATCCACCCACTCGGCACAATAAACAAGTGGGCCGCGCTCAACTGCAAGCATGCCGCGATCAGCCTCTACCTTGTCGTTGGCCACGACAAGACGAGGAGTCATGTCGAGCGACAACTCAACAACGTCGCCTTTCTTCCACTTGCGTGCAATTGTAAAATAACCCTTGTCCAAATCAGCCTCAACGGCCTTGCCATTGACTTTCACAACGTATGACGACTGCCGGCCGTCGGCAAAGCTGTACAAGTCGCTCGGCACGACCTCGCCCCTTGCCCATCCGGGTATGCGTATCTTCATGGCAAAGTCACCGCCGCCGCGCTCTACAGTCAAAGCCACAGTGCCTTCAAAAGGATATGCGGTTTTCTGGCTCAGCACGACCTTGCGCTTACCGACCTTAAGGTCTGACCTGCCCTCAACAAAGAGGTTGACGTACAAACTGTCGCCGCGCGTGGCATAAATATAACCAGGCACAGAGGGCAGGAAGCGACACAGGTTGGACGGGCAGCATGCGCATCCGAACCAAGCCTTGCGCTCATAGCCTCCGGCAGACTCCAACGGATTGGGATAGAAGAATCCGCCTCCGTCAAGTGATATGCCTGACAGCACGCCATTGTAAAGCGAACGCTCAAGCACATCGTAATATTTTGCGTCGCCGTGGAATAGGAACAGGCGATGGTTGACATACACATTGCCTATCGAAGCGCACGTCTCGCAATAAGCCGTGGCGTTCGGCAACTCATAGTTTACACCGAAACCCTCGTTCGACGCACGCGAGCCGATGCCTCCCGTCAGGTAAAGCTTCTTGCCTACGATGTTGTCCCAGATGCGGTCTATGGCATGCACATAGGCAGTGTCGCCGGTCAATGCAGCCACATCGGCCATGCCTGAATACATGTATGTGGCGCGCACGGCATGGCCTACGGCCTCGTCTTGCTCAACCACCGGCTTGTGTGCCTGGCTGTATTCGTCTTTGCGCGACGTGCGCCCACGCTGGTCAAGAAAGAACTTGGCCTCGTCCAGATATTTCTTCTCGCCAGTGGCCAAATACAGCCTGACAAGCGCCATCTCGGCAATCTGATGCCCAGGCACGCGTACAATCTGCCCATCGCCCGGACCAATAGTACGGCACACACAGTCTGCATACTTCATTGCAATGTCAAGGAAATTGCGCTTGCCTGTTGCCTGCCAGTATGCCACGGCTCCCTCAATCATATGACCGAGATTGTACAGCTCATGGCTGCCGGCCTCTACGGCCTCCCACCGCTGTGAACCGGCCCACGAATGCGGATGCTTGGGGTTCATCGTGCGCGGAGTGTAAAGATATCCGTCTGCTTCCTGGGCACCGGCCACAATTGTCAGCACACTGTCAATGTAGCGTTCCATACGCTTGTCAGGGAAGGTCTGAAGCAAGTAGCTTGCTCCCTCGATGGTCTTGTACACGTCGGTATCATCAAACGGGAATCCACCGACAGAGAACGTGTCACACGGATTGGCAGCCTTCACGAAATTGTCATAGCGCCCTTCCGTCTCACACTTGCTGAACGCAAGCGGCACGGTTACCTCACGGCATGCATCAAGCCGCGGTTCCCAGAAGCCTCCGCTTATGTGCGTTGCAGTAAAGGGCACGGGCGTGATGGGATAGCCCGCATGCTGTGCAAATGCCATGGATGACACGAGCATCGTTGCCAGCAAAAGTCTGGTTTTCTTCATTGCGAATGTATTTTAAAGTTATTTGAACATTAATTTCTGTATCTTTGGTAACTGTCTGTATGACAGCACGTTGTGTTTGCGTCCGCAAAAGATGCCCTTTCGCCTTGTAAAAGGCCGTCTTTTGCAGCGTGAAAGATGCCCTTTCGCCTTGTAAAAGGCCGTCTTTTGCAGCGTGAAAGATGCCCTTTCGCAGGCTGAAAGACGGCCTTTTGCAAAACCATTGACATTGTCACGCTCAACAGCCGGTTACGGTCAAGGAGCTTAACGCCAGCGACGGGTCAACAAAGTATATGCACACGGTTGCGGTCTTGTCTCTGTCTGACGTGAACGCCGTTGTCCTCTCCACATATCCTTGCATCACGGTGTCGCCCCACTCGCCTGTCTCCGCCTCGCGCTTTATGCTCGCAATTTGCGGCTCTGAGCCGTCTACGGACATAGCGTAACGCAGGTCTGACGAATGGAACAGGGGGAACGTAGGCAGGAATTTCAGCCTGATGACATTCTCACCCTGGCTCACCCTAACCTTGTATTCTGCATAAGGGGCTTGAGCCGGGTTGCCGCCGTAGCTCTTCGTGCCGACCGGCCACACGGTGAGCACGGCTCCGCTCGTGCCGAGTCCGTGTAACGTTTTCAGCCGTTTGTCGGCTTTCGCGTATTTGTCGGCTGCGATGACTGCGCTGTCACATGATGAGTCATCGGCTGTCCGTGATGACGCCACGTCAGCCTCGGTGGCCGTCTTGAAGGCGTAAAAGTGGCGCAGGCCGCGCGGTGCGTAGTCCATCATGCCGTCCCACTTGCCCTTAGCCGTCTCCTTGTTATACTTTTCGGTAAGGTTCTGTATCTTTTCATAGCCCTTGCGCGATATTTCGGAGTATTTCATAGCCGACGTCTTGTCACCAAGCGCTGCGTAAATGAAGCTCAATCGTGAGCCGAGCACCTTCTCGTTCATTGCGCGCGCCGCCTTTACGGAATATGCGATGAGTTCATAGTAAGCGTCTTGCAGATCGTGGGCAATATGTGTCTGCAGGCTGTCCACAGTCTTTTCAAGAGCGGCATAGCGGCCGATGCGCTCATTCATCTCATCCTTTGAATATTTTACAAAGGCCACATGCTCAGGTTTTCCTGCCGAGGCAAGGTTGTAATACTCGCGTTTTATGGCGCATACTGCATCCGCCACGTCAGCCCCGAAGGTCTCCGCGCCCCAGCGTTTGCCGTAAATGTCGGCGTCGGAAACGTCTACCGAATTTACATTCCACGCAAAGTCGAAAGCGAACTGAGCCTCATATTCTATGGGCTTTATGTCGCCAACGTTGAACACCCACACGTCCTTGCAGTTCATCGCATAAGCCTTCGACAGCTCATAGGCAATGAGTGCGGGCGGAGTGCTGCCGAGCCAGAGATAGTCTTGCGGCACGCCCCAGTACGACAGGTGGTAATACACGCCACCGCCGCCCTTGCGTCGCTGCTCTTCGGGCGTGGACAGCTGGCGCATGAAGCCGTGGTTGTCGTCGGCCCAGACCAGCGTAACATCGCCTGGCAGTTGCATCCCAAGGCGGTAAGGCTTAAGAGCCTCCTTGTAAGGGCAGAATATCTGCGGCACGTCTGCCGCCGGGCGTCCCAAGTCGCGCTCAATCATATTGCGCTGTTCGGTTATTATTTCCTCAAGCGCGTCGCGCCTTTCCTCGTCAGTATTGTAGCCAGGCATGCCCGAATCATGTATGCCGCGCATACCAAGAGTATAGATGGCGTCGTTGTCTTTCGACTCCTTTACGCGCTTGCCCCAGTACATTTCTACGGTCTTGCGGTTGTTTTTCCAGTCATAAGGGCCGGGCAGACGACCGAACTCGAACGGAAAGTTATGCACCCACTCGTCAACATTGTTTCTCAACATCTGCTCGCAATGGCTAGAGCCAAGCACAATGTCATACTTCCGCGCCAGCTCCGGGTTCTCCTTGTAATACCAGAACGCCTTTGTACATGGGTGCATCGCAGGCCACAGCAGGTTGGCTTTCAGGCGGAGCATAAGCCTCATCACCTGCTCGTAAGTGCGCGGACCAAGGTCGTTCACGTCCTTGTCAAGATGCTTGGCGGCCCACGGTTGCAGTCCCCAATCTTCGTCGTTGATGAACAGTCCGCGGTATTTCACCGACGGAGGGCCTGTCACCGCCGCGCCACGCGTCACGCAGACGGTCTCGTGTTTGCGCGGAGTCACGTCAGCCCACCAGCACCATGGCGACACGCCCATCATCCTGGAAAGTTCCATAAGGCCGTAAGACGTGCCGCGAGGATCGCTTCCGTATACGACGAGAGCCTGCGGAATGCCCTTGAAGGGTTTGTCAACCACGGCTATGCCGAACGTCTCCCACTTGCCTTTTACATTGCTTACATCTATCTTCCCGGTCTTTACAAAGCGGTCAATCCATAAAGAACGGCCTATCGTTCCTACCAGAACGGGGCGTGAGCCATCGACTACAGTCGTGGCAACAGACAAAACTGGCTTTGCTCCAGACACCATTTCAATGTCGTCGCAGAACATTTCAGCGGCAACCTTTACCACTTCCGCGTCGTCATTGTCTACTATCACAATGGCCGCCTTGCCGTCAGCAGCCAATGTGAAAGAACCCTTCATGGCTTCATAAACAACCTTTACAGGCAAAGCCAAAGCCGTGGATGACATGCAAACAGCGACAAACGCCATTACACATAGCCTCAAACTCTTATGAGAATCCATGTATTTTACCATAATGTCATTCAAATTCGCTCCACGCGGGAGGGGTCTTGCCCAGCAGGTTCTTTACAAAAAAGTCAAACCTTTTGTGCTCGCCGTAACTTTCACCCATGGTGTGGTGCGCACCGGGAATCACCACAAGCTCGAAGTCCTTGCCTGCCTTCACAAGCGCATTGACAACCTGCATGGTCGAAGCCGGGTCTACATTATCGTCAAGCTCACCAACGACAAGCATCAACGGACGTGTAAGCTTATGGGCGTTAACCACGTTGGAGCACTCCTCATACTGCTTCCCTACCGGATACCCCATCCACAATTCGTTCCACCAGATTTTGTCCATCCTGTTGTCATGACATCCGCAGGCCGAATACGCCGCCTTGTAAAACTCGGGATGAAACAACACCGCCGTCATGGATTCCTGTCCTCCGGCCGAACAACCGAAGATGCCCACACGGTCAATGTCCATATAAGGATACTTCTTTGCGGCCGCCTTTATCCATGCAATATGGTCGGGCAGGCCGGCATCCTTGAGGTTCTTGTAGCACATGTTCTCAAAACTGCGCGAACGGAACGAGGTGCCCATGCCGTCAACCATCACAACAATGAAGCCAAGTTCGGCAATGGCAGACATGTACCAGTTGTAAGGAGTGAACGATTTTGGCACATACTGGTTGCCCGGGCCTTGGTATATGTACTCAAGCACAGGGTACTTCTTTGAAGGGTCGAAGTTTGTCGGGCGCATTATTATGCCCCACATGTCGGTCTTTCCGTCGCGTCCTTTTGCCTTGAAAACCTCGGGTGCCTTCCATCCTTCAGCCGTAAGGCGGCTTATGTCGGCCTTCTCAAGCGGCATGACGGCATCGCCAGTGGCCGCGTCACGCAACACAGCAACCGGCGCGTCGGCCAAAGTAGAATACACATCCACAACATACCGCGCGTCGTCTGACAGCCAGGCCTCATGCATACCCTTGTCAGGAGTGATGCAGGTCAACCCTTTTCCGTCAAAGCCTATGCGGTAATAATATATGAAATATGGGTCTTCTCCTTTCCTCATTCCATTGGCTGAAAAATATATCCAACGGTTTTTCTCGTCCACCTTGACAACATTCCTCACATACCATTCGCCCTTGGTTATCTGCCAGGCTGGCTTTCCGGTAGCGCGGTCATACATGTACAGATGGTTCCAATTGTCGCGTTCGCTCGCCCAGATGATTTGCTTACCGTCGGCAAGGTCGTAACGATAGCGCATCGGATAGTTGACATATGTTTTGCTGGTCTCCTCTATCAGCGGTCTCACCTTGCCAGTTTCGGCCGACAGTTCAAGCACCCTGTACACCTGGTGGCCGCGTTGGTTGTACTCAAAGGTCACGCTGCGGCTGTCTGCCGACCAGTCTGGCCCCCACAAGTCATACTGCTGTGAAAACAGACCGGTGTCGGGAATGACGCTTTCGCCCGTCGTCACGTCGAAGATGCATGGCACCTTGAAGCGCAGCTCGTCGCCGGGCTTCGCGTATTCCTGCTTATGGAGCTTCGGCTGAAGCTGGTCTTCGGGTGAAGACTCTACGTAATACACATACCGCTTGACGGCGGGGCGAATCTTGCACGCCGCAACCTTCTTGCCGTCGGGCGACCAGCGTATGTACGCCGAATAATAGTTGCCCTCGGTGCCGTCAATGCTCAACTGCCGCTCCTTGCCCGTCTTGACATCGCGCACCCAGATGTTGTTCTCGCGTACAAACGCCTGGGTCTGTCCGTCAGGAGACGCTACGGGAGCCGCCACCTTCTCATCGTCAACTTCCATCCAGTGACGCTGATGTCTTGCAGGCACCGCTCCGCAGTCTTCCAGACGTCCTGCAGAAACGGTATAAAGCCAATTGCGCCCGGCAAAGACAAACCTCAGACTGTCAGCCGACCGGCTTACATCCAACCGGTCAAGATACAGTTTGCTTGCATCCACCTGTCTGCCGGTAGACTTTGCCAGTGCCTCTGCCAACGCCTTGTGTCCGAAGAGCTCGGCACGCCGCTTGCCAACAGCGTCGACAAGCACATAGACACGGCCCTCGGGAGTGTTGCGCACATACCAGAAACTATCTGTTCCGCCTATCCATGTAGGCCTTACTCCTGAATAATAAACTTTTGACGCGCTGAATTTTTCACCCAACGCGAATGCACGGCGATAATCTTCCGCCGTGCCTTGCGCCGCTACATGTACGCCCGTACAAGCCAGGGCGAGCACCGCCGCAAAATTAATAATCTTATGAAACATCACCTTTAAATGTTTGTTTTTCAAATAGTATCCGCACAATCCGCCGCCCGTCAACGGCTGCCCGACAGACAACCGCCCGCGCACACGACGGCAACATGCAGCCTTGCCATAACGCGTTGTCAGTCAAGACGTTACCAACAGCATTGTAAAAGACGGCCTTTTATCGTGCAAAAGACCGTCTTTCATGCTGCAAAAGGCCGTCTCTTACAATGCGTTTTGCCGTGTTTTGCATCTTGGCCGGATTAGGCCTGACGCCTTATCTGCAAAAATAGCTTATTTATTTCATACGTGCAAGGACAGGCGGCAAATTCTGCATGGTTTTTTATCGGCACTTTATTTCAAATCGTCCATGCTCCACTCGTCTTTCCACTCTACCACGGGTGTGCCGTCGGCCTTGAACTCTATGGGCAGCCAGATGTATCGGGCGTCGCTTGGATGTTCGGGTCTCCAGATGTCGGCCATGAAGATGTAAGTGTCAGGACGGTCTGCAATCTTTAATATATATGTGCTCTGTCCGCCGAATGTAAGGTCGGCATTGGGGCCTACGCACGGATTGGGCAGCTGCTTCCACGGCCCCCAGATGCTCGTGGCCGTAAACATGCGCGCCTTGTTTGGCGCCCAACCGGTACATCCGCTGGTTATCATCCAGTACACGCCGTTGCGCTTCATTATGGCCGGAGCTTCGTTCTGGCCGCCTTCCGCCACGCGCACATAGCGGCCCGTGTGTGCCGTGTAGTCGTCTGTAAGCTCGGCAATCTGCAACGTAAGGTTCTCTTCCGACGAATATATGTGGTACGCCTTGCCGTCGTCGTCAACGTAAACAGTCTGGTCGCGCGCCATCTGTCCTCCGTCATAATCACGCCATGTGTACATTCCTTTCTTCACATACTCCATCCACTCGGGGGTCCACCAGTCAAGCTTCGGATTCCCGTTAAGTGCGGAAGTCAACACATCGGCATCAGGTTTCGGAGTATTCTCAGGCCATATTTTCGGATTGACCCTGCCCGAACGCAGGAACGTGTAGGGGCCTTCAGCCTTGTCGGCTACAGCTACTCCATAACGCGCTGCGGCGTATCCCTGCCCTTTCAGCTCCAGATGGAACCACATCACGTACTTGCCGGTCTTCTTGTTGTAGATTACTTTCGGGCGTTCCAATATGCAGCCACGCTCGATGTCGCTGCCTTTCTGGTCGCTCACGCTGAGCGCGACGCCGCGATAAGTCCAGTTTTCAAGGTCTTTGGACGAGTAACACGTAACTCCCACCATCGCCGAACTGGTGGTGTCGGCCTTGTGTTCGCCAAACCAATAATAAGTGTCTCCGCTCTTAAGCACTCCGCCGCCGTGCGCGTTGATGTGCACACCCCGGTTGTCCGGCCAAACGGCTCCAGGCTTTATGCCAGCCTGCGCACCAATAGAAAGCGACAAGAATGCCACCGCCATTGTCATAATTCTTTTGCTTGTCAACATAGCTTTAAATTGATTAAGTTTCCATATTGTTATAATCATTCAAAAAATCTGCCCGTAACATTGCCTGAAACAGACCTGTCGGGTTCAGTTCTTATAATGTCTCGCCACTTCGCATGCTGCCAGCAGAAACGCCCCAACACCGAAGTCGGCTGTCGACCCGGCGCTTATCACCTGGCCTGGTATTGCCCTGTCGCCTATAGGCTGAACATATCCAACGGAGCCGTCAGCCTGCACCGCCGTCTCGGAAAGATACTTCCACGCTTTCATTATGACCGGCATGTACTTGCCAGAGTCGAGCAATCCGTTGTTTACTCCCCACATCAGGGCGTAAGTAAAGAATGCCGTGCCGCTGGTTTCAGCGCCCGGAGCGAAGTCGGGGTCGAGCATGCTGCGGGTCCAGTAGCCCTCCGGCTGCTGGCAAGAAGCCACAGCCGATGCCATCAGCCGGTAGCGTTCAAGGTATTCGTTGCGGTGGGCATTGTCTTTGGGAAGGTCTTGAAGCACCTTGGCCAATGCCGCAAGCACCCATCCGTCGCCTCTCGCCCAAAAGTCTTTCTTGCCCGACGCCGTCTTATGCGCCGGATAAACATAGCGTGCGTCACGGTAATACAGGCATGCGTCCTTGTCATACATCAGGCTGTCGGCGTATGCCCAATACTCATACAGCTTTTCCAGATAGAGCGTGTTGCCGGTAATCTTGTACAGGCTTTGTCATTACCGGCATTACCATGTAAAGCCCGTCCGCCCACCACCAATAGTCTTTCTGCGGCGTGGACATCTCGTATTCCATGACTTCTCGCGCACGGGCAATCTTCTTCGGGTCAGGCTCTGCAGTGTAAAGGTCGGCGTATGTCTGGAAGCACACCTGCCAGTCGCCGAACAGCACGTAGTCGGCCGTCTCGCCGTAAGAGTATTTCCACTTTGCATGGTCAGTGCCCTGTGCGCCCATCCAGCGGTTATGTTCCGCCCAACGCACTGAATAGTCGTAATAAGACTTGTTGCCCGTGAGTTTCCATGCTTCCATGTTGCCTGTATGGTAAGCGGCATTGTGCCAGAAAGCGGTGCCAGGCTCCGTATGCGTTGCCTGCCAGTGGCTGTTCACCTTGTCTATTATTGCCAGCACATCGCTGTATTTGTCTGCGGCGAAAGCCGGCATTACGGCGGTGCAGCACGTAGCCGCGATAAGGCCGATCAGTTTTTTCATAAGTTGCAATAGTATTTGTTTGTTAAAGTTTTAATTATTATTTCCTTCAAAGCCGACTTCAAGCACATAGACGGTCTGGGGCTTTGTCTCGACCGCACGCTCTCCGTCCCCCTGCTTGGTGTTCTGAACGTAGATGTGCAGACGGCGGCGGGTGTTCCATAGTTCGGTGTCAAACGTCGGTTCCCATGCGTCCACGGAGAAGTCTGTAAGGTCTGTTGTCTCGACAGACAAGCGGCCATCTGACGGACTGTCAGGCCCGTCGGTATTGCTCAGTGCCTGCCTGTCAACTAAAATAGCCGACACCTTGCTGCCGCGCTCAGCGTCACGGAACAGACAAATCACCCTTTCACCGTCGGCAAGAATGCGCGGACGGGCTATAGGTATCATCTTCGTGCCGCCGCCGCTCAATGAGAACGGTGTTGTGCGGTGTGACAGCCGGGCCGTGCGCCAGCGTGTTCCGTCGTTCCAAACCATGCGGTATTGCGGCACAGTCTCTCCCCCGGCACGCCAATAAGTAGCGATATAGGGGTGTCCGTCGCCGTCGGCCGTCATGCCAGTCTGGTTTATCAGTTCAGAGTTTTGCGGTATCCGGCAGGCATATTCGGCGTTGTCGGCTGTGATTGGCAATGCGTATGGCTCGCCGTCAGACTTCTCCCATGTCAACCCTCCGTCACGTGAACGGGCGTAACAGAGGTCATGATTGGTCTCAACGAGCCATGACTCGCGCCACACCCACGACAAATGTATGGTTCCGTCATTGCCGACACACAACTGCCAGTATGCGTTACGCTTGCCTTGTCCGTCTATGAGCACGCTGTGCAGACGGCTCCAGCGGCGCGTCTTCAGGTCATACCGGTTCATTACAAGGTTGCCTTCGCCAGAAGCTCCCGAGCGGTAGACGAACAACAGGCCGCCGTCTGCCAGCCGGTAAAACTCCGGATAGGTCAGCTTTTCCTCGTCGTCGCCCGTCATTGGTTCCTCATCGCCAAGCTCTACCGAGTGCGGAACTATGCCGCGGCAATAGCGCAGGCGCGAATTGTGATGGTCGAACGCCACGTGCACGTAGCCGTCGCCGTCTACCATGAGGCTGATTACGTTGTGGGCGTCGCTCACGTTTCCCTTATACTTAGAGCGGCAAAGCGTCCAGTCTTCGCTCTCCACGTTGCGTTTGCCTACGACAAGATAGCCGTCGCCGTCATAAAAAGCTATGAACTGCACGCCGCGGTCGGTGGCCAGCGAATTGTTGCGGAACACGGCCGTGTTGACCGAAGTCTTGCTGAATCCGGGCGCTACGGCGACAAGACGCGTGCTCGCACGCAGGCTGTCAGCGGCCTGCGTGTAAGCGCAACATGCAATGGCTATAACCAGTGAGAGTATCGCTTTCATAATATTTTATTTTTTATGGGAGATGTGGAAGCCCCTGGAAAACTGAAAGAACAGGGATAACCTCACATCCCCATGACCTCATAACCGCATCACATTATTCATAATATGCGTGGTCCTTGGGGAAGTCTTTGCCTTCCCAGGCCTTCTTTGACGTCCAGTCTTGCGGCGCGTCAGTCCAAAACGGGTCGTCGGCCGACAGCCCGAGAGGCAGGAACGCCAGAGAAGCCATGTAGAGGCTGCCGTTGTTGGTGTACCAGTCAGATATGTTCGGCTGACTGCCGTTGAAACCGAGGGTAAGGAATCCGCCCTTGTTATAGTTGCGGTCGTCGCTGAACATGCGCTTTATCACGGCCGTAAGCGCGGCGCGCACCTGTCCCTTTGGCAGTTCTTCAGGCAGCCATCCGCGCCAAGACAGCAAGGCGAGTGGCTGCATAGTGCCGGTACGGTAGGTTATGGAGCGGCCGAAAACGGGGAACGCTCCTTCGGGAGAGATGAATCTCTCGAGTATCATGCCGAAGCGTTGCATGCGCTTCAAGGCGCGTTGGAAGTCTACAGTCGGCGCATTCCAGATCTTGTTCTTGCCGCCGTTCGTGAACACCTCGACGCATTCCACATACATGGGATGGAGCACATAGCTGCTGTAATAGTCGAACGCGAAGTCGGGACCGTCGCAGTACCAGCCGTCGCCGTCATACCATTCGTCAACCTTGCGCAGGGCTGACACTATGCGGTAAGTGTCGCTGTGCGCCCCGGCCTTGCGCAGGAAGCACTCCACCGTGGCCGAGAACAGCAGCCAGTTGGTATAAGGAGGGTCGACCCGGCGCAGCTGAGTGAACTCCGTTATATAACGCTGCTTTGTCACAGAATCGAGCGGCACCCACAGGGCGTCATACCCGCGGAGGAAGCTCTCGGCCACGTATGCGGCGTCTACGAGCGTCTGTCCTTCCTGCCGCCACAACAGATAGTCGGGGCTTTCAGGGTCTACGGCATTGGCATAGCTCTTCAGCGCCCATTCGCGCAGCTGCTTGCGCTGCTTGCCCTCGGGCGTGTTGTCGTCGGGAAGCGAGAGCCACGGGGCAAGCCCGGCCATCAGACGGCCGAAGCACTCCATGTATGCCACCTTCTCGTTGCGCCCATCCCACGTGGGGCTTAGCTCCAGTTGCATATTCTTCTGCAGTTCGCCGCGACTCATGTTCTCAAGCACCGGGGCGGCCATCTTGTACAGCACGTCCGTCCAAACCTGCCTGTCGCTCTTAGCCTCGGCCTTGCCTTTGGCTGCGGCTGCACACGGCACGAGGGCCAGGCACAGCACGCCTACGAAAAATCTCTTCAATACTTTCATGTGTTCTTATTCAGTTTTAGTTAAAGTTTTCATACTATCCGGCACGCAATCCGTAATAGGCTGACTGTCAACACTTTGCAATCAGCCCTGCAAAAAGCCGCAAATCAGGTTGCGAAAGGCCGTCTTTCAGCTTGCAAAAGGCGGCCTTTTGCAAGCTGAAAGACGGCCTTTCGCAAAATCATTTCTTCTTATATACGCGCACATAGTCTATCTCATACTTCATCGGCATTGCCGCGCCGTCAATTTTGCCGCCGTTCCTTCCGCCCAATGCAAGGTTGAGCAGCACATACTGCGGCTGCTTGAAGGGGTTGGTGTGGTTGCCGTATGCGCCGTTGACGGTCTCGGTCAGGGGCACACGGTTAAGCAGTTCGCCGTCAAGATAAAGGCAGATGAAGTTCTCGTCCCAGTCCATGCGCCATACGTGGAACTTGTCGGCCCAGTCCTTGTCTTTGGCCAGGAAATAGTCCAACGGCTTCGTCTTGGTGCGCCATTCCGAGTCAAACCGGTTGTCCCTGCCCCACGCCACGTTGGCCAGGATATGCTGTTCGCCGTCTATTGGGTAACATTCCATCACGTCAATCTCGCCGCACGAAGGCCACTCCTGGCGCGAACCGAGTGTCCAGATGGCAGGCCAGGCGCCGCCGCCCACCGGTATGCGCGCCCTCACCTCGAGCCTGCCATACAGGAATTCGCGCTTGCCAGCCGTGTTGAGCGAGGCCGACGTGTACTCGGCATACTCACGGTTGAGCTGCCAGCTGCGGCTGTCCTTGACGTAACGGGGATTCTTCACACGCTCCTTGCGCCCCTCGATTACCAGCATGCCGTCCTTCACGTAGGCATTGTCTGACTGGTACCACTGGTCTTCCTCGTTGCGCACGAATCCACGCTCGAAGTTCCACACCGCGGTGTCAGGCATGCCGTCCTTGTCAAACTCATCACTCCAAACCAGTTCCCAATCGTCTGCAAGCACGCCGGTTGCGCCGGCAAAGGCTAGCGTCAACGCCAAAACAAATACTTTCATACTCTTTTATTGTTTCTAAATTAAAGTTCACTCAAAACGGGAAAGGCACAGCATTTGCACAAAATCCTTGTCCCGTATTACCCTTAAAAACAACTTTTCCTTGCTGTCAATATGTCTACTGACCTAATACCAATGAAAACTAACCTAATCTTATCAATTTTCAGATGCAAAAATAACATATAAAGACCAAAAACAAGGGTATTTTTTCGTATGAAAAGAGGTGTTTTTGGTACGAACGCGTTTTTTCACTTTGTTTGACTTTTCTGTTCGCCTCCTGCTGCTGCAAACACCTTGTTTTAACGTAAATTCGATATAAGGATTTGTCTTCTTGGCATATGGGAGCGTCCTTTTTTTACGTATTCCAGTTAGTCTGCGGGTAATCAGTCATTCCGCTGAAAAGCGGAATCCAGTGTAAACAACAAGATGTTTTTATATGCTTGAATTCTGGATTCCGCTTTCCAGCGGAACTGAAAGTCGCCGTTAAGACAATGACGGCTTGCCACCGAGCGGAAGAAAAGCAAAGCGGAAGAAAGTCTATATTAGGAAAGATGATTGCTTATGCCGAACACACGAACTAATAAAATGCTCGTACACTTCAGCGGATGAACCGCAAACAACACCAATAAGCAAGAAACAAAGAAAGACCCGGACGGAGGGACGAGCCTCTCGCATCCGGGTCTTAAGTTTATAAGTCTTGACTATGCATCAGCACAGTCGTCAGCCATTTTACTGCTCTGCCGGCATGTCAGCAGATATCGGCCAGTACGGATTCTGGTACAGCGGACTCAGCTCAGGACTTGCATAGTCAGAAGCGGTAAGTATCATCTGACGGATAGGCATTGGCTGCAGATAGTGAGCCATGTGCCATGTCAAACCTTCCTTAAAGTCATTCTGAACCATGTTAACCTCGTGAGGACGCATGTACTCGCTCAAGTCAGGTGAAGAAACATTAGCTGATACAGAGCCGTCGTTTATGATTGCGTTTGAAGTAGCTCCGTCAGAAGCCCAATCATACCACTCGTAAATCGGGTTGTTCTTGTTGTTGCCATAAATGCGCATACCCTCGATGTGAACAGGATTGCTCTTCAGCTGGTCAAGAGCGCGCCAACGCTGGAGATCCATCCAACGCAGACCTTCTGCAATAAGCTCGCAGCGACGCTCACGGCGGATGTTGTAGAGAACAGCATCGTCAAGAACTTGTCCACCACTGTAAGCACCCCAGTCGCACTTAGCCTCCTGAGCCATATCTGTATGGCTGATGGTTACCTGCGGATCAATAGCATCGCCAGTAAAGCCGGCAGCCGTGCGCACTGCACGCCAGTAAGGCAAGATGTTGTTAATGCTTCCAGTCAACAGATACTCAGCCTCCATGTAGTTGAGCAGAGCCTCGGTTGCACGGAACACGGCGCAAGCGTTGGTAGAAGCACCGTTGTCGGTCAGAGCACCGTCGAATGTGCCACCCTTACGCAGGGCGTAGCCAGTAGGATAACCGTTCTCGGCATCGCCGTTACGGATGATGTTAGGAACAGGTTCCTCTGCAACACCGTGGTCACCAATACTGTTTGCGTCAGCATTGATGAACAGGTTGGTCTGTCCCGGTTCCTTCAGGAACACTGTGAGACGCGGGTCGCGGTTCTCGCGTACCTTATGCACAGAGGTGTCGCAATACTCATACTGAGAGTCGTAAATAGGACGTCCGTCCTTCATAAGATAGTTCTCAACGAACGAACGGGTAAGACCTATACCATAGTTACTCTTCGTCACAACAACCTCAACGTCGTTGAGAACGCCGAGTGAACGGTTGTACTCACGCCACAAAAGAACTTCAGGCACATCTGACATGTCAACTGTTCCCCAGATGCCAAGATAGGGGTTGGACGGGTCGGTTGACGACTGAGGAACAACGCCGGTGTTGATGCGGAGCTGGCTCATGTACTTGTCGGCTATCTCCTTTGAAGTCTCGGCAGCAATCTGCAGGAAGTAATTAGACTCAGCCTCTACAGAACCAGTAGGATACTGATAGTTGGCGTTGTAGTCCTTAGCTGCGCCCGGCCAGTTGGGTCCGTTGGGAACGAACGGAGTATTAGCAAAATACTTTAGGAAAGTACCCTCATACAATGCAACGCGTGACTTGAACAGCTTTACTGCGTCAGGCCCGATACGTGTTGTAGCGTAAGTGCCCTGAGGCTGCATAAGATTGAGCGCAGAGTCAAGAGAGTTGATGATGAAGCGTGCAACCTCGTTGCGCGGCTCGCGCACGCTGAGGGCGATAAGCTCCTGCTCGTTGTCGTTCAAAGCCCAGCTGAAGATAGGCAGGTCGCCCCACTTCTGCAACATGTCGAAGTAGCAGTAAGAGCGCAGGAAGTAAAGCTCGCCTATATACTGGTTGATAGTAGCTCCGACACCAGATATCTCGCCGGCGCTGTGCTTGTCTGAAATCGTGCGCAGCTGGTAGTTGATGTTACGGATGTTGTCCCATGACCAGTTACCGTTGGTAAGAGAAGTCTGCCAAAGGCCTGTGCCGTACTTGTTGTCGGGATACCAGTCGGCCTGGTTGTCGGTCTCGTTGTCGTTTCCGTAAACACCATAACTCCAGTTGCCGTGAGTAACCATGACCGTGTAGAACCAGTCAACGGCAGCCTGTACCTGTGTCGCATCTGTAAAATAGCTGTCAGGCGTAAGATACGACGGTGGTTCTTGCTCAAGCCAGTCGCTACATGAAACCACGCTTGCAGAGAGGGCAAGAGCTGCGATTAATGTTTTATATAGTTTCATAATTATTTATTTTTTATTTTTAATGAGTCAATGAGTGATGAGTAAAGCAAAGGTCTCACCTGGCTCATCTTCTCACATTCTCTCCTTTATGATAGTTTTACTTATATTACAGTGTGATGCTCAAGCCGAACGACGTTGTGCGTGACAGAGGATAACCGTTGTTGCTGTCATAGCCGAGGAGTTCTGGGTCGAACTGCTTAGGCAGGCTTGTGATAGTGAAGAGGTTATCAACTGAGAAATAAACGCGGAGGTTCTGGATGCCCCAGCTTTGAGTCAACTTCTGCGGAAGAGTGTAACCAATCTGCAAGTTCTTGCAACGCATGTAAGCGGCGTTGAGCAAGTAGCGTGTCTGGCTCTGGAGGTTCTTGCTGCCACCATTTACACGAGGCAGGTAAGCATTGAGGTTAGCCTCCTGGTATCCGTTGGCAACTGACCATGAGTCTTCGTTGCGGAAGTAGTCTTCAACACCTTCGATACCTGAAGCCCACCACTGGCCGTTGGATGCGAAACCGAACATGAACGGGTTGTCGTTCAGCATGTAGTCACGCTTGCCTACGCCCTGGAAGAACATGCGGAAGTCAAAGCCTTTCCAGCTTGCGTCGAGGTTGATACCGAAGAAGTAGCGCGGAGTAGAGTTACCGATGAGCTTTAAGTCGCCGTGATCGGCTTCGGTATAGGAGCCACTGGTAATGCGACCATCGCCGTTGAGATCCTTATACATGATGTCACCTGCGGCCCACTGGCTTCCGAGAGCGCTCTGGTCGGTAGTTGCAAGGTGCTCGGCCATCTGCTCGTCTGTCTTTGCAAGGCCCACGGTCTCATAACCCCAGATTTCATTGATGTAGCGTCCTTCGATGTAAGTGCCGAGGTCGCCTGTCGGGTTGTTCGGGTAGCGTGTGATCTTTGTACGAGAGTCAGACACGTTGAAGCCGATGCCGTAGCTGAGTCCGTTGCGCAGGCGGTCGCGCCAAGAAACCTGGAGTTCCCATCCTGATGTGCGGAGGTCGGTGTTGTTGGTAACAGGCACGCCTGTACCGAGGATTGCGGGAAGCTCGGGAGCGTTACCCACCATGTCCTTAGTGTTACGGATGAAGTAGTCGGCGCTCAAAGTGAGTCGGTTGTTGAACGCAGCTACATCAAGACCGATGTCCCAGCTCTCGATGGTCTCCCATGTCAGCAATGCCGAGATGAGGCCCGGAGTGGTGACAGTGTTGGTCAAAGCGCCGTTCTGGAGCCACTGGCCGGCCGACGGAGAGTAAGTGATAGTAAGGTAAGTAGGATACCAGTTGTCGAGGTTGGTGTTACCCAGGTTACCGTAAGAAGCGCGGAGCTTCAACATGCCGATTTGCTTCTGGAGCGGCTCGAAGAACTTTTCGTTGGCGATGTTCCAGCCGATAGATCCTGACGGGAAAGTCTTCCACATCTTGTTGCGGCGGAAGCGAGAAGTACCATCGTGGCGGAGGTTGAACTCGAAGAGGTAGCGGTCGGCGAAGTTGTAGTTCAAACGGCCGAAGAAACCTGCTGTCTGCCACTGGTTGCGCGCACCGTTGGTGCTTGGAACGATGGCAGAGCCGTCGCCGCCGAGACCTGTGGTAAGGTCAACTTCGGGCTTGTCGTTCATGAGGATGCCGTTACGCTGCAAGCCGAACACGAGCTGCTTCATCTGCTCAGCCTGGAAACCGGCCATGATGTGGAAGTTGTGCTTCTCGGCGAGTGTAAGGTCATACTCGGTGTATGCCTGGAAGTTGAGGTAGTTCTCTTTCTTGAGGTCCTCGTGTACGTTGGTTGTACCGTCACCCAAGAGCACGGGGTTGCCGTTTACGTCGTGGTTGTAGTCGGCGTAGCTGTCCCAGTGGCGGGTGGCAACTTCAGTGCGATAGTTGAAGTCGATGTGGGTGATCCAGTTCTTGATAGGCTCGATTACGAAGCCGAGCTGGTGGTTCAAGATGTCGCGCTGGGTGGTGTCCTTACCGCCTTCTGCAAGGTGAAGATAGGGCGACGGGTTAGAATACCAGTAGCCGTTGCGGTCGACCGTAGGCAGCGTAGGCCAGCCTTGGCGGGCGAGATCCTGATAGAAGTTGTTGGCGAGAGCCGCGGGACGGCGGTAGTCTGTACGGGTGAAGCGCATAGAATAGTTTACGTCAAGCCACTTTGTAACCTCGGCGCTTACCTTGGCCGTTCCTGCGTAACGGTTGTAGCTATCCTCGTTGATCTTCATGAATCCGTTGTTGTCGAGGTAGTTGAGCGACAGGTAGAAGTTCACCTTGTCTGTACCACCGCTTACACTGGCGTTGTGCTCCTGGGCGAAAGCCGTACCTTTATATATAACGTCGTAGATGTCCTCGTCGTTGATACCGTTGGCATAAGGCTCGTCCCATGTAGAACCGTTGCTTGAACCGATAGAGTAAAGAATCTCTCCGTCCTCGGTGATGCGTGAGCCGGGGCCGTAAGGCTTGGCGTTGTGATACTTGATGATGTTGTTGAACACGTCAGCGCTCCATGCAGAACCATTGGTTCCGTCCATCATCCAGCTTGCGAAGTCGTAAGAGTTCATCATGTGCTTGTCGCGGATGCGGTTGCTGAAGCGGAAGCTGTTGTTGTAGTTGATGCTTACCTTTCCTTCCTTACCCTTCTTTGTAGTGATGAGGATGACACCGAACGGAGCGCGCGCACCGTAGATAGAAGAGGCGGCAGCGTCCTTGAGGACAGAGATTGTCTCGATGTCTTGCGGGTTGATGGTGTTGAGGTCGCCCTCAGAACCGTCGATAAGGATAAGCGGAGAGCCGCTTGAGCCCTGGCCGATGGTGGCGGTACCACGGATGTTGATGCTCATGTTGTTCTCAAGAGAACCACCCGTAGAGCTGATCTGCAAGCCCGGAACGGCACCCTGCAAAGCCTCGGTGGCGGTACGCACCGGACGGCCCTCGAACTGCTCGCTGTCTACAACCGAAACAGCGCCGGTCAAGTTGGCCTTCTTCTGAACGCCGAAGCCGACAACTACGACCTCGCCAAGAGTCTTAGTGTCTTCTTCGATTGTAACTGTAACAGGCGTTCCCGCCGTTACGTTTACGGTAGCCGTCTTATAACCTATATAGGTAATGACAAGCTTGCCGCTCTTCACACCGCTGATGGAGAAGTTTCCGTCAAGGTCGGTCAAAGCACCCTTGTCTTGACCTTCGACCTTCACAGTGGCACCGATGATGGGTTCGCCACTCTGGTCGACAACCTTTCCTTTCACCACGTCAGCCTGTGCAACGGCGTTAACGCCATTAACGGCAGCCGCCACTTCAGGCGGACAAAAGGCCAAAAACGCGGGCAGCATAGCAGAGCATACCAAGACGCGTCTGGCAGTTGTTGTAATTAAGTGTTTTTGATTCATAACTATTTTTGTTTAAGTTAGGTGGTAAATCTCTTTTTCATTGTGTTTAGACAACCTTCACATCAGGCTGAATGCACATTTCCGGTACTTTTAGGATTATTAAGTTTGCTTGCAAAGTTATTACAAATTACAAAAAAAACAAAGGTGAGATTCGTAAAAAAAAGGGCATTTTTCGTAAATTTGATAATTTTAATGCTAAAAAATACCGATTTCGGCCAAAAGGAAGTAAAAACGGGGTGATTTGTCGGGGGTATTTATAAAGATTTTCAGTAAAAATCAAACAAATAGACACAGACTGGCAACATTTTGTGTATAGTTTTGTAAAAAAAGGTTAGGCGAAATGTTAAAAACAGGCTTCCAATGTGTGACTTAAAGCCACACAGAATGCGATTCATGGCCTTTCAGTGTGCGATTCATGGCATTTCAGCGTGCGATTCATGGCCTATCGATGTGCGATTCACGGCCTATCGATGTGCGACTCATGCCCTTTCGGTGTACAATTCATACTCTTTCAGTGCGCGATTCACGGCCACACGCAAGCGGTCGGTGGCTAGTCGTCATTCCGCTGAAAAGCGGAATCCAGGGTTGACAGCAAGGCCGGCGAACCATCTGGATGCCTTCTGGATTCCGCCTTTCAGCGGAATGACGGCATGACACTGACCGCTTGAATCCAAGCCGCCAACCTTGACTCTTGTCACATCGGAATGCTGTGCGTGTAGCCCATGCCCCTTCGATGTGTAACTCATGGCCTTTCAGAATGTGATTCATGCCCTTTCGATGTGTAACTCACGGCCTTTCGATGTGCGATTCATGCCCTTTCGATATGTAACTCATGGCATTTCGATGTGCGATTCATGGCCTTTCGGTGTGCTATTCATGGCATTTCGATGTGCGATTCACGGCCTTTCGGCGTGCGATTCACGGCCTTTCAGCGTGCTATTCATGGCCTTTCAGCGTGCTATTCACGGCCACACGCAAGCGGTCGGTGGCTAGTCGTCATTCCGCTGAAAAGCGGAATCCAGGGGTTACAGCAAGGCCGGCGTACAATAAGGATGTTTTCTGGATTCCGCTTTTCAGCGGAATGACGGCATGACACTGACCGCTTGAATCCAAACTGCCAACCTTGACTCTTGTCACATCGGAATGCAGTGCGTGTGGCTCATGCCCATTCGATGTGTAACTCATGGCATTTCGGTATGCTATTCATGGCCTTTCGATGTGTAGCTCATGGCATTTCGATGTGCGATTCATTGGCATTTCAGCGTGCGATTCATTGGCATTTCAGCGTGCGATTCACGGCCTTTCGGTGTGCGATTCATGGCATTTCAGCGTGCAATTCATGGCATTTCAGCGTGCAATTCATGGCCTTTCGATGTGCTATTCACAGCCTTTCGGTGTGCTATTCACGGCCACACGCAAGCGGTCGGTGGCTAGTCGTCATTCCGCTGAAAAGCGGAATCCAGGGGTTACAGCAAGGCCGGCGTACCCTTAGGATGCTTTCTGGATTCCGCTTTTCAGCGGAATGACGGCATGACACTGACCGCTTGAATCCAAGCCGCCAACCTTGACTCTTGTCACATCGGAATGCTGTGCGTGTGGCTCATGCCCATTCGATGTGTAACTCATGGCCTTTCAGCGTGCGATTCATGGCATTTCAGCGTGCGATTCATGGCCTATCGATGTGCGATTCACGGCCTTTCGGTGTGCGATTCATGGCATTTCAGCGTGCAATTCATGGCATTTCAGCGTGCAATTCATGGCCTTTCGATGTGCTATTCACAGCCTTTCGGTGTGCTATTCACGGCCACACGCAAGCGGTCGGTGGCAAGTCGTCATTCCGCTGAAAAGCGGAATCCAGGGTTGACAGCAAGGCCGGCGAACCATCTGGATGCCTTCTGGATTCCGCTTTTCAGCGGAATGACGGCATGACACTGACCGCTTGAATCCAAGCCGCCAACCTTGACTCTTGTCACATCGGAATGCTGTGCGTGTGGCTCATGCCCATTCGGTGTGCGATTGACGGCCTTTCTGTGCGCAACTCATGGCATTTCGGTATGCTATTTATGGCATTTCGGAATGCAATTCACGGCCTTTCAGCGTGCGATTCACGGCATTTCGGTGTGCGATTCATGGCATTTCAGAATGCGATTCACATCCATACGCAAGCGGTCGGTGGCAAGTCGTCATTCCGCTGAAAAGCGGAATCCAGGGTTGACAGCAAGGCCGGCGTACCATAAGGATGTTTTCTGGATTCCGCTTTTCAGCGGAATGACGCGATTACTGTCGCCAAACAAAAAAAGCAGCGCCACGAATCATCACGATCCAAAGGCGCCGCAATATAAATAACCTAAACTAAGACATTAATACAATGCCTATCTTATAAAGTACATCATTCAACAGGCTTCAAAACGAAAGTGAAGTCCTTGTCGCCGTAATTTGTACGGTATTGTGGCAATGCTATTCCATTCATGCTCCAGCTGTCAACACCGCCAACACCTGCCTGCTCGAGGTCGATGCTGAGATTAACGTACTTTGACTTGGGAACCTGCGGACTGTGACGCTGTTCCTTTGAGTCGCCGTCGTCCAAAGCCGACACGCTGTAATGCAAAGCTGACGCTGAGAACAGTCCGGCGTTGCCTACCTCGAGGCCGAAGCCAGAAGCATCAGTCTGCTTCCACCAACGCAGGTCGCTCTTGGTTCCGGTTTCCTGCGGACGGATATACGGATAGAACTGCTCGTCGACAGTCTGAGTGTAGAGGCCGACACGCTGTGAAAGCTTGCGATCCACATAGTTCTCAACAGGTCCGCGGCCATAGAATGTGCTGCAGTCGAACTGATAAGGCATCTCCATAACCATTCCGAAACGCATCATCGGAGCAACATCGTCGCCACCATGAGCAGTAAGCTTCTCGTTTACCTCGACACTTCCGTCAGCAGAGATGACATAAGTCATGCACAGTTCAGATTTTACGGCAGGCATGTCGTACTTGGCAACAATAACAACGGGAACGCCGTTCTTATACTTCGCCTTGTCTTTCACCTTCTGAGAAGAAACCGACACGAGCTTCATTTCAGGCGAACGCCATACCTTATATTTATTGTTGATGTTGGCACCCATGTCGTTGTCCGTAGCCGCACGCCAGAAGTTAGGCTTCAGCGAACCGCCTTCGCCCAGAAGGCTCTTGCCCTTGTACTCATAACGTGTCATGAAACCGTCCTCACGGCTGAACGCAATGGCGAAGTCGTCGTTTGAAACAGTGATTACCGGCTCGTTCTTCTTGTCACGCACCTTCATCTTAGGTTTACCCGCAGCAAGATAAGACACTGGCTTATACTGGCTTATCTGCAACTGCTGATAAGCAACGGTCTGGTCTTTGTCCATGAGCGGCTCTGCCGTCTTCAGGCGGTAGTCAACGTTAAGCATTATTTCCTGCTTGCCGGTGTCAACCTTTGACAGGTCATAAGGTATGGTAAGCTCGACGGTCTGTCCGGGAGCGGCATTGATGTCTGCAATCTCGCCCTGCTGCACAGCCTTGCCGTCGGCAAGCAAAGTCCAGCACAGTTTGTAATTGGAAAGATCGCGGAAAACGTATTCATTGAACACGCTGACCTTGCCAGACGCCAAGTCTACTGGCGAAGTCCAGATGTTCTGCATCCAATAGGCAGCCTCGTAAGCATGCGGATTAGGCACGCGGTCGGGGCTTATCAAGCCGTTGCAGTTGAAGTTGTTGTCGCTGGGATCATAGTCGTTGTAGTCTCCTCCGTACTTGTAAATCTCCACACCGTTGGCGTCTTTGCCGTGAAGAGCCTGGTCGGCGAAGTCCCAGATAAAGCCACCTTGGAACTTAGGATACTTTCTGACCAGATCCCAATATTCCTTGAAGCCGCCACCAGAGTTACCCATCATGTGTGAATACTCACACTGAATCAGAGGCTTCGTCCTGGCAGGATCTTTTGCATAACGCTCACATCCGGCCTGATTCATGTACATGGGGCAGTAGATGTCGGTGCCTTCTCCGCCATGCGCCTGCTCATACTGCACAGGACGGCTGTTGTCCTGAGACTTGATCCACTTGTATGCCGCCAAGAAGTTGTCGCCGTTGACAGTCTCGTTGCCAAGCGACCAGAATATCACACTGGGATGGTTGAAGTATGTTTCAACATTACGCTGGTTGCGCTCCATTATCTGAAGGGCGAACATCGGCTTCTTGGCAGGCGCGTCGTCGCCGTAACCGAAGCCGTGGCCTTCCTGATTGGCTTCCGCGCAAACGTATATTCCATACTCGTCGCAAAGGTCATACCACATCGGGTCGTCGGGATAATGGCAAGTACGCACGGCGTTGATATTGAGCTGCTTCATTATCTGTATATCCCTTATCATGTCCTCGCGCAACAGATAATAACCTCTGTCGGGATGCATTTCATGACGGTTGGCACCTTTTATCAAAACCCGGCGGCCATTGACGAGCACCTGAGCGTCGCGTATCTCAATCTTACGGAAGCCAACTTTAACCGGTATAACCTCAACGACCTTGTCGCCGGATTTAACCGTTGCTGTAAGCGTATATAAATAAGGTGTCTCTGCCGTCCACTTCATCGGGCTGGCAACTTCAAGCACGGCATTCTTCTTGCCTGCTCCGGCAATGCTACCTGAAACGACCTTGTTGCCTTTTGCATCAGTCAGCACAAGCTCTATCGTTGCATTGCCTTTCACGGTAGCATCAACAGAGAGCTTGCCGTCAGAATAATTGTTGACAAGATCAGGGGTGACACGTATATCGGACAACTGAACCTTGTTGTCACGGCTATAAAGATAACAATCACGCGCAACACCGCTCAAGCGCCAGAAGTCCTGGTCTTCACAATATGAGCCGTCGCACCAACGGAAAACCTGGAAGGCAATGAGGTTGTCGCCCGGCTTAAGATACTTGGTGATGTCGAACTCGGCTGCGACCTTGCTGTCTTCAGAATAACCTACGAACTGTCCGTTTACCCACAAGTACATGTTTGACGTAACAGAACCGAAATGGGCGATAACCTGACGGCCCGACCATCCTGCAGGAATTGTAACAACACGGCGGTAAGAACCTACGTGGTTGTCTTTTGACGGAACCAATGGAGGATTATCCTTAAAATGGCCTCGCCAACCGAAGCCGGTATTCACATACTCAGGGTCACCATAGCCGTTAAGTTCCCATATTCCGGGCACTGGCATCTCGCCCCATTCCGCATCGTCAAAATTCAAGTTGTAGAATGTAGAAGGACGCTCATCGGCGTTTTCCACCCAATTGAATTTCCACTTACCGTTAAGAGACAAATAATTTGCCGACGACTTCTTGTCCCCACGAAGTGCGGCTTGCGCACTTTCATAAGCGAAGTAGTCAGTGTGACACTGGAAACGGTTGATTTGATTAACTCCAAGGTCATGCCATTCAGTGAACGTTGGAGCCTGCACACTTGGCTCATTGGCAGCAAACGCGCTGCCGGGCAACGCCAAGGCGGCCAAGGCCAAGACCATAACTTTTTTAATGTTGTTGTCCATGATTATTTATTAAGTTAAAGTTTTCCTTTGCAAAGATAGGCAATTATAGACATATGATAAGGAGTGAAATTCGTAAAAAACAGGGTGAAAATAGTATTTTTCACACATCTGACAGCTTTCTTTGATAAAATCTTCCTCTTTAGACATGTCTATATACCACAACAAAACAAAGACCAGTATTTGCACATTTGATACAAAATCACTAATTTTGCACATCCTTTCATAATACTATAATACAAAATGAAACCAACTATACATAGCATATTGGTAACTATCCTGGTTCTCATCGGCCTGCCAGAAAGCGTTTCAGCAAATAAATTCAACATGATAAACAGCGGTGACGGACTGCCAGGCAATACAATCACATCAATCGTGCAGGACGCAAATGGCTATTTATGGTTTGGAACGTCCAACGGACTTTGCCGTTACGACGGCGTTTCGTTTACGACATACAGAAATGACCCGTCTGACAACCAATCGCTTGCAGCAAACATAATTGTCGACATTCAGGCTGACAGTAAAGGCATATTCATGGCAATGAATTATGGCATTGACTATTACTCGTTCGAAGACGGAACGTTTCACCACTGCCAGAAACTGGTTGCAGGAGAACATAAAGCCATCAACAAGGCGATATTGTCAATGACAACCTTAAACGGGAGACTGTTCTACGCAGACTCTGACGGCTCTCTTTATGCAAACTCCGCCAAGGACAAACTGACATTCCAGCACATTCCGCAACAGGTAAAGATTTATTCCCTGTGCGCCGCTGACGGATATCTACTGGCTGCAGGCGATAAGGGAATATACACGCTGACACCTGACGGCAAATCGATAAAATCCCGTTTACAACTGCATCCTGGCTCAATAGCCAAACTGAACATATCTTATATCAAGCAGACAAAGACTGTATACGTAGGCTGCGGACTTGGCTTCAGCTCATCGGTTTACCGGTTAAACGATTCAAAGCTCAAACAAATTAAGGGATATGTGCCGGCAAACCTTATGGATGCCGTATGGTACAATGGGAATACTGTATTCGCAACAGACGGACATGGAATCGTCGTTTTAGACAATAAAGGACGAACAAAAGCATATACAACAGCCAACAGCAATATCGGCGGAGACGTTGCTTACGCTCTGCATGCCGACAACAGCGGCGATCTTTGGATTGGAACTTACCGTGCAGGTTTGGCACACCACATTGGCGGCAGCTCTCCATTTACTCTTATCGGGACAACAACAGGCGGCCTTACGTTTGACATTGTAACGGCAATAACTCCTGTCGGCGACAAAATATATGTCGGACTGGACGGCGGCGGCTTAAACATATATGAACAAAAAAGCGGCCTTGTGCGTGCTTTCAACACACGCAACAGCGAACTGCCTGGAGACAACGTAGTGTCAATGGCTTACGACGGAGCAGACCTGTGGATGGCTGTCTACACGAAAGGCCTTGTAAGATACTCGCCTCAAAAAAACTCCTTCGACCTGTGGCCCATGCCTGAAAGTAACAAGACAGGAGAACTGAACAATGTCTGGTGTTTGTGTGACGACGGACTCGGCAACATTTGGGTCGGAGGGCCACGGCTATACATATTCAACAAACACAGCCAAACGTTCACTACAGTAAAAGGGATAGACGACATAAAATGTTCTTCCATACAAATAAGCGGCAAATATGTATGGATTTCATCAAACATAAACGGTATTTACAAGATAGACAAATACACAAAAAAGATCATAGCGCATTACACAGCCTCAAGACATGAAAGCAAGTTGCCTGCAAACAACATAAAATATATCCACATAGACAAAAACGGGCGCTTATGGTTTACAATTGAAAACGTAGGCCTTTATTCCATGGATACTGCCACAGGAAAGACAAAGGCTTATAACGCCGACAACGGCCTGACACTGCCATTGGTCGTATCAATAGCGGAAGACGACATGGGACGGATGTGGATGGGCACGGACGGCGGCGGACTGTTCTGCTATAATACGGCTTCAGAAACATTCATGAAATATGACGGACAGACAGGCATTCCTCTAATCTTTACGTATTCAGCCACGGCAACACACAACCAAGCCGTTTACATGGGCACCATCGGAGGGATGCTGTGTTTCAAGCCTTCTGAGGTCGGACATTTGCGCCTTACTACAAACGTGAGCTTCAACAACCTGAGCCTGATGGGAAGCAAAAAGCACACATTCAACCTGTATGGAATGAAAGACGCGTCAGTACGTCTTGCACACAATCAAAACTTCTTTACCGTGTCGTTCTCGGTTCCCGAACTGCACTCACCTGGCAGCCTGCGCTTCTCATGCCGTCTCGACGGCCTTGAAAGTTCGTGGCGCGACTTATCAGACATGCGAGAAGTGTCATATACAAATGTGCCGCCTGGCCGCTACAAACTATACGTGCGCTCAACCGAAACCAACGGCCGCTGGAGCAAACCTTCGGTATTGGCCATAACCATACTGCCACCATGGTGGAAAACAACATGGGCCATAATACTTTGGACCATATTGGCCATATCGGCGATAATCGGCGGCATCATGATTTGGGGCAACGAGCAGAAAGTGAAACAGCGCATGCGAATCAGCGAGATAGAGAAAGACGCGACCAAGCGTCTGTCAGAAGCAAAACTGAACTTCTACGCAAACATAACCCATGAGCTCCGCACACCAGTATTCCTCATAATGGCGCAATTGGAGGAGCTTATAAACATACGGCATTCTGTTGTCAACGTGCCTTCCACATACCTGAAAATGATGTACCGCAGCGCAATAAAGCTGAACAAACTGATAACAAGCGTGATAGACTTCCGCAAAATGGATTCTGACAAACTCACGCTGCAGCCTCGCCAAGGTGACCTGATTGCATTTTGCGACAATCTGATTGACGACTATACCGAACTCTGTTCGCAAAAAGACATAACCTTCACATTCATACATGAGGCAAAGTCGATACCGCTGAGTTTTGACCAGGAAAGGCTTGACATCATCCTGTCAAACCTTGTCAGCAACGCATACAAATACACCAAAGAGGGTGGGCATGTCGAACTTATAGTGGAAGACCTGGCCGACCACGTGGCAATAACGGTTAAAGACAACGGCATCGGCATACTGAAAGAAATGCAGACCGATATATTCAAAGACTTCTTCCGTACCGAGCGCGGCAAGCTACAAAGTGGCGGCGACGGCATGGGGCTGTCGTTTGTAAAGCAACTTGTCGAACTGCACGGCGGAACAATACGCGTGGAAAGCGAACCGGAAAAAGGCTCGGAATTCATATTCACCCTACCAAAAAACATTTCCGGGATCACAGCCAGTGCTTCTACGGCTATCGCACACACGCCACAAACCAACAAGCCGACATATCAACAAGAACCAACGGCAAGCCAGACTGAGACAAGCCAGACACAAATCAGGCGGGCCGAAACCGCCAATCCGACGGCACTCCACTCCATACTGATAATCGACGACGAAAGAGACACTGTAAGCTTGCTGGAACGCAACTTATCGGCAGATTTCAAGATATACAAGGCTTACGACGGCTCCGAAGGACTTGACGTTGCCCGGCAATACCTGCCGGACATCGTCCTATGTGACCTGATGATGCCGAAAATGGACGGCATGCAGGTTCTGGAAGCCATCAGGAATGACAAAAAGCTGCAACACATGAAAGTGATAATGTTTACGGCGGAAAGTTCTGAAGAAAACATGATAAAAGCATACGACAACGGAGCTGACGCCTATGTGACAAAACCAATATCACTGAAATACCTGCGCACACGTATCGACCACCTGATAGAGCAAACAGACACGGCCAACACGACAGGAACGATGCAGCCCGGAAAGAAAATCTACAACAAAGAGGAACAGGTTTTCCTGCTGCGATGCCGCGAAATAATAGACGACAACCTTGCCAACGAGGCATTCAACATAGACTTCATGGCAGACAAGCTGGCAATGAGCCATTCTGCATTATACAAGAAAATCAAGACAATGACCGGCATGTCGCTCATCGAGTTCATAAACGAATACAAAGTCTACAAAGCCATACTGGCATTCAAGCAAGGAGCCACTTCTGTCGAGAAAGTTGCCGCGCAATGTGGGTTTAAGGACATAAAGAACTTCAGGCAAGCATTCAAGAGGAAGACTGGCACCACTCCCAAACAATTCATAAAGAGCCTGTGACAACAGGCAAGAACACCCGTATTGCGCCAAATTGAATGAATACACCATGGCAATAATAGAAATATCATCGCTCGACCACCCGGGAATAGAGGTTTTCGCCAGGTTGACAGAAGCCCAGCTACGCAACTACACCGGCACAGAAGGAGGCCTGTTCATCGCCGAAAGCCCAAAAGTGATACGGACAGCCATCGAGGCGGGGCTTGAGCCAGCCGCACTGCTATGTGAACGAAAGCACATAAAAGGTGATGCGGCCGACATCATTGGCAAATGCGGAGACATGCCGGTATACACCGGCGACAGGGAACTTCTTGCACGCCTGACAGGATACACCCTTACACGCGGCGTGCTCTGCGCCATGCGCAGGCCACGACTGAAGACGGCGGAGGAGATATGCCGCGGCGCACGCCGCGTTGTTATAATCGACAATGTGGTCGACACGACCAACATCGGAGCAATCTTCCGCTCTGCCGCGGCGCTCGGAATTGACGCGGTATTGCTGACACGCGACTCATGCGACCCACTCAACCGCCGCGCCGTCCGTGTGTCGATGGGGTCGGTATTCCTCGTGCCATGGACATGGATAGACAATCCGGTCGAAAGCCTGAAGCCATTGGGCTTCAAGACCGTAGCAATGGCATTGACAGACAACTCCATTCCCCTTGACTCCCCCACCCTTGCCGAAGAGCGGCGGCTGGCAATCATCATGGGCACGGAAGGCGACGGACTGCCATACGACACACAAACCGTTGTAGGCATCCATATCGGTAACGCCTCCGTTGTTCTCTTCAACAACGCCGATTACGGCGAAGACTGCAAGGTTGGCAACAACGTAAACCAGCACGTAGTAAGACAAAGCCGCTACGCCCATAGCGCTGTCGCCAATCACGGCGAGCATGATGTAGCCGGCCTGTGATATTGAGCTGAACGCCATGAAACGCTTGAGGTCCTTCTGACGTATGGCGAAGAGGTTTCCGACGGTTATCGTCAGGACAACAAGGACGTAAAGCACATATGTCCAATATTCCGTCAGAGGGGCAAACACCTTCATCAGTATAGCCATCAGCGTGAAAGCAGCAGCACCCTTGGATATCACGCTAAGATAACCGGTAACGGTTGTCGGCGCACCCTGGTAAGCGTCCGCTGTCCAGAAGTGGAAGGGCACAAGGCTGATTTTAAAGCCCAAGCCGCTGAAGAAGAACACCATGCCCATTATTGCCATCGTAAGGTTTTGCTCCGCCGCCAATACCGTGGCAACGTCGTCGAAATAGAGCGTTCCGGCCGCACCGTAGACAAACGAAATGCCATAAAGCATAACACCGCTTGAGAACGTGGCTGTAAGGATAAACTTTGCAGCACCTTCGGCTGAGTTGTGACGATACTTGTCAAGTGCCACAAGGCAGGCCATTGGCACAGAAGCCATCTCAAGCCCGAGGAAGAACATAAGGAAATGGCCCGCGCTCATCATCATGTTCATACCCAGCAGAGTGGATATTACAAGCATATAGAATTCGCCTTCCCTACGCGCCGTGTCTTCACGGCTTAGCCACTTACGCGCCTGTATAAGCACAATTAGCGTGCCTGCGGCAAGGATTGTCTTCATTACGTTTACCGCAGCAGTAGTTACATACATGCCGCCGAAAGGCCGACGTTGGTTCTTGCGGCCATACGCTGACAAGCACCTGAACAAGCATCAACAGGCATACAAGCGGATTGAACCACCTGCGCTCGCTGTTGCGCGACGATGCAAAATCGGCGATGAAGACGATAATGAGGATAGCCATCAGCGTGGCTTCCGGTATCATGTTTAAAAATTGACTGTAATTCATTGTTCTGATTTTTTATAGTTGACAAGTTGACGAGGATACAAGGGACGAGAAGATTTGCCTTGTCTGCCTGCACCTCGTTTACTCATCTGCTTTCATCATATTGCCGCTATCGCTGAAACATTGTTGATGTGGTTGAGGATTGGAACCAATGCGTTGTCTATGACATCGCTCGCCCAAAGCGGAGCGATACCAAGTCCTGCAACACAGAAGATAAGGCAGCAAACAGCCACACGCTCGTCCCATGTAGCATCGGTAAGCGTCTCATAATGCGGGTCGGCCACCTTGCCGTAAAGGATTTTGCCGACAACGCGCAAAATGTAGACAGCAGTTACAACAATACTTGTACAAGCGATTATCGTAGCTGTACGATGGAACATGTCATTGTTTGCAAACGAACCGACGAAAATAGTCATCTCGGCAACGAAGCCCGAGAAGCCTGGCAATCCAAGGTTGGCAAGACCGGCAACGACATAGCCGACGCTGAGGAACGGCATGATCTTCATCAGTCCGCCAAGCTGGCGCACGTCACGTGTATGTGTACGGCCGTAAATCATACCGATAAGGGCAAAGAACAATGCCGTCATCAAACCATGTGAAAGCATCTGGAGTATCGCACCCGTACATGAAGTCTTCGTCATCATAAGCAATGCAAAGAGCACAAGGCCACAGTGGGAAACTGACGAATATGCGTTGATGTACTTAAGGTCAGTCTGTACACATGCCGACAAAGCTCCATAAACAACTGAAATAGTCGTCAAAATCAAGAATATCCAAGCCAGTTCATGTGCTGCTTCAGGCAGGAGGAACATAGCGATGCGGAAACATCCATAACCTCCAAGCTTCATAAGCACACCGGCGTGAAGCATTGATACCGCAGTAGGTGCTGAAGCATGGCCGTCGGGACTCCATGTATGGAACGGGAACAAGGCTCCAAGCACTCCAAAACCTATGAATACAAACGGGAAGAACACCTTTTGAAGTTCAACAGGAATATTGTGCATTTGCGCAATTTCAAGCACATTCATAGTTGTGGCTCCACTTCCGAAATAAATTCCGAGTATGCCGAGGATAAGCAGTGCCGAGCCTCCCATAAGCATAAGGGTAAGCTTCATCGCCGAATACTCCTTATGGCCGCTGCCCCATACACCGATAAGCAAGTACATCGGGATAAGGGCGACCTCGTAGAACATGAACATTGTGAACATGTCGGTTGTAATGAAGAAACCGTAGACACCAGTGCTCAACAATGTAAACCAGAGGAAATACTCCTTCGTCAACGGCTTAAGACGCCAAGAAGCAAATGTTCCGGTAAATACAATGATGCTCGACAGAAGCAACATTACAACAGAAATGCCGTCAACGCCCACCGAGTATGCGATATTCAAAGGCTTGAACCAAGGAATGCTGTACGTAAACAACATCTCGTCGGTATTGCCGCCGGCGCGCATCTGTATGAATGCAATAGTCAACCAAACCGACAGGGCCAACAGACAAGAAGAGCCGGCCACCATCACACCACGCACCTGATTGAGATTTTTTGCCAGCCAAAGGCCAAGCAACATCAGTGCGGGAATTACTACAAATAAACTTAATATACTCATTTTACCGGTTTTCTTTTATAGACAAATACATAACAAGACTAATGCGATTGTTCCAGTAAGGAACCAGATTGCATATTGGCGGACATCGCCGCTTTGCCATCCGCGTATGCTCTCACCACCTTCATTTGCGCCCCACGCCATGAAATTCATAGCTCCGTCAACAACATGACGGTCAAACCATGCAATAGGACGGCTGACACAACGGAAGATAATCTTATGGGTTACGAACATCCAGACCTCGTCAAGATAGAAACGACGGTAAGCCGCCTGATGCAAGCGTGGGAACTTCTTAGCCAACATGTCAGCAACAGGAGTGTCCTCACCTTTATACATATAAGTGGCAAGGCCAATGCCGCAAAGTGCCAATACAGTACTTACACCTGCCACAGTCCAGTTTGTATGAGTGCCGAAACCTATGCCATTGGCTGAAACAAACTCACCGAACTCAAAGATGTGGAGAGTTCCGAAAATACCTACAAGCATGGTTATGGCCGACAACACAATAAGAGGTATTGTCATTGTAGCCGGAGCCTCATGCGGCTGGTGTGCACCTTCAGCCTTGTGTGTTTCGTAATAGCTCTTTCCCCAGAAAATCGAGTAGTAAAGACGGAACATGTAGAACGCTGTCATTGCGGCAATTCCGCTCATTATCACACCCATAGCCGGAGAGAAATTATAGCAAGCTACAAGTATCTCGTCCTTCGAGCAGAAGCCCGAGAAGAATGGAATACCTGCAATTGCGAGACATGAAATAAGGAATGTCCAATGGGTTACCGGCATGTACTTGCGCAGACCGCCCATGTACATCTTCTCATTTGAATGTACCGCATGGATTATACAGCCAGCGCCGAGGAACAGACAAGCCTTGAACATAGCGTGTGTGAACAGGTGGTAAATTCCTGCCATATATCCAAGTCCGTTGACATCAGCATATTCCTCCGTCATGGCAACCTTGCCAAGTTCCGGGATCGGGCATGCAAACTCCAAGCGCAACAAGCATGAAGCCAATCTGCGAAATCGTAGAGAACGCCAGCACACGCTTGATGTCGCTTTGGCAACAAGCAACGGCAGCCGCATAAAACGCTGTAAACGCCGCAATATACGCAACCCAATGCAAAGCTTCAGGAGCAAATTCTATGAACAACGGGAACAGGCTTGCAACAAGATACACACCTGCAACGACCATCGTGGCGGCATGAATAAGGGCACTGACAGGAGTCGGGCCTTCCATAGCATCAGGCAGCCAAATATGCAACGGGAACATCGCACTCTTACCTGCACCACCGATGAACATCAGGAACAAAGCCGTAGGCATTATCCATCCTGCCTGCTGAAGAGCACCCATCTGGGCATCAGGCATTGCCGTAAGGTCGTAATTGAATGTTCCGACATAGAAGCTGTAGAACAAAATACCGATGAGGAAGAACAAATCGGCAAATCGCGTAACTATAAAAGCTTTCTTTGATGCTGCGACCGCTGCATGCAACGGATAATAAAATCCGATAAGAAGATATGAGGAAACACCTACAAGCTCCCAGAACAAATACATCTGGAATATGTTTGTAGCTACAACCAATCCGAGCATTGACATCGTGAAAAGGCTCAAGAATGCGTAATAACGCTGGAAACCTTTTTCTCCGTGCATATAGCCAAATGAATAAATATGTACCATAAAGCTGACCGTAGAGATGACGATAAGCATCATGGCCGAGATTGGCGTTATACGGAAACCGATGTTAAAGGTAAGAAGCTCTGAAAACTTTAGCCATGTGATGTCAAAGGCTGTCACTGTGGGATAAAGTCCAGTAGCAGCATCCCTACCCTGCACAAGGAAATATTCGAATGCAGTGTAATAACACAGCACTGTAACAATTGCCAGCGAGCATGTTCCTATTACTCCGGCAACCTTATGGGACATTTTCATCCCCGCCAAGCCGAGCAATACAAACGTGAGAGCAGGCAACAGTAGTATCAAAAATACAAAACTATAGTCCATAACAATTAATTTTTCATGTTTTCAATACAGTTCACCTGGTCACTGTGGAAATTGCGGTAAACATTAATGATAATAGCTACAGCCACCGCTGTCTCGGCCGCACTTACACCTATGCTGAACAGGGTAAAGAAAAAACCTTCCATCTGTCCGGGAAAGAGCAGGCGGTTGAACGCAGCAAAGTTAATATCTACAGAATTGAGTATCAACTCAACGGAAATCAGCATGGCTATAATCAGATTGCGCCTTGTGACGAAACCGAACACGCCAATGAAAAACAACAGTGCTGAAAGCACAAAGAAATATTCAACTGGTACCATACTGCATTACTCCTTTCTAGATATTACAATTCCACCGATGATGCATGCCAAGCAAGAACACAGAAATGAATTCGAACGGCAAAACATACTGATATTTCTCAGAACCCATAAGCGTCTTGCCTATAACGTTCATCGGAACTTCTGCATCTGCCATCTGCATTGACATGTCGATAAACTTATTCTTAAAAAAGACTGCCACAACCGTAACAAGTCCGACAATGGTCATCAAAGCGCCAAAAGCCACACGGCTTCCCTTGAAACGCTCCACCAAACCTTGCAGCGTCCGCTTGCTTACCAGTTGAATGGCAAAGATGTAAATCATGGTTATACCTCCTGCATACACACTGATTTGAGCTGCGCCCAAGAAAGTATAGTCAAGCAGGAAATACAGACCTGCCACTCCCAAGAGAACGAACAACAGGAAAGTGGCCGCTCTCATAATCCGCTTGGTCATAACACAAACAACGGCAGAGCCGAGTATGACGACAGCAAGAATTAAAAACATTACCATATTAGCCATATTCACGTTCTCCTTTTACTTTATACCTGTATTGAACTTTCCAATCTCAAGAGGCGCGCCCCCGTCGGTAAGATTAGGCAGCGGAGTTTCAAACTTCTCCTTGTTGAGATGCTGCACAAGGCTGCCACGGCTAAACGTTGCGTTCTCGAAATCATTTACAAACTTGATAGCGTCATGAGGACAAGCATTTACGCACAGCTCGCAAAACATGCACTCGCCAAGATCGTAAATGTAATCGTCAAGGACACGCTTTTTCTTACCGTCCTCCGTCTCTACAGTTTTCTGGACAACCTTTATCGTGCCGTTCGGGCAAGCCATCTCACAAAGCTTGCAGGCAATGCACTTGTTGTTGCCTTCTTCATCCTGCGGCATGATGAGGCGGCCGCGGTGGCGTGGCGATACATGCAGGGTGGTCTTCCTGTTCTCCGGATACTGCTCGGTGACTTTCTTCGTGAGATATTCACGGAAAGTGACGCCAAGTCCTGTAGCCAAAGACTTCAGTCCATCCCTTATTCCGCCAAAATATGAATTCTTATTCTCTTCCATTTAATTAAATGTCTTCAATCTTACAATTTTATCTCATTAGAAATGCCAGCCCAGAGCTACGACAATCGTCATTATCACAAGGTTGAGCAAACTCAACGGCATCAGATACTTCCATTCAAGCTTGAGTATCTGGTCAATACGCAGACGCGGATACGTCCACTTAATCCACAACAATATCCAAACAAGGAAGAACGTCTTTGCCAAGAACCATACTATGCCTGGGATATAATCCATAACAGAATTAAACCCGTCAAGCCCTGCGATATGAAGCGGCATCCAGCCTCCAAGGAACACCGTGGCAGCGACACCGGCAACAATAAACAGATTAAGGTACTCAGCCAGATAGAAGAAGCCGAAGCCCATTCCAGAATATTCAGTGTGATAGCCTGCGGTAAGCTCGCTCTCGGCCTCGGGCAAGTCGAACGGACCGCGGTTCGCCTCAGCGTTTCCTGCAACAAGGAACACCAGGAAAGCTATAATGGCCGGAATGTGTCCCTTGAAAATCAGCCATCCGTCATTCTGTGACTCTACTATGCCAGAGAGGCTCATCGTTCCGGTAAGCGCAACGGCCGTGATAAGGCAGAGGCAGAGGGATATTTCATAAGAAATCATCTGCACCGCACCACGCATTGCCGAAACTACAGTATATTTGTTGTTCGAGCTCCAACCTGCAAGGAAGATGCCGACAACACCAATACTGGATATGGCCGTAAGCAAGAACACGCCTACATTAAAATCAAGTATCTCAGCACCCTTATTCCACGGCATGAACGCAAATGCTCCCACACTGCCTATTATGACAAGGAACGGGGCGATGACATAGAGAAGCTTGTCTGCCCTGTTCACAGGGAATATTTCCTTGATGAGCATCTTCAGCACATCGGCGAAAACCTGGAAGATACCCCATTTGCCGACACGCATAGGGCCAAGACGGCACTGGAAGAAAGCGCAGACCTTACGTTCCATATATATGAGCACGATTGCCAGCAAGGCGTAAGCCACCAATATTAGCAAGCCGACAATGACGCACTCGATAAGGATTGACAAGAAATCACCCAGCCCGAGGGTATCCCTGAGCAGGCTGTCAAACCATGTCGTTACAATACTAAAATCGAACACTTTTCTTTAAAGTTTAAGTTTGTAAATTGGAGAAGTTAAAGAAGTTTTGTAAGTTACAGAGGAGTTAATCCCCTACCCTCATCTTTTCCCTCTTTACTTAACCTATTATTATCTGTCAATATCGGGAATCACATAGTCGAGCGTTGCTCCGATTGAAATCAGGTCAGCTATCTTCTCGCCACGGCAGATTGTATCCATCGCTGAAACGAGCGGCAAGCCCATCGGACGGAACTTCAACCGGCAAGGATTCTTGCCGCCGTCGCTCCGCAGGTAAACACCTATTTCGCCACGGCTACCCTCGCAGCTTGTGTACCATGTTCCCTCGGGCACCTTGATTATAGGCTTCTGCTTGATGTAGAAGTCGCCTTCGGGAATGTTGTCGATAAGCTGCTCAAGTATGCGGACGCTCTGGCGCATCTCATCGAGACGGACTTTGTAACGGTCGAAGCAGTCGCCGTTGTTATAGACAATCTCGTCGAAATCAACCTTGCCGTACATCGAGTAAGGATGATTTTTCCTGACATCGTTATGCCAGCCGCAAGCACGGCCTGTGCCGCCTGTGCATCCGTAAGAGATTGCATCCTCCTTGGACAGCACGCCTACACCCTTGAAGCGGTTTTGCAGGATTACATTGCCCGTGAAAATGTCATCATACTCCTTGAACATTGGCTTCACGTATTCGCAAAGCTTCTTCACATTCTTCACAAAGTTCGGGTCGATGTCAGCCTGGCATCCGCCTATCCTGTAATAGTTCTGTATAAGTCGGCCGCCTGTCGTCTCCTCCATAACATTGAGAACCTGCTCGCGGTCACGCATTCCATAGATGAAAGCGGTCAACGCTCCGAGGTCTTGGGCACAGCATCCGAAATAAAGCATGTGCGAGTCAAGACGCTGAAGCTCGTCCATTATGGTACGGATATACTGAATACGGTCTGACAGTTCTATGCCCATGCCTTCCTCTATTACCGACACGAGGGCATGGCGGTTCATCATTGCCGAGAGATAGTCGAGACGGTCGGTCAGGGCCAATGTCTGCGGATAAGTATAGCTCTCGCACATCTTCTCGATTCCGCGGTGGATGTATCCGCAATGCGGATATATCTTGCGCACATATTCGCCGTCAAGGATTGTCTGCAGACGGAGCACACCGTGGGTGGCCGGGTGCTGCGGCCCGATGTTGATCACATAATCGTCGTCGGTGAAAAGCTTGTGCCCGGGTCTCTATCAGATGTCCGTCCTCGTCAAGATTATATTCCAAAGTATAATCCGGCTCCGGGTCGTCTTCAAGAGTATACTGGTTGTTCTCCGGACTCATGTCGTAGTCCTTTCTGAACGGATAGCCGTTAAAGTCCGAACGGAGATACAGACGGCGCATGTCCTTGTTGCCAAGGAACTTTATGCCGTAAAAGTCGTACACTTCACGTTCCAGTATTTCGGCACCCTTCCACAGGTTGCTTACCGTCGGGATGTAAGCGTTGTCGCGGTCGCTGTTCACGGCTTTGACGCTCGTGCGCTCATGTGTTTCCGTGTTTTCAAGAATGTACACAGCGCCAAGACCTTCTTCACCGAAGTCCTCACCTACGATGGTTACGAGGAAGTCAAAATGTTTCTCATTCTTGAGTTTTGCCATCTCTTTGGCAAAATCATTCAACTCGAATGTTTTGTGTTCTAATTTCATCGCTTCCTTTATTAAATGTTAGACGACGATGCCGTGTTAACAAGGCCGAGAGCCGCGGCAGCCTTTTTCAACTTGCTTTCGTCAACGTCGTTTCCGTTGACAACTATCGGTTTCTTTTTCTTTGTGGTTCACTCCGCCAAAGAACTTTTCAACTTTCACTTTTCTCTGCAACTGCATCATGCCGTAAAGTATGGCCTCGGGGCGCGGAGGGCAGCCGGGGATGTACACATCCACAGGCACAATCTCGCCGATGCCCTTAACCACGTGGTAGCTGCTCTTGAACGGGCCGCCAGATATGGCGCAGCCGCCAACGGCCACCACATACTTAGGCTCTGCCATCTGGTCGTAAAGGCGCTTGAACGCAGGCGCCATCTTGTGCGTAATTGTACCTGCGCACATTATCAGGTCTGCCTGACGAGGAGAGTTGCGCGTAACCTCGAAGCCGAAGCGTGCGAAATCGTAACGCGCACATCCTACGGCCATGAACTCGATACCGCAGCAGCTTGTCGCAAAGGTAAGCGACCACAAAGAGTTGCTACGGCCCCAGTTAATCATGCTGTCGAGAGAGCCTACAACTACATTAACACCGCCCTCATGCAGTTCGTCGACAATCTGCTCAAGGGACTCATTGTCCTTAAACTCCGAGTAAGGAATACTCTTGATAACGGGCTTTCTCACTTCCATTCCAATGCTCCTTTCCGCCAAGCGTAAGCAAGGCCAAAAACTAAGACTAACAAAAAGAATCCGATGCTGACCATTGCCATCACGCCGAAATCCTTAACCACGACAGCCCACGGATAGAGAAACACCGTCTCCACGTCGAACACGAGGAAAAGAATTGCGAAAAGATAATAGCCCACGTGCATAGGCAACCATGAAGAGCCACGCGTCGGTATACCACACTCGAACGGCTCTCCCTTTACCTTATTATAACTACGCGGACCCATTAACTTAGCGATGACAAAAGCAGCCACGACTAAGAAAACAGCCGTTATTAGAACGGTAATTAACAAGATAAAATACATATATATTTTACGGCTCTTACAGGCAAATCCACACGTCCGTAAAGGGCCACATTACGTCTGAAGAAGTTTCTGAAATTTTCTACAACAAGAGCTCTCAGCTCATTGTTTTCCAGATGATTATGAATAAATACGGACATGCCTGCAAGGAAGCGGTTGGCCAACGGCTCACGATAAACCTTGCGGATGATTTCGGCCAGCGTAAGACCTGTATCCTCCAGGAACTCGTCACGCAACGACTCTGGCAATCCGCCTTTGAACAAACCGTTGACGAACAGCCTGCCGAGCACCGCTCCGCTGCCCTCGTCACCGAGCACATAGCCGAGCGGAGGCACGTTGGCCGTTATCCTCTCGCCGTCATACAGACACGAGTTAGCCCCTGTGCCGAGTATGCAGGCGATGCCTTCCCTACCGCCGAAAAGCGCACGGGCAGCACCGAGGACATCCGAGCAGACCTCCACCTTGACGGCATTGACGAACAGCTTGCGCAACAACCGCTCCATGCGCGGCACCATCCCGTCGCGGCATCCGGCTCCGTAGAATTCTATTTCAGCAATGCTGCGAGCATCGCCAAACAACGTTACAAGCTCTGCCTTGATTACATTTTCTATCGCGTCAATGCCCTGCTGTAACGGATTTATGCCCTGCCCGACAGTACGGAAAACAACCTCACCGCCATCAACCACGCACCAGTCGGTCTTCGTGCTGCCACTATCTGCTATAAGTTTCATATACCCTCATTTTAAAACAGCGCAAAATTAACAAAACTATTAGAATGTGAAACAAAAACGGCGAAGGATTTTCCCTTCGCCGTTTCACTTTACACGAATAAGAATGTCAACCAAGATTCAAGGACTTCTTGATGGCCTCAACCTTGGCAGTTGCCGCGTCAGTGCAACGCTCATAGCACCCTGCACACTTCATCGTGTCCTTAATCTCGATGTAGAACTTGATTTTCGGCTCCGTGCCTGACGGACGCACGCTAATCTTCGTCTCGTCGTCGCAGAACCACTGAAGCACGTTACTCGTAGTCGGCATGTCAATCTTTGTCACATTGCCTGCCGCATCACGCTGTTCAAGCGTCTGGTAGTCTTTCCACAAAACCACCTTGCTGCCGCCGAGTTCGGTAGGCGGATTGTTGCGGAAGTTTGTCATCATCTGCTTTATCTCGTCAGCACCTGTCTTGCCGGGCTTTACGACATTGACCGTAACTTCCTTAGAGAAGCCATATTCAAGATAGATGTCCATAACTACATCATACAGCGTCTTGCCCTGGTCTTTAGCCCAAGCGCAAATCTCTGCAAGCAACGAGCAGGCCGAAACGGCGTCCTTGTCGCGCACAAAGTCTTCCGCCAAGAAGCCGTAACTTTCCTCTCCGCCGCCGATGTACTGCTGCTTTCCTTCAGAAAGTGCGATTTCACGGGCAATCCACTTGAAGCCTGTGTAGCAGTCGCGCATCTCGATGTGCTGTTTGTCGGCTATCTTCTTAATTACTTCCGTGGTGACGATGGTCTTCACGATAAAGTCAGTCGGCTTCATCAAGCCCTTGGCCTGACGGTTGCGGATGATGTAATACAGGAAGAGAAGGCAGGTCTGGTTGCCGTTAATCAGTATCCATTCGCCCTTGTCGTTCTTGCAAGCCATGCCCACACGGTCGGCATCGGGGTCGCTCGCCATGACAATATCCGCATCAATCTCTTTCGCATCGCGCAGTGCAAGGGTAAGAGCCTCGCCGTTTTCAGGGTTCGGGCTGACTACCGTCGGGAAGTCGCCGCTCTTCACCATCTGCTCTTTCACGCAGTGAACGTTCTCAAAGCCCCAAAGCTTCAACGAGCGCGGAATGAGCATCATGCCTGTACCATGCAACGGAGTGTAGACTATCTTCAGGTCTTTCTGACGCTTGATGACTTCCGGATCGATAGAAATTCCATGAATAAGGTCAAGGTATATCTTGTCAATCTCTTCTCCGATAATCTCGATAAGCTCCTTGTTGCCGTCAAACTTGACATCCTCCACCTTTACTTTATTCACCTCGTCGATGATGCCTGTGTCGTGGGGAGCAAGCACCTGTGCGCCATCTTCCCAGTAAGCCTTGTATCCGTTGTACTCCTTCGGGTTGTGGCTTGCCGTGATGTTCACACCACTCTGGCATCCAAGGTGACGGATGGCGAACGAGCATTCAGGCGTAGGACGCATGTCGTCAAACAAGTAAACCTTTATTCCGTTGGCAGAGAATATATTGGCAACGGTCTCCGCAAAGAGGCGGCTATTGTTGCGGCAATCGTGACAAACGACAACGGATATTTGCTCGCGGTCGGCAAAATTCTTCTTCAAGTAGTTGGCAAAGCCCTGCGTAGCCATACCTACGGTGTAAACATTCATGCGGTTGCTTCCAGCTCCCATTATGCCACGAAGGCCTCCTGTGCCAAACTCAAGATTCTTATAGAAGCTTTCAATCAGTTCCGTCTTGTCTTCATTGTCAAGCATTCCCTTGACAGTTGCCTGCGTGTCTGCATCAAAAACAGGTGTGAGCCATTGCTTCGCCTTAGCCTCACACAAAGCAATCAATTCTGAATTATTTTCCATACAATTATTAAAATGTTAATTATTTGCGTTAAATGGAATAAAGTCACTGCATAAACCGGCATTATATGAAAATGCTTAAACGCGGCTTATCTTGCTACAAAGATAATAAATAAAAGTAAAAAATACTATTATGTGGAATATTTTTCACCTTTTTTCATCGATTTTCATCGCTTTTTCAATGGGCTTGCAACATGTTGTATTCCAATCTTCACACCAACCTCAACGGTTTACCCCATAACCAAACAAGGCAAAATCGCCTTTCATCGGGTCGTCCGGAAATATTTCTGCAAGTCTCACTGAAAGCTTACGCGCAACAGTCATGGACGCCGTCTTACTGTCAATCAGCCCTAAACGGTTGGCTTCTTGAAGCACATGCGTGTCCATTGGGATTATCAATGTGCGCTTATCTATGAAATGATTCCATAATCCAAGGTCTACAGGTGAGCCGTCACGAACCATCCAACGCAGGAACATGCACACACGTTTACATGCGGAAGTTGTGTTTTTAGGTATTATCGTCTCAATTCCTTTATTTGAGAAATAATCAGTAATGCACTTTACTGCAGCAAAACCGTCTGAGGCGAAAGTCTTGACATACTTGCCTATACTCCCATATTCCCGGAGCATTTGGCGCAAGGCAACAAGCAACGTATACATTGTATGCCAGGTATAAAGCCGGTAAAAACAAGACTTGTCATCATCAGGCACATCGTCCTTGAAATTTCCTGTCAGCAACCAATCATACATATCGCCCTCGGACACATCCAAAAAGAACTGTATTTTAGGCATGAATTGCTTTCTGCTGCCATAGCTTAAGCATGAAGCAACAAATGCTGTAACCTCCTGATTCTCCACACCTTCCACTTGATGCATGAACCAACTGGGATCTGCAGGAAGAAAGTCTGCGGTCTCATACTGCTCGGCATACCGTCTCAAAAGTGTCTCGATGTCATCCATAAAGCAAACAAATGAAAATAAAAAGGTAAAAAAGGCACGTGAAGAAACATATACAACTTTCACACATCGTGCCTTTTTTACCGTCACATCATATTGACTCTAAAATTAAAGTATTGTCTTTACAGCCTCAAGCATGCCCTTTTCCTGAATAAGGTCAAGGTCTTTCTTCACAAGGGCGTTAAGTCCTTCTATTTTATTAAGGTCTTCACCCCATATCTGCGTGGCTGAAAGAACGCCGTCAGTAACCTTTTGTGTGTCTCCGGTAGCCCATAGTTCCTTCAGCAAATCCATGATTTCCTGCGAATCATTGGGAACAATCTCAGTGCCGTCTGCACGCTTACCACCCTTGTAATATGTGATTATTGCCGCCAAGCCGAACACAAGTCCTTGTGGTAATTCACCTTTACGCTCAAGGTAAGTCTTGACTCCGGGCAGGTCGCGAGTTTGGTATTTCGGGAACGAATTAAGCATGATGCTTGTCACCTGGTGGTCAACAAACGGGTTCATAAAGCGCTCAAGCACGTCACCGGCAAACTTCTGCAATTCGTCTTTCGGCAGATTGAGAGTTTCCATTAATTCTTCAAACTGCACTTTGTGAATATATTTGCCTACAACAGGGTCTTTACAAGCATCGCGTACAATGTTGATGCCGCTAAGGAATGCCACCGGACTAAGCACCGTATGAGGACCGTTGAGCAAAGTAACCTTACGCTCGTGATACGGTTCTTCAGACGGAACAAAAAGGACATGCAGTCCGGCCTTGTCTGCCGGGAACTCTTCTGCAATCTCTTTCGGCGCCTCGATTACCCAAAGATGGAAGATCTCGGCCTGTACCACAAGGTTGTCCTCATAGCTGATTTTCTGCTGTATTTCCTTGATTTCCTTACGAGGGAAGCCCGGTACGATACGGTCTACCAAAGTAGCGTAAACACCACAGCACTCTGTAAACCATTTCTTGAAACCTTCACCAAGGTTCCACAGTTCTATGTATTTGTAGATACAGTCCTTAAGCACATGTCCGTTGAGGAATATAAGCTCGCAAGGGAATATGATAAGTCCCTTTGTCGGGTCGCCGTTGAATGTCTGGTAACGGCGATAAAGCAACTGGACAAGCTTTCCTGGATATGAGCTTGCGGGTGCATCTTCAAGCTTGCAACTGGGGTCAAAGGCGATGCCTGCCTCGGTTGTATTAGATATGACAAAGCGAATCTCCGGCTGGTCGGCAAGCGCCATGAAAGCCTCATTCTGAGAATACGGGTTCAATGCACGACTAACACAATCTATGCGTGTAAGGCTGTTGACAGGCTTGCCGTCCTCAAGACCTTGCAAGTTTACGTGATAGAGGCAGTCCTGGCCATTGAGCTTGTCGATCATTCCACCACCGAGAGGCTGCACTATCACAACAGAACCGTTGAAGTCCGTTTTCTGGTTCATGTTGTAAATTATCCAATCAACAAACGCACGAAGGAAGTTTCCCTCACCAAACTGTATCACTTTCTCCGGCATTACGCTCTTAGGCGCTGTCCTTTTGTTTAAAGCTTGTAATTTTTTCATGATTTGATTTACTAAATTCGTTTTTATTAAATTTGTTGCAAAAATACAGTTTTATTCAATATGATGTTCCTTTTTTACGCATTAAAAGCACGTAAAGGTTTGCGTAGTCGTATATTTCAACATACAAACAGGCAAAAGGCAAGCAGGCAACAATATCCGCCATAACAATCCATTATGGCTAAAAGTTTGCCTGCTTGCCTATTGCCTGCTTACCAATAAATGACATCTTACATCGCAAATGTATTGAAGCCTCCGTCAACAACAGCCACCGTACCCGTCACGAACTTGGCGGCGTCGCTCATCAGATAATGTATTGTTCCGCACAGTTCCTCGGGTTCACCCATGCGTCCGAACGGTGTCTGGCGTACCACGTCGTTGCCACGCTGGGTATAAGAGCCGTCGGGATTGGTCAACAACGCACGGTTCTGTTCGGTTATGAAGAAACCGGGAGCTATGGCGTTAACACGTATGCCCTCGCCAAACTTCTTGGCGCACTCTGTCGCCATGAACGCAGTAAAGTTGCTTATGCCGGCCTTTGCAGCCGCATATCCGCACACACGGGTCATCGGACGGAACGCGGCCATTGACGAGAAGTTGATTATCGAGCCTTTGCCCTGCTTTACCATAGGCTTGAGGAACACCTGCGTAGGTATCACCGTGCCTGTAAGGTTAAGGTTGAGCACCTTCTGGAATTCCTCTACTTTAAGGTCGAAGAAGGTCTGGTCGGGAGTAATCGTAGCCCCGGCCATGTTGCCTCCGGCGGCATTGAGCAACGTGTCTATGCGTCCGTACTTTGCAATTATGTCGTCGCAGTTCTTCTGAACGGCGGCATAATCCATCACGTCCGTCTTCATGAATTCGGCCTTGCCGCCGTCCTTCACGATGTCGTCCACTATCTCCTTGCCCACCTCTTCCTTGCGGCCGAGGATTACAACCTGCGCTCCGTTGTTTGCAAGATACTTCGCTATTGTGCGTCCGAGAATGCCCGTTCCGCCTGTTATTACTACAACGTAGTCCTTGATGTTAAATAATTCGTTCATTGCATTTTAGTATTTTAGATAAGGCCTATGGGCCAGATAAGCCCAATAAGCCTTATATATGAACAATGGTATTTTTCTTAATTCTTAACTCTTAATTCTTAACTTATTCCCAGTTCGCGGTCAACGGTTGCAAGGATGCCCTGCACCTGCCCCATGGCAAACATGCGGCCGAGGAACGTGTAGCCGGCATTGTAGCCGCGGTTTTCATCACCAAGCATGTTGGGACCATGGTCAACGCGCATCGGAAGCTTCGGATTTGTTTTCTCGAAGATGCGCGCCAGCTCTATGAGGTCGGCACGTCCGCCAAGATGCGAAGCCTCGGTAAAGTCGCCGTTGGGGAACACCTTGCACGAGCGCATGTGTACAAACCATGTGCGGTCGGCATATTTGCGGGCCAGCTCCACCACATTGTTGTGCGCTCCGGCAGACAAAGAGCCTGCGCAGAACGTCAAGCCGTTGTGCGGGTCGTCCACCGCCTTTAGGAACCAGTTGATGTCGTCGTCGCACGTTACGATGCGAGGCAATCCGAGAATGGGGAATGGCGGGTCGTCTGGATGCACGCACATGTACATTCCGTATTCGTTGCAGGTGGGCATGATGGCCGCCAGGAAGTAGCGCATGTTCTCGCGCAGCTGGTCTTTAGTAATGCCCTTGTAAAGGTCGAGCAGCTGGCGGAACAGTTCAACCGGATGCTCGTCGTTCTCGGTGATGTTGCCGTTTACGAAGCCCTGCGTCTTCACGATGATGGTGTCAACCAGCTTGTGGTTGTCTTCCGCAGTCATGGTCTGCTTCAGTTTCTCCACCTCCGCCATTACCTCCGGACTGTAATCCTTCTCGGCGTTCTCACGCTTCAGGATGCAGCAGTCGAAATAAGCGAACTGCGCATGGCTGAAATAAAGGTTGCTCGTACCGTCTGGATTTGGATGGGTCAGGTCTGTGCGCGCCCAGTCGAGCACCGGCATGAAGTTGTAGCAAATAGTGTGCACGCCCTCAAGTCCGAGGTTCTTAAGGCTTTCTTTATAGTTCTCAATCAGTTGGTCGCGGTCAGGACCTGCGTACTTTATGCTTTCGCATACAGGCAGGCTCTCCACAACAGACCAGCGCATACCGTAACTCTCGATGTATTCACGCAGGTCACGGATTTTCTCGCGCGTCCAAACTTCACCGTTCGGAACATCGTGCAGGGCGGTCACGATGCCCTCCACGCCGATTTGTTTCAGCATGGACAAGGTTATCTTGTCGTTCTTGCCGAACCATCTCCATGTTTTTTCCATATCAAAAAGTTTTTATGTTTGTTGTAAAATTCCTTTCAAGAGCCATCATTCATGATGGTAGGGCTCGTTCTTGAGTATCGTGCAGGCCCTATACACCTGCTCTATGAAGACGAGCCTTACCATCTGGTGCGACAGAGTCATGCGCGAAAGCGACACCATGCCGTCGGCCCTGTCATAAACAGCCTGCGAGAATCCGTAAGGCCCTCCAACTACAAATGTAAGGCTCTTGACGGTCTGCTGCTTGTTGCCAAACCATGAAGCGAACTCCACACTACGGTATTCCTTGCCACGCTCGTCAAGCAGCACGACTAAGCTCTTGTCTTCAATACTTTTCAATATAAGCTCGCCTTCCTTCTCCTTTTGCTGTTTTTCGCTAAGGCTCTTGCTGTTTTTCAGATCGGGTATCACCTTTATATTAAAAGGTGTATAATGACTTATGCGGCAGGCGTAGTCTTCTATTGCCTCGGCGTAGAGCTTTCCTGTTGTTTTTCCGACAAGTATTAAAGTGGTTTTCATCAGTCACAGGTTAGGGATTCAAGTTTTTCATGACACGCAACATACAATCAATACTCGCTCCTGCGTTTCGGATTCATCGGGAACCAGCCTTTCTTCACTCTGTCGCGCTGCTCGAACAATTCTTTTATCGACCAAAGACATGAAGCGCCGAATATGCCAAGAACCGACGAAACCACCGCATTGCCTATAAACAAGGCGGCAACCACACAAGCCAGACCTACAAGCAGGAACACCCACCAATACCTCGTGCCTGTGTAATATTCGGTCTTTATCACTATCGGATGAAACAGCCCTATAATCAGGAAACATGATATGGCGATGACTATTCCCGTAAAATGAAGTCCCATTTTTTTGTCTTTGTCTTAATGATTTTACTGTCTGCAAATATAACAATTTTTTCTCACACGCACAAAGTTATCCCACCAAATAGAAGACGCATAAACAAATAACCAAGGATATGAAACATATCAGTAGCTTATTGAAACATTATTACAACCTGCCTCGTTATCACCTGCATGCAAAAGACGGTCAATCAGCCTGCAACTCATGGCGTTTTACAAGACAAGACGGCCTTTGGGAAGCCCAAAAGCCGTCTTTTACAAGGGGCAAGCGCCAACAGGCTGTGGCACAGCCTGTTGCAAATCACGCACCAAGCAATAAGCCACTACCTGTTCTTATGCCCCATATACCATCGGTGTGTGAATGCCAGATACATGACCAGAGCCACACAACACAACGCGACGGACAACGACAAAGCTCCACGACCGTCATCGTTGAACAAGCCATAGCCAAGAAACAAGCCGACGGAAAGTCCCGACTCGCATGACAGGAAATATGTGCTTTGAGACGTTCCGCGCTTACAGTGCGGACTGAGCTTTATGAAAAACAGAAGGAAACGTGAGCCTATTATTCCAATACCACACCCCAATAGGACCGGAGACAGTGACAACACCGTGGCATTGTCGCCATACAGAAGCACGAGCAATGCGGCAATCATGAGCGCAAGTCCGGCCACAGCCTCGCTCTTCAGCTCTGCATTGACGAAAACAAAGCGTGCCGCCAACAGGGCCAAAAGGAAACCGACAAACAGCATCCCGTAAAAATAAGCTGTGCCGCCAATGGTGAAAATCAGACCCACCGCTGCCATGACAAGCAACAGATTGACAAACAGCCACTTACCCTGAGGCAGGAAAAAGCGGTCGGCAGATATGTGGCGCACTATGTCTTCAGGAGCCTTGAACGGAAACTTTACCGCCGATATGAGAATGACTGCCACGATGCACAGCATAGCCCCGACAACCATCACGCTGCCGAAATCCATCACAGGCAGCAACGCAAGAGCCAGCATAGGGCCGAGCGACAGTGCAAACCGGGTGAACCAAGCCGCAGAGTAATTGGCCTCAGTGCGCTTTGATGACTCGCACGAGTCAATGACAAGCGTGCTCGACAGCACCATCTGCGCCAGACCGAACATGGCGCCTTGCACCAGCCTCACAACAGCGACAAAGCCGAACGCCCCCAGAGCCGTCCCCACTCCACGATGAATGAACTGCAGACAATAAAAACACATGGCAATGGCAAACAGCGAATAAACGCAAACATGGTTGCGCCGATACCGTTGTACAAGGTAAGAGCAGAAACATCCCAGCAGGAACGCCGCCGCACCGGGCAGCGCAACGCACACAGCAGCCTCAACAGGAGTGCATCCGCATACTGCCATCATCCATCTTGGAAGCAACGGCAAAAGCAGGTACATGGCAGTTGTGACAAGCAGGCTGGCAACAGCCAGAAGCCAGAAGTCCCTGTGCCACAGGCCAACATGTACCGGAGTGTTCTGCGTCTGCATCAGTATGACTCGTTAGCATTAGGGAAAGCTCCGTCCTTGACATCAGAGACATACTGCCCTATGGCATCTGTCATGACTGTGTTCAGGTCGGCATAACGGCGAAGGAAACGGGGGCTGAAGCCCTTGGTCATGCCCAACATGTCGGCCACTACGAGTATCTGGCCGTCTGTTCCGGCACCGGCACCGATGCCGATTGTAGGCACGGATATAGCCTTTGACACCTCAGCGGCAAGCGCGGCGGGCACTTTTTCAAGCACAACGCTGAAGCATCCCGTCTCGCTCAACAGCCTTGCGTCAGACAGCAGTTTCTCGGCCTCGGCCTCTTCCTTGGCACGCACGGCGTAAGTTCCAAACTTGTTGATGCTCTGCGGAGTAAGTCCGAGATGTCCCATAACTGGTATTCCGGCGTCAAGTATTCCTTTAATGGTGTCTATTATCTCGACTCCGCCCTCAAGCTTGAGCGCGTCGCATCCACTTTCCTTCATTATTCTTATGGCATTCTTCACTCCCTCCTTGCGGTCAACCTGGTAGCTGCCGAATGGCATGTCACAGACAACAAGGGCGCGCTTTACACCGTTCACTACCGCTTTCGCGTGATAAATCATCTGCTCCACGGTCATTGGCAGAGTTGTGGTGTTGCCCACCATGACGTTGGAAGCGGAGTCGCCGATCAGTATTCCGTCAACACCGGCACCGTCTACAATGCCCGCCGTAGTGAAATCGTAAGACGTAAGCATTGAGATTTTCTCTCCGCGCTGCTTCATTTCGATAAACCTATGTGTTGTGACCTTACGTGTGTCACTTACTAAATATCCTGACATTTCTTATCGTTTTAAGTTTTTTCAAATACACATATAAGTCCGGAGCAAAATCCGGACAGGACTTTAAATCCAGCAGGCGACTGCGTCCGCCGCAATGAGTCAAGGCAGCATGGCGTACAGCTTGCCTACACCCAGCCCGCGAAAATCAGGTATGACGCAATCGGCATACGGCCTTATGGCTTCCGGCCGATTGGTAGTAGACAGACCGACAACAGCCATTCCCGCTGCCCGTCCGGCCTTCAGGCCGTTGAAACTGTCCTCGAACACAACACACTCGTCACGCTCCGCCCCGAACAGGGCTGCCCCTTTAAGATAACAGTCAGGGTCTGGCTTGCTGCGCTCAAAGTCCTCAGACGTGAGTATCGCGTCGAAAAGCTGCCTGAACTCAGGCCGGGCGGCATATACGGAAGCCATCTTCATGCGGTTTGAGCTTGTCACAACGGCCGTCTTCACACCATTACGGCGAAGGTCGCCGGTAAAATCCATAAAGCCGCCTACGTAATCAAACCTCATGTTACGCTCAAACTCGTCAAGACGGGCGACAATCTTGGGCTGCTCGTCTTTCATGCCTGAGAACCAGGCATCGAATATCTGCACCAGCGTCTGGCCCTTTATCTTATGCTCAAGCCCAGTCTTGTCTGGGTGATACAACCTGAACTGCTCTCCCCAAAAGAGAGTGTACTGACTCTCAGTGTCAAACACGACACCGTCCAAATCGAACAACGCCGCGCGTATGTTTCTATCTTTCATCATAAGCTCTGAATACAAGCGCAGGGCCACGGCACGCACCCACCGCCACACCGGCACGCAGACAAAGCGTCACGCATGCAACGACAAGCACCTGCCTGAATCCGCGCTGCAAAATTAATCATTTTATGAAACATAACATAAAATACTCGCCGTTTTCACATTTTTACGCTGAAATTGCCACCTGCAAAAGCCGCTTGAAAGAGGCTTTAGACCATGGCGTCTCACAATTGACGGTTCATCCGCAAACCTTTTGGATGACCATATGGCTCTATTAAATGCGACACATTATTTCATTTGCAAATATATCCTGCTACAATCCAGGCTGTCGGTAACTGTCATTCCGCGCTCCGACGCGGAATCCAGTAAATACCGCATATGCTGTTTGATGTATAGGATGTTCCCTGGATTCCGCGTCGGAGCGCGGAATGACAGTTACCGACAGCCTGGATTATAGCAGGATGGTGTTATTAATAGAACTTATATTTAATCCAAAAGGTTTGGAATGAACCCAATTGATGGCATTTTACCTTCCAAAAGGCCGTATTTTGCACACCAAAAGGCCGTATTTTGCACGCTAAAAAGCCATGAATTGGCAAGGCGTTGAGATTCAGGCATTTACAAGCCGGCACAACATCCGGCCCCACACCATGTCAAATAAGGCACAAAAGATGCCATGAAAACGTTTTTTAAGGCATAAATCAGCCGATTTCCATTCATTGTCAGTTTTTTATATTATCTTTGCAAATTGATATATGCAGGTAAAACGATGATGCCGACGCCGTGCGGCACGCGAATACAAACAGTTAACACTAACAACACCAGATTAATTATGAAGAAAGCATTATTCTCAGCGCCCACCATATTGTTGGCTGCGGCCATGTTCACAGCGTCATGCGGAGGCAATACCGGAAAGTCGGAAAGCAACAAGGACAGCATCGCGTTTGACAGCATCAAGGTTGACTCAACCTTGTCTCTGACAGAAGACACCGCCGGCCCGAGATGCCACGTAAGCCTGTGTCTCACGTATGCGAAAGGCAAAAATGCGGAAATGATAAACGACTCGATCATTCGCTCGGGCATTCTCAGCCCCGACTATTTCTCCATAACATCTGAGAAGATAAGTCCGGAAGAGGCGGTCGACTCTTTCGTAAAGCGCTACATGGCTGAATACAAGAAGGAATATGGCGAGATGTACAAGGCGACAGGCAACAACGGCGCATCGTTCAACTGTGAATACCTTGTAAAGACATACGTGCTCGACGACAGCGAAAAATACTTCACTTACATAGCCGACGTTTACATGTATGGCGGGGGTGCGCACGGAAGTTCTGTCGTAGTGGCCAGAAACATTGACGCTTCCACGGGCAAGATAATATCGCTCAAAGACTTGTTCGTGCCTGGATACGAGCCGGAATTGAACGCCCTGATAGTCAAAGCGTTGTGCGAAAAGTATGAAGTAAAAGACCTGAACGGCCTTCACGACAAATCAGTATTCGCATGGATTGACGTGTATGCGCCAGACAACTTCATCATCGGCAAAGACGACATTACATTCATTTATTCGCCTGACGAGATAGCAAGCCATGCCGAAGGCGAAATAAGGGTAACAATAAAGAACAGCGACTTGGAACGTTTGTTCAAGAAATAAAAAGACAAACGCGGCATAAACCGCCGAAGGTGGTTAAAACAGCCGAAGGCAGACACCGCTTGACGCATAACGCCTCAAGACCACCAGACGCCTGCCTTTGACGGTTTTAGCCACTTTACACTATCTAAACTCCCCAAACCGATGGATATAATACAAAAATACTTTCACAACCTAACAGAAAAGCAAACCAGCCAGTTCGCCGCGCTTGACGCCCTTTACCACGACTGGAACAGCAAGATAAACGTCATATCAAGAAAAGACATCGACTCGCTATACGAACACCATGTGCTGCATTCGCTTGCAATTGCAAAGCTGATAAAGTTCAGGGCAGGAACAAAAGTGCTCGACCTTGGCACCGGCGGAGGCTTTCCAGGCATACCTCTTGCAATAATGTTTCCTGAAACAAGCTTCAAACTGATTGACGGCACGGGCAAGAAAATCATGGTGGTAAAGGAAGTCGCAAAGGCCATCGGCCTTGAGAACTGTGATGCCGAACAGCTGAGAGGCGAAGACGAGACCGGGAAATATGACTTTGTAGTAAGCCGCGCCGTCATGCAACTGCCAGACTTGGCCCGGCTCGTAAAGAAAAACATCAGCAAGACTCAGCACAACTCGCTGCCCAACGGACTGATATGTCTCAAGGGCGGAAACGTGGACGAAGAGATAAAACCGTTCAAGAACATTGTCGACGTGACAGAAATCAGCAACATGTTCGATGAAGAATGGTTCAAACAAAAGTATCTGATATATTTAGGTTTGTAAAACCATGCGGTTTCCCGGTTATACTGTCATAAGGCCGTATGATTACACCGCCGCCTCAAACAATGCGGCAAAACCGTATAACCAGACAACAACATAACCGCAAAACCATACAACATGATAACCGCGCAACCCGAAACAAAATGCTTAAGATACAAAGATTTGTCTGCAACATGTTCCAGGAGAACTGCTACATTGTGAGCGATGATACAAACGAATGTGTAATAATAGACTGTGGGGCATTCTTCGATGAAGAGAAAAATGCCATTGCCAACTATTTGAAAAGCAACGGACTGACCCCCAAACACCTGTTGTGCACACATGGACACATTGACCACAACTTCGGCAACAAGTTCGTATTCGACACATTCGGGCTACGTCCTGAAGTGCACAAAGGCGACCAACCGCTCATGAACAAGCTTGGAGCACAGGCCAAGGCGTTCATCGGTGTAGATTGCGGCAACGACTTCCCTGCCGTCAGCAAACACCTTGAAGACGGAGGAAAGGTTACTTTCGGCAACCACACCTTTACCATAACAGGCACGCCCGGACATACGCCCGGCTCTGTGTTCCTTTATTGTAAGGAAGAAAGACTGGCCTTTTCTGGAGACACCCTGTTCCAGATGAGCATAGGACGCACCGACCTTGAGCTTGGCGACTTCGACGAAATAATGCGCAGCCTGGAACACATCGCCAACGCATTGCCCCCCGACACAACGATACTTCCAGGCCACGGAGGAAGCACTACGATGAAAGAAGAACTGGCACACAACCCCTACCTTAACGTCAAAGGCGTACAACGATGACCGAAAAAATAATCATGGGCATCGACCCCGGCACCAACGTCATGGGCTACGGACTGCTGAAAACACGCGGCAACAATGCTTCAATGATGGCAATGGGAGTCATAGACATGCGCAAGATGCACGATCCGTACCTGAGGTTGGGCAGGATCTTCGAGCGTGTAACAAGCCTGATAGAGGAGTTCTTGCCCGACGAAATGGCCGTAGAGGCCCCGTTCTTCGGCAAAAACATCCAATCAATGCTCAAGCTTGGACGTGCACAAGGCGTAGCAATTGCAGCCGCAATCCACCATGACATACCAATACATGAATACGCCCCGATGAAAATCAAACTGGCCATAACCGGCCAGGGAGCAGCGTCAAAAGAACAAGTGGCGGCCATGTTGCAACGTCTGCTGAACATAAAAGACGAAGACATCAATCCGTTTATGGACGCAACCGACGCCCTTGCTGCGGCATATTGCCACTTCATGCAGGCCGGAGCGCCAGTAACCGACAAGAAATACGGCAGTTGGAAAGACTTTGCCAACAGGAATAAAGACAGAATAAGATGCAACGGATTATAAAAATTACCGACGGAGTGACGCGCATGCCGGAATGGAGAATGGCCCAACCGGTGAACTTTGAACTGTGCGACGGAGAGCATATAGCCATCGTAGGGCCGAACGGCAGCGGCAAGACAATGTTCATCGACATAGTCACAGGGCGTCACCCCATAATCGGAGACGGCATTGAATACGACTTCTCGCCAAGCCTTAAGCCCCTCGTTTCAGACAAGATAAAGTATATCGCTTTCAAGGACTCTTACGGAACTCACGACGGAACATATTATTTGCAGCAAAGATGGAACCAACACGACATCAGCGAAGACACTCCTACCGCCGGTGAACTGCTTGAAGAGGCGTTCTTGTCTACAGGCAAGGACACTGCTGAACGTAGAACCTTGCAGAACCACCTTTATTCGGTGTTCCACATCGAACATGTACTTGACAAATACATCATCACCCTTTCAAGCGGCGAACTTCGCAAATACCAACTTGTCAAGGCATTATTTGCAGCCCCGCGAGTGCTGATTATGGACAATCCGTTCATCGGCCTCGACGCTGAAACGCGCGACCAGCTACGCGATTTGCTCACAACCGTAGCCAAGGAAAGGGCTTTGCAAATAATTATCGTGCTGTCAAAAGCCGACGACATTCCCCCTTTCATCACTCATGTAGTGGAAGTAAAGGACATGAAAGTAGGCCACAAGCAAGCCGTAAGCGATTATCTTACCCGTCACAAAGATACTTGCGACACGGTGTTCAGCAACGAAAAGCGAGCCATGCTGACAACCATGCCATGCCACAACATCACCGACTGGCATGGCAAAGTGGTGGCGATGGACGGCATCACGATACGTTACGGCGCACGTACAATACTCGACCGCTTCAGCTGGGAAGTCAACCAAGGCGAGCATTGGGCGATTTCAGGGCCTAACGGGGCGGGAAAGTCCACGCTGCTAAGCCTCGTGTGCGCCGACAATCCGCAAGCCTACGCATGCGACATCACACTCTTCGGCCGCAAACGCGGCTCAGGCGAAAGCATATGGGAAATAAAAAAACGCATAGGATACGTGTCTCCAGAAATGCATCGCGCCTATCGAAGCGACATAGCGTCGGTAAAAGTCGTTGCCAGCGGACTGAAAGACACCATGGGACTTTACAGCCAACCCAACGATGAAGAAAACGAGACGTGCCGCAAATGGATGGACATATTCGGCATAAAAGACCTGGCAGACAGGACATTCCTCAAGCTGTCCAGCGGCGAACAACGCCTGGTCTTGCTTACACGAGCCTTCGTTAAAGACCCCGAACTGCTTATTCTCGACGAACCTTTCCACGGGCTTGACAACGCAAACCGCATCATGGTGACCGACATCATAGAGACATTCTGCCGGCGGCCGGGCAAGACTCTCATCATGGTAAGCCACTACAAAGACGAGCTTCCGCCCTGCATAGACCACACACTAACGCTTAAACGCACCGTGTAAAGTTTACCATCAAACATACAAAGCATGTCAGAAACAGCGCAGACAATCATCGTCCTTACCGTAACCGCATGCACCATAGCCTATGCGTCATGGCGTATATACAAATCGTTTACGGCAAAGGGCGGAGCCTGCGACGGCTGTCCGCTTAAAGACACATGCCGAAAAGACAAGCGGAAACGCAACAGGTAAACACAGGAAGCCAACCCACAATGACTTAATACAGAAATACTTTACACCGTTTTAACAAAAAATCGGTGTAAAAATGAAAGAAAAAGATCAACGTAATTATCGCAAGTTTTCCCGTCAGTTCATCCTGACAGTGTTGTTGGATTATTATTCGAGCGGTTCCTCGAAGCGTTCGATAGTGAGAAAATACGGCCTGAGCGGCGGATTATTGTATGGTTGGCTTCGCAAGTATGAGTCTGAATCACTATCTTTGCCCACGGACATGTCCGAACTGGAATCAAAGGTATATATGGCACAGAAGAAACACAAGTCGGAAAGGGCTGCGGCCGTCCGCCCCTCCACTGAAGAGGAACGCCTGCGCGAGGAGATAGCCCGCCTGCGCAAGGCGCTGGCCTATTCGGAGTTGCGCAACGAGGCTCTTAACGAGATAATAAAGATAAGCAAGGAGAAATACGGCATAGACTTGCTAAAAAAAGCTGGCGCCAGGCAGTAGACAACCTTCGGGCCAGGCACCCCGGAGCTTCCATCGGGTGCCTGAGCGGACTGTTTGGCAAGACACGCGAGGGTTATTATTCGGTGTCGCGCGAGAAGCGCGCGGCCCGTGAGCTTACCGAGTCTGAGATAGTCGGGACGGTCGGCGAGGCTCCGCAGCCAGGCTCCCGGCATAGGCGCCTACAATGCCTGTTCCTCATCCTGAAGGGCGTCTATGGCGGGAGGATGCGTGGCCGCGACGCTTTCTACCGCCTCATGCACGAGCGGGCTGATGCGCAAGCCCTGCCGCAGGCGTCATACGACAAACTCCAACCACCCGTGGCGTAAGTACCCGAACTTAGTCAAGGGCTTCCGTCCGGAGGGCATGAACCGGCTGTGGGTGGCCGATATCACGTACGTGGACACGGACGAGGGCGTGGCATACCTGCACCTGCTCACCGACGCCTTTACGCACGAGATAATAGGCTGGAGGCTGTCCGACTCGCTGAAGGCCTCCAACACCGTGGCCGCATTGCGGCAGGCCATCGACACTGTCGGCCGTTTCGGCATGGACGGACTCATTCACCACTCCGACAGGGGGTCGCAATACTGCAGTTCGGAATACACGGGCCTGTTGCGCTCAGCAGGCGTACGCATAAGCATGACCGAGGACTACAACCCTACGGACAACGCCGTGGCCGAGCGGGTGAACGGCATAATAAAGCAGGAATGGCTCTACCGGATGAAACGTCCGGCCTCGGTCGGCGAGGCGGAAAGGACCATAAGCCGGATCATCCGCTTCTACAACGACGTACGCCCGCACATGAACAACATCGGGCGGATGCCTCCCGGCAGGTTGAGACGGCTACTGGCAGGCACGTGAGGCCGCAACCGGAGTTGCCGGAAAAGAAAAGTACGTATGTTTTTCATGGTATTTTTCATTTGCCGGACAAAAACTTTTATATTTGCAGTGGAAACCCACTATGGGTGCCATTGGGAATATGTAAAGTCTTTCAGGAACAGACAACTCCATGTGTAAAGTTTTCCAGTAAGTAAGGACTTTTGGTGTAAAGTATTTTTAGGCATAGTCACAACTCTGCAATATGCGGTCTTTTACATGGTAAAAGGCCGTCTTTCATACGCCAAAAGGCCATGTTTTAGCTTGTAAAACATGACCTTTTGGAATATCAATCTTAACTATTTGATTATCAACAACATATGAAGGGCAAGACAAATTGTCCGAAATGGAACGCCGTCAGCCCACAACTTTGAACCTGGCGAACTTCACAAGCAACTGCTTTACGCCCGCATTCTCAAACTGAACGGTAGCCTTAAGGTTCTCGCCGGAACCTTCAAGCCTCGTCACCTTGCCCATGCCAAAACGCTCATGCTCGATAACGCAGCCTTCCTTCAAACCGCCGACAGCTGCCGACTGGCTTTCCGCCGCAGGCTGCACACGCCTGCTTTTAAGCGACGCTACGGCGCGCAGACGCTGGAAACCCGGCGAGAACGTGTCGGCTACGGGCGGCTCTTCACGGTGCGAAGCCTCGCGAGGCTTCGGGTCAGCCTTGAACTGCGACGCCACCGGGCGGCTGTTCTGCCAACGGTCGCCGGCTTGAAACGACATGAAAGAACGCCGTCCATCAAAATGCGACATGCCTCCTGAACTACCGTCAACAGTAATCAGCTCAGGACTGATATCACGCAGGAAACGGCTCGGAGCCTCGCTTTCCATGCGTCCGTAACGGTAACGAGTCTTGGCATATGTCAGTATGCAATGGCGCTCGGCACGCGTTATGGCCACATAAAGCAAACGCCTCTCCTCTTCAATTTCCCGTCTGCTGTTAAGCGACATGAGGCTTGGAAAGATGTTCTCTTCAAGTCCCACGACGAAAACCGTAGGAAACTCAAGCCCCTTAGCACTGTGCACGGTCATCAGCGAGACACGGCTCTCGTCATCGTCAGCCGCCTCACTTTCTATATCAGTCTGCAATGACACCTCTTTCAGAAAATCAACCAATCCGATCTCGTTCTCAAGCCCTTCTTCCTTATGGCTCTCCACAAATTCCTGCATGCTGCCAAGAAGCTCCTCTACGTTTTCCTGGCGCGACAAGTTCTCAGGTGTTCTGTCCGCATAGATGTCGGCAGAAATTCCACTTGCCTTCACCAGCTCCAATCCCAACTCATACGCGTCAGTAGACACCAGCTTGCCTGCGAAGTAAAGTATCAGCTCCCTGAAACTGTCTATCTTCGCCATCGTCCCTTTGCTTACAGACAATCCATAACGCGCAGGCTCACAAATCACAGCCCACAGGCTGACACCGGCCACCGATGCAAGTCCCGCTATCTTGGCAACAGTCGTGTCACCGATGCCGCGCTTGGGATAATTGACAATGCGTTTGAACGCTTCCTCGTCGTCAGGATTGACCACCATGCGGAAATAAGCGATTACATCCTTTATCTCCTTGCGCTGGTAAAAGCTCAAACCGCCATATATTTTATAAGGTATTGCGGCCTTACGCATGGCCTCCTCGAAACTGCGGCTCTGCGAATTGGTGCGGTATAGCACGGCAAAGTCGCCGTATTCGCAATCATCCTCACGCCTAATTCGCTTTATCTCGTTACATACTATCAGCGCTTCTTCCCTGTCGCTGTATGCTTCCTTCAGCTCTAGCCTCTCTCCCTCGGCGTTCCGAATACCGCACATGGCTGGAACACGCTGTTCGCGGTCACGTTCCAACAGATTTCTGTTTATTGCATAGTCCTGTGGCAGCACAAGATGGTTCTTTGCCATGCTGATACGTGAACTTATGGATGCAGGCTTATACAATTTGTCATCGAGTTGCATTTCCTTGATGATGGTTTTAATAAGGCTACGCGAATCGCTTTCATCATAAATGGTGTAGTTCGGGGAGTAACCAAGAGAGGCAGCCTCCACCCTCAATATGCGCGAGAACACGCTATGGAACGTCCCCATGTTAAGGCTGCGCGCCATGTCATTGCCAACCAATGCGCCGATTCGTTGTTTCATTTCGTTGGCTGCCTTGTTTGTGAAAGTCAGGGCAAGTATATTCCACGGCTTCATGCCTTGGCTAAGAAGGTATGCTATCTTGTAAGTAAGCACACGGGTCTTACCCGAACCCGCACCGGCAATCACCAATGAAGGGCCGTCGCAATACTCAACGGCTTTACGCTGGCTCTCGTTCAAATCATCAAGAAAATTCATTTCTGCATTCTTTTATCATATAATTGAAGCGGTTAGAGGAAGTTAGAGTAGTTAAATACACGTGCTTTGCCGATTCAAATGCATGATGAAGGCATTGCCCTTAACTACTTTGACTTCCTCTAACCTATTCAACTACTTACCACTGTATATTCCGCCGGAAGATGTGTTTGGGTCATAGTCTTCTCCCTCTGCCGGAAACGACGGTATGAATTTCATTTGCCGCTCTATCTGCCGCTTGCGTTTCAGCATGTACGCGCTGGGATTTTTAGAGCTGAACTTCAGCGGATTGGGCAGCGTGGCGGCTATCAACGCACATTCATCCCTGAACAGGTCAGCGGCATCTTTGTTGAAATTGTCGTGCGCCACGGCCTGTACGCCATATATTCCATCCCCCATCTCGATTGAATTAAGATACACTTCCATAATGCGCTGCTTGCTCCACATAAACTCTATGAGCACCGTGAAATAAGCCTCAAGCCCCTGCGGAGCCACGAACGGCCCGGCCAGAGGAACACGTTTTTTGCCGTTTGCTGCGATATTGTGCTCCCGCCACGTATTTTCCCGCCTTTAAGATTGCTCTTGGCGGCTTTTTCTATGGCATCATAATCGAACCCATGATGCAGCAGGAAACGCTGATCCTCGCTCGCCATTACCGCTACTGGCATGTGGCGGGATATTTCTTCCATCGGCACCCATTCGTGATGGAGTCTCACACTTTCACCGCGCTGCATTTGTTCCACGCAGCGGATAAACATCAATGGAGTGAAATATACCGGAATGAAACGCAAAGCCACAACAGCGAGTATGGTAGAGCCGAAAAAGAACACGAGCACCCAACGCACTATGCGGCCGAATATCCTAAGTCGTAACATAATAATTTTTGAATTAAGAGTTAAGAGTTAAGAATTAAGAAAATATGCTGTCGCTGCGAACAACACAAGTGACAGAAGCATATTTTCTTAATTCTTAACTCTTAACTCTTAATTAACGGATGTCATTGCAGCGTTCCGTTATTTGCTGCGTCAATCATCTCCTGACTTGCATACAGATACACTTCCACGCGGCGGTTCTGCTCACGGCCTGCCTCCGTGCTGTTGTCAGCCACGGGGTTAGCTTCTCCAAGCCCCTCCACAGTTGCTATCTGGTCTGCTGCCGCGCCACATGCCATCAGGTAAGAAGCCACGCTCTGCGCGCGCTCCTGCGACAAGTCGATGTTTTTCTGCACGCTCTGTTCTGCCGTAGAGTTCTTCCATCCCTGATTGTCCGTATATCCGTAAACGTTGACATCCACGCTTGCATTCTTCTTCAACACATTATTCGCGAACTTGCTCAACGATGATTTTGCCGACGAATTCAGAGTTGAGCTGCTTGTTGCGAACAGCAATCCAGAATCGAATGTAACCTTGACGGCCTTCAGGCCGTTTTTGTCAGTCACTTCCTCTACGGTCGCGGCCTCGGCAAGCTGTGCTTCCGTCTCCGCCTTCACCTTGTCCATATGGCGGCCTATGAGCGCACCTGTACCGGCGCCGACTGCCGCGCCGACTGCCGCGCCGACTGCCGTATTGCCTGCTATCTTACCTATAATGCCTCCAACAAAAGTTCCGGCACCTGTGCCGATAAGCGCGCCTGTGCCAGTCTTGGTACTACAACTCAAAACCAAAGCCGCACACAAACCAAGCGTTATAAACTTTAACTTCTTCATAATCCTAATTTGGTTTTAATGGTTTAACATGCACAAAATTACAACTTTTCCAGAACTTACCAACAAAACGCAGGCTTGTTTTATCATAAAAAATCTTATATTTCAGCATTACACGACTGTTTTACCGAATTAAAGGACAATGTAACAGCATCGACGAAACCGACAGACACGCCGACAGACACCTTGACGCATGAAACGCCTGACAGCTGACACTTTGATTTCAAATGACACTCCACCGACGCGTTATTTTGAAACAAATGCCGGACGGACGAAAATACGGCCAATAAACGTGTGCAAACGCAACCACCTAACGCTCAATGTTTTAAGCCGGAACACAACAAAACTGTGCATAAAATACGACTTTTTCAGGTAGTAAAAACCGCAGTTTACGGTCAGAAAAGCCGTTTTTCCGCACAGCCTTGATGGCTTTTCAATCAAGAATGTACGGCTTTTCGCCTTGCGTTTGGCCGTGTTTTGCATCGTAAAAGGTCATGTTTCACAATACAAAAAGCCGTCAACCGCATTAAGCGAAGCCCTATCCCTGCCGCTCAAAATCCTATTTTGCAAATTCCGGCGTATATTTTTCAAATGACACATTGCCATATTATGAACTTTTTTAGTTTATTTTTGCCAAGTGCATGCCTGTATGGCACAGCAACGTAAAAGCACAGAATGAATGCCCGAAAAAAATAGTTAATTTACACATTGGCACAATGTTTGTATAAATAAATGTGTACCTTTGCAGGGACAAGACATTATAATTTTAACAATTAGGAGATTTAAATGACAAGCCAATTTTCACCGAAAGTATCGCAAATACTCGCATTCAGCCGTGAGGAAGCAGCCACCGGTTGGCCAGCAGGTCGGTCGGCCCGGAGCACCTGTTGTTAGGCATGCTGCGCGACAAAACCGGCCCTGTACACGAACTGTTCGTAAAATCAGACATCAATTTCCAGACAATAAAAGAAGAATTGGAGCAGAAAGTGCACGAAGAAGACTTTGCGCAGCCGCTCCGTACTCACGAGCTCGTGCTGAGAAAGCAAGCAACATACTGAAACTGGCCGTGCTCGAAGCACGCATACAAGCCACACAGATGGTTGACGAGCAGCATCTTCTGCTCGCAATACTGCACGACCACGTGAACAACGGAGCCAAAGAAGTACTTGAATTCAACAACATGAACTACGAAGACGCACTGACATACTTCCGGCAAAAGGCAAGCAGCGTAAATGACGGCATAGGGCTGCCCGACAAGGAGGAAGACGAGGACGACGGAATGCTTAGCATCAACGGCAACAATTCACAGAAGTCGCGCACTACGGGCACAGCCACCACGCAGCGCACTACGGGAAAGACACCCGTGCTCGACAACTTCGGCACCGACCTGACAAAGGCCGCCGCCGAGGGCAAACTCGACCCCGTGGTGGGCCGCGAACGCGAAATACAGCGTGTCACCGAAATATTGTGCCGCCGTAAGAAGAATAATCCTATCCTTATTGGCGAGCCTGGCGTAGGCAAAAGCGCCATCGTGGAAGGCCTGGCGCAGATGATATGCAAGCACCACACGTCGCCCGTGCTGTTCAACAAGCGCATCATCAGCCTCGACATGACGGCCGTCGTGGCCGGCACGAAATACCGCGGACAGTTCGAGGAACGCATACGCGCCCTGATCAAGGAAATAGAGCAAAACCCGGACGTGGTTATTTTCATCGACGAAATCCACACGCTGATAGGCGCAGGCTCCACACCCGGCTCCATGGACGCGGCCAACATACTGAAACCGGCGCTGGCACGCGGCACGATACAGTGCATCGGAGCCACAACGCTCGACGAATACCGCAACTCCATCGAGAAAGACGGCGCACTGGAACGACGTTTCCAGAAAGTGATAATCGAGCCTACCACAGCCGAAGAAACCGTCGAAATACTTAACAATATAAAAGAAAGATACGAATATCACCACCACGTATCTTATTCTGACGATGCCATTATGGCGTGTGTCAAACTGACAGACCGCTACGTCACCGACCGCGCCTTCCCCGACAAAGCCATCGACGCAATGGACGAGGTCGGCGCACGCGTGCATCTGCAACATGCAAAGATGCCGCCCGAAATCGGCGAAAAGGAGAAGGAAATAAGCTATGTCAAGGAGAAGAAACAGGCCGCCGTAAGAAACCAGAACTTCGAGTTGGCGGCAAGCTACCGCGACAAGCAGACCGAACTGGAAGCAGAGCTGCAAGAGCTTCAGGACAAATGGGCGAACAACGAGATAGGCAAACGTGACACAATAACCGAAAAGGACGTGGCCGACGTCGTTTCTATGATTACAGGAGTACCCGTGCAACGAATGGCCGAGGCCGAAGGAGTGCGCCTGAAAAACATGGGCGCGGAGCTTAAGAAGGCCGTCATCGCACAGGACAAGGCCATAGAGAAAATGGTGAAAGCCATACAGCGCAACCGCGTAGGCCTGAAAGAGCCCAACCACCCGATAGGCGCATTCATGTTCCTCGGCCCTACAGGCGTAGGCAAGACATACCTTGCCAAGAAACTGGCCGAATACATGTTCGGCAGCAGCGACGCCCTGATACGCATCGACATGAGCGAATACAGCGAGAGTTTCAACACGTCGCGCCTTATCGGAGCGCCGCCGGGATACGTGGGTTACGAAGAGGGAGGCCAGCTTACAGAACGTGTGCGCCGCCACCCCTACTCCATCGTGCTGCTCGACGAGATTGAGAAGGCTCACGGCAACGTGTTCAACATGCTGCTGCAAGTGCTTGACGAAGGTCGTCTTACCGACGGCAACGGACGTCTAATAGACTTCCGCAACACGGTAATAATAATGACCAGCAACGCCGGTACACGCCAGCTAAAGGAGTTTGGACGCGGAGTCGGCTTCACGGCGGGCGGCAGCATGGGCCTTAGCCTCAACGAGAGCGACAAGGAATACGCGCGCAGCATTATACAAAAAGCCTGAGCAAGCAGTTCAGCCCTGAATTCCTGAACCGCCTGGACGAAATAATAACCTTCGACCAGCTCGACCTTGACGCGATAAAGAAAATCATAGACATCGAGCTTCGCGGCCTTATAAACCGCGTGAACGAACTTGGCTACAAACTCGAGATAACAGACAAGGCCAAGGAATTCGTCGCAACGAACAATCTTACATTTACGTTTATCCGTAAGCTCTTCATCCGTCTTCCGCACTGTTGCCGTCATCTTGCTTTCCTCTTTTTCTCGATGTAGCCCGCTACATCTTCGATAAAAGTGGAAAACAATCTGCCTGACAACAGCACGAAATACGGGGGAAGTTTAATGACCGATTTGGGATAAAAAGCGACAGTTGCCATAAAAACAACCGACATTCCGGTGTGAATCGATTTACATCATTAACGTTCGTGAGTTCGGCATAAGGAATAATCTTTCCAATTATAGAAATTCTTACCGCATGGCTTTTCTGCCGCTCAGTGTCAAGTCGTCATTCCGCTGAAAGTCGCCGTTAAGGCAATGACGATTACCCACAGACTAACTGGAATATGTAAGAACAGAAACGTTTTCGCATGCCTGGAAGATAAATCCTTATGCCAAACTCACGTATCATTACTTATCCGCTAAAATGTCAGAACTCAATTTGACTGGACTCCTGTATAAATAAAAAAGACTCCTGAAAGACAAATAAGCCTTCAAGAGCCTTTTTAAGAGGTACCTAGCAGAGTCGAACTGCTCTACACGGTTTTGCAGACCGTTACCTAACCGCTCGGCCAAGGTACCCTGTTAAGTTCTGCGGTGCAAAGATAATGCTTTTTTACAATCTGTACAAATTTTTCTGCAGAAAAATGACCATTGCACCTACATCGTTGCCTCAACTTAAACTTTCATGCCTGTCATGGAGTTAGCGACAGATGCCATGTCAGCGCCTTTCTTTTATAAAACCGTGACGATAGGCGTAAAGCAATTTCTCCAAATCGGCAATTTGCTTTTTCAGTTCTCGCCCTATGTCGGTGTCAGCCACAAGCATGCGATGGGCCGACATTTCAACTATCTGCGTGGTGCTCTTTATGTCCGACCCACGCAGGATGGCATCCTCAGTGCTGGTGAACGGCTCGTGCTGCACTAACTGAAAGCCACGGCTGTGATACACTAAGGTGTAGCCAGCTATGCCGGTTTCCTTATGATATGCCTCAGAGAATCCTCCATCTATGACCATGAGTTTTCCATTTGCTTTTATGGGATTTTCTCCACTGGCAGCATGCACCGGCACATGACCGTTGATGATGTGCCGATTGTCGCCCAACACTCCAAATGAGTCCAAGATATGGTCACACACACGTTCGTCATCACGAAGCCTGAAATAGTTGCCTTTCTCTTCTTTATATGTTGACTTGTCTACGAGGAAATAGCGTTCGAACGTAGCCATCTTGGATTTGTCGAAGAGTACAGAATCACGCCCACACCACAAGTAGAGGAAATAGTCTATGGCGAAAAGCTTGTCTTGTGGGTCTGTGTCATTTTGGAATGCGCTACGGATAACGCGATCCACACGGTTCATCAGTTCTCGTCCGCTGAATTTCATCCCATTGTACAATTCAACATCTTTAAGGCTTCCGTCCGCATTTAGCGGTACGGAGGCATGAAACAGTAGATTGTCGTTTATTATGTTATAAAGCGAACCGTGCCCAAGCATAAGTCGGATATGCTTGTGGAGTTTCTCATTTACGGTGAAAGAATGACGCAAACGATCAACGAGCGTCCGTTCCTCAAGGGTAAGCTGATATGGATTGGCCGGATCTACCGTAGGGAAGCAACAGCTTTTCATTTCATATTCATTGCCATCAATAAAGCATATGCCCTTGCCATAGTCAATGTCGCCGAGCAGCAGGCGGTCATGCATGTTCCATTCAGGGTGACGGTTGATTATTGCAGCCTCAACCTTAAATTGAATCACTGTAATTGCCTTGTGCATTTGAGCGGTAAGCCGGCGTGTCTTGTCATCTATATCAGCACCACCTCCGATTGTCTTCGGCATGAACTCTTCGCATGGATCGTCACCGTAATGATCCATGGCAAATGTAGCAAGCGGAACAAGATTTATGCCATAACCTTCTTCAATGGTTACTAGATTAGCATAACGCAGGGACAGGCGTATCACATTACAGATGCACGCCTCATTGCCGGCGCAGGCTCCCATCCAGAGAATGTCGTGGTTGCCCCATTGCATGTCCCAGTCATGATAACCGCTAAGAATATCCATTATGACATGAGCCCCCGGTCCACGATCGTACACGTCGCCGAGGATGTGAAGCATGTCGATAGCAAGTCTCTGTATTACGTGGGCAATTGCTATTATGAAATCATCGGCACGGCCGGTGGTGATGATGGTGTCTATAATTACATTTACATAAGCGGCCTTATCCACATCATCAGTGCGTTCATGCAACAGTTCTTCTATTATATAGGAAAAGTCGTCAGGTAAAGATTTGCGGACCTTCGACCTAGTGTATTTGCTTGACACGTCGCGGCACACACGTACAAGCTGGTGTATGGTGACGTGATACCAGTCGTCAATATCAGCCTCGCCGGCTTTTACAAGTTCCAGTTTCTCTTCCGGATAATAAATCAACGTACAGAGTTCCTTCTTCTCCGCCTCACGCAATTCGTTGCCGAATATCTCGTTGACTTTCCTTTTTATATTTCCTGATGCATTTTTCAACACATGTTGGAAAGACTTGTATTCTCCATGCAGGTCGGCAAGAAAATGCTCTGTACCCTTCGGAAGATTCAGAATGGCCTGTAAGTTTATAATCTCGGTACTAGCCCCGGCTATAGTGGGAAACGACTGAGACAATAGTTGCAAATATCTCATATCATTTTCTATGTCAAGAAAAGCTGTTTTCATTGTATTCTCGATTTAAAAAGTTTTTTTCTCATTTTCATTGTCCCTTTGTCGTCCAATGGGTCAGCAAACATAAATCCTTCGCCAAGAGCGTAACGTTCTTTCATTATCTGCAGCAAACGGGACGCACTATCTAACACTTTCATTGTTTTCAGCTTGTTACATACCAAATCTTCGTCATATTCATTGGAACGCAGCATTTGACCAAATTTTACGAAATCCGATCTATGTACACTTGCGTCATTAATTTTATCAAGCATGGAAACTACAGACATGCAAAGTTCTCGTTCAAAATCAGGCAAAGAAGCATCTGATTTCAAATAAGTGGATTTATAACCATAATAATTCTTTCCAACAACATCCATGTTTGAGGAAAAACGATCTATCCCACTTACATTTACATCGTGAACAGGCACATTCATTACTTTAATGCCAACTCGTATGTAATCCAATATTCCCTCGTCTGACGAATGCAGAAATATGCGTCGCCAAGCCTTACAGTCAAGCTTTTTTATCAATGCCACATATTCTTGCGAGACATGAATTTTAGCATCACCGCCAACTGCTCCGGCAAGCACGAGCAAATCCTCAACATGAAGTTCGTTATCGTCCATACGGTCGAATGGTACGCTGTCTATCACTTTCTGATAAAGCGCCAACATTTTTTCGCTCATATCCTTAGCCGACATGTCACCTATCAGATTAAAAGTCTTCTATCATGGCACCTCTATCATTAAGAGGGTGTTTGGCTTTTTATGCATGGATGCCATCCAAACCTGTAAAAAGAATCCTGCTCTTGGCGGTTGACGAAATGCAAGGCGCCAGCATGTGAAAGCATATATCGCTGAAACCTCAGCATTTTAGGCAGTTTGCAAAACAAGTAATTCTGTCTCACATGCCATTCTTCAAGCTGACGGTCAAGAGAAATAACCGTCGGAATTTTACGGATGACGCACTCGCCAAACAACTTATACGCCTGCATATTCCAACAACCATGGATATGAACTATATCAGGATTGAATGAAGATAGCTTGTCCGTAAGAAAATTATGGATACGCCGAGGAAAAAAGTCAGTACCAGAATTGGAATACGTCAAAACACCATCTAATGGAACATCTCCTGTCTCAAACGTCAAGACACAAACATCAACGCTACGTGCCATCGTCTCAAACATAGCCAACTTATACCTCCGAGATGCAGACCCATTGATGGATTCGAGGCTTGGCACAAAATGCAAAACCCTCATACTCATGACTTATGGCTTATAAAATCATACTTGTCCGCACGTCTATAAATAATGGAATATTTAAGATTCTGCCATATTAGACACAATTCTAATGGTATAACAGTCCACAACGGCACAACAACATTGAATTGCCGCATTGCATGCCGTGCACTAAATGTCCTTATAATCGCAGGTAAAAACAAAGTGATGCACGAAACCGGAATTAACAACCATCTTTGAGACATGGCTGAATATACTGCCGTAGCAAAACTGGCAAACAAACAGGAATTAAGCGAAAACATGTCAAGATTGAAAAAGAACCTATGTCTTAATTTGCCAGACAGATGGCGACGTGTCTCACAATAAAAAACATTCTTACTACGCCATTCTTTTTTTGTCGGACTTTCCTCAACTACATAACTTTGCGGATTTGCTTCTATTTGGATGACTCCACAGCCTGAATATTTGTTTACAAGAAACTCGTATTCGCCACGAAGATACTTCAGGTTGCCTTGAAACCCGTTCCCGTCCATGAACATGCTTTTACGAAACATTAAATTATTACCTGCCATGCCATAAGGTGCACCATAAGAAGCTGCTTCATACAAAAAAGTATATTCACGATGAAAACGGCTGAATATTTTAAATATTCCGGCCTTTTCTGAGTAATTACTATATCCAAGTACCATTTTCACACCCATGCCGCAATTCTTTGCCATGATGCTGATCCAATTCTCGGATACAGGATGGCACGTTGCATCAGTAAGCAATATCCACTCATATTTCGCAGCCTTGACACCCAAGGTTATGGCAAGCTTCCGCCGGCTCATATACCTTGAAGAATCAGGCACAAATGTGGCATAAAAATTAGAATGGTTCCCGAATGTTTTAAGAACATCACCAGTACCGTCTTCATCCCTGTCTACTACAACAATTATTTCATAATCAGCCGCATATTTTTGTGACAAGAACGCTTGGAGATTATTCTTCAATTCATTGGCATTATTGTCTGCCACGATTATTACAGAAATCCGTGGACAATCCTCATCTGCAGATTTATTGTCCTCGTTCTCCGAAACTTTCTTGAAGAAAATATCAGAAAACGAAGACAACAATGCCAATACAGCCAATACCGCACAAATTAAAATCGTTACAGTGTCAAAAATCATAATTATTTCACTTTGTCATTGACTGTCACATAATTCATGTAGAATCAGTTTCATTAACGCATATCCTCAGCAATATAACCTTTCGGCAGAATACGGCAGTTATATCCAGACGCCATGATTTCCCCATAAGCGCCGGCGGAGCGTATCGCTACAAAATCACCACGATGACACTCATTCAGGTCTATGGCCTTTGCAAACACGTCACTCGACTCGCATATCGGCCCAACAACATCATAAGTCTGCATTGTGCAGTCGCTTGATATGTTCTCTATCTTATGATAAGCTTGGTAAAGTGCAGGACGAATAAGATCCGTCATGCCGGCATCAATAATCGCAAACTGTTTTGCCGTACCTTTTTTAACATAAAGTACTTTTGAAATAAGTGAGCCACACTGGCCGACAACAGAACGGCCAAGTTCAAAATGCAAAGTTTGCCCCTTTCGCAATTTCAAATGACGTGCATATGTGTCGAAATAAGCTTTGAAATCGGGCATCGGAACCTTGTTGGGATGAGTATAGTCAATACCAAGCCCTCCACCCACATTAATATTTTCTATTTCTACATGATGAGCCTCAAGCTGTTTCTGCAATTCATTTATACGGTTGCAAAGAACTGCAAAATCCCCCATGTCAAGAATTTGTGAACCAATATGGAAATGCAAGCCTATAAACTTTACATTTTCCATTGAAACGGCTTTTCCTATAACACTTTCCATGTCTTCCATTGCTATGCCAAATTTATTTTCAGCAAGCCCTGTAGTTATATTTGCATGGGTATGAGCACCGACATTGGGATTTATACGGAATGCCACACGAGCCACTTTACCTTTCTTACACGCCAGTTCGTTTATCACGTCAAGTTCAGGAACACTCTCAACATTGAAACAGAAAATATTTTTGTCCAAAGCAAGATTTATTTCCCAATCACTTTTACCGACTCCGGCAAACACAATTTTGTCATTGGGGAAACCTGCGTTTAAAGCAGCTTTGGATTTCTCCGCCGCTAACGCAATCCGCCCCAAGTCCGGCTTGGCATATTATGTTCAGCAATTTAGGATTGGCATTAGCCTTAACCGCATAATGCACACAAAATCCATCATGCTTCCCTGCTTCCGTGTTTATTGTACGCAAGGTAGCACGCAACAAGTCGGTGTCATAATAATAAAATGGAGTGTCTGTTTCTTTAAATTTTCCCAAAGGAAAAACACCTTTCATTTCTTCATTTATTTTTTGTTAAACAAAGTATCGCTAAGACATTGCAAGGCGCGCTTCTTGTCGCATTCACGCACAAGGAATGAAATGTTATAATTGCTGCCGCCGTATGAAATCATCCGCACAGGGATGTTCTTCATCGCGTCTGTGGCCAATGTCTCAAAACCAACATTGCTCCAATCCAAATCACCAACAACACATATTATACACATGTCCTTATCCACCGTCACGGTGCCATACTTTTTCAACTCGGCCACTATGTCATTCAGATGAGAGTCGTTGTCAATGCTCATGGACACTCCGACTTCGCTCGTAGCTATCATGTCAATGGGTGTCTGGTAACTCTCGAATATTTCGAAAACCTTGCGTAGGAAACCCGTGGCCAGCAACATCCTACTGCTCTTTATTTTAATTGCGGTGATGTTGTCTTTTGCGGCAACAGCTTTTATTTTGCCGGATACGATTTCGTTGTTTATGATAGTTCCCGGAGCGGTAGGATCCATTGTGTTGAGTAGGCGTACCGGTATTCCTGCGAATTTGGCAGGTTGTACACATGTCGGGTGAAGTATCTTGGCTCCAAAATAAGCCAATTCGGCAGCCTCCTCGAAATGCAGCTGTCGCACGGCGTCAGTTTTGTCTACTACACGCGGATCATTATTGTGCATGCCGTCAATGTCTGTCCATATCTGTATTTCGTCCGCATTGATTGCCGCACCCACAAGCGATGCTGTATAATCGCTGCCTCCACGTTGCAGATTGTCAATCTCGCCATAAGCGTTACGGCAAATAAATCCTTGGGTCACATATACTTGTTTACCAGGATTCTGCTCCAAGAGTTTTGTAAGTTTATCTTTGATATAAACAGAATCAGGTTCAGCGTTCTTGTCTGTCCGCATATAGTCGAGAGCTGAAAGCAAAGTTGCATCGATGCCACACTCAGACAAATAGTTTGTCATCATGTTGGTGCTCATGATTTCACCTTGCGCAACTATGCTTTTTTCTTCGAAACTGGTAAAAAGATCTTTCGTGAAAGAGCGAAGGTAGTCAAACTCTCCACGAAGGAAATTGCGCGTTTTGTTTTTCCACTCGTCAGTTGAAAATAATTCATCAACATGGTGCATATACGTCTTCTCAAGACGGTTTATAACATCGTTCGCTCCTTCCGGATTTTTCTTGTATAGATAATCTGATATTTCTATTAACGAATTTGTCGTACCAGACATTGCGGAAAGTACAACCAACACCGGTTCCCCACCGCTTGTTATCAATGAGGCCACACTTCTCATACGTTCGGGAGAACCAACAGAAGTACCTCCAAATTTCATTACCTTCATAACGTTCATATTTTATTTGTTCAAATACATAATTTTAAGTTATAAGCCCATTTTGTCACCATCACTCTTCGCAATGCGGGCTTATTTTGTTGTATTCCGCGGTAACATCACTTATGGCGCCATCTTTACACCTATAGACTATTCCCGGATACTTGTCAAGCATAGGCAGGTTGTGTGTCGACATTACAACCGCCGTGCCCGTAAGGCTTATCTGCTTTAACAGGCTTACGATATTGTCTGCTGTCTCAGGATCAAGATTGCCTGTAGGCTCATCAGCTATTATTACTCTCGGCTTGTTCAGTATGGCTCTGGCAATGGCTATTCGTTGCTGCTCGCCACCTGACAGTTCATAAGGCATCTTTTGTTTCATGTCCTGCATTCCAACGGCTTCAAGCACTTCGTCGATGCGTTCGTTTATATCTTTCTTGCTTTTCCACCCAGTTGCCTTCAAGACAAACTGCAAGTTCTTATCTACGCTACGGTCGTGCAACAATTGGAAGTCTTGGAAAATTATGCCAAGTTCCTTGCGTAATGACGGAATCTCCTTGCGTTTAATCTTCAACAAGTCACGCTCCAACACAACGGCTTTTTCACCTTCGTGAATGTCAAGCTCGCAGTACAAGGTCTTAAGCAGGCTGCTCTTTCCCGATCCCACATGACCTATAATATAAATGAATTCTCCTTCATCTACATGGAAGTCGACTTTATCAAGAACGCATACGTCGTCTTGATAAATGTTTACATTCTTATATTCTATAAACATATTGCCTGATGTGTGTTACCATAATTCAGTGTTTATGCCAGCCGGGTTCATGACGGCTGCGCAACTCTTCAGCTATGCGCTCGATGCGTATTCCCTTTTCGGTAAGCAGTACGATCAGATGATAGAACATGTCTGACGCTTCATAAACCAGACGGTCGTCACTGCCGTTAACGGCTTCTATCACAGCCTCAAGCGCTTCTTCTCCCACCTTCTGGGCAATCCTGTTAATTCCGTCCTTGAACAAGCTTGTAGTATATGACCCTTCAGGCATCTCTTCATGGCGCTTTTCGATGAAATCTTGAAGCGCAGACATGAATGTCAGAGGATTTGCCGTATTGTCCTCTCCCCAGCAGGTATCAGTCCCCGTATGGCAAACAGGGCCGTCAGGTATCGCCTTAATTAACAATGTATCGTTATCGCAATCGCTTTCCACACTAACCACGTTGAGGAAATTTCCTGAAGTCTCGCCCTTTGTCCAAAGGCATTTCCGACTCCTGCTATAGAACGTCACCTTGCCGCTTGCCAAGGTCTTCCGGTAGGCCTCTTCGTTCATAAAGCCTAACATCAGAACCTTTAAAGTCCTTTCATCTTGTATTATGGCCGGCACCAAGCCGTTCATTTTATCAAAATCTATATCCATTTTCATTGTTTTATTCGTTCACAACCTTACGTTTATGCCTTCGCCACGCAAATATTCCTTCAACTCGCGTATGCTTATCTCTCCGAAATGAAACACACTTGCAGCCAAGGCTGCATCAGCCTTGCCTGCAATAAAGGCGTCACGGAAATGCTCCATCTTGCCGGCTCCGCCACTGGCAATCACAGGAATGCCCAACATGTCCGCAAGCCTGGCGAGAGCATCGTTTGCGTAGCCTGTCTTCACTCCGTCATGATTCATGCTGGTAAACAGTATTTCACCAGCCCCACGCTCCTCAGCCTCTTTGGCCCAATCAAACAAATTGCGGTTCGTGGGAACGCGTCCGCCGTTCAAATAACAAACCCACCTGCCGTCTTCATATTTCGCGTCAATGGCGCAGACGCAAACCTGAGAGCCGAACCTGCGGGCGATGTCGTCAATCAGTCCGGGCCTGCGTAAAGCCGCACTGTTCACGCTGATCTTGTCTGCACCGGCACCTAACAGCCTCTCCACGTCTTCAATGTCATTGATTCCTCCACCCACCGTAAACGGGATGTTTATTTCCTTTGCCACACGGGTTACAACGTCTGTAAACGTTTTGCGCCCTTCGCTGCTTGCTGTTATGTCCAGATAAACCAGTTCATCCGCACCCGCCTCGCTGTAAGCCTTGCCCAAGTCCACCGGGTCGCCGGCGCTGCGAAGATTCACAAAGTTTGTCCCTTTCACGGTCTGCCCGTCTTTTACGTCAAGACAGGGTATTATTCTTTTAGCCAATCCTCCAGCCATAAATTTTCGCTTAAACTCCTGTTGATCAAATACTTAACAGACCTGGCCCACTGTCGTCCATGCAGCATCGGCCATTTACGACATCGCTTGCCAATGTCTTCAAGTCTATTTTCCCTTCATAGACGGCTTTGCCGAACACAACCGACGGCACACCTTTACTGTCGAGCCGTCTTATGTCATCGGCGCATGACACACCGCCACTGGCTATCAGGTTGATGCCAGGAAAAGCAGCCAATATCTTTTCATACAACGGATATGCAGGGCCTTGCAGCATTCCGTCTTTTGATATGTCTGTGCAGAGAATGTTCCTGACACCTATTGACACATAATACTCCAGGAAATCCACAATGTCCTCAGTCGTGTCTTCGAGCCATCCGTTTATGCTTATCTTGCCGTCACGCACGTCCGCGCCAAGTATTATCCGCTCGGCACCAAACTTGGCAAGCCACTCCACAAACAAGTCTTTCCTGGTAACGGAGATGGAGCCTACCGTAACCATGGAAGCGCCGCACGCGAACACTTTTTCTATGTCCTCGTCGCTTTTTATTCCTCCGCCGAAATCGACCACAAGGTTTGTTCTGGCCGTTATGCGCTTTAACACATCAAGGTTTACCACATGTTTCGACTTAGCCCCGTCAAGGTCTACGACGTGCAACCGCCTGATGCCAGCAGCCTCAAACTTGGCTGCAATGTCTTCAGGCTTATCCCCGTATACGGTTTTAGAGTTGTAATCGCCCTTGGCAAGGCGGACACACTGGCCGTCGATTATATCTATTGCCGGAATCAGCTCTATCATAATTATGTGTTATGTAAATGTTGCAACATCGTTTTTACAAATCAAGGAAATTGCGCATTATCATTTCTCCTGCGCTTCCGCTCTTTTCCGGATGGAACTGTGTGGCATAGAAATTGCCTTTGTGCATTGCCGCGCTGTACGGCTGTATGTAATCGGCCTTCGCCGCCGTGGAACCACACACAGGCACGTAATAGCTGTGGACAAAATACACATAGTCGCCGTCGGCCATGTTCCTGAACAACGGCGAACGCATGTCGTACAACGAGTTCCAGCCCATGGCCGGAACCTTGTCCTCATGACATGACGGTCTGAATTTCAGGACATCGACATCAAACACTCCAAGGCAGTCTGTGTCGCCTTCTTCTGAATGGCGGCAGAGCAGTTGCTGGCCTATACAGATGCCAAGAACCGGCTGGCAAAGGTCTTTTATCACCTTGTCAAGCCCCTTGCGGCGCAAGTACTCCATTGCTCCGGCGGCCTCTCCCTGTCCGGGAAACACCACCTTGTCGGCCGCCTTTATCTGCTCAGCATCATCTGTGAACAGCGGCTCAACGCCCAGTCTTCTCAGGGCGTTGACGACACTGTACACATTGCCGGCATTATATTTCACGACTGCTACATCCATATCCGTCAAACATTGGCTGACCATCCACGAACCGGACTCAGCTGAATATTATCGTCTTATTGTTATACGTCAGAATCTTTCGCTCAATGTGCTTCGTCACAGCGCGGCTAAGCACGATCTTCTCAAGGTCGCGGCCTTTCAGCACAAGGCTCTCAGGCGTGTCCTTGTGGGTTATTCTCACAACGTCTTGCTCTATTATCGGGCCCGCGTCAAGCTCCATGGTGACATAGTGGCTGGTGGCTCCGATAATCTTCACTCCCCTTTCCCACGCCTGGTGGTAAGGCTTTGCGCCGATGAACGCTGGCAGGAACGAGTGGTGGATGTTTATTATGTGATGCGGGTATTCGCTTATCATCTGCTCGCTGATTATCTGCATATAGCGCGCGAGCACAATGAACGAAACCTTCTCTTTCTTCAGCAGTTCCATCTCGGCCTGCTCCACCTCGGCCTTGTTGGAGTGGTCTTTTTTTATCGACCATACGTAATAAGGTATGCCGAATTGCTCCGCAACATACCGCAAGTCCTCGTGGTTGCTTATTATGCAGGGTATCTCTACGTTCCATTCCCCGGCATTGTAGCGTGCCAGCAGGTCGTAAAGGCAATGGCTCATCTTGCTCACGAATATTGCCATGCGCGGCTTCACGTCACTGAAATGCAGGCTGAACGTCATGTCATACCTCTGCGCGTAGAGGGTCTGGATATAGTCTTTCAGCTTTTCCCTTGGTATCGTGAAGTTGCTTAGCTCCCACTCCAGCCTCATGAAGAACATTCCGTCCAGGCTGTCCACATACTGGTCAAGATAGACAATGTTTCCGTTATTGTCGGTTATGAACTTTGTTATCTCTGTTATGATGCCCTGCTTGTCGGGACAGTGAAGCAGCAATATTGCAGTTGGTCTCATTTACCTTAACTATTGTTATACCTTGATTACTTTTCCATTTGCAAAAGTAATAAATAACTTCGGATTAACAGCCATCTTTTACAAATAAATTATCAATATGTGCATTGTGACACAATTTTAAAGCAAAACCAAACTATTTATTCCGAATTTCGCCCAAATCCGCAACAAATGCGCCAATTTGCCGGCTTATGGTTTACCCATGCGTGCCATTCAAGCCATGGCTTCAAACAACATGCCTGCATACAACCGAACGCCGCAGAACATCCAAGCCGAACATCTAAGAGCTGTGTCAAACACGGGCCACGGCGCTTCAAAAGCCATGCCAAACCATTGCGCGATAAGCATTATTTAACGTTTCATTTTTCCATTTCCTTTACATTATGAATTGCCAAACTGTAGTTTCTTGTGGCGTCAGCGGCCGCTGGCACATGGGACGACGGCATTGGGAATGCCAAAAGAAGGCTTTACATGCGGCGTTTTGCCGTCTTTTGCAAGGCAGAAAGCCGTCTTTTGCAAAACGTTTCACGCCCTTTTGCACGCCAAAAAGCAGCCTTTCATGGCGCGAAACTGGCCTATTTGGAGCGGTTAAAGTCGCTTGAAAGCTTCAAGCACCGCGTAACACGCTGTTTTCCAAGCAGTTATGCAAAGACGCAAAAACCGGGCTTGTTTCCGTCAAAGCCATGTTTCTCCACGCCGGCAGCCCTCCTGAAGCGTCAACCGTAATAGCCTGCGCCTCACGTTTTAACAATATTTACCACGCAAGCGACATGCGCCCCATCCGGCAACGCGGCCGCACACTGCCATATGCCAACGCGCGAAACCCGACACAGGCAAAGAAATCAAGCCTTTTTATTGTGCAATTAATTTGGAAATGTCAAAATAAAACTGTAATATTGCAGGCTGAAATTAATAACAAAAAGAAAGGAGTTACCGCATGAACGGAGAATATTGGCAACCGGAAATAGAGACCATGCCGCGCGAAGAACTGAAAAAGCTACAGACCGAGAAGCTAAGACGGACAATTGAGACGGCGCTGAATTCGCCGTTTTACGGGCAAAGGCTCGGCCGGCTCGGCATCACTCCTGACTCGATAAAGACCGTCGACGACATACGCAAAATCCCGTTCACCACGAAGCAAGACCTCAGGGACAACTACCCCTTCGGCCTCGTGGCCGGCGACATGAAGGATGCCGTGCGCATACACTCGTCAAGCGGAACCACAGGCCACCCCACCGTTGTCGTATATTCACGCCACGACATCGACTCGTGGGCCAACATGATAGCACGCAACATGTACATGGTGGGTTGCCGCGACACCGACGTATTCCAGAACAGTTCGGGCTACGGCATGTTCACCGGAGGCCTCGGCTTCCAGTACGGAGCCGAAAAACTCGGCGCAACAACCGTTCCCGCAGCCGCCGGCAACAGCAAGAGACAGATAATGTTCATACGCGACTTCGGCACTACATGCCTGCACGCAATACCAAGTTACGCCGTAAGGCTGGCCGAAGTGTTCCGCGAAGAAGGCCTGGATCCGCGCGAGACAAAGCTACACACACTATTCATTGGAGCCGAGCCGCACACCGACGAGCAGCGCCGCCGCATTGAACGGATGCTCGGCGTAAAGGCATACAACAGTTTCGGAATGACCGAGATGAACGGCCCTGGCGTCGCCTTCGAGTGCAAGCGGCAGGACGGCATGCACCTGTGGGAAGACAACTATATCGTGGAGATAGTCGACCCAGACACACTTGAGCCCGTTCCCGACGGCGAATACGGCGAAATGGTGCTCACCACGCTCGACCGCACGATGATGCCTATACTGCGTTACCGCACACGAGACCTCACACGCATCATCCCGGAGCAATGCCCGTGCGGACGCACTCACCGCCGCATAGACCGCATAAAGGGACGCACTGACGACATGTTCATCATAAAGGGCGTAAACGTATTCCCCATGCAGGTGGAGAAGATACTTGCACAGTTCCCAGGACTGGGCAGCAACTACCTGATAACCCTCGACACCGTAGACGACAACGACATAATGACCGTTGAGGTAGAACTCGACAGCATGCCGACTGACGTATATCCGGAACTGCAGAAAATGACAAAGAACATACAACGGGCCCTCAAGGACGAGATTCTGCTTACACCTAAAGTGAAGCTCGTCGGCAAAGGCTCAATACCCACAAGCGACGGCAAGGCCGTTAGGGTAAACGACAAACGCGAAGGCCGAAAATAAACTTTCATGACACATCAGACAAGGAAACAACAGCAAATCAAGATATGAGAAAAACATTATCCATCATGGTGCTTGCATTAGGCATGATGCACGGCATGGCACAGACATCCATAAGGGAAGCCCTGAAAACAATGCCGCAAGAACTCTTGCCATACATAAGCGACGACCAGCGCAAGGAGATTGACGAGTTTACCGCCAAGCAAGACACTGTGACAATAAAAAATTCGCTTAACGGAACAACCGTAGTCTGCATTGCCGACAGCTGTTTTGCACAGATAGACCTGAATGAAACGGCATGCATGCAAGTAAGGCTGTTGCCTGTCAATGACAGCACCCGAATCATCTGTATGGCCAAAACCGTCAAGACTCCCATCGCTGACAGCAGCATAAGGTTTTACTCGTCAGACTGGAAACCGATAGACTCTGAATTCAACCTTCCGGTCAACGCCGACGCGGATTCAATGCTTGCTGAATTCACCCAAAGGCCTGACACCATGACGGCAGCCAGATATGAAGAACTGCTTAAATATCTCGAACCTGTCATTGTCTACGCCGACATCGCCAAAGACAATGCCACGATAACATTAAATCTCAGCATACCGTTTGGCTCGAAAGAAACAATTGACGACATCAGAGCCATCACAAGGGAAAAAACCTTTAAATGGAACGGATACTATTTTAAAGCATGTTAAAAATCAAAGATTTATCTGTCAATATTTTGCAGAATAGAAAATAATCAATACCTTTGCATTGTGTTTTTCATGGTATTAGATTATTAAGGTTAATAAAAGATTGGTTGTCGTGAGACAATCAATTTTTGTTTTATAAGGACTTATCGTTGTTTCAAGCATAAACTTTACGTGAGTTCGGTATAATGAAAGACCCTTCCAATCAAAGAAATTCTTACTGCTTTGTCTTTCTGCCGCCCAGAAGCAAGCCGTCATTGCCACTGACTTTCAAAAAACTGACAGGCATGACATTCTTGTTATGCCGAACTCACGTTCGGCTTTATTAGACAAACGGATATGAATGCCATGTCAGTATGGTGTCGGCGGCCCCGTTTACAGCCAGGCTTTGCCCCATGCCGCAAATGCAAGCATGCCGCTTATCTGCGTAATGCCGCCAATTGCATCACAAAAGAAGCATCTTTCACGATGCAATTGGCGGCATTTCACATTTAGAACGGGCGTGCCTTGTTTCCCTTGCCGCAGCGCTACATTCCGATTCTTATGTCGACACCCATCTGAATCGGGGTTCCACGTTGTGCAAACCACGTTTCACTACCACCGGCGGCAGAACTGAATGCGAATGTGGCGTAACGTGTGTTGGTGATGTTGCGGCACCACAGCCGGATGGCGGACTTGCCGTGTTGCATACCCACATGCATGTTCATTACGGCGTAGAAGGGCTGCGAGGCAGTGTTAGCTTCGTCCCAATATGTCCGTCCCTGAGCCGCAATGTCAGCACCAAGCAGCAGGGCATAGCTTTTGACGGCGCCGAGCGGAAGCCTGAAATCACATCGTGCGGACAGCGTGTGGCTGGGTACGAATGGGATTGAATTGCCTTCATAACTGACCGGCGTGCTGCCTTCGGCGGTCTCCGTGTACTCTGTAAACTCGGCATCGGTAAGTGCGTATGCCACAGCCCATTGCAGACGGTTATCCATCAGACTGCCTCTCAACGAGGCTTCGAGTCCGAGACTGCGGCTGCGTCCGGCATTGACCATCATTCGCCCGAAACCATACGTTCCGGCCATGACGGAAAGTTGCTGGTTGCGCACATACATGTAGTAGGCCGCAAGATCAGCGTGCATGGAGCCATTGAACAGGTTTAGATGCGTTCCAAATTCATAGTTCCAACTTTCTTCAGGCTTATATGCTATGGTGTTGTTTACTTTACGGTAGTCATCAGCCGTGTGCGGTATGTCATAACTGCCGTTCATGGCCTGCGAAGAGTTTGCCGTAAGCTCGGATTGCAGTATGTCTGAGAACATTTGTATGTTGTATCCGCCGGCGCGGTAACCCTTGCTCACCGTGGCGTAAACGTTGCCGCCGTTGGCAGTAGATAATGTCAGCCCTATCTTGGGCAACAGCTGGCTGTATGAGTCATGGCTGTGTCCGTCGAGAGCCGATGTCAGGGTATTGACCGCGTTGGCACCCATCACGCTTGCGGCTACGGCCATCGTGGCGCGTGTCTCATAGTCAACGGCTGTGCGACTGTAGTCATAACGCAGGCCTATGGTGGCTGTCAGTCGTGGAAGGAGACGTATATTGGACTCGTGGAAGAGGCCGATGTTGAGCTGTGGGGTATGGAACAGTCCCGGCACTTGCATGTCAACCGCAGCGGATATGCCGCCAGCCTGTTCTATTGCGGTTGCAGCCATCTGACTGGCTGCGGCCTCCGGCATTCCCGCAGCCTCCATACGGTCAGTCATTGCCGAATGTATTGCCGAATACATTGCCGATTGTATTCCTGACGCAATACGGCCGGTGAAATCGTCATCGAAATACACCGGAGCTTCAGTGCGTAGCCATTGGTATGACACATAAAGCCCACTAGTGTGTTGCCATGCGGCATACGTGGTGCTCTTCAGAGTCAGTTCTTCGGTCAGGGCATTGAGCAGCTGGCGCTGTGACAGGTGCATGAGGTCTTGCGGCAGGTAGTCTTGATCCATGTCCATCCGGTCGCGTAGGAACTGATAACTGGTTTGTGAATTCAGTGTTAATCCGTCCATTGCGTATGTAAGGCCGACTCCAGAGTTAAGCATGTTGCGCCGATAAGAGTTGTTGCGGTTGTTGGCAGGACGCGAAACATCGCCTGTGACAGTGTCGTATGTTCCATATGGGAATGCTTCTTGTGACGTATATTGGTAGTCTGCGATAATGCTTGCCGTGAATTTTGCTGTGGGACGCAACTCCAAACGCACTTTTCCGCCTGCTTCATTGTGGCTGTCGGCGCGTCGGCCTGTAGTTTTATTCCTTAAAAAACCGTCTTGTCCGCTGTAGAATGCGGCAACAGAGAATGCCGCCATGTCACCGAGTCGGTCATAATGTGCTATTTCGACATTGCGCATGAAACGTGTCCCTATGCCGAAAATAATGTCCGTACCCTGGTAGGTCATCGGACTTTTCGAGTACATCCTGACTATTCCGCCCTCGGTGTTCATGCCGTAAAGCGTGCCTTGAGGTCCTCTCAGCACGTCAATGCGGTCAAGTTGGTATGTGTGGAAGTTGTAGGAATTCTTGCTTACAAGCGGTATGCCGTCAAGATAGATGCCTACGGCTGGATTGTTAACACGCGATCCAATTCCTCTCACATACACCGAAGACGTAAGCCGCGAGCCGTATGCAGGCATGGAAAATGAAGGGACGTAGGCGCTGATATCTGACAGGCTGCGTATGCCAAGACGGGCCATGTCGCGCCCGGTAAGCACTGTCGAGCTTAGCGGTTGATGCCTTAGAGAAGTCACTTCCTTAGGTTGTGAAACGACTACTACCTCGTCAAGGTTATAGACTCTCGACGTGTCTGCGTGTGACAAACCATCATTCCTCAAAGCGGATATCGTTTCATGATGCGCCGCAAGCGCGTATGTTGCTGCCAGGCAGGCCGCCATGGCCATGATTATAGTCTTTGCCATTAACTTTTTCGCATTTGTTTTAAAAACCGTGTGCAAAGGTAATGACAACCATTTACATGTGCAATCCTCATTTATGTGGATTTTCCATGTTTGCGGAAAGAATCCTTATACAACCTGCCGAAGCGTTTGACGTACACGTAAACGGCAAATGCCGCATACGCGATGAAAAGCGGATATCCGACATAATACAATGTGGTGATGGAGAAAATGATGTAATTGAGCGCACAAACACCGGCTAATCCGCACAGATAAAGCAAGGCTTCACCTGTGGGCAGAATGCCGCGCACGACATCGACAGTTGCAAGGCCGATGATAAGCATCGCCCAAACCGACACCAGGAATATGCCAAGTGCAGGGGGAACGATGAACGGATTAAGCGTAGGATTAAAGTAAAAGTGCTGCCATGTGTCCTGAGCGAACATCCGGATGCTTGAATACAGCACGGCTGCGGCTGCAACGGTAAGAGCGAGTGCCGTGGGATAAAACGTCGGAATGTCGTTGAAATGTACTATGCGAGCATTCCTTTTGAAAATCGTCCGCATCAGATAGGCTACGGATATGACGCTTATGACAATCAGGAAAATTAGCAGATATACGTCCGAGAACGTGGAGATGAACTGTGAGATGGGGTCGTCAGGCACAACAGACGGCAACAGTGAAGACTCGTGCAACCATCCGAATGTTTCCTGGTCGCGTGCTATTTGAACCCAAACGGAGTCTATAGAATCTGCCGGCAATACGCGAATCTCGGCAACTGCGACATGGTCGCCGCGATACACGGTTATCGTGTCGGTGTGCATACGGCTCAGAATCTCCACCGGCTGTTGCCTGACAAGCATCAGCGAGTCGGCTTTTACGACGAAGTTGAAGTTCTGCCCGTAGTGATGGGTTTCGTAAAAACATGTCGAGTCAGCTTCCACGCCCACGGGCACTGATGGCAGCCGACCGTCATGGTGGTTGCCGTAGCAACCGGCAAAAAGGGTTGCAATGGCGGCGAGAAGCATGAAAGTCATGCGGCGGAAGCAGGCTGTCATATTTTTCATAGTCGTTTTATTCAGCGTAAATGTTCATTTGGCAGTTCTTGCAATCGAATTCCAGGCGGAAACGCCGGCCGTCGTCCATACGCAGGAACAGCGGCTCTTTCCAGTTTGCAGGCTTTCCCCCGTGCTTCGGGCAGCGGCCTAATGTGCGCTTTATGCAATGCTTGCACTGCATGATCTGTGCTTTTTCAGGCGTCTCCAATTCAAATGCCGGGGTGACAGAGGTGTGTCCGTCTTCTTTATAGAACGCCTTGGCAAGGCTGTTTGCCACATTATAATTATATTGTGTGGCTTCCGGATATATGTTTTCAGGCTTTACATCAAAGTTCCTTATGTCATTTCGATCCTGTCTGCCTGCGGCTTTCCGCAGCAAGGCCTCGACAAGTTTCCCTGTAGCCTGGCGTCGTGTTTCAGCCAGAACGCTCGAAGGAATAAACGTCATCGGCTCTTCTGGAATGGTGGAAAAGCTGTTGCAGGCAAACGGAGTGTTGCCCAGCTTCGCCATCTGGCGTTGCATGTTGTCGCGCTGCGGTTTCTCTGCAAGCTGCTTTTCAATGCTTTTTTCAATTGAGACAGACGTTCCGTCTTCAGCCGTGAAGGTTGTCCTGAATCCCTCGGCGGTGTCTTCGAGCGTTATTCCGACTAAAATCTTGCGCTCAGCAGAATGCCCTGACAGAGCCGTCTCAAACGCCTTGTCGCTGTTGCGGAACAGCTCGGTGCCGCGTTGCAGGCCCTTAGGCATTTTCAGAGGGTAAATCTTGTTGCCTTCTGCGCGGTTCACACGGAATCCGCACAGCTCGCGCCCGGCGAAAAAGCAGAGGCCGTCGCCGTTGGCAAATGCCGCCGTGCCGGCAACGGTGAACATGTTTCCGCGTATTTCCTTGACTCGCCCTACCCTTTCGCCTACGGCTTTCGGGGTGTCGGGCGATGCTATGCCGGTGTCATGTCCGTCAATGAAGTAGCCGGTGTAGCCGCGGTTGAACGTCTTGTCAAGGCTTGGCGTGAACGCATAACGGCAGTGTCCTGACGACGCACGGCGGTATTTCCCGTGGCTCCGCTTTATGATGTCGTCAAGTTTCTGGCTGTATGCGGCCGTCACGTTCTTTACGTATGACATGTCTTTCAGCCGTCCTTCTATCTTGAACGATGTCACTCCGGCTTCGACCATGCGCTCCAGGCTGCCTATTCGGCACATGTCTTTTAGCGAAAGCAGGTGGCGACCATGCTCAAAGACGTTGCCTTCAGAGTCTGTGAGGTCGAATTTCAGCCGGCAGAACTGGGCGCACTCTCCTCGGTTCGCACTGCGCGAGAAGCAGTACTGGGAGGCATAGCACAGTCCGGAGTAGCTTACACAGAGCGCCCCGTGCACAAAAGCCTCAAGCTCGACGGATGGCACGCAGCGGTGAATGTCGGCCATGTCGTCGATTGAAAGTTCGCGTGCCAGGACAACGCGGCTGAATCCATGGGATGCGAGCCACGCCACTTTGGCCGCCGTGCGGTTGTCTGTCTGTGTGCTTGCGTGCAGCGCTATCGGCGGCAGACGCATTTCCAGCAGCCCCATGTCTTGCACAAGAAGCGCGTCCGCACCGGCATCGTACAACTGGTTCACAAGTTCCTCGGTCTGCGAAAGTTCGTCTTCGTATATGATGGTGTTGACCGTAACGTACACCTTCGCGCCGAAAACGTGTGCGTAGCGGCACAATTCGGCGATGTCGTCCACCGGGTTTCCGGCTGCGGCGCGCGCTCCGAAACGGCTTGCTCCAATGTAAACGGCATCGGCTCCGTGGTCGATTGCGGCCTTGCCACACTCCAGGTTCTTCGCGGGAGCGAGCAGTTCCAGCGCTATGGAAGAGTTTGCCGGCAGCGCGTTGCCTGCGATGTGCCGCTCATTCAATCTTGTTGATGTCATAAGGCGTAGCCTGGTAAACGTAGTAATTGATCCAGTTGTTGTAGAACAGGTTGGCATGCGCGCGCCAGCGCAGCACCGGCGTGTTGTCCGGATTGTCGTCGAGGTAATAGTGGCGCGGCATGTCCACGTCGTCGCGTTTGCCCATGTCGCGGCGGTATTCATTGTCAAGCGTGCCGCGCGAGTATTCCATATGGCCCATGATGAAGAATTCCCTGCCTTCACGCGCCATGACTATACCCACTCCGCTTTCGGCCGACTCGGCTATGACGGACAGGCCGGCTACGGACAGTATGTCGGCTTTTGCCACCTCGGTGTGCCGGCTGTGAGGCATGTAGAAGTAATCATCAAAGCCGCGGAATATCGGCAGCAGAGGGTCGGTGATGTCCTGGCGGAACACGCCGAACATCTTTCTGTCCAACTGGCGCTTGCCGACGCCGTAATGGAAGTACAGCCCGGCTTGGGCGGCCCAGCATATATACATGGTACTGGTCACGTGGTTGCGGGCCCATGTGAATATGTGTGTGAGCTCGGGCCAGTATTTAACGTCCTCGAAAGCGAGGTGCTCTACGGGCGCGCCTGTAACAATCATGCCGTCGAACTTTTGTTCCTTCAGTTCGTCGAAGTCTTTGTAAAACGCCATCATGTGCTCCACGGGAGTGTTCTTCGGCGTGTGGCTCTTCAGCTTCATGAACGTAACGTCCAGCTGAAGAGGCGTGTTTGACAGCACGCGCACCAGGTCTGTCTCAGTGGTTATCTTCAACGGCATAAGGTTCAGGATGACTATCCGCAACGGCCTGATGTCTTGCGCGTGTGCGCGAGACGAGTCCATGACAAATATGTTCTCACGTTTCAGGGCCTCTATGGCCGGCAGACGGTCGGGTATTCTTAAAGGCATTTGTAATGGCTCCTTTCTTTTTTATGTTTCGGTTAAGCGTGTCAGCCTGCAGTTAAATATGCTTTTTGTTATGGCTGTCGGTTTAAAATTCGTAACTTTGCAAAAATATTCGTTTTACAGATGAGACTGTTTTTTATTCTTGCCATATTCCTTATGCCGTTTGCCGCCACCGCGCAAGGTGTTTGGGAAAAGCCTGATGCCGGCAACAAGGCCGGCGGACAGGGAAAAGAGCAAAAAGAGGAGAAGCCTAACCCCGACGCAAATATCTTGAAGGCGCCGTCACTGAAGTTGACGGCAAAGTGGTTTGGACGATGGACGTGGACGTGCCCGGCAAGACGGCCGACCAGATATACGCAGACATGCTGCAGTGCTTCACCGACCTCACCAAGACCGAGAACCAGATAGAAGGCAGCAATGTAGCCCTTGTCAACAAGGAAGAGCACATCGTCGTAGCCAACATAAGGGAATGGCTGGTGTTTACCGACAAGTTCTTCGCACTGGACAGGACGAAGTTCTTTTATACACTCATCGCTTACTGTAAGGACAACCACCTGACCGTAACGATGAGCCGGATATCCTACCGTTACGAGGAGGGGCGCGCCCCGGGAGGCGGCTATGTGTACAAGGCGGAGGAATGGATAAACGACAAGAACGCGCTCAACAAGAAAAAGACACGCCTTGTGCCGGGGTCGGCCAAGTTCCGCCGCAAGACCGTAGACCGCAAGGACTATCTTTTCAGCATCATCCGCAAGGCTGCGTTGCAATAAACTTTAATTTAGCATCAACTTAACGAACTATCAATGATTACCAATCAGGACAATACAGCCGGCGACAGCCGCCATATACGCAGGCGCGGCGACGGCGGCGACCGCTATATCGTGCTGCGCAACATACTTAACATAATCTTCATGGTTGGCGCGGTTGTCGGCGTAGTGGTATATTATCAATGCGGCCGTGAGGCCGGTACGGTCATCATCCTCGCCGCGATGGTGTTCAAGATTGTTGAATGCGTATTCCGTTTTATGAAATGAGAGCAAAGGTTTTCTTCGCTTTGACAGTGTTGCTGGCATTGGTTTGCCTGCCGGTTGGCGCGCAGGATTTCAACCAGCTTACTGACGACGGCAACTTTACAAGTTCCAACCAGAACAGCACGTCGCGCCGCGATTCGCTCCAGCATAAAGACAAGGAAATACCTAAAGGCCTGAAGGTGTGGACGGTAGACGAACGATTCGGCGAGCGCATAGCCGCCGAACCTGACACCATGCCCCACATGTACATGAACTCCATATTCACCGAAGGCCTGCGCGGAGAGTACAACACGCTGGGCAACCTCGGCTCGGCCCGCATCAACCGCATCTTCATCGACCGGGGTGAGCAGGAGCAATTCATATTCACACAGCCTTATGACTACTTCATAACGCCCGTTGACAAATTCCATTTCACCAACACACTGTCGCCCATCACCAACATATCTTATAACACATGCGGCAACAGGACGAACGGTGAAGACCATTTCAAGGCGCTGTTCGGTGTCAATGCGGGGAAGCGGCTGGGCGTAGGTTTCAAATTCGACTACATTTACGGACGCGGCTATTACCAGAACCAAAGCACGTCACATTTCAACTATTCGCTGTATGGCTCGTATCTCGGCGAACGTTACCAGGCCCACCTCTTGTTTTCAACCAACCACGAGAAGGTAACTGAAAACGGCGGTATAACCGACGACCAGTACATCACCCACCCCGAATCTTTTGAAGACAACTTCCGCACCGACGAAATACCTACGGTGTTGCAGGAGAACTGGAACCGCAATGACAACCAGCACATATTCCTTTCTCACAGGTACAGTTTCGGCTTCAGGCGAAAGGTAAAGATGACAGAAGACGAAATCAAGGCAAAGAAGTTCGCCATGGAATCGCAAAAGGAGAATGCCGCAAAAAAGGCCAAAGAGGAAGCCAGAAAGAAGGCTGAAGAGGAAGGCAGGGAATTTGACGAAGACGAATTTGACGAGCAAAAAACGTTCGCCGGACGACCTGACGATGCTGTTATAGCCGGCAACGAGCCGGCAGATACCGTGAAAACGTCAAACGACCGTATAACCGTAGACAAGGCTACAGCCGACAGCCTGCTTGCAGCCTCGGCACGCCAAGACAGCATCGCACGGGAAGACACCATGTGGATGAAAGACGAGTACGTGCCGGTAACAAGCTTCATACATACGTTGAAGTTCGACAATTACAAACGCATATATCAGGCATACGACACTCCGGAAGGCTATTACGCCAACACATTCCCAGTCAACGAAAAGTTCACCGGCGACTCCATATATGACCGCACAACGCACTACTCGCTGAAAAACACTTTCGGCATAGCGCTGCTCGAAGGTTTTAACAAGTGGGCAAAGGCCGGACTGAGAGCTTTCGTCACATCGGATTTGAGACATTTCACACTTCCTGACTCCGTCGGAGGACGCACTTCATACAACGAGCACAACCTCAGCGTAGGCGGACAGCTGTTAAAGTCGCAGGGGAAAACCCTGCATTACGACGTAACAGCGGAGGCATGGCTGCTCGGCGAGGATGCCGGCCAGCTGAAGATTGACGGCAGGGCCGACCTTAACTTCCGCCTGTTCAAAGACACGGTAACGCTTGCCGCCAATGCTTATTTCCACAGGCTCAACCCAACTTTCTATTACCGCCATTACCATTCAAAGCACTACTGGTGGGACAACAACAACCTCGACCAGGAAATGCGCACGCATATAGAAGGCTCATTCTCCCTGAAACGAACACGTACAAGGCTACGTGTGGCTTATGACAACCTGCAAAACTATACATACTTTGCACAGAGTTACAACATAACGGAAGATTTCGGACGCAGCGGCAACAACGTATATGTGCGGCAAAGCGGCAAGAACATCAGCCTGCTCACATTGCAGCTGGCGCAGGATTTCCGTCTCGGTCCGCTCTATTGGGAAAATGTAGTGACTTACCAGAAGTCAAGCGACGAGAATGTTTTGCCCGTACCTATGCTCAATGTCTACACAAACCTCTACCTGCACTTCAAGGTCGCCAAGGTGCTTACAATCGACTTCGGAGCCGACGCGCGCTTTTTCACAAAATACAACGCACCCGACTATAGCCCTGCACTCGGTCAATTCACCGTTCAGGACAATGGAGCGGCAAATGTGGAAACAGGCAATTACCCGATAATAAACGCCTATGCGAACATGCACTTGAAGCATACACGCTTCTTCGTAATGATGAGCCATGTCAACGCAAGCAGCGGAAACAGTTTCCTTGTGCCACATTATCCGATAAACGGAAGGATTTTCCGCTTTGGAGTGTCATGGAACTTCTTTAATTGATAAGTGTCGTTTTATTAGCTTATTACAATTGTTTTTTGTAACTTTGCTGCCGTTTTCAATAATAAAAAGATAGAAACCATGCCCCAGATATCAGTCCGCGGACTGGAAATGCCGGAGTCGCCGATACGCAAACTTGCACCTTTGGCAGCATCGGCTAAAAAGCGCGGAATAAAGGTTTACCACCTTAACATAGGCCAACCTGACCTGCCAACTCCGCAAGTAGCACTCGACGCCATACGCAACATAGACCGTACAATCCTTGAATATTCCCCTTCTCAGGGATATCTGAGTTACAGGGAAAAGCTTGTATCGTACTACAAGAAATACAACATCAACGTAAACGCCGACGACATAATCATCACCTGCGGCGGCAGCGAGGCGGTATTGTTTGCCTTCATGTCGTGCCTGAACCCGGGAGACGAAATAATTGTACCCGAACCGGCATATGCCAACTACATGGCTTTTGCCATATCCGCAGGTGCGAAGATACGGACAATAACCACAACCATAGAAGAAGGCTTTTCGTTGCCTAAGGTGGAAAAGTTTGAAGAACTTATCAACGAACGCACACGCGCGATACTTATATGTAATCCGAACAACCCCACCGGCTACCTCTACACGCGCCGCGAAATGCACCAGATACGCGACCTCGTGAAGAAATACGACCTTTACCTGTTCTCCGACGAAGTTTACCGCGAATATATATACACCGGTTCGCCTTATATAAGCGCATGTCACCTTGAAGGAATAGAACAGAACGTGGTGCTGATAGATTCTGTCAGCAAGCGTTACAGTGAATGCGGAATACGCATAGGCGCACTGATTACAAAGAATGCGGAAGTAAGACGCGCTGTAATGAAATTCTGCCAGGCGCGCCTATCCCCTCCCCTTATCGGACAGATTGCCGCCGAGGCTTCACTCGATGCGCCCGAAGAGTATTACAGAAACGTGTACGACGAATATGTTGAACGGCGTAAATGCCTGATTGACGGGCTGAACCGCATTCCAGGAGTGTATTCGCCAATACCGATGGGGGCATTCTATACTGTAGCGAAACTTCCCGTTGACGACAGTGAGAAGTTTTGCCGCTGGTGCCTTGAAGAGTTTAATTATGAAGGAGAGACCGTGATGATGGCTCCTGCTTCAGGCTTCTACACCACGCCTGGAGCAGGCCGCGACCAAGTGAGGATTGCGTACGTATTGAAAAAAGAAGACCTTGTACGGTCGTTAGTCGTACTGCGCAAGGCTCTTGAGGCTTATCCTGGGAGGGTGGACAAGGAATGAATTTACCGTTATTCATAGCGAAACGCATCTATTCCGCAAACGATGCAAGACAGAAAGTAAGCCGTCCGGCCATGCGGATAGCAACCGTCGGTGTTGCCATCGGACTTGCCGTAATGCTTGTTTCTGTCAGTGTTGTCTTCGGATTCAAGCATACCATACGTGACAAGGTGGTAGGATTTGGCAGCCACATTACCGTTGCCAACTTCATGTCCCTGCATGGACGGGACACACGCCCCATATGTATCGACGACAGCATGATGGCAGTATTGCGCTCGATTGACGGTGTAAAGCACGTGCAAAGGTATGCTTTCAAACAGGGAATATTGAAGACCGACAGCGATTTCCTTGGCGTTGCATTCAAAGGCATAGCCGCCGAGTATGACACAACGTTCATACACAACAACATGGCAGACGGCTCGATACCGGCGTTCAGCGACTCAGCCGGACATAACAAGATACTTGTATCTAAAATAATGGCCGACAGGCTAAGGCTGAAAACTGGCGACAAGGTGTTCGCCTACTTTATAGACAACAACGGTGTACGCGCCCGCCGATTCACGATTTCAGGCGTTTACCAGACAAACCTTTCAAAGTTTGACGAGACAATATGCTTCACCGACCTTTATACGACTGTACGCCTTAACGGATGGGAAGCAGGCCAGGTTGGTGGAGCAGAGCTTACCGTAAACGATTTTGACGGCATCGACGCTGTTGAAGAGATATTGGTAAAAAAGGTGAACCGCACCGTTGACCGTTACGGAGAAACTTATTCTTCGGAAACCGTACAAGACTCAAACCCTCAAATATTCACTTGGCTTGACTTGCTTGACCTTAACGTATGGATTATCCTTGCACTGATGCTATGTGTGGCAGGCTTTACCATGATTTCAGGATTGCTCATAATAATCCTCGAACGCACAGCCATGATAGGCGTGCTTAAGGCTCTTGGCGCACGCAACGGCACTGTGCGCAAGAGTGCCGTCGGCCTTGCCTACATATATTGTCACGTCCTGGCGGTTCATCGCCGACGGTGCCGTGCGCTTTCCGTCATTGCGGTTGACGCCGTCGGCAGCCCACAGGAGGTCGGCCAGTGTCTGGTCGGTCACGGCCTTGTCTGTGAACGTGCGTGTGGAACGCCTGTCTTGCAGGGCTTTTGTCAGGCTGCCGGCCACGTTGCTTTGTGTCGGCTTTGGCAGTGCCGTTTCTTGTGCGCTGGCCTGTGTGCAGAATGAGGCCAGTCCGGTCATTGTCGCTAATGCCATGGTGATGATTTTGTTCTTTTTCATATGTTTCCGGTTTAAAGTGTTTGTATATGATGCAAATTTATCACAATTGATTCTGAAAACGTAAAATGTCAATCATTTTTTCATTTTGTTAGATTTTAATAGCCATTGAGAAGTGCAATGATTTTTAATCTCTGCCTCGCCGTTTTGCGAAAGACGGCAAAACGCATTGCAAAAGATGCCCAACGGCAGGCTAAAAGACGGCAAATTGGGACGTGATTTGCCGTCTTTTGCAAAGGGCCATGCAACCTGTTGACTGTCAACAGATTACGATGTCTTAGGCTGGTTTTGCCGAAAGTACGTTAAAAATGTATTAATTAATCGGAATTTTGCGGTCGACGGTGTCGCAGGATTTTATTAATAGCACATAATTTGTTTTCTTTGTAAAATGAATTTTTAATAAGGAAAAACATAAGCGGAGGTTTTACGATGAAGATACTCATAGTTGGAGGGGTGGCCGGCGGAGCCACTGCGGCAGCCCGCATACGCCGCAACACTGAGGATGCGGAAATAATATTGTTCGAGAAAGGACGGTACATATCTTACGCCAACTGCGGCCTGCCTTATTACATCGGCGGCGTCATAGGCGAACGCGACCGCCTGTTCGTGCAGACGCCCGAGGCCTTCGGCCGGCGTTTCAACATTGACGTGCGTGTGAACCAGGAAGTGACGGCCGTCGATCTGCACGGGAAAGAAAGTGACGGTGCGCACAAGCGAAGGCGACATATACACAGAATCTTATGACAAGCTGCTGCTTTCCCCGGGTGCGTCGCCCGTGCGTCCGCCTCTGCCAGGCATAGACGGCAAGCGCATCTTCACGCTGCGCAACGTTGCCGATACCGATGCGATAAAATCTTATTTGCAGGAAAACGAAGTGAGAGACGCCGTCATCGTGGGTGGCGGATTCATCGGACTGGAGATGGCCGAGAACCTTGCGCATGCGGGCGCGAGCGTCTCTGTGGTAGAGATGGCCAATCAGGTGATGGGGCCTATAGACTATTCCATGGCCGCGCTTGTACACGAACACCTGCTGCAGAAGGGCGTGGGGCTGTATCTGGAGCAGGCCGTAGACTCGTTTGCCGAGACTGACGGCCGTGTTGAAGTAAGGATGAAGTCAGGCATATGCCTTAAGACAGACATTGTCATACTGTCAATAGGCGTGCGCGCAGAGACCAGGCTGGCGCAAGACGCGGGCCTCAAGATAGGCGAGATGAAAGGCATTTATGTTGACGAATACCTGCAGACGTCAGACAAGAACGTCTACGCGGTCGGCGATGCGATAGAGTTTCCCCACCCTGTGACCAAGAAGCCGTGGCTCAACTTCCTTGCCGGCCCGGCCAACAGACAGGCCCGCATAGTGGCCGACAACATTGTGCTCGGCAACAAAGTGAAGTATGAAGGCTCCATTGGAACATCCATCGCCAAAGTGTTCGACATGACCGTGGCATCAACCGGACTGCCGGCCAAACGCCTGAAACAGATGGGCATACCGTCGCTTTCGGCCACGATTCACCCCTCTTCGCATGCAGGCTATTACCCGGGAGCGTCGCCAATGTCGGTCAAGATAACTTTCTCGCCCGACGGCGGACGGCTTTTCGGCGCGCAGATAGTAGGATACGACGGCGTTGACAAGCGCATAGATGAATACGCCCAGGTAATAAAGCATGGCGGCACGGTATATGAACTTGTGAAGACCGAGCATGCCTACGCACCTCCGTTCTCGTCGGCCAAAGACCCCGTTGCCATTTCCGGATATGTGGCCGGCAACATATTGAGCGGAAAAATGTTCCCTCTGTATTGGCGTGAGCTGCAACAGGCCGACCTCAGCCGCGTCACCCTGGTTGACGTGCGTACCAAGGACGAATTTGCGCTCGGTGCCATAAAAGGAGCAGTAAACATTCCGCTCGACGACCTTCGCAACCGTATATCCGAGATACCAAAGGACAAGCCCGTGTGGGTATACTGCGGAGTCGGGTTAAGGGGATATCTTGCCTCAAACATACTGAAGGGCAAAGGCTTCGCCGACGTACATAACCTGATAGGCGGAATAAAGACATACAAGGCGGCAACGATGCGCATTCAGCCGGCTGAGGGAAAACCGTGCCATGCGGCAAAGCCCAAGCCTGCTGACAGCAAGAGCACAAACGAAAAAGCCTGCACGACAGAGATAGACGCATGCGGACTGCAGTGCCCCGGGCCGATAATGAAGTTGAAGAAAAGCATAGAAGACATAGCTCCAGGCAAAAGACTGTATGTAAGAGCCACAGACCCGGGATTTGTGCGCGACGCCGAGGCCTGGTGCAACATGACGGGCAACCGCTTCGTTTCAAAAGAAGCCGCCGGCGGAGTGTACGGCGTGCTCATAGAGAAAGGCGGCGGACGGCAACCTGACGCCTCGGCCACGGCCAAAGGCAAGACATTCATAATGTTCAGCGACGATTTGGACAAGGCTCTTGCCACATTTGTACTGGCCAACGGAGCAGCCGCCACTGGCGAGAAGGTCACGGTGTTCTTCACATTCTGGGGGCTTAACGTCATAAAGAAAGAATACAAGCCAAGGGTTGAAAAGGACCTTTTCGGACGAATGTTCGGCTTCATGCTGCCCGGACACTCGCGCAAGCTGAAGCTGTCGAAGATGAACATGGGCGGCATCGGCGCAAGGATGATGCGCAACTTGATGAAACGCAAGGGCGTAAGCTCGCTCGAAGAACTGCGCAACCAGGCCATAGACAGCGGCGTGGAGTTCATCGCCTGCCAGATGTCCATGGACGTAATGGGCGTGAAGCGTGAAGAATTGCTTGACTGCGTTACGGTCGGCGGAGTGGCCACTTACATGGAACGCGCCGACAAGTCCAATGTCAACTTGTTTATTTGACATTCCAAAAAACTACAATAACGAAGCCGGGCGATTAACGCCTGTGCCTCGTTATTACATATATTATCACCGGTGCGCCCATTATCGGCGTTATCGCGTTAAGCGGAATGACACCGTTTTCGCCGGGCAGCGTGCATATGATGTTGCACGCAAGTGCTGTCAACGCTCCCGTAAAGATTGTCGCAGGAATGAGATATCGGTGGTTGTCAGTGCCCAGAGCCATGCGCGCCATGTGCGGAACAGCCAGTCCGATGAAAGCTACAGGCCCGCAAAATGCGGTTGCCGATGCCGTCAGAAACCCTGTTACGGCGAGCAGTTGGTTGCGCAACGTTGTTGTGTTTACGCCGAGATTCTCGGCATATTGTTCTCCAAGAAGCAGCGCATTGAGCGGTTTTATAAGCAACAGCGACCATGCAAGGCCACCCACCGTCACTGTCGCGAAAAGCGGTATCTGGCTTAGTGAGACCCCGCCAAAGTTTCCAAGTCCCCAAACCATGTATGAGTGTACGCCTTCTTCTGTGGCAAAGAAGTTCAGCAACGATATGGCCGACGAGGCGATGTAGCCAATCATTATACCAACAATGAGCAGCATCACGTTGTTTTTTACAATGCCCGCAAACGCCAGCAACAACAACATTACCGCCACTGCGCCAGCAAATGCGGCGGCAAGTACGGCGGCAAAACCTCCCAATGACACCGTCCCTATGGTTATCCCTCCGCCGAATGCAAGCAATACGACGGCGGCCCCGAGACTGGCACCGCTGTTTATTCCGAAAATTGACGGTCCGGCAAGCGGATTTCGGAAAGCGGTCTGCAGCAACAAGCCGCTAACCGCAAGCGAACTTCCGCAGAGCATGGCCGTAACGGCTTGTGGCAGACGCGTGTTGAGCACGATATATTCCCATGCGGTGTTGCCAGAATGCTTGCCCGCAAGTATGTCGACAATGTCCGGCAGCGGTATGTTCACCGAGCCGTATGCCAGATTCAGAGCGAATAGTGGCAGTATTGCTGCCGCCAGAACCAAGTTGGCCTTTGCGCCTTTGCTCATTTCAGTTTCTCGAAATATTTAGGTTCGCCGAGTTGTTTGATGTCCGGATGCGTTATGATTATGAAGTCGCGAAGCAGCAAGTCAGGACTGAACGGCGTGTCTTCATAGAATGTACTGTTTCCTGAAGTCCTGCATCCGTATACGTTTTGCTCCTTGAACGCCTTGAACTGGGCGTAACCGGCGTTCTCGGAAAGCAACGATGAGTAAGTTGCAGGCCGGCCGTTATCATGCCTGTACATCCACACGTCAGCGTCTTTACCCTTTGTCAGCACTGTTTCAAATGTAAGTGGACGGCTTCCGCTGTTGTCGTCTGCCGAGAAAATGTAGTCGGCGTTTGCATCTGCGATGATTTGTCCTATTGTGCTTTTTCCTCCAGGAACATACCATACGGGGCCATTCACCTTGTCTATGAGTATTGACTGACGTGTGACAGACTTTCGCGCGATGGCTTTCAGCCCGTTATATCTCAGCTCAACATTGGCAAACAGACTGTCAGCCTCACGTTCGGCACCGAACAACATGCCATAGAATTTCATCCATTCAGCTCGTCCTAATGCAGATGTTTCCATGTAGTCGGCCATTTCAATGATAGGATTCCCCCATTCGCCAAGCCTTCCATATCCGCCATTGTTTTGAAAAGGAGATATCAGCACGGCATCAGCGTTGCACTCTATTATCTTTTCGAGCGTCGGAGTTATGCCGTTGCCACAGTCTACTATCAGTCCTTTCATGTGCCGCTCTTTTACCCATGGCAGATTGATGTATTGCAAGTCACACACTCCGCGGACAGCGTTGCTCTTACCAAGTTTGTCCAATAGCGCGCAATGCATGGACGTTGTCACCACCGCGCGGCGCAATGGCGTGTGGACAATCTCGGTTGACGGTGGGTCGGCAAGCCCCTCAACGTGTTGCGCCAAGTTGCCAGGCAGACTGTCACCGACTAAAATATATGTATGCAACGTCTTCCCCTTGTTCCACGGGTCTTGAAGAGTAACAACCGTGTAGCCGTCGTATTTTACAATGGCAAGCCGCTTGGCATATTTCAGCCTGACGGTATCGCCTCCTGAAACAGCTGCCTTGGTGCCGCCTCCTCCGCACGCGCAGAGGAGGGGCAGCACCGTGGCCATAAAGAAAACTATGGTCTTCAGCTTATTCATTTGTCGTGTAATAGTTGAAAGCAAACGCCGTGGGGCCTACTCCGGTGTCGTAAGTAGCCACGAATGTTCCGTCTGCCCGGTATCGGTTGACGTATCCGTAAGTGAAGTAGTCGGCGTAACCGGTGTCTGGATTCATCCTGTATGACGATATGAACACGTCTCCGGTTACAGGGTCTACGGCTATCGCCGCAGGGCTGTCTATGTCTTTTCCTTCAATGAATGTCGTTGTCTGGCCTGTTGTTATGTCGTAAACGCCGTATGTGACAGGTATTGCCGGATAGCTGTAAGGCGCATTGACGGTGTAGATAAGACCGCGTTGTGTGTCTACAGCCATGAGCGTTGCGTCTGCCACAATGCTTACTTCGCCATTCTGAATCTTGCGTACACCTGCATCGGTCTGGTTCCAGTTGGCGTCGTATCGGCCGTAGTCGAGCACATAAAGCGCGTCTCCTGTAGCGACGATGCTTGTGGGGTTCATTATCAAATTGTCTTTACGGTCAGTGGTTTCGCCGGTATTCAGGTCTATTTCAGATATTGAAGGATTCACGCCCTGGCCGTAATCAGAGTTAGCCACGTAAAGTTTGCCATTACCGACGGCCATTCCTTCAGGGTATGAGCCTGCTTGGTAGCAGTCTGCCATGGTGTAATCTGTTGTGTCGACGGCTGCCACATATCCGTCAAACGTCGACACGTAGACATTGTTTCCAGCCGCGGCGAGTCGGCGGGGATTCTTTCCTTTGTCGTCGCCCATCAGCTCAGTCGTGCTGATCATCTTGATTTCTTTCAGCGAGTTGCGGTCAACCACCCATACAACGTTGCTTCCGCTGGCCACGACATACAGCTTGCTGCCATACACAAGGGCGTCGTTCGGCGTGTCGCCCAATTCTGTTCCGTTGGCTGTCTTGAACGCGTTTTGCACCACGTTGCCGTCATTGCCGATGTAAGTAAGGCTGCCAGGAATGTTGCTCGACATGTTTCCTGAGTTTACCACGTACAGTCCTTCCGTCACAGTGACAGGTGTCGGGTTGGGTGTCTGGTTGTCATCGTCGCTGCATGCCGTGAACATTGAAACACTCATTGCCGCCATGGCGGCGATAGATAATAGCTTTTTCATTTCCTTAGAATTTGTAGTTTATTGAGAATTGCCAGCTCCGTCCCGGCATGGGATAGCGCGCCACAATCTCGTATTGTTTGTTTAACAGGTTCTTGATGTCGGCTCTTGCCTCGAGCGTTCCGCGCCATACGTGCCACCGGCGATATGCGGTCAGTCCCATCTCGGCATATCCCGGAATGTCTGTGCCTTCATAATGGTTGTTGTTGGCATGCCGCAGGCTTACCGCGTATCCGTGAACTGAGACGTTCACCCAAGGGTTTTCAAAGCTGACTGTCGCGCTTCCCTGATGTTCAGGGGTGTAAGCAATCTGGTAACCGTAATAGGGCGAATCTTCGTTGGTGCGGTTTTCGGCGCGCTGCCAGCCATAATTGGCCGTGGCAAGAAGCGCGAAGCGTTGGCTGAAACAGTGCTCCAGTGCGGCTTCGGCTTCAATGCCGTGGCCGCAAACCTTGCCCACGTTTACGTTAGTCCATACAAACATGTTGTAGGGCACGGCCACAATCTTGTCTTTCACCTTATTAATATATCCGTCGGCCGAGAGTTTAAGGCAAGACCCTTTGCCATATCCGTGCCGCCATGTAAGCCCCAGGTTCATCTGGTCGGTGCTTTCGGGCGACAGGTCGGTGCTGCCGTAATGGAAGTAGTATGACTCGTTGAACGTCGGCGCACGGAATATGTTTTTGTATGAGAGACGGACGTACAGGTCTTCACCTCGCAAAACACGGTATGACATTGACACCGACGGCGACAGCCTGCGCATGTCGCGCGCGCTCTTGCCAGCCTTCGCCGCGTTGAAATACATCGACCAAAGCAGACGTGCCATGACCGTGAGCCGCGAGTCCTTGTAGCGAGCCGTGGCCGATTGCAGCACCGTGTGGCGGTAAGGGCGCGTGTCGGTCTCAAGGTTGCTGTTAAGGTTGTTGAAGATGTAGTCGGCCGAATAGTCCACGGCCCAGGCCTTGGCCGGCGTGTACAGCAGGCACGCCGAGGCGTAGGCCTCGCGCTGCCAGTAGCTTGCGTCGTTGATGCCGCCCTTGTAAGTGTCGTCCGCGTATATGGACGATGCCCAGTTGAACCTGGCGTTAAGCTTGACGGACAGGCTGCGGCTGTTCCACGCACGGTATTGCGCTTGCGCGAAGAAGTTGCGGTCGTGCAGCTTTTCGCCGCTTACGTCGGTGTAATATCTCACCTGCCCAGGCAGTCTGCGGTTGTTGTCATAGTAGTATACCTTGCCGTCAAGCCTGCTCTTGGATCCGGTGTTCCATATGAAGCCGGCCTCGGCGTGGGCCGAGTTCATGCGGCTGTTGGTGCGTTTCTCGTGGGTGGTCGTGCTGCCGTTGCGTATAGTGAACGGATAGTCGTTCTCCGCATAGACGTATTCGCCCGAGGCGCAGAAGGCGAACTTGTCGGTGAAGTTGTGGCTGTAGCGCACGAACGGGCTTGCGTATCCGAACGAGCCAAGCTTTATCTGCGCCGTCACGTGCGGTTTCAGGTCTGCCGACGGAGGCAGCATCGTGTTGATTGATAGCATCGAGGCGAAGGCGGCGTTGCGTGCCGGGATGAATATGTCCTCGTTGTCGCCTATGGTTAGCGCGATGCTTGCCGCGTTTTCTATCGAATAGCGCGACACATCTATCTCGCCCGTCTGGCAGTCGCTAAGAGCCAGTCCGTCATAACTTACGCCCGTATGTTGTGCGCCGAAGCCGCGCACGGCCACGGTCTTCATGCCTCCCGCCCCGCCGTAATCACGCAGGGTGACCCCGGGCAGGCGGTGCAGTGCGTCGGCGATGTCGGTCACTCCGAGCCGCAGCATGGCCTCGCTGTCAAGCAGGCGCACCGGAGCCGTGGCCGACACGGAGTTGCGCCGTGCGTTCTCCGTTATGGTAACGCCGGTCAATGTCTTGCCTTCCGCAATGCTGTCGTTGCGCTGTGCGGCGGCAGGTACGCATGCCAAGGCCGCCATGGCGGCCGCAAACAGTAGTGGCTTAGAATGTCTCAACACAATTGCACATAATGCACAGCCTTCCTCGAAGCGGTGAATTAAACATAACCGACGGCAGGTCTTCTGACTATGCTGCCCCAAGACGGACGGCCTTCCCGGCGTAAAAACTGTGCCAGTGGCTTGTTGCCCGCCTCGACAACGGCAGCTCACAGCAGCGGGACTGTACGTGACTCTCACCCGTTTCCCTTTTAATCACATGCGTGTGAACCAATCGGCGCGTGCAAAGTTATGCAAAAATAATGTACCTGCAAAGAAAATGCGACAAAAGATTTATCGTTTTTCTTAATTTTGTCTGAACGCGAGCTGTAACTCGCTGATTGTCAATGCAATTATAAAAGGCCGTCTTTTAGCCTGCAAAAGACGGCCTTTTAGAGCGCGATTGACGGCCTTTCAGCGCGCGATTCATGGCCTTTTGGACTCATCCGCAGTTTAGGTGTATTGTCATTCGTGGTAATAGGGCCTCGAAGAGGTCCAATTATGCTTAACCGCATGTGTAGCGAAGCGGAACTTGCGGTAGGTATGCAGTCAATGATTTCGTCCTCGAAGAGGGCGAATGTCACCCTGCTGCTCGCCCCCTTTGGGGACGGGTTTGTTAGTTTTGACTTACCGCAAGTTCCGTTCCCTTCGGTCACTCCACATGCGGTTAAGCATAGTTCGCCCCCTTCGGGGACGGGATTGACACCTATACGTTATACACCTAAATTGCTGATGAACCATGAAAGGAGGTTCATCAGCAAACCTTTTGAATGGACATATGGCTCTATTAAATGCGACACATTATTTCATTTACAAATACATCCTGCCATGATCCAGGCAGTCGGTAACTGTCATTCCGCGCTCCGACGCGGAATCCAGAGAACATCCTGTACATCAAACAGCATATGCGGTATTTACTGGATTTCGCGTCGGAGCGCGGAATGACAGTTACCGACTGCCTGGATTAAGGTTGGATGTTGTTATTAATAGAACTTTTATTTAATTACAAATCAAAGAATATTTAAAGATGACTCACAATTTATTGAAAGGCAAGCGCGGAATCATTTTCGGCGCGCTCAATGAAGACTCAATCGCATGGAAGGTGGCCGTGAAGGCCGTTGAAGAAGGCGCACAAATAACGCTGAGCAACACGGAGATGGCTCTGCGCATGGGCACTCTGGACGAACTGGGCAAGCAGCTCAACGCCCCCGTGATAGCGGCTGACGCCACAAGCGTGGAAGACCTTGAGAAAGTGTTTTCCGAGTCTGTACGCCTGCTCGGCGGCAAAGTGGACTTCGTGCTCCACTCCATCGGCATGAGCCCCAACGTGCGCAAGCACCGCACTATGACAACCTTGACTACAACTACCTGCAAAAGACGCTTGACATATCGGCAATCTCGTTCCACAAGATGCTGCAAGTGGCAAAGAAACAGGACGCCATCGCCGAGTTCGGTTCAGTTGTAGCGCTTACCTATGTAGCTGCACAACGCACCTTCTTCGGCTACAACGACATGGCCGATGCAAAGAGCATGCTCGAAAGCATAGCACGCAGTTTCGGCTACATCTACGGTCGTGAAAAGAACGTGCGCATCAACACTATATCACAGTCGCCCACTCCGACAACCGCAGGCAAGGGCATCAAGGACATGGACAACCTGATGGACTTCGCCAACAAGATGTCTCCCCTTGGCAACGCAACAGCTGACGACTGTGCCGACTACTGCGTGATGATGTTCTCCGACTTTACACGCAAGGTTACCATGCAGACACTTTACCATGACGGAGGCTTCTCTTCAATGGGCATGAGCCTGCGTGCAATGAACCAGTACGCAAAAGACCTCACTCCGTATGAGGACGAAAACGGAAAGATTATCTACGGATAAGACCGTTTTATAAATTAAGAGTTAAGAATTAAGAGTTAAGAAAATATGCTTTGCTTGTCAACTTTCAAAGGTATTTTTCTTAACTCTTAATTCTTAACTCTTAATTACTTCCATGCATCCCTAAGCGCAGACATAGTTGGAAATATTATGTCTGCACCTTCATCAGCCAAAGCCTTGTCAGGCAAAGGGCCGGTATTTACGGCAATGGTGAATATTCCTGCCGCAACAGCCGCACGCACTCCAAGGGGCGCATTCTCAACGACAATGCCCTCTTCGGGTCTGACGCCGGCCTTCAGAAGCCCTTTAAGATAAGGCTCGGGATTAGGTTTGCCATGCTCTACATCGAAACTCGTAACGATGAGTTCACGGCTTACAAGCCCGTGAAATTCAGCTTCGAGCCTGTCAAGCAGGCTTCTCTGCCCACTGCCCGTCACCACTACGATTTTCAAGCCCTGGGCTTTTATCTTACGCATAAGCTCCTCCACGCCTTCCATCTTCTGCGCCTTAGGGCACGCACTGAAAGCCGCGGCCTTCGCTTCATACATTCTGGCTGCCTCATCGTCAGCCAGTTCCCTGCCCCATTGGCGCCGGGCCAGCAGCTTGATTGTCTCTACGCCGCGCATCCCTTCATACTTATAAGCCTCTTCAGGAGCGATGTCAAGGCCGAAATTTAGCCATCGACGCGTGCCAACTCCGGGCGTGATTAGGCATGCTGTCATACAGAACGCCGTCCATATCAAAAAGCACGGCCTTAGGCGCAAAAGCCTTCAGACCGTGCTTTTCAAGATATTTGCCGATTTCGTTATCAAACATTGATGTTCAAGGTTATACGGTTTTACGGTTATACGGTTGTGGGGTTATAAGTAGATAAGGCCGTAACCATAACCGCACAACCGAACACCTTATGTTTATTTCCCGTTTGCCAGCCTTTCCTTGATGGCCTTGCTCTCAGCCTCGTAACCGGGTTTGTCGAGCAATGCAAACATATTCTTCTTGTAAGCTTCTACTCCCGGCTGGTTGAAAGGATTAACACCGAGAACGTTGCCGCTTATGCCGCAAGCTATCTCGAAGAAGTAAATCAGCTGCCCGATGTAGTATTCGTTCAGTTCGGGAACGCTCAGACGGATGTTGGGCACACCGCCGTCAACATGTGCGAGGCGTGTTCCGAGTTCAGCCATCTTGTTCACTTCGTCCACACGCTTGCCTGCAAGGAAGTTCAGTCCGTCAAGGTTCTCCTCGTCATACGGGAACAACAGTTCCTTGTTGGGCTGCTCTATGCTTATCACCGTTTCAAAGATTGAACGCTCGCCCTGCTGTATCCACTGTCCCATTGAATGAAGGTCGGTAGTAAAATCACATGAAGCCGGGAATATGCCCTTGCCGTCCTTGCCTTCGCTCTCGCCGTAAAGCTGCTTCCACCACTCGCTCATGAAGTGCAGCTTAGGCTGATAGTTAACCATTATTTCTATCTTCTTGCCGGCCTGCTCATACAGTCCGTTGCGCACTGCAGCGTATATCGCCGCAGGATTTTCATCGTATGCGACGTCCTTTCCACACGCTTTCTCCATCTCGGCGGCACCGGCTACAAGCTGACGGATGTCAAATCCGGCACAAGCTATCGGCAGCAGGCCTACCGGAGTAAGCACGGAGAAGCGTCCGCCCACATTGTCAGGAATTACAAAAGTCTTGTATCCCTCTTTATCTGCAGCCGCACGGGCAGCTCCCTTCTTTGCGTCGGTAACGGCAACGATCACCTTCTTGGCCTCGTCCTTGCCGCGCTGCTCCTCGCATTGCTTCTTGAGCAGACGGAAAGTGAGTGCCGTTTCGGTGGTAGTTCCTGACTTTGATATGTTTATTACGCCGAACTTCTTGCCTTTTAGATATTCGGTAAGCTCATAAAGATAGTCCTCGCCGATATTGTTTCCGGCAAAAAGGATGGTCGGATTCTTTTTGTCTCCAACAAGCCAGGCAAACGAATTGCCCATCGCTTCGATGACAGCACGCGCCCCAAGGTAGCTTCCGCCGATGCCGGCAACGACTATAGCCTCGCAATTTTCACGCAGAACGTCAGCGCAGTCTGGATTTCCTGCAAGAAATCAGGCGTAATTGACGACGGAAGATGAAGCCAACCGAGGAAATCATTGCCGGGACAAGTACCGTTCTCAAGAGCGTCTTGCGCCGCCTTTACTTTAGGCTCGTAAGCCTTCACCGTACCTTCAGCAAGAAACTGAACGGCTTTCGTTACGTCTAATGTTATATTTTTCATTTGTTTATAAGTATTATGATTCTCCTTTATCTGAAAGAATCAGTTAATAACTTTATCTCTATTTGCGGTGAAATCCGTTCGTAAAGGATGTTGTACACAGCATCAAGTATGGGCATGTTGACGTGGCAATGCCGGTTGATTTCCTTCATACACTTGGTTCCGAAATATCCCTCGGCAATCATCTCCATCTCGATTTGCGCACTCTTTATACTATACCCCTTGCCTATCATCGTACCGAACGTGCGGTTGCGCGAGAAGTTCGAATAGCCCGTAACAAGCAAGTCGCCAAGGTAAACGGAGTCTGTTATGTTCCTGTCGAGCGGATAGACAGACTTCAGGAAGCGTGACATTTCCTGCACGGCATTGGCCATAAGCACCGACATGAAGTTGTCGCCGTACTTCAAACCGTTGCATATTCCTGCGGCTATGGCATAAACATTCTTCAGCACTGACGCGTATTCAATGCCTATGACATCGCTGCTCGTCTTCGTCTTTATATAGTCACATGCAAGGATTTCAGAAAAAGCCTGCGCCTTTTCATGGTCACTACAACCTACAGTAAGGTATGACAACCGCTCAAGCGCCACCTCCTCGGCATGCGACGGGCCGCCAAGGCAGGCAAGGTTTTCATACGGAACATCATATACCTGATGAAAGAACTCCGAACAAACAAGGTTCTCATCCGGCACAATACCTTTGATGGCAGTCACTACAAACTTGTCTCTTATGCGTGTCTTCAGCCTCTTCAGATGGTTTTTTATATAAGCCGACGGCGTTACAAAGATAAGCGTATCGTATGCCTGCACAATCTTGTTTATGTCACTGAAAAACTCAATTTCGCCAATATTGAAATGCACACTTGTCAAGTAAGCCGGATTATGGCCGAGCCTCTTGAAGTCTTCAATGCGGTCATCGCGGCGCATATACCACCCTATATGGTGCGTATGCTCCACTACAATTTTGGCGATTGCCGTAGCCCAGCTGCCTCCGCCAATAATCGCAATTCTTCCGCAGTCGTACATTTTATAATAAATTGACAATTAAAAATTGAGAATTGAGAATTATGATTACCCTTGTCCGTTTCGCTTGTGCTGCGTCATGTCAGCAAAGGTAATCATAATTCTCCATTTCCAATTATGAATTTTCAATTTTATTCGCCGCCTCAATCCACTTGGCGAATTCGTCAACCTTTGGGTTCTCGTAGCCAAGCTTGTATTTCTTGTTCACTCCGCAGGCATCCTGCTGGAGTTTCTGCGGGTTCACTTCCTTGATGTCTGACACAAGGTAATAGCCGCACTTGTTCAGCACGGGTACCCATTCTTCGGGCACGCCGACGGCCTTCCACTCCTCAACGCTGCTCTTCGGTGCTTTCTTTTCCGGGCGCATCTGTGGGAAGAAAAGCACCTCCTGAATATATGTCTTGCCCGTCATGAGCATCACAAGGCGGTCGATGCCAATGCCGATACCGCTCGTCGGCGGCATACCGTACTGCAAGGCGCGCAGGAAGTCCTTGGTCGATAATCATTGCCTCGTCGTCGCCCTTGTCGGCCAAACGCATCTGTTCCTTGAAGCGTTCTTCCTGGTCGATGGGGTCGTTAAGCTCCGAATAAGCGTTGGCAAGCTCTTTTCCGTTCACCATAAGTTCGAAACGCTCGGTCAGTCCGGGCTTTGAGCGGTGCATCTTTGTCAGCGGCGACATCTCAACGGGATAGTCGGTGATAAACGTAGGCTGGATGAACGTGCCCTCGCAGAATTCCCCGAATATTTCATCTATGAGCTTTCCTTTGCCCATGGTGTCGTCAATCTCCATGTCGAGTTTCTTGCAAACCTCGCGTATTTGAGCCTCGTCCATGCCGTTAAGGTCGTAACCGGTCTTCTCCTTGATGGCGTCAAGAATGGGAAGGCGGCGGTACGGAGCCTTGAAACTTACGATGTTTCCGTCAATCTCGCGCTCGGGTTTGCCGTTTACGGCTATGCAGACGGTTTCCAAGAGTTTCTCGGTGAACGACATCATCCAGTTATAGTCCTTGTACTGCACGTACAGTTCCATGCAGGTGAACTCCGGGTTGTGGTTGCGATCCATGCCTTCGTTGCGGAAGTTCTTGCCTATCTCGTAAACGCCTTCAAATCCGCCGACGATGAGTCGCTTAAGGTAAAGCTCCGTGGCGATGCGCATGTACATGTCTGTATCAAGCGCATTGAAATGCGTAATGAACGGCCTTGCACTGGCTCCGCCGGCAATTGTCTGTAGCGTAGGAGTCTCAACCTCGGTGTATCCGGCCTCGTCGAGCACCTTCCTTATCGTCCTTATGACCGTAGCACGCTGCAGGAAGGTGTCCTTCACGCCGTCGTTCACCACAAGGTCTACGTACCTCTGGCGGTAACGCAGCTCCGGATCGTCGAACTTGTCGTAGGCCACTCCGTCCTTGTATTTCACTATCGGCAGCGGCTTGAGACTCTTCGAGAGCAGCGTCAGGCTCTGAGCGTGGACACTGATTTCGCCCGTCTGCGTGCGGAACACGAAGCCCTTGACGCCGATGAAGTCGCCGATGTCAAGCAATTTCTTGAACACCTTATTATATAAATCCTTGTCCTCGCCGGGACAAATGTCGTCACGTGTAATGTAAACCTGTATCCTGCCCTTCGAATCTTGAAGCTCGGCGAATGCGGCCTTGCCCATCACGCGGCGGCTCATCATGCGCCCGGCGATGCACACCTCGCGGCGCGGCTCGTCGTCATTGAAATCCGCCTTGATGTCAGTCGAAAATGCGTTTGTTGGATACTCTGCCGCCGGATACGGGTCGATGCCCATAGCGCGCAGTTCTTCGAGACTTTGGCGTCTGCCGATTTCCTGTTCACTTAGTTCTAAAACGTTCATACCTAATTTAGTATTCTTTTGAAGCGGTGATGCCGCGCCGTCCGCTTCAGCGCCAAACCCCGCGCTGCAAGCCGGTTCGGCCGTCGCCCGTTATGGCGCGGCTTATTCCTTGCAAAAATACAAATAATTGACGACATAGACGAAGGTTTAAAGAAGATTTACAAAAATATGTACTCTTACGTGCATGTGGATGCCTGCGCTTAGGTGCGGCTATGCCTGTTGCGGCGGTTAGGCAAACTGTCACTTGTTCAGTACCATGTGCTTTCTTTTTGATTTATGATGACGCTCTCTCCTGCCGTTATTTTGCAGGATAAGACCGCTTCCATGCAAATATGGCAAGCAGAAGTGTGCAAACGTAACTGCCATACGTACAGGAATTTAATGTCTTTAACGGCTTGAATGTGCAAAAACAACGGTTTGAAAAAGCGCGGTAACGGGCTGTTTTGGAACGAAAAAGCCGTCCAAGCATGTCATTTGGATGGCTTTTGAGTATATTAAAGGCGGCCTTTGCTAATGTAAAAGACCGTCTTTTACACTGCCAAAGACGGCAAATGACGGCGAGAATGGCCGTTAATTATATTAAAAGAGCCACAATACGGCCCGTCGCCGAGCTGTTTTGCAAATACAGACGTACATTTTCCGCCTGACGTTTGGCCGCAAAATTGCGGCCAAACGTTTCAAAATGGCACAACGGTTGTCTGCCAAAAGTTCACCCACAGCGACTTAACCACGCATGAACATATTGTAACGGCCAAGCAGTCCGGTTATGTCCTGTACGTCGTCTTCCCTGAAAAACGAGGATACCTTCTTGGGATGCCAGTTGCCGACGACGCGCCCTCCGCTTATGATTATGGGATAAAACAGGCCGTTGTTGCTATATGCACGCGGACGGAACTCGCCTTCGAGCACATGGTGGCGGCTCTTGTAGCCAAGCAGGTATTCGTCATACGATGGCAGCAGGAGCGTCTGCCGTCGGCAGCCGCGCGTGCGGCAGTCCCGGTGGATGTAGTATGCCGTGACGCCATGCTTTTCTTCTATAAGTTCGTTGCGTATCGTTTCGATTGCCGCGCGGCATTCGCCTGTGTTCAGGTTAGTCCACCACGTAAAGTCTTCAAGTGTGGCCGGCGAATGGCTGCGGAAGTATTTTCGGGCGAGCATGGCGACCGCCTCCTCGCGCGTCGGCTCTTCTGCCGGAGGTATGCGTTCGTCGATGAGCGCGTATGTATTTTCCTTTTCGTCAAGCTCTCCGCTGCAAATGACACCGTCAAGCTCAGCCCTGCGTAGGTATATTGAGATTGTGTGCAGAGTGTCTGCCAGGCCAAGCTCCGCCAACCGTCCGACAAGTTCGCTTTTTGTGGTTGATTTCCGTCCTGAAAGAGCTTGCCCGATTAGGCGGTTGGCTCGGCCATATTCCACCTCGCTGATATCCCGTCCATGATACGCCGCATATCCGTTGATGGCGGCTTTGTTCCTGTCGGCGCAGAGCTTCAGCATCCACCGCAAGTCTTCCGCCGCCACAAGCTGCCATGTGCAGCGGAAAAGGTGCGTGCGGACGATGCGTCCCGAATTGTACGCCGACCTGAATGCCGCCATTGAGGGACGCTTCATCCTGATGCCGACAGCCCAGCGCATCATCCTGTATTCCTGCGCCTGCAACATGCCCATGTACGCAACGAGGTCGTGGACGTCGGTAAATTGTGGCACAACAAGCTGTTGGTTGAGCAACCGTATATTTGGTATGTTCATGTATTAAACGGGCTTGGGATTACCTGTAAATAGAGTATCTGCAATCTTTCCCCTGCGCGTACTTCTCGAAAAGGCGCACAAGATATTCGGCGTTGGCCGTAACCTGCGCTTCGTTTCCGTCGTAACCGTTTATGAGAACGAGAACGCGGCGCGTTGAGATGTCAATCTTCGTGCGCTCGTTGTCGCTCGTAGGCGTGCCCACACCGCCTATGGCGTCACGGTAAACGGGCAGACCTGCGATGTTGATTGTACCTCGCCCGCGTTCAAGGCGACGACGTTACGGCAAACGTGCGCACGATACGCTCCATTCCGCTCGTGCTAAAGGACGGCGACTGGCCGCGCGAGTTTGAGATACGAGGCGAGATATTGCTGCCATGGCGCGAGTTCGAGCGCATCAACGCAGAGCGTGAGGCCGCCGAGGAACCGCTATTCGCCAATCCACGCAACGCCGCCAGCGGCACACTAAAGAGCCTCGACCCGAAAGTGGCGGCATCGCGGCGGCTCGACGCTTATCTCTATTACCTGCTAGGTGACGGCATCGAGGGAGACGGGCACTATGAGAACCTGATGCGCGCCAAGGCCTGGGGCTTCAAAATAAGCGACGGCATGCGCAAGGTGAAGACATTGGAAGAGATTTACGACTTCATTGCCTACTGGGATACGGAGCGAAAGAACCTGCCCGTGGCCACTGACGGCATCGTCCTTAAGGTCAATTCACTGCGCCAACAGCGTGCCTTGGGCTACACGGCAAAGAGCCCACGCTGGGCAATAGCTTACAAATTCAAGGCCGAGCGTGAATGCACACAGCTTAATGAAGTAACCTATCAGGTTGGCCGCACAGGGCAAATCACGCCCGTAGCCAACATGGAACCGGTACAGCTGGCCGGCACAACGGTGCGCCGAGCCACGCTGAACAACGAGGATTTCATCCGTAGCCTCGACCTGCACGATGGCGATTACGTATATGTGGAGAAAGGTGGAGAAATAATACCGAAGATAGTCGGTGTCGACACCTCGCGCCGACAGGTGGGCGCACACCCCGTTGAATTTATAACTCATTGCCCAGAATGCGGTGCCAAGCTTGTGCGCTATGAGGGAGAGGCGGCTCACTACTGCCCCAACGATGCCGGATGCCCCCCGCAGATTAAGGGGCGCATAGAACATTTTATATCGAGAAAGGCGATGAACATTGACAGTCTCGGCCCTGAGACAGTCGATGAATACTACCGTCGCGGACTTATCAGAAACGTGGCCGACCTGTACGACATCCGCGTAGAACAGATAAACGGCGACGGCAACCGCCAAAAGTCGGCACAAAGGGTCGTCGACGGCATAGCCGCATCGCGCCAAGTGCCATTTGAACGCGTGGTGTTCGCCCTCGGCATACGCTTTGTCGGCGAAACATCGGCACGCCTTCTGGCTCGTAAGTTCAAGAACATCGACTCCTTGGCCGCCGCCTCACTACAAGAGCTTATGGACGTTGACGGCATCGGCGAGGTGATCGCAAAGAGCGTTATCACGTATTTCCACAACCCAGCCAACATCGAGATAGTGAACCGCCTGCGCGCCTACGGACTGCAAATGCAGCTGAGCGACGAGCAGATGCAAGCGCAGGGCACGAAGCTCGCAGGCAAGAGCATCGTCATCAGCGGCGTGTTCACACGTCACAGCCGCGACGAGTACAAGCGCATCATCGAGCAGAACGGCGGCAAGAACGTGGGCAGCATCAGCGGCAAGACATCCTTCATACTCGCCGGCGACAACATGGGGCCGGCGAAACTACAGAAGGCCGAGAAGCTTGGCATACCCATCATTGACGAAGACACATTCTTGGAAATGATTGAATGACACCATACCCTTCCCTACAATGGAGGGGACCCGACAAGCCTGGAATTCAATAAAGAACGCAATGCATCTCATATGATTCTCATTCACTATGATATATGAAAAACATTGCGTTCTTATATGTAAAATCCACAAAACTATTTCTTGCTGAATTTTTTTATGGCACTGTAGGCCTCGTAAAGGCCAAGCTCACCGGCTTTGCTTAAGTCGGAGATGCCAAGGTCAGTCTTGCCTAGGTTTATGTTGGCTATGCCACGGTTATAATATGCTTCGGCAAGTTTTGGATCGAGCCTGACGGCATTGTCATAATCAGCTATGGCACGGACATAATCTTTGTTGGCAGCGTAAAGGTTGCCACGGTCGAAGTACAGATAGGCATTGTCCGGACTGAGCTTTATTGCCGTATCTAAATCGGCAATCGCACCGACGGTCTTCATGCGCACGTCTTCCCCACGAGAAGCGTCGTACTCATTCATCCTGGCCTGACAGACGGCACGCTGCCAGTAAGCCAACGACGACGTGCTATCAGTTTGAATGTAAATGGTGAGGTCGCTTATTGCGTCGGCATAGTTCTGGACAACGCTGTTTGCCACGGCACGCTGGAGAATCAGGCCCTTGTCACGCGACAGATTGCGAGACGCGTCGATGCGGGCAGACAAAGTGTCGACAACGGCAAAGACTGCGTTGCTCTCCTGCTCGGACAACTGCTTCACGCCACACCTTACATGTATCTGGCGCAAAGGCTTCTCGTTGAAATTGAACTTTTCAACCTCACTGTCGAATGCCTGATAAGACTTGACAACATTGTCATACGGGCTGTAAGAAAGCTGGAACATCGGAAGGAATACGACGTCAACCTTGCGGTTTTGCACGCGTCCGCGGTAAACAGTGGAATACTCATGCCGGTGTTCTCGTCTTCGACAACAAGCTGGTTATACTTGTCAAAATCAATCTCGCTCTTCTTCCGCACTTCATCCTTCTTCTTCCTGCTCCACCTTTGCTGGCGGCCATAACGCTTGTCCATTTGCGCCTTGAAGATGCGGAACTCGTCAAATGCTCTGCTTTTCGACGTAAGTCCAACCTTGCGGTAACAACGGGCACGGTTGTTCAGTCCGGCCCAGAAATTAGGATACTGGTCGATGAGTTTTGTATAATCACGTATGGCCCCGTAAATGTCGCCCGTGCGTTCAAGAAGGATTGCACGGTTGTAAATGGCCATTACATTGTCTGGTTCGAGGCTTATGACATAGTTGAAATCCTCAATTGCACGGTTGTCGTCGCCCACCTGGACACGCAACTGTCCGCGGTTGTAATGCGCAAGAAAGTTGTTGGGATCTATCTCAATGGCCTTGTCATAATCGGCAAGCGCACCATTAAGATTGTTTATATTATAACGGGCCCGTCATACGGGTCCAGTTCCAGACTCTTGTCCAAATATTTGGCGCCGTTGACGGTGTCCTTCTGCAACATGCACACTTCCGCTTTCAGGGAATAAGCTTTTGAATAGGTTTTCCACATAGTCATCATGGAATCCAAATCCGCATTGGCCGCATCGTAGTCTTTTTCCATTTTGCACAACACGCGGTTGAACCACAAGTTCTTGTCATATGGATTGAATTCTATCGTCTTGTCATAATCGGCAATCGCCCCGTCAAACTTCTTCTGCCTTATGCGGCACAATCCACGAAGCTCAAACAAATCAGGCACATACGGATTAAGCCTTATCGCCTCCGAACAGTCTTTCTCGGCACCTACATAGTCGTCAAGATAAAACTTGGCCACAGCACGCAGGAACCAAGGCTCATAAAGATAAGGCTTGACCATGATAACCTGGTTGAAGTATTGTATCGACAGGACATAATCCTCATAATAAAGCGCACTTCGTCCCACATCGATAAGCCTGTCTGTCCTGAACTGCGAACAAACCGGCAAAAACGCGAACAATAGCAAAAATGACAGCAAAAACTTGCGCATATTAATTGGATGTCCTGAAATACAAATAAAAAACACGCGCCGCAGACCTGCAACGGTCACGACGCGAAAAAACCTTACAGTCTATTTATGGGCTATCTTGGTACGGTAATTGCAATTGAAACGGCCTTGCAGTATTGACTTCAACTTGTTTTTAATAAGCTGCCGGCGCAGCGGCGACACACGGTCGATGAAAAGTTTTGCGTCAAGATGGTCGAACTCATGCTGCATGACACGCGCCAAATAACCTTCTACCCATTCGTCGTGCTCGACAAAATCCCCATCCATATACTTGACACGGATACGCGTAGGGCGCTTAACACTTTCATGTATGCCCGGAACCGACAGGCATCCCTCCTCGGATGTGTCTACTTTCGTATCGTCATACTCAAGTATGTGTGGATTTATATATGCCTTGCGGAACCCCTTATATTCGGGTAAATCTTCTGAAAGCACATCAAGGTCTATCACAACCAGACGAATGCCAAGACCTACCTGGGGAGCCGCCAAGCCCACACCGTCAGACGCGGTAAGCGTCTCAAACATATTTGCTATGAGTCCTTTCAGATCAGGATAACTGTCATCGATGTCCTGCGACACCTTGCGCAGCACCGGATGACCATAAATATAAATAGGTAATATCATCGTTTTCTTCTTGCAGATTCCAAATAACCTTGCAATATTATCGTTGCACTCAACTCGTCGACAAGAGCTTTGTCTTGTCTTTTCTTCTTATGCAAACCGCCGTCTATCATCGCCCTATGCGCCAACACGGAAGTAAAGCGCTCGTCATAAAACTCAACCGGGATACCAGGGAATTCCTTACGCCAGCGATTTACAAACGGCACTATCCTTGCCATATTCTCGCTCGGGCTTCCATCAGCCTGCTTAGGCTCGCCGACCACAATGAGTTCGACCTGCTCCCTGCTGACATAATCGCGTAGGAAATCAAGCAGGCCTGACGTAGGAACTGTCACCAATCCACCTGCAATAATCTGCATCGGGTCGGTGACAGCTATGCCTGTACGCTTCTTTCCGTAATCGATAGACAGGATACGGCCCACGTATTTATTTCTGATTATACAACAACCAAGCATCAGGATACTGTGCCCTAAGCTCATTACGGCTGTTTACCGCATCCGCCTTGGTATCATAAGTAGCGGCAATGACACGGTACATCTGGTTTGACGGGTTATATGCCACTTGTGCGTCATATCCCTGGCTCTTAAGTGTAGCCTGTAAACCTTCCGCATTTGCCTGCATCGCGAAGGAACCGACAATGACGCTGAAATTCTTAAGACCGCCTCCATTGACAACAGACAAGCTTTCTTGTCTTACAGGAACATTGTCCGCATTATCAACAACCACGGTCTCGCTTGCAGGTTTCTCCACAACAGGAGCAACCACGGCGATTTCCTCATTACCCTGATTTTGTTCTGTGGCACGGTTCTCTTCCTGAGCTTTAGCTTTCTCATACATCTTCTTGTAAGCACTTTCAGATGATTTACAACCCGTAAACGCCAAAGCCACGCATAAGCCTGCGCACATAACCATGTATTTCTTCATAATTTCTCGTGTTATTGTTTAGAAATCAGTTTATTTTTCTACATTTATTGTGCGAAATTACACAAAAACGAGTAAAACCGCCGAAAAGTGGCACATAAAGTTTGTTAAATCAAACAAATACAGTGTTTTTAACAAAAAAGTCCGATAAAAACATTGGCTTTTGGGAATTTATCACTATTTTTGCTATCAGGAAATCCATTTACAAAAACAGGCATTATTGCTGACGAGAATTATTGTACAACATTAAACTTATATTAATTATGAAAGCATTAGGTTATATCGGCGCATTTTTAGGCGGCGCCATCGCAGGAGCGGCTTTAGGCTTGCTTCTTGCACCGGAAAAGGGTAAAGACACTCGCGAAAAGATAACTGACGCCATTGACGACTTTTGCCAGAAGCACAATATCAAGTTGAGCAGAAAGGAAATGAACGACTTGGCAGAGGACATCACAGACGTAGCTGATACCGAAAAGGCTTAAACCACTGTTTAGCACATGTTTTCAAGCGACAAGAACATTGAAACCATCGGCCAGCTCATACAACTGGTAAAACACAGTATCGGGCTTCAGGGAGAATACCTGAAGCTCGATATCATGGAAAAGACTGTAAGGATAATCACAGCCTTACTGCTCTTTGCCATACTCACACTGATTGTCATAGCAATCTTGTTTTTCATTTCGATGTCGGCAGCAATCGCTATGGGAGAATCTATCGGCTACCCTGCTTCATTCGGCATCATTGCAGCTTTTTATATTATAATATTCATTTTATTCCTCGTTTTTAGAAAAAGCTGGATTGAAAGACCGTTAATCAGATTCATAACCAGCTTGTTAATGGAATAAACCGTCCCAAAAAACATGAAAAAAACAGAAACCTACAACACCTTGCACGAAATAAGGCTGCGCAAAGAAAATATCCTGTCTGAAATCAGGATGGACAATCAACAAATCAACATGCTTTGGAAAGACTTGTTTCGCAAGCCTGAACCAAAAAAGAAAGCACTTTCGCTCTCGTCCATCATGACAATGGGTACAGGAATGGCCGACGGCTTATTATTCATATGGAAATTATACCGCAAATATAAAAAGAAGTAGCTTAAAATATCAGGAAAACACAAAGATTTCAAAACCTATATAAATAAAAAAGGAGTACCGCTGTACTCCAAGAAACCAGCCTGATTTTACCGTAAGATGGGAATGATGTTCCGGCGAAAAGCGCAAGGCATTGACAACAAGAACTTTCACGCCCTTAAAATACTTAAGTTCACCGTTTGGAATCGTCTTCATGTCAGTTATATACATCAGATTTCCTATCCTATACCCTAGTATTGGGAGTTTATCGTGCATAACCTGAACCGGAACGACATCTGTTCCTTTTATGGAAAAGGACTGATGTGGAACCACCACATTCAATCTTATGTTAGGAACCCCAGGGTACTTATGCGCTCCAAAACAATACGGTATTGAATGCCTCAAACGCTCGGAAGTCGCAAGGTCTGCATATATGTCTATTTTTCCAAAAGCACAAAATGGCCGCAAGTCGTCAAGTCCTCCCACATGGTCATAGTGCACGTGGGTCAACAACACAGCATCAATCTTCTTGAACTCTTGCCGAAGCATTTGCTGGCGAAAATCCGGACCGCAGTCTATCAAAATCCTCGTATCACCATCCTCGAAAAGAGCAGAGGCCCTTAACCGCTTGTCATACGGATCCTGACTTGTACAAACCTTACACCTACAACCAATTGTCGGAACACCGACAGAAGTACCAGTACCGAGAAAAGTCAACCTCATACAATCAAATCACATTCACCTCTGGAACTATATCTATGCCGAACCTTAATTTAACGTCATTACGGATTGCATCACAAAGCTTCAGAATCTCTGCGCCAGACGCACCACCACGATTTACAAGAACCAGCGCCTGGCAGGAATGAACGCCAGCCCTCCCTAACGACTTTCCTTTCCATCCACACTGCTCTATCATCCACCCGGCAGGAATCTTCTCACGCCCACCGTCAACCGTGTAATGCGGAACTTTGCCAAAGCGGCTAACAAGCTCTTCATATTTACCCTTCTCCACAATCGGATTGGTAAAGAAACTGCCAGCGTTGCCTTCCACTGCCGGATCCGGAAGTTTAGCCTTGCGAATCTCTATTATTATGTCTCTAAGCTGAGAGACCGTCGGAGAGTTTATGCATTTCGCTTCAAGTTCAGAACGTATATTCCCATAATCAAGATGCGGAACAAACGTATCCGAAAGCCGATACGTAACATAGGTTATGACATAACGTCCACGCCATTCGCCCTTAAACTTGCTCCACCTGTATGAATATTCGCAATCACTATTAGAGAACTCACACACCTCGCCAGTTTTCACGTCAACAGCTTCAACCTTTTCTATCAAGTCTTTAGCCTCAACACCATACGCCCCGATTTCTATCTGGAAAGTCTTTCCGCGCCTACACACCATTATCCACACACAGCCTAACCGTCGTTACTTCTCCACAGCAACTGGCACTGCCGACCTGGCATGACGTCCCTGCTGAATCAACACCGTTCATAATCGGGTCCATACATTCCGTTATCCACACAGAGTCTAACAACGTCATCCCACACTTCTCCACTACCACAACGCAAGAAAATGTTGCCGTCCATCCGAACGTATTGTGGCATGAGTCCCTTTTACCAAAGTTTTGATGAATGAAAACCGTCATTGGCAATGCCTCGCATCACGAATATCTTTTGATTGCCTTCGGCGTACTTCTGGCCATACATTATATTATATATGAATCCGGAAGGCAGTTCCGGAGCGAAAGCCGGCCACGTCTCAGGAGCTATCTCTCCCGTCATCGTACTGAAATCATCGTCTGGATCCGGCCCGGTGAACTCTACCGGATTGTTAAGACTTTCCAGTTGGAACTCAGAATCTGTGGCGAAACGCTGGTAAAACGCAAGAAACGAGGCATTGGTGTTGTTCACCATGTCGTTTGTCCTGACTGAAGTCAGCATCCAACGGCCTCCTACCCTGTCGAACATGTATTTTTCAACTTTCTCTTCTACAAGGTTTACCTTTTCTATGACAACATTGTTTATCGAAGTGTCTTTCACCACGTCCATCTGCTTCTCGCTGTCGAATATCAGCGTGTAATAGCCCTGCTCCATAAAGAAAGGCTCCATTTTCCATTGTGCCCTTTTAACATAGGTCACGCTTTCCCCGTCGACCACCTTCAGCGGAAACTTTATCCTGCTGAACTGCAACTTGCTGTTGGCGGCAAAGTTGAATATGAAATCGTCAAACAGTTCGTCGGCGGCCTTCGGCATCGGCTGTTTCGAGATTATTTCCACTATGGTGTCAGTAGCGGCGGTATCTACGGTAAGCGTCGTGTCTACGACCGTAGAGTCTGCCGCCTCCGGCTTCCTGTCGGAGCAGCCTGTCCACACCATCAACATTGACAGGCACACAGCAAAGAGCAATAAAAGACCCTTTCTCATAATTTCCTTAACTATTTCAGCGGATGCGTGAAAACCGGTGCATGGTTTATACGGCCTAAAGCGATACGGCATTTACCGCCGGAACAACACTGCGTTGCTGCGCCTTCAGCACCGCTTTACACGCGTCTGTAACAGTCTCTCAAAATTTGCGCAAAAGTACAACTTTATTTTGGTTTATGGCATATATTCAAGCTAAAAATATTACCTTTGCATCAAGATTTTAATACGCATCAAAATTATCTTCAAAATGATACTCGACAAAATAGCGAAACTGCTTGAAGAAGTAAAAGGGCTTAACGCTTCAACGCCCGAAGAAATAGAAGCCTTAAGACTTAAATACCTAAGTAAGAAGGGCGAAATCAACACTCTTATGGCCGACTTCCGCAATGTTCCGGCGGAACAGAAAAAGGAAGTCGGAATAAAAATCAACGAGTTGAAACAAACCGCGCTCGAACGCATCAACTCGCTGCGCGAACAATGCGAGACCGAAGACAACAGGAACGAAGACACTGACCTTACACGCACGCCTTATCCCATTAGGTTCGGCACGCGACATCCGCTTACAATAGTAAAGAACGAGATAATCGACATCTTCTCGCGCATGGGCTTTACGCTTGCCGACGGCCCTGAAGTCGAGGACGACCTCCACGTATTCACAAAGATGAACTTCGCCGCAGACCATCCGGCGCGCGACATGCAGGACACTTTCTTCGTTGAGACCAACCCCAACGACGTTACCAAGAACATCATCCTACGCAGCCACACAAGCTCCGTCCAGGCACGTGTCATGGAGACGACGCAGCCTCCTATCCGCGTAATCTGCCCAGGACGTGTCTACCGCAACGAAGCCATCACGGCGCGCGCACACTGCTTCTTCCACCAAATAGAAGGACTTTACATCGACAAAAACGTATCGTTCACAGACTTGAAGCAGGTCCTTCTTACTTTCGCACGCGAACTTTTTGGGGCAGACACAAAAATCCGCCTGCGCCCAAGCTACTTCCCGTTCACCGAGCCAAGCGCCGAGATGGACATTTCATGCCACATCTGCGGGGGCAAGGGGTGCGGTTTCTGCAAGCACACCGGGTGGGTTGAAATCCTTGGATGCGGCATGGTTGACCCGAATGTCCTCGAACTTTGCGGAATAGACAGCAATGTTTACAGCGGATATGCCTTCGGTCTCGGTGTCGAACGCGTCACAAACCTGAAATACCAGGTGTCCGACCTGCGGCTGTTCTCCGAGAACGACGTCCGCTTCCTGCACGAATTTGACTCGGCAAATTAATTCTTCAGGGAACAAGGGACAAGGAGAGAAGGAGCAAGTAGAGGCCAATTGCCGCATGCAGGCATGCAATGAAACAAGAACACCTACTTGCTCCTTCTCTCCTTACTATTTCAAAGCAAAAGGCAAACACATGAAAGAGCGTCTTTTCACACGCAGTTACATTTTCATCCTCGCGGCAAACTTCCTCCTTTATTTCGGCTTCTGGATACTCATACCCGTCCTGCCGTTCTATCTCCGCGAGACTTTTCACTGCCCTGCCGCCATACTCGGCGCCATACTTAGCTGCTACACGGTGAGCGGACTGTGCGTGCGTCCGTTTTCAGGCTATCTCATGGACAAGTTCCCACGCAAGCCCATATACATACTTTGCTATTTCGCATGCACGGCAATCTTCCTCGGTTATATCGCTGCCGGAGTGCTTACATGGTTCATTGTGCTGCGCGCGCTCCACGGCATAGCGTTCAGCAGCGTGAGTGTAGGCGGCAACACGCTGTGTGTTGACATCACCCCGAGCAGCCGCAGGGGTGAGGCGCTGGGCTATTACGGACTGATGAACAACACGGCGATGGCCCTCGGCCCAATGACAGGACTTTTCATGCACGACAACGTCAGCTATAACGGGATATTCCTTACGGGCATGGCTTTCAGTACGGTGGGCTTGCTGTTCGCCATGTGCATAAAGGCACGCACGCCTGAATCAATCAAAGCGCGGCAGGCAGGCGCTGCTCCGGCCGCCACTAACCGCAAACTGTCGCTCGACCGCTTCTTCCTTATCAAGGGGATACCCGTCAGCATTTCCTTGCTTATGCTCTCCATTCCTTACGGGGCGACGACAAACTTCGTGGCAATGTACGCACGCGAAATCCACCTCGACGTTCCGTCGGGATTTTTCTTCACGCTAATGGCCGCAGGCATGGGTGCCTCACGCCTTGTAGCCGGCAAAAAGGTTGACCAGGGATACATCACACAGTGCATCCACATCGGCCTTTACCCTGTCGTGCTGGCGTTTTTCATACTTAGCATGTGCCGCTTCGCCGCACCTTTCTCCACAGGCATTGCCGAAGCAATGTTCTTCTCCGTCCCCGTGCTGCTCGGCATCGGCTTCGGCGTTATCTTCCCGGCCATGAACACTCTCTACATCAACCTCGCGCCCAACAACCAGCGCGCCACAGCCACCAGCACTTACCTGACGGCCGTGGGACGTCGGCATTGGCATTGGCATAGCGACAAGCGGCATCATAGCGCATTACTTCACATTCTACATGGTTTACCTCATCGGCTCCGTGCTCTGCCTTGTCTCGATGCTTTATTTCAACATGAAAGTGACGCCGCATTACAACCGCAACAAGCTCAGGTAAATGGTACTGAACGTTACGGCTACAGGTTAAAGTATCACAACTTCACTTACTGCTAAAATAAAACATGGCTTTTTACAGTCCCAAAGGCCACGTTTTACCTTCTAAAAGGCCACGTTTCGCAATGCAAAACGTGGCCTTTTGCAACGCATTGGCTTACAGCACGTTACCCCACACTACGGCAAGCCGCGCCCAAACTGGCACAAACCGCACTGACGGCGGCCGCCTTTGCGGCTGGCAACAACGCAGAAACTCATTACCGGAACAAGCAAATATTGTGACGGAAAAACATCAAACAGAGTGACTCTTAATGCGAGTAAATGTTAAATATTAGTTTTTTAGCATTTAAAATTTGCATTTTACGCAATAAAACTATATATTTGCGACATCTTATTTATGATTTCGAAGATTTTAACGAAATCGTCAGAGGTTGGCTGCATCCTGCGCCAACCTCTTTTTATATAACCTGCTTTTTCGTCCGCATTGTTTGGACATTTGACCGGATTTGCCTATTTTTGCGACCAACAATACTACTTTCACCATGAAAACGCTTAAACTACTTGCCGTTATCCTGTCGGCCGCCATCTGCTTGGGGGCGTGCGAAAAGGCCGAACTGGAAAAAGAAAAAGGACACGAAGAACAGCCTTCCGGCGACGGAGGAGGATGGATTGAGGAAGTGGGCGACGGCAGCGACGACGGCTTTGACACAGGCAGCGTGGTTGATGTCGCCACGTTCCGCAGCAACAGCATAGGCCGGCAGGTGTGGCTTAAAGGCTACATTGTCGGCGCGGCGACTGGAGCCAACAACAAGACAAAATACGAGTTCGGCCCTACATTCACCCTACACACGGCCATCCTGCTGGCCGACGACCCGGCGGAGACCAACCCCGGCAAGGTTGTCCCCATACGATTGCAGCAGCAAAAGTACCGGGCCATGCTCAATTTGGAAGACAACCCCGGCAACAAAGGCCGGCGCGTAGCCGTGTTCGGCATACAGGAAAAATACCTTGACATGCCGGGTATAAGGACTATCGACGCGTTGGAACTTGACCCCGACTGAACAACAAAGCGGCTTCTGAACGCGGATGCAATTCTGAATTTTGTTAAATTTTGACAGCACGCAGTGCATTTTCATTAAATAATTTTTGCCAAACAGACCAATATCCTTATCTTTGCATATATAAAACCGCATGAATGTCAGCAAAGCTCCCATTCATTAGGAGTTAAAGGAGTTAAAGTAGTTAACGTTCGCTCCGCTCACTAAGGAGTTAAAGACAAATGCCTTGCAGGTTTATGCCTTATCAACGGCAGTAGGGCTGTTTGCAGATATTCATTAAAACTAATTAAAACAACATTTTACAAAACCCTTGCCTATCGGAACATCATTACTTCAAGAACAAAAAAGTAATAATGAAAAATCTTAACGCATTGACCGACGAGGAACTCGCCTTGGCCTACATTGACGGAGACAACAGCGCCTTCGACGAGCTTTTGTCGCGCAACCAGGGCAAGCTGTTCTCATATATCCTGTTCGTGGTAAGGGATGAAGACAAGGCCAACGACCTGTTCCAAGAAACTTTTGTGAAGGTCATAACCAAGCTTCATGAAAAGCGCTACGTTGACAGCGGCAAGTTCAGCGCATGGATTATGCGCATTGCCCACAACGTGATGATGGACTGGTACAGGGAGCAACGCGCCCGCAACCTAATCGAACTGTCAGAGGAGAACAACCTGTCGAACCTAAGCAAGAACGACATCCTTGAAATAAACGTGGAGAACCGCTACGTCAACGATTTCGCTTATCGCCGACAACTACAATATCCTGCAAAGCCTCGGCAGGTTCGGCATAAACCTCGGCTTCGGCGACAAGACTGTGCGCGAAGTGTGCGACGACCAGGGCGTTGACACATACACATTCCTCGCCGTGGTGAACTTCTCAATCAACGGACACCGCGACATAGACGACGGCGGACGCTTCTCAATCCCTACCCTGCTGCACTACCTGAAGGCGTCGCACGAGTATTACCTGAACTTCCAGCTGCCCACAATACGCAAGGAGCTGGCCGCAGCCCTTGACGAAAACGACAACCTTGCACGCCTCATCATGAAGCTGTATGACGAATACGCCCACGAAATCAAGAAGCACATGCAATATGAAGAGAAAACGGTATTCCCCTACGTAGACGACCTGCTGGCCGGAAAAGTGAGCGACGACTACGACATGGAGACATTCTCGAAGAAACACGGACAGACAGACCAGAACTGCGCGAACTGAAAAACATCATAATAAAATACCTGCCGAGCGACATACACCACAACAACCAGCTTACGGCAACCCTATACAAGCTCTACAACAACGAGGAATGGCTTGAAAACCACTCGCTCGTCGAGGAAAGCATATTCATCCCCGCAATCAGAAAACTTGAACTGAAATACAAGCAGAACAACGTAAGCGTAAAGATTTCGAAGATGATTTAGCCGGAACCAGGACGGCAGCGAAGTGCTTAGCGACAGGGAGAAAGACGTCATCGTAAGCCTTGTGCAGGGCATGACGAACAAGGAGATTGCCGACCACCTGTGCATTTCCATCAACACGGTCATCACCCATCGCCGCAACATAGCGCGCAAACTGCAAATCCACAGTCCGGCAGGACTGACGATTTACGCCATCGTAAACAATCTTGTCGACATCTCGGCAGTGAAGCTTTAGCCTCAAGTTAGCAATCACAGGCAGGCCGTGCGCCTTGCCGTTTGTAACAGTCCATCACACGGACGACAAACGGCAAGGCGCATTTTTATTTTGTTTTCCAATTTAAAAACACGCAAAAAGCTGCTCTATTTGAAAAACTTTTCATATCTTTGCGCCGTCAAAATTTTACAAAATGGAAAACTTTTGAAAATCAAAACATAAAAAAGTTTCCTAAAACGGATAACTTTTCATACAACAAGACAACAACATTACACGAACAACGATAATGAACGCAATGAATTTCACCATCACCAAACGCGACGGGAACACCGAACGGTTCAGCCTCGACAAAATCATGAACGCGATAATAAAGGCGTTCGACTCGGTAAAAGAACCGGCAGACCTGAACTGCATATCGCGTATAATAAGCCATCTCGACCTCAAAGACGGCATCACAGTAGAAGACATACAGAACCAAGTGGAAGAAGCGCTGATGCGCGAAGGCTTTTACAAGGTTGCAAAAAGCTTCATGCTGTACCGCCAGCGGCATACCGAAGACCGTGAAACGATGGAAAAGATGAAGTTCCTGGCAGACTACTGCACGGCCAGCAACGCCGCAACAGGCTCGAAATATGACGCCAACGCCAACGTGGAACACAAGAACATAGCCACACTTATAGGCGAACTGCCAAAGTCGAACTTCATCCGCCTGAACCGCAGACTGCTCACCGAGCGAATCAAGAAGATGTATGGCAAGGAACTGGCAGACAAATACATTTACATGCTCGACCACCACTTTATATATAAGAACGACGAGACAAGCCTTGCCAACTACTGCGCATCCATCACGATGTACCCTGGCTGATAGGCGGAACCGTGTCAATAGGCGGGAACTCGACAGCCCCCACTAACCTGAAGTCGTTCTGCGGAGGCTTCGTCAACATGGTATTCATGGTGTCGAGCATGCTCAGCGGAGCCTGCGCCACGCCCGAATTCCTCATGTACCTCAACTATTTCATCGGTCTGGAATACGGCAAAGACTATTGGCGCGAGGCGGAAAAGGTTGTTGACCTGTCGGCAAAACAGCGCACAATAGACAAGGTGGTGACCGACTGTTTCGAACAAATAGTATATTCAATCAACCAGCCTACGGGTGCAAGGAACTACCAGGCCGTGTTCTGGAACATCGCGTATTACGACAAGCCTTACTTCGAAAGCCTGTTCGGCGAGTTCCGTTCCCGGACGGAAGCCAGCCCGACTGGGACGGACTTAGCTGGCTGCAAAAGCGCTTCATGAAGTGGTTTAACCACGAGCGGACAAAAACCGTGCTGACGTTTCCCGTCGAGACCATGGCCCTGTTGACAAAAGACGGCGACGTGATTGACACCGAATGGGGCGACTTCACCGCCGAAATGTACGCCGAGGGACACTCGTTCTTCACCTACATGAGCGACAACGCCGACTCGCTAAGCTCGTGCTGCCGCCTGCGCAACGAGATACAGGACAACGGCTTCAGCTATACGCTCGGCGCGGGAGGCGTGTCGACCGGTTCGAAAAGCGTGCTCACAATCAACCTGAACCGCTGCATACAGTACGCGGTGAACAGCGGCGTTGACTACAAAGAGTTCCTTTGCGGCATCACCGACCTTGTTCATAAAGTGCAACTGGCATACAACGAGAACCTTAAAGAATTGCAACGCGCCGGCATGTTGCCGCTGTTCGACGCAGGCTACATCAACATCGGCCGCCAATACCTCACCATCGGCATCAACGGGCTGGTAGAGGCGGCGGAGTTCCTCGGCCTCGAAATCAACGACAATCCGGACTACCTGTCATTCGTCCGCTCAGTCCTCGGCATCATCGAGAAGTACAACAAGCAGTACCGCACAAAGGACGTGATGTTCAACTGCGAAATGATACCGGCCGAAAACGTAGGCGTGAAACACGCAAAATGGGACAGGGAGGACGGCTACTTCGTGCCGCGCGACTGTTACAACAGCTACTTCTACGTGGTGGAAGACCCTTCGCTCAACATTCTTGACAAGTTCAAACTGCATGGGGCACCATACATTGAGCACCTCACCGGCGGCTCGGCACTGCACATGAACCTGGAAGAACACCTGTCGAAGGCGCAATACCGCCAGCTGCTGCGCGTCGCGGCAAAGGAAGGATGCAACTATTTCACGTTCAACATACCCAACACCGTATGCAACGACTGCGGCCACATAGACAAGCGTTACCTGAAGGAATGCCCGCACTGCCACAGCAAGAACGTTGACTACATGACCCGCGTAATCGGCTACTTGAAGCGCGTGAGCAACTTTTCGGCGGCACGTCAGGCAGAGGCGGCACGCAGACATTACATCAAAGCCTAACGGACAGCAGCCATGTTGAAGTACGTTGACACGGACATCGTGTTCCAGGAAATCCCCGACGAGGTGACAATCGCCGTAAACATATCAAACTGCCCGTGCCGGTGCAAGGGCTGCCACAGCAAACACCTGTGGGCAGACACAGGCGAACCGCTGACTACCGACACAATAGACGGACTGATGTCGAAATACGGGGGAGAGGCGACATGCTTCTGTTTCATGGGCGGCGACGCCGACCCCGAAGGCGTTGCGTCACTGTCACGCTACGTAAGAGGACGGTATCCCGGCATGAAGACCGGCTGGTACAGCGGCCGCAGCCGGACAGGCCAACCGTCGGTACTTGACGCTTTCGACTACGTAAAGCTCGGGCCTTACGTGGAAACGCTTGGCGGACTGAAACATACGACCACCAACCAAAGACTGTACAAACGCCGCGACGACGGTCGTATGGAAGACATTACAAGCCGTTTCTGGCGCAGGCAATGACAGGCGGCAATGCAAAAGGCCGCCTTTTGCATTGCAATATGCCACATATCACCTTGCAAAAGGCCGTCTTTCGCAATGCGAAAGACGGCCTTTTGCAATACGTTGAGTTACAGGGCGTTACGCCACAGGCCGCACATACCATAATAACATGACGCAGGCGGAGGCGCAGCGGCAACTTTGCAAACATACCTTAATTATATAACGACAATACCAAAAATACCTTTATAAATTTCAATATTCGGATTTTAATCACTACATTTGTAGCCGGAAACGTAAAAAACTACGAAATCTATTAAACCCAAACAAATACACTTACAAACTTGAACCTATGAAACAAATACAGACATTACTGCTATGCCTGCTGTTTCCGTTTGCAGTTTACGCATCAGGATGGGACGATGCGAAATACAGACAAATAGAACAAAGCATCAGGACACCACAGTTCGCCGACCGTACTTTCGACATTACGAAATACGGAGCATCGCTGAAAGCCACGCCGGCGCAGAACCAGAAAGCCATAAACAGCGCCATCGAAGCGTGCTCGAAGGCAGGAGGAGGCCGCGTGGTGATACCCGAAGGAACATGGAACACAGGCGCGATAAGGCTGAAAAGCCACGTGAACCTGGTAATAGAGAAAGGCGCAACGCTGCTGTTCGCTTTCGACCGCAGCCTCTACCCGCTCGTGGAGACACGGTGGGAGGGGCTTGACTGCATGAACTACTCACCCCTGATCTACGCCTACAAGGAAACCGACATAGCCATAACGGGCCAGGGCACCATTGACGGCAACGCCTCTGACGACACTTGGTGGCTGATGAGCGGAAAGACACCGAAAAGCAAGGACGTGCCAGTGGCCGAGAAACAACAGAACCCCGGAGGACGCGCCGACCTGCTAAAGATGGCCGAAGACGGCGTGCCCTTGGAGCAACGGGTGTTCGGCACGGGCAAGGGCCTGCGCCCGCAGATGGTAAACCTCAACCAGTGTGACGGCATACTAATCGAGGGCGTGACAATGGTGCGCTCGCCGTTCTGGGTGATGCACCCGCTGCTCAGCAAGAACATAACCGTAAGGGACGTAACAGTGCACAACGACGGACCCAACGGCGACGGATGCGACCCAGAGTCATGCGAGAACGTACTGATTGAAAACTGCGTATTCGATACCGGCGACGACTGCATCGCCATCAAGAGCGGACGCAACGAGGACGGGCGCGAGGGCGGCAAGGGACGCTACACCGGACTGCCCAGCAAGAACATCATAGTGCGCAACTGCATGATGAAAGACGGCCACGGAGGCGTGGTTATAGGCTCTGAAATATCGGGAGGCTGCAACAATGTGTTCGTGGAAAACTGCAAGATGGACAGTCCCAACCTCGACCGCATACTGCGCATAAAGACAAACTCGGCACGCGGAGGAGTGATAGAAAACATTTACATGCGCAACGTCGAGGTTGGCCAGTGCGCCGAAGCCGTGCTGAAAATCAACCTTGACTACGAACCGAAAGAAATAGCCAAGCGTGGATTTTACCCCACGGTGCGCAACGTCTACATGGAGAACGTAACCTGCCAAAAAAGCAAGTACGGCGTAATGATTGTGGCGTTCGACGACCGCACCAACGTAAACAACATCAACCTGAAAGACTGCCGCTTTGACGGCGTGCATTCAAAGCCCGTCTACATCACCGGCAAGACGGAGGGAGTGAACTACGACAACCTTGTCATCAACGGCTCGCTCATCCTCACGGAATACCCGTACAAGCATTACAGCGAGTGGATGACGTACTCCAGAAATGAAGCGCACTCCCCTGCCCTACATGCTCGACTTCGCCAAGAAGCCACGCTGGAACTACGCCAGCGGCATAGAACTCGAGTCCATGCTCGACACTTACTTGGCGTATGGCGGCGACAGCATCATCAGCTACCTGAAGGCATATCCTGCCAAAATGATTGCCGAAAACGGAGACATCACGGGCTACAAATACGAAGACTTCAACCTTGACAACACCCGTCCGGGCCGCTTCATTCTGCGCATGAACCAGCTGTTCCCAGAAAAGAAGTCGGACAAGGCACTCAAGACAATATTCAACAGCTCGAGAAACAGCCACGAACGAAGGACGGAGTGTGGTGGCACAAGGCCATCTACGCCCACCAGGTATGGCTCGACGGAGTGTACATGGGCCATCCTTTCTACACAATGGCCGCCCCTATACTCAAAGGAGAGAAGAAAGCGAAGAAATATTATGACGACGCTTTCGAGCAAATCAGCAAAACCTACAACCGCACCTACGACGAGAAAACCGGACTGTGGAAGCACGCCTGGGACGAGACCAACAGCATGTTTTGGGCAGACAAGGAAACAGGACTGTCGCAACACACGTGGGCAAGGGCGCAGGGATGGTTCGCTATGGCTATCCTCGAAGTGCTTGACGCACTGCCGCAGGACTACGAGAACCGCGGCAAGCTTATCGAAATGCTGAACAAGGTGATGAAGGCCACCGTGAAAAAGCAGGACAAGAAGACCGGCGTATGGCGCGACGTGCTCGACGTTGACGACCCTCGCAACTACCTTGAAGCCACCGCCTCGTCCATGTTCACATACGTTCTGCTTAAAGGCTCGCGCCTCGGTTACTTCGCTGACGACATGAAGCAGGCCGGCATCAAGGGCTACATGGGCATACTGAAAGAGTTTGTCAAGGTAAACCCGGACAAGACAATATCGCTCACACGCTGCTGCGAAGTGTCCGGCCTTGGGCCTGACAACCCCAAAAGCCGCCGCCGCGACGGCTCGTTCGAATATTACATAAGCGAACCAATGGTGCACCATAGCGGAAAGCCTTAACAACGCAGGACACGGAAAAGGCGCACACGGCTACGGCGGCATATGGGGCGGCAAGCTGGCCAGCTTCCACCACAACTTCATCGCACACACATCCAATCGCTCACCACGCTTCAACGGCGCACGTTATGGGTGGACCGGATATACAGGCAACAACCTTTATGACGAATACAACTGGGGCACCCCTACACAAGCGGAAATTGTGGACTTCCGCAATTCCGTAATGTACAATAACGCCGGAGACTGTTACGGAGGACCAGGTGGAGGACAGATAAACATAGTAAACAATTACTACAAAGGCGGCCCGTCAACTTCTGACAAAAAAGCCAATAGGGTTACATTGGTGACCGTTTCGGATGAAAGCAATTCTGATGACAAACATCCTGAATACTACGGCATGACCAGCCGTTACTACATCAACGGTAATACAACGGAAACCCACGATGGCGAGATAATACGAAACAGAGACTGGGACAACATATTCCGCGACCCGCGATGGGGACGCGGACAGGAGACTTACGGCGAAGACCCGTACATGAACTCGCGCATGGGACAGGCCGTAGTGCGCGGACTGCAAGGCCCGGCTGACGGCAAATACATGAAGCTGCTGGCCTGCGCCAAGCACTTTGCCATACACAGCGGTCCGGAAAAGACGCGCCACAGCTTCAACATAGAGGCCCTGCCGCCGCGCGACCTGTGGGAAACCTACCTGCCGGCATTCCGCGACCTTGTGCAACAGGCCGGTGTAAAAGAAGTGATGTGCGCCTACCAGCGCGTTGACGGCGACCCTTGCTGCGGCAGCAACCGCCTGCTTCAGCAGATACTGCGCGACGAGTGGGGCTTCAAAGGGCTGGTTGTGAGCGACTGCGGAGCCATCAGCGACTTCTGGAGACCGGGCGCACACGGCGTGTCGGCGGACGCGGCGGCTGCCTCGGCCAAGGCTGTCATAAGCGGCACCGACGTTGAATGCGGCGGCGAATACCGCCACTTGCCAGACGCTGTAAAGGCCGGACAGATTACCGAAG